>Ga0326728_10018998_pt1 | contig 13425 bp, 12 predicted proteins | sample MB3enrmetagenome_FD_207602 | JGI IMG/M metagenome (GOLD analysis project Ga0326728, IMG submission 207602) | Lab enriched peat soil microbial communities from McLean, Ithaca, NY, United States - MB31MN | ecosystem: Environmental > Terrestrial > Soil > Wetlands > Peat | place: USA: New York... | reverse complement strand
GCTCGTCGGTCCGGTGCATCGCTGGATCGCAGGCGCCGCAGATAGGCCAGGGCATCCTGCGCGAGGCTCGCACATCCCATGGCGAGGCTTGTCGTGATCAGGCAGATGATGGCGGTATGGAATCCCATGTATGCACGGTGCGCGCCCGGCGGCTTCGTGGCTGTCGGCGGGAACGCTCTCCGATTGTAGGACAGCGCGCTAAGTGACGGAATTTGTTGCGCTTCAGCACAGCGGGTCAGTGGGCAGCGCGAGGGAGAGCGCGGCGCTACAGTATCCGCATGAGCAGGGTTCTGGTCACGGGCGGTTCAGGTTTCATTGCCAGTCATTGCCTGCGCGCGCTGCTGCGCGCGGGGTACGAGGTGCGGACCAGCGTGCGCCACGCATCGCGGGAGGCGGATGTACGCGCGCTGCTGCGTGCCGAGGGCATGGATGCCGGACAGCAGCTGTCCTTTGCGATCGGCGATCTGGAGCAGGATGCCGGCTGGATCAGCGCGGCGCGCGGCTGCGAATTCGTGCTGCACGTGGCATCGCCCTTTCCGCGCGCGGTCCCAAGGCACGAGATCGAGCTCATCCGCCCGGCGCGGGAAGGCACGCTGCGGGTACTGCGCGCCGCGCGCGATGCCGGAGTGCGCCGCGTGGTGCTCACCTCGTCCTTTGCGGCCATCGGGTATGGGCATGCACCGCGCGACGCACCGTTCGACGAGCGGGACTGGACGCAGCCGGACGCACCGGGTATCAGCGCCTACGTGCGCTCCAAGACGCTGGCCGAGCGAGCCGCCTGGGAATTCATGCGCACGGAGGGCGGAGCACTCGAGCTCAGCGTGATCAATCCTGTCGCCGTGCTCGGACCCGTACTGAGCGCTGACTTCGCGACTTCCATCGAGCTCGTGCAGCGCATGCTCACGGGCGGCATGCCCATCGCGCCGCGACTGTACTTCGGGGTCGTCGACGTACGCGACGTCGCCGACCTGCACCTGCTGGCCATGACGCATGCATCGGCGCGGGGCGAGCGTTTCCTGGCCGCGGCGGGCGACTCGATCTCCCTGCTCGAGGTGTCGAGCATCCTGCGGCAGCGGCTGGGATCGCAGGCCAGGCGCGCGCCCGTGCGAGAGGCCCCGGACTGGCTGCTCCGGCTCATCGGGCGCTTCAGTGCCACGGTTGCCCAGGTCGTGCCCGAACTCGGCCACCGCAAGCACCTGAGCGCAGAGAAGGCGCGCTCCCTGCTCGGCTGGGCGCCGCGCAGCGCAGCCGATGCCGTCGAAGCGACGGCGATGAGCCTGCTGCGGCTCGACCCGATGGCATAATCGGGCGCGCGCAATCACGGGGCGGGGCATGGCGGAGCAGATCATCATCGAGACGCTCGGGCTCACACGCGAATTCGATGGCTTCGCGGCGGTCAGTGAGGTGAATCTGCGCGTGCGGGCGGGGAGCATCCACGCGCTGATCGGACCGAACGGCGCCGGCAAGACCACCTGCTTCAATCTGCTCACGAAGTTCCTTCGGCCGAGCCGCGGCCGGATTCTCTATGCGGGCGAGGACATCACGCCGCTCGATCCTGCGCAGGTGGCCCGTCGCGGTCTGGTGCGCTCGTTTCAGGTCTCGGCGGTCTTTCCTCACCTCTCGGTGCTCGAGAACGTCCGCATCGCACTTCAGCGCTCCATCGGCACGAGCTTTCATTTCTGGCGGCACCGCTCCAGCCTCGCCAGGCTCGATCATCGCGGCTTCGAGCTGCTCGATCAGGTCGGGCTGGCGCCCTTTGCCTCTCAGCTTGCCGTGCAGTTGCCCTATGGGCGCAAGCGCGCCCTGGAGATCGCAACCACACTCGCGATGGACCCACGGCTCATGCTGCTGGATGAGCCGACCCAGGGCATGGGTCACGAGGATGTCGCGCAGGTCACCGCTCTGATCCGTCGCGCAGCCGAGCGCCGTACCGTGCTCATGGTCGAGCACAACATGGGCGTGATCGCGAGCATTGCGGACAGCATCAGCGTGCTTCAGCGCGGCCGACTCATTGCATCCGGCAGTTATGCGCAGGTATCGGCCGATCCGCAGGTCATCGAGGCCTATATGGGCAGCGCCGAGGCTTCACTCCAGGGCGCACACGCATGAGCCGGGAGGTGCTGCGAACCCGCGATCTGCATGCCTGGTACGGTGAATCGCACATCCTGCACGGCGTGGATCTGAGCGTGCAGGAGGGAGAGGTCGTGACGCTGCTCGGGCGCAATGGCGCGGGGCGGACCACGACGCTCAAGGCCCTCATGGGACTGGTCGGCCGGCGGACCGGTTCGGTGCAGATCGCTGGCAGGGAGGCCATCGGACTGCCGCCTCATCGCATTGCGAGACTCGGCATCGGGTACTGTCCGGAGGAGCGGGGGATTTTTGCGAGCCTGACGGCCGAGGAGAATCTGCTGCTGCCGCCGCTCCTCTCCGGCGGTGGCCTTGACGTCGAGGAGATCTACGGGCTGTTCCCGAATCTGCGTGAGCGACGGCATGCGCAGGGGACTCGCCTCTCGGGTGGGGAGCAGCAGATGCTCGCCGTTGCGCGCATCCTGCGTGCCGGTGCGCGATTGCTGCTGCTGGATGAGATCTCCGAGGGGTTGGCTCCCGTGATCGTGCAGAGCCTTGCGCAGACCATCCAGACGCTGCGCATGCGCGGCTACACCCTCATCATGGTGGAGCAGAATTTCCGCTTCGCAGCGCCGCTCGCCGATCGCTTTTACATCATGGAACATGGCAGGATCGCACAGGAATTCGCCGCCTCGGAGCTGTCGTCACGTATGTCGCTGATGCGGGAGTACCTGGGCGTGTGAGCCCGCGCGCCCGCGCGAGCAGTGGAGGGAGGAGAGCACATGATTCGAAATGCCTTGCATCGTCTCTGGATAGGCGCGACCGCAGCGACGCTGCTGCTGTCCGGCACCGCGGCCAGCGCCGCGGAGGATGTCGTCATCGGCGACATCGATGACTTCTCGGGCAACTATGCCGACGTCGCCGGCAATGGCGCGGTCGAGGCAATCCGCATGGCGGTCGCCGACTTCGGCGGCAGCGTGTTGGGGCGCAAGATCACCATTCTGACGGCCGACCATCAGAACAAGCCCGACATCGGTGCCTCGAAGTTCCGCGAATGGGCGGATCAGAACGCCCTCAGCGTGCTGTTCGGCGGCTCCAACACCGGCGTGAGCATCGCCATGTCCAAGGTGGCGGCTGCCAAGAAGGTTCCGTTCTTCGCGCTCGGTGCGGGCGGGTCTTCCCTGACCAACGAGGACTGCACTGCGTACACCGTCCATTATGTGTACGACACGACCGCCCTCGCGCGGGGCACGGCGACCACCATCGTCCAGGGTGGCGGCCGGAGCTGGTTCTACCTGACTGCCGATTATGCATTCGGCGCCCAACTGCAGGCAGCGGCCTCGAAGGTTGTCGAGAGCAGCGGCGGCCGGAATGTCGGATCGGTGCGCGTGCCGCTCGGCGCATCGGATTTCTCCTCCTTCCTGCTGCAGGCGCAGGGGTCGGGCGCGCAGGTGCTCGCGCTCGCCAATGCAGGAGATGATTTCAGCAACTCCCTGAAGGCTGCCAATGAGTTCGGCATCACCCGGAGCATGAAGCCCGCAGCCCTGCTGGTCTTCATCAACAATATCGACAGCCTTGGACTCGCCACCGCGCAGGGTCTGTACCTGACCACGGCCTGGTACTGGGACCTCAACGATGACACGCGCGCCTTCGGCAAGCGCTACTTCGAGAAGATGAAAAAAATGCCCACCATGGACAGCGCCGGCTACTATTCCGCGACGCTTACCTATCTCAGGGCCGTCAAGGCCGCTGGATCCACCGACGCGGATCGCATCATGGCCGAGCTCAAGCGCACGAGAATCAACGACCTGTTCGCCAAGGGCGGGTACATACGCACCGATGGAGTCATGGTGCACGACATGTACATCATGCAGGTGAAGTCGCCGCAGGAATCGAAGTATCCGTGGGATTACTACAAAGTCATCCGCGTCATGAAGGGAGAGGATGCGTTCGGACCGGTCACCGGCCTGTGCCCGCTGGCGCCCAGGTGATGGGCGTGCGGCGCCGGGTGCCGCAATGACGACGATTTTCGGCATCCCCGTGGCCGTGATTCTGGGTCAGCTCGTGCTCGGTCTGGTCAACGGCTCCTTCTATGCATTGCTGAGTCTCGGCGTCGCGATCATCTTCGGGCTCATGGGTGTCGTGAACTTCGCTCATGGGGCTTTCTACGCGCTGGGAGCCTTCGCAGCGTTGCTGAGCCTGCAGCACCTGGGGCTCAATTACTGGGCGGCGCTCGCTGCGGTGCCGCTGGCGGTGGGGCTGCTCGGCATCGCCCTCGAGCGTCTGCTGCTGCGGCGCCTGTACGGGCTCGATGCGCTCTACGGTCTGCTGCTCACCTTCGGCGTCGCGCTGGTCATCGAGGGATGTCTGCACCAGTATTTCGGGGCCACGGGCCAGTCGTATCCGGTGCCCCAGGCCCTTCGCGGGGTTCTCAATCTCGGCTTCATGATTCTGCCGATCTATCGCGCCTGGGTCATCCTGGTGTCCGTGACCACCTGCCTGCTGGCCTGGTTCCTGATCGAGCGCACGCGGCTCGGAGGCACTCTGCGCGCAGCCACGCAGAACGCTGCGCTGCTGCAGGCCTTCGGCGTCAACGTGCCGTTGCTCATGTCGCTCATGTATGGAGCCGGGGTTGCACTGGCCGCATTCGCGGGTGTGCTGTCGGCGCCGGTGATCCTGGTCAGTCCGCAGATGGGCAGCTCGCTGGTGATCGTGGTATTCGCGGTCGTGGTCATCGGCGGCATGGGCTCCATTCTGGGCGCCATCCTCAGCGGGCTGAGCGTCGGGCTCATCGAGGGCTTCACCAAGGTGATCTATCCCGAGGCCTCGAGCATCGTCGTTTTTCTGCTCATGGCGCTGGTGCTGGTCGTGCGACCAGCGGGCCTGCTCGGACGGGATTAGCGCCGTGCGCGCCGCAGCGCTGATGTATGGATTGCTCGGCGCCTTCGCGCTGGCCGTGCCGCTGCTTGGAATCTATCCGGTCTTCATGATGCAGCTGCTGTGCTTCGCGATGTTCGCGTGCGCCTACAATCTTCTGCTCGGCTTCAGCGGCATGCTGTCCTTCGGGCACGCCGCTTTCTTTGGCGGTGCAGCCTATGCGACCGGCTGGCTGGCCGCCATGCGCGGCTGGGGACCGGGCGCATCCATTCTGGCCGGGGTAGGCGTTGCAGCACTGACCGGGCTGCTCGTTGGAATCATTGCGATCCGCCGGCGCGGCATCTACTTTGCCATGATCACGCTCGCACTGGCCCAGCTCATCTATTTTCTCTGCCTGGAAGCGCCCTTCACGGGTGGCGAGAACGGGCTGCAGGGGGTCCCGCGCGGCGCGCTGCTGGCGGTGCTGCCGCTGCGATCGGACATACTGATGTACTACGCGGTGCTCGCGGCGTTCCTGCTGCAATACGCCTTCGTGCATCGGGTGGTGCAATCCCCGTTCGGTCATGTTCTCAAGGCCATCCGCGAAAACGAGATTCGCGCCGTCTCGCTCGGCTATGACGTCAATCGCTATCGGCTGCTCGCCTTCGTGCTCTCGGCGGCACTGGCCGGCTTCGCCGGTTCGCTCAAGACGCTGGTTCTGGGCTTCGCGACCTTATCGGACGTGCAGCAGTCCACCTCGGGGGAAGTCATTCTCATGACCCTGCTGGGCGGAACCGGTACTTTCTTCGGCCCTGTTGCGGGCGCGGCCATCGTGGTCACGATGCAGGAGTACCTCTCCGGGCTCGTTGGCGGGTGGGTCACCGTGGTCATCGGAGCGGTTTTCGTGGCCTGCGTGCTGGCGTTCCGTCGCGGCCTGGTCGGCACGATCCTCGAGCGATGGCGGCAGCGTGGCGCTGCCTGATCAAGGCGCGGAGGGCGCCAGCAGCAGGCTGTGTTCGGCCGCGCCTGGCAGGAAGGGCAGCGGTTCGCCACGCGCCCATTGCAGAAATCCCGCGCGGTAATACGGCGAGAGCGGATGGCCGCTCTGGCCTCCGGGCAGGTGCAGATAACCCTCGGCTTCATGGCCCGGGGAAACCGCGAATCGCTCCGAGGCGCCCGCGTTGCCGTCCTGGACCCGCGGCATGTCCGCATCACCGGGCAGCTGCAGTGCGGGCATGTCCAGCCAGCGCGCCAGGCCGGGCATGGCCGAGGAGAGTGGATGACGGATCGCGATCGTGTTCCGCTCACCCCACGTGCAGCGTGCCAGAGCGCCGCAGCGCCCCTGCAGATCCTTCACGGTGTCGTCCAGCTCGGTGAGCAGGAAGGCGTGCCAGCTGGCAAAGCGCGGATCGAGCAGATGCATGGGTTGCCGGCTCACCATGAGCCACAGCGCATGCTCGAACTGGGACGGAATGGGCGCGTCGGACTCGCCTGGCAGATGCAGCCCTTCGAGCAGACTGCGCCAGACCTCTCGCTGCATGCGATCCCGGAAGGCACGAACGAGCCGATAGGCCGTAGAGTCCACCGCTGCATGCCCGTTCCAGCGCAGCAGCTGTTCGCGCGCCTCGAGGCGCGCCGGCCGGCCTGCCAGTGCTGCATCGTCGAGCAGTTGCAGCAGCAGCTGCTGCCAGTGAGCGAGAAACAGCGCGCGATCATCGAGCTGAATGCTCAGCATGTCGGCAGGCGTGGCCGGCCGATCGATCGCCAGCAGTGCGTCGCGGATCTGCTGCGCGCGAGCGCCCAGATCGTATTCGGCACCCAGCGCAGCGGTATGGCCACCCAGCAGCGACTCGTTGCGAGGGTCGGCAACGACGCGTGCGTTGGCCGTCCAGAGCCGACCGATTGGCGGGTCCACCAGCCGGGGCTGCTCCGCCGCGCTGACCCACCGGACATCCCCCTGCGCGCGCGTTGCTCCCGTATCGCGCGGGATGAGTCCCGCGATACTCCAGCCAATGTGGCCTTCCGAATCCCCGACGAGCAGATTCTGGTGCGGGATCCCGATCCCGGGTGCGATGGCGAGGGCTTCATCCACCGTGCGTGCGCGCTCGAGTCCCAGGAGTCGCAGATTGGTGGCATCCGGTTTCTGCGCGAGCCAGGCTCCGAGCCAGCACGAGGCATGGGCCGGATCCGCCTCCAGCAGCACCGCGTCGCCGACCATGAGGACCTCGAACGACTCCTCGGCATCCCCGCGCACGCCGATGCGCTCGCTGATCCGGGTCAGGGGCAGGTCACTCCCGGGCGTGCGGATCCGATCCTCATCCACGTGAGAGCAGGCCACGTGGCGGAGGCTGAACCATTCGCCGTAGCTGTTGGTGAACCCCCAGGCAATATGGCCGTTGGAGCCCGCCACGAGCACCGGGGCTCCGGGCAATGTCACTCCATTGAGATCCAGCTCCGCCGAGCGGTCACTGCGCAGCAACCGCAGACGCGCGCGATACCACGTGGCCGGCACGCGCTGCGTCAGGTGCATGTCGTTGGCAACCAGTGCGGCGCCCGTGGCCGTGAGTCGGCCGGCTACGGCCCAGCTGTTGCTACCGAGCGCCGGGGCCCGCACAGCTCGAATCGCCGAGGGCGATCCGACGTCAGCGCGCCGCAGATCCAGCACCTCGGGGCCGGGCAGATCGTCCGCATCGCTCGAGGGCATCGGTACCGGTGCGCCATCGTCGGGCGCGTCCCATTGCGTGCGTGCCGGATAGAAAAAGCCCAGGGCGCATTTCCATCCGCCCGCGCACACCGGACCACCAAGGCGCTCATTGATCTGCTGACGCAGCTTCTCCCGTTCGAAAGCCTCGCTCTGCAGGTCCCACCACATGGCATCGGTGGCGAGCAGCGTGTCCTCGGGTCGCCAGGGCGAAGGTCGCATCCGCAGTATCCAGTACTCCCACGGGCGACTGCTCAGGGAGGCCAGGCCCGCATTCACGCCATGCGCGTAGGCGGCGAGGATCGACTGCTCCTCGATCGTCGCGTGCGCCAGCTGGACCTGCGCGAGAGCGCGGAAACGGAAGCGGCGCGTGGATTGATCGTTTGACAGGGCAATCCGTCCGAACAGCTCCGCCAGTTCCCCTGCTGCGAGGCGACGGGCGAGATCCATCTGGAAGAAGCGGTCCTGGCCGTGCGCGTAACCGGTGGCATAGGCAAGATCGGCGCGGTCGGAGGCACTGATCGTGACGATGCCAAGGGCATCGCGCGACAGCGTGACCGGCGCCTGCAGCTCAGGGGCTCGCAGGGTGCCGTCGACCGGGGGGAGCGATGCGCGCAGCGTCAGGTAGGCGCTCGTCCCCGCGAGCAGCAGCGCGAGACCGAGGATCAGTGCAAAGCGGCGTATTAAGCGCCTATAGGTCATATACTTAGCAACAGTTTATAAAATAAAACTCAGGATTCTGCTCGCATCGTCCAGCCTCGCGCCATATGGTACGGTGTCAGCTATGTTCCGGCGTGTACGACGACCCTCGATCGGTTCCCATGCGCATCCTCAGCGCGGACTGCTGACACTGCTGCGGGTGCTGGTGCTGCTGCTGACGCTGCTTCCGTCCCCCCGTTCTGATGCCCAGGGTGTGCAGCTCATTTCGGCGGAGGGACAGCGACAGATGCTCCTGGATCCGGGTACGCCCCTGGCCGGAGCACCCCGGGCGGATCTGACGATCGTCGAGTACCTTGATTTCAATTGTCCCTACTGCCGTAAATTTGCGCCGATTCTGCAGGAGGTGCTGGCACAGGACGGGCATGTGGCGGTGCTCTACAAGGATTGGCCCATCCTCGGTGAGTCCTCTGTCTATGCGGCGCGACTGGCGCTGGCGGCGCACTGGCAGGGACAATATCTCAGGGCGCACGATGCGCTGATGCAGGGCGGCCGCCTCGGCGACGATGCAGCCGTGCACGAGTCACTGCGCAGGGCTGGATTCGACGTGGATGCGCTGCGCAGGACGGCGCAGGCCCACAGCGCGCAGATCGACGCGCTGCTGGAGCGCAACGACAACGAGGCGCACGCGCTGGGCCTGCGAGGCACCCCGGGAATCATCGTTGGACGGTTGCTGCTGCCGGGCATCGTGGATGCCGACGGGCTCAGGCAACTGCTGACCCAGGCTCGACAGGCGCGCTGAAGGAGTCGCATGCTCGCTTTGCTCAGATCCGTGCCCATCTTCATTCTGCTGATCATCGCCACGAGCCTTGAGGTCAGCGGCGATGCACTGGTACGACTTTCGATCTTCCATCCGGGAGGCATGATCCGGTGGGCGCTGCTTCTGGCCGGGGCCCTGCTGCTGCTCGGTTACGGCGTGTTCCTGAATGTGGCTCCCGTGGATTTCGGACGCGTCGTGGGTCTGTACGTGGGGACCTTGTTCATCGTCTGGCAGATCATCAATTTCATCGTCTTCAAGTCGCTGCCTGGCATGCCCGTACTTCTCGGTGGGTTGCTGATCATCGCAGGCGGCGCGATCGTCACGTTCTGGCGATCCTGAACCCGCGCACATGCGGCGGCTACTCCCAGCCTCCGCCGAGTGCGCGATAGATGACCACCAGATCCTCATCCACGGCCAGCGTGCTCTGGATCAGCGACAGCTCGTTCGCTCGCAACGTGCGCTCGGTGTCGAGAACCTCGATGAAGCTCGCGACTCCGCTGGCATAGCGCTGCCGCGTCAGATCCAGGGCCGTGCGACTCTGACGCACGCTGTCGGCGAGCCAGGCCTGCCGGTCCTGGTCCGCGAACCAGGCCGAGACCGCATCCTCCACTTCCTGCAGCGCATTCAGTACCGTGCCCGCATAGGCGACGGCAGCCTCCTTTTCGCGCACGCGCTGCAGGGTGATGGTTCGCCAGCGACCGCGATCGAATACCGGCAGCTCCAGCGTGGGACCAAAGGTGAAGAAGCGACTGGCCCAGTCGGTGAGCTCGCCGGCCGTCTGGGACTGCACTCCGCCCGCAGCCGTCAGCGAGATGGCCGGATAGAGCCCGGCGATGGCGACGCCGATCTGTGCAGTGGCGGCATGCAGATTGGCTTCGGCCCTGCGGATATCCGGACGGCGCCGCGCGAGCGAGGCGGGCAGTCCGACGGGGACTTCAAGCGGCGGGGCGGGCAGCGCAGCCTGCGCGAGCAGCTCGCCGCGCAGCGCCTCGGGCTCCTGGCCCAACAGGCGGCTCAGGGCGTGGATGCTCTCGGTGACGGCGAGGTCGTAGGCCGGCAGCTGCGCCTGCGTTGCGCTGAGCTCCGCACCCGCCTCCACGACGTCCACCTCGCTGGTCAGCCCTGCAGCGCGTCGCTGCCGGCTCAGATCGAGCAGATCCTGCGTAATGGCAATGGACGCACGGGCGCTCTGTGCGCTCTGCTGCGCGCCGCGCAGCTCCAGATAGCTGCGCGCCACATCCGCCAGCAGTGCCAGCTGCGCCGCGTGCTCATCCTCGACCGTGGCCGCGAGCGCCGCATCAGCGGCCTCGACCGAGCGGCGGACCCTGCCGAACAGGTCCACTTCCCAGGAGGCCTCTGCACCGAGCTGGTACTGGTTGTAGGGGTTGGCAACGCTGATGCCCGTGACTCCGGGCAGATGCACGTGATCGAATGTCGTGAACAGCGAGCCGGTCGGCGTCTGCTCGCTGAGCCGCGTGCGCGAGTAGCTCGCGTTCGCCGACAGGCTGGGCCACCACGAAGCGGCCGTCACCGCACGCTCGCTGCGGGATTCCTCGATGCGCAGCACGGCGGCGCGCAGATCGAGATTGGCTGCCAATGAGCGCTCGATCAGCGAGTCCAGCGTCGGATCCCCGAATCCGCTCCACCAGGCGCGCAGATCCGCATCCTGCGACGCGATGCGGCTGCCGGAGGGTGCATCCGGGGGACGGGCGCCGGCGGCGACCACCGGCCATGCATCCGGGACCTGCGCGCTCGGTGCCTTGAAATCCGGTCCGGCTGCGCAGCCGCAGAGTGTGAACAGGCCGACGAGGAAGCAGGGTAGGCAGCGGTACGACATGGGGCTCACTGCATCCGATGATTGAACAGCCACGAGGCGGCGCTGAGCGTGATCGTGCCGATCAGCGCAAGCGGCCACAGATCCGACCAGAGCACCTCGAGACCGACGCCCTCGAGGTAGACGCGCCGCGCCACATCAATGGCGTATCGCAGCGGATTGATGGTCGTGAAGTACTGCAGCCACTGCGGCATGTTGGTCAGCGGCGTCGTCAGACCCGACAGCAGAGAGAACGGCATGATCAGCAGCAGCGAGTAGAGCATGGCCTGCTGCATCGTCGCGGCAATGGCCGAGAGCAGCAGCCCGATGCCGATGGCGGCGAGCAGGAACAGCAGCAGACCGCAGTAGAGTGTCACGTACGAGCCGGCGAAGGGGATGCGAAACCAGATCTGTGCCACGAGCAGCACGCCGGTCGCTTGCGCGGTGCCAATGAGCACGGACGGTGCAGCCTTCCCGGCCATGATCTCATAGGGGCGAAACGGTGTGACCAGCAGCTGATCGAACGTGCCCTGTTCGCGCTCGCGTGCCACGGACATGGCCGTGAGCATCATGGTCTGGATCAGCGTGAGCGTACCAATGAGCCCTGGAATCATGTTCCAGCGTGTTTCCAGGTTCGGGTTGTACCAGGCACGCGAGACCACTTCGACGGCGGCCGGCCGCAGCCCCTGCGCGGCTCGCCAATTGCGATTGAAGGTATCCACGATACTGCCCAGATAGCCGAGCGCGGTGCCGGCCGTATTGGAATTCCGGCCGTCCGTGATCACCTGCACCTGTGCGCTGTTGCCCTGGTGCAGCTGGCGCTCGAAGTCCATCGGGATCCGCACGACCAGAAGCACGCGCCGGGAATCGAGCAGGCGCGGCAGGTCGGCTTCGCGATGCAGATCGGCAATGCGCTCGAAAAGCCCCGAGCCGTCCAGACCGGCGAGCAGCTCGCGCGAGCTGCCGCTGTGATCCTCATCGATCACGGCATAGGGCACGTGATTGAGGTCGTACGTGGCGGCATAGCCGAACACCAGCGCCTGCACCACCGCAGGCACCAGCAGGCTCAGCCGCGCACGCCGGTCCTTGAGCACGGCGAGCAGCTCCTTGCGCGTCAATGCCAGAATGCGAAGCAGCGCGGCGAGCATGGGTTCTACTGCAGGCGCTTGCGCATGACCGCGCGACTCGTGAGCGCCAGCGCCGCGGCCATGGCAGCGAGGATCGCGGCATTGGGCAGGATCACCGACCAGACGTTCCCGGCCAGGAACACGGACTGCAGCAGCGCGACGTAGTACCGCGCCGGCAGCACGAAGGTGATCAGCCGCACGACCAGCGGCACGCTGCGCAGATCGAACAGGAATCCGGACAGCATGAAGGCCGGCATGAACGTCACGAGCATCGTGAGCTGACTGGCCACGAGCTGGTTCTTGACCCAGGAGGAGATGAGCAGTCCGATGCCGAGCGCCACCAGCACGTAGAGCATCGAGGCACCGAGCAGCACCCACAGGCTGCCCCGCAGGGGTACATGAAACAGGAATTTCGCCGCGCACACACACGCGGCGAGCCCCAGCATGCCGAGCAGGAAGTAGGGCAGCGTCTTGCCGAGCAGGATCTCATCGCTGCGCACCGGTGTCACGAGCAGCGACTCGAGCGTGCCGCGTTCCCATTCGCGCGCCATGACCATGGCCGTGAGCAGGCCGCCGATCAGCGTCATGACCAGAACGATGAGGCCGGGCACGAGGAAATAAGTGCTGTCATTGGCCTCGTTGAACCAGAGCCTGGACACCGCAGTCACGGGTCCGGCGTCGCCGCCCCCGCCACGCGTCGCGCCGCTGCGGCGGGCCGCCCAGGCGCCCACGGCTCCCTCCACATAGCTCTGGATGATGCGGGCACGATTGGCATCCGCGCCGTGCACGATGAGCTGCACCTGTGCATCATCCGCGGCGAGCCGCCGCGCGAAATCCGACTGCAGCAGCAGGATGCCATCGACGTCCTGGTCGATCAGCAGACGCTGCGCGTGGGGCATCGAGTCCACGCGGCGCGGCCGGAAATACGGGGAGAGCTCGAGGGCACCCACGAGATCGCGCGCGTCGGGACCGGTATCGCCCATGACGATGGCCAGTGGCACATGCTTGACGTCGAGGGAAAGTCCGAAGCCGAACAGCAGGATCAGGATCAGCGGCAGAACCACCCCAATGGCGATGCTGGAAGGGTCGCGCATCACCTGATAGGTTTCCTTGCGCACGAGCGCACGGATGCGTCGCCATTTGGCGCGCCCGGGTGAGATCGCCGGCGGTTCACTGCTCATGCCACTGCCCTGTGCGCGTTGCGGGCGCGCTCGACGATGGCAATGAAGGCATCCTCCATACCCGGAGCGACCCCCGCGGTGGCGGCCTGCGCCCGGATGTCCGCAGGTGCACCACAGGCCAGAACTCGACCGGAGTCCATGATGGCGACCCGGTCGCAGTATTCCGCCTCCTGCATGAAATGCGTGGTGACGATGATCGTGAC
>Ga0326728_10018997_pt1 | contig 13425 bp, 9 predicted proteins | sample MB3enrmetagenome_FD_207602 | JGI IMG/M metagenome (GOLD analysis project Ga0326728, IMG submission 207602) | Lab enriched peat soil microbial communities from McLean, Ithaca, NY, United States - MB31MN | ecosystem: Environmental > Terrestrial > Soil > Wetlands > Peat | place: USA: New York... | reverse complement strand
ATCGGGAGGGTTATCGGTGAGCGCCGCTACCGCTTCCTCGGGCTGGGTGGTGAAGCCCATCACTTCCACCCGGCCCGTGGTCTCCAACAAGCGGCGCAGGCGCTCCAGCGCCAGGGGTTCATCGTCCGCCAGATAGGCACGCAGCTTCATAGGCGAGGTAAAACCATCTCCACAACAGAATAGCCCTCGCGCCGCAAGACATGCAGGCTAGCCCGGTCGCCGAACAGCGCATCCAGGCGCTGCACCAGCTTGTCGAGCCCATGGCCGGGGCTAAGGCCGGCCAGCTCGAAGCCCGGACCCGTATCGGCAACCTCGATGCGCACCTGCCCGGCCTCGGAGCGCGCCTTCACCACAAGCTCCCCGCCCCCGCTCAGCGGAGTTATGCCGTGCTTCACCGCATTCTCCACCAGGGATTGCACGGCCATGGGTGGAACCATGGTTTCCCTCAACTCATCCGGCACTTCCACGCGTGTGCGCAGCTTGTCGCCCAGGCGCACCCGTTCGATGTCCAGATAGCTTTCCACCATGGCGATCTCCTGATGCAGCGGGATCAGCGAATGGGCGCTGCTGTCCAGGGAGGAGCGCAACAGCGTCGCCAGGCGGCCCACAATCTCCTCGGCGCGGTGGGGATCGAGAACGATGAGGGCGCTGATCGAATTGAGCGTGTTGAAGAGGAAGTGAGGGTGAATCCACGACTCCAGCGAATGCAGGCGCTCTTCTGCCGCCAGTTTTCGCGCTCGCTCTTCGGCGATTTCCTTTTCGTGCAATGCATGTTCCATGACCTGCACGCGACTGAGCAGCATGGCGTGGGTCATGGCGCCGAGACCGAAGACCAGCGCCAGCGGAACCGAAAAACGCACCGTGTTGTAGTAGTCGAGCCAGAAATGCGACGAAGCCGAAAAGCCGGCGGCCGCCAGAAGCGCTTGCGCCAGCAGGCAGCCTCCCAAGACGAACACCAGGATGCCGGGAATCACAATCTTCCACGGCGACACCTGGCGCGCCGCGGCTCTCTCGATCAGCCAGCCCAAGATAACAACCGCGAGAATGCTGGTCAGGTTGGCGTAGACAAAGGTGAAGACCAGGCTGTGCAACAAATCGCGGAAGGGAATGTTCGGGTGGGTTGCGAAGACGATCAGATTTGTCAACGCTACGGCCACATTGGTCCAGAGCAGCGCGAACGCCCATTTGTGCTTGAATGGAGCCACGTTCTTCGTCGTCATGGGCCGCCTCAATTCTTTCCCTTCAGCGGTTGCAGGGTGCCGGTGCGGAAGACGCTCATCAACTGCGGCGCATCCTGCCCTGGCAATTTCATCTCCCCGGAGACCTCTTCATAGATAGTGGCGTACTCAATCTGCTTGGTCGTCAGCGACACCCAGATCTCTCCCCAGAAATCGCTGCGCCCCTGCAGCGTCATGCCCCCGTTGGCAATCTGCAGCGGATTGAAAAATGCCCGGTAATCGATCAGGGCGCAATCCTGGCCGTTTCTCTGCGAGCGCCCCACCCATTCCAAGACAATATTGCGGGTATGAAACGTGCCTACCCCCGGCATATCGATGTCCTGGCCTGTGGCTGTCTGCAAGGGCTCATTCAGCTTGAGCCTGTCGAAGTAATTCTGCCCGAAGGCCTCCATCATGCTGGTGTCCCAAATCAGGTTACGCTCCAGAACGGCGGTGGCGGGAAAGGATTTGAAGAAATCCGCCTTCAGCGTGTCCATGGACCCTGCCGGATAGCGGAATCCCTCGGCGAAAGCGCGCTTCTGAGCCGGCGGGAAAGGCGCCGTGGCGCCGTCGGCCTCGGCCACGCCGACGTTTTTCCACTCCACCTCTCCATGGGCCAGACCACGCGTATAGTCTCCCGTTACGCGCTGGCGATGGACCACTTCGCCGGTACGGTTAGCGATGTGGTAATCCACAGTGAAACGGTAGGTGCGCGGGCCGTCGTCCTTTACCGCCGTTCCCTGCGGCAGCTCCCAGGTTTGTACGGGGTTGGATTGGGCAAGCAGCGGATGCACAGGCAGGCTCAGAGCTGCCCACAGGAAAGCGCAAAGCAGAATCGAACTCTTCAGCATCGGGTAATACCTCCTAGTGCGCAGTCTCCCATGGGCAGCGCGGGCATGCACCCACGCAGCGATGAAAGGCAACAACTCCCGACCGGGGGCTTGCGCGGAGGGATGAATTGCGACCTCTCCACTGAGTACTCATGGCCCAGCGGGCCACCCCCAACTATGAAAGTCGGCGTTCGTCCAATCAAGGAGGTGTCATCCCGAGCGCAGCGAAGGATCTGCGTCTCCGGTATCACCGGAATTGAGAGCAGAAAACCGCAGATCCTTCGCTTTGCTCCGGATGACAATACCTTGGCAGAAAAAACCGCGAATTTTATCCGAATGGGTGGAGAGAAGGTCCATGCCTTTGCAGGAGGGCAGTTTGCTGGTGTGGAATAGATCATTGGCGCAAGCAACGCAAAAATCGGAAACAAGCTGGGGAGATAGGACGGTCGCAGCTCTCCAGCCGCAGTTGCGCTCCAGATAGAATGGATCCAGATGGCTTTTTCCGAGCAATACGATGTGGCGATTGTGGGCGCGGGGCACGCCGGCTGCGAGGCCGCGGTGGCGGCGGCGCGCATGGGCCTCAAAACCGCCCTCATCACCATGAATCTGGACCTGATCGCGCAGATGAGCTGCAATCCCGCCATCGGCGGAGTTGCCAAGGGCCATCTGGTACGCGAGATCGACGCTCTGGGCGGGGTGATGGGCGAGGTAGCCGATGCGGTAGGGATTCAGTTCCGCCTGCTCAACGCCTCGCGCGGGCCGGCGGTGTGGAGTCCGCGCGCGCAGTGCGACAAGCAGCTCTATCGCGTCAAGATGCGCGAGGTCCTCGAAGCTCAGCCCAACCTGCACATCCGCCAGGCGGAAGTTGTGGGACTTGCGTTTGACGAGGGAACAGGGAACAGGGAACAGGGAATAGGGAACAGGGAACAGGGAATAGGGAATAGGGATCTTCGGCGGGTGGTAGGCGTAAAGCTGCGTGATGGGCGGCTGCTGCTGGCCGGGGCCACCATTATTACTACAGGAACTTTTCTCAACGGGCTGATCCATTGCGGCGAGGAGCGCTATCCGGCGGGGCGGTCGGGCGAGCCGGCGAGCGTGCTTTTGGGTGAGGCGCTGCGCGCGCTGGGCTTGCGGACGTGCAGGCTCAAGACAGGCACGCCGCCGCGGCTCGACGGTCGCACCATTCGCTGGGAGGCCTTCGAGCGCCAGTCGGGCGACGCCGATCCCACGCCTTTCAGCTTCCGCACCAAAAAGATCGTGCAGCCGCAGATCGATTGCCACATTGCCTTCACCACCCCGGAAACCTTGCGCATCATTCGCGAGAATGTGCACCGCTCGGCGATGTATTCGGGGCGCATCGAGGGCATCGGGCCGCGCTATTGCCCGTCGATTGAAGACAAGATCGTCAAATTTCCCGACAAGACCCAGCACCAGTTTTTCCTCGAGCCGGAGGGTCTGAAGACGCACGAGGTCTATGTCAACGGCATGTCCACCTCGCTGCCCATGGAGGTGCAATGGGAGATCGTGCGCTCCATTCCGGGGCTGGAAGACGCCGAGATGCTGCGGCCCGGCTACGCCATCGAATACGACAGCGTGGACCCCACCGAACTGGACCGCTCGCTGCGCGTCAAGGCATTTTCTGGTCTCTATTTGGCCGGACAGATCAATGGAACGAGCGGCTACGAAGAGGCCGGCTGTCAGGGACTGATGGCCGGCATTAACGCGGCGCTGTGGGTGAAGGGCGAAAGGCCGTTCACACTGGACCGGAGCGAAGGTTACACCGGCATTCTCATCGACGACCTGATCTCCAAGGGCACCAACGAGCCCTACCGCATGTTCACCTCGCGGGCGGAGTTCCGCCTGCACTTGCGCATCGACAACGCCGACCGGCGACTGACTCCTTACGGGCGCAAGCTGGGGTTGATCGACGACGGAGCCTGGACGGAGTACGAGCGCAAGCAGGCGCGCCAGGCGGCGCTGGACAGGATTTTACGCACTTCCAAGGTGGATGTGGGCGGTTTGCCGGCGGTGGGCCTGGGCGAACTGACGGCTACCGCCGGTCTGACCTGGGCGCAGTTGCTCAAGCGGCCCGAGGTGGGCGTGGAGCAGGCGCTGCGGGCGCTGCTCCCGGCGCTGGAAGGGGAACCGCTGCTGGCGCAGTGGGCTGGTCTCTTGCGCAGCGAACCAGATGCAGACCCTTCGACTGCGCTGGACGCAAAGGACGCATCCAGCTCCGCTGAGGATCACAGCACATTCTTGGCAGGGGCTGTCGATTTGCCGATCGCGCGCAGCACCCTGCGCAACGAGGCCCGCGCGGTGGAGACGGAGATCAAATTCGCCGGCTACATCGAGCAGCAGAAGAAGTCCATTGAGAAGCTGAAGGCGGCTGAATCCGTCGAGATTCCGCTCTGGCTGGACTACGCCGCCATCAGCGGCCTCAGCCGCGAGATGCGCGAGAAGCTGGAGCGTGTGCGGCCGGCCACCATTGGCCAGGCCAGCCGCATGGCCGGCGTGACCCCGGCGGCGCTCGGCCTGGTGCATGTCTCCATCCGCTTGCAGGGCGCCAGGCGGCAAGCTTAGCGCATCTTCGCAAATGATGTAGACGGGGAGCATGGCTGATTTCCCACCCTTTGCGCAAAAGCGCGCAGAAAGGATGGGGCACGGAAGTCTATCGCATCGCCCAAACTGCTCTAGCGCTCGTATTCCTGCTGAATATCGCGCAGTTGGAACTGCTCGACCAGGCCTTCGAGGGTGTGGGCGGTATCGAGCAATTCCCCAGCCTTGGAGACCACCACTTCGGCGCCGCTGGCGCTCTCGCGGGTGCTTGCGGCCAGCTTGCGCATGGTTGATCCCACTTCGCCGGCGATGGAGGCTTCTTCGTGCGCTGCGTTGGCGATCTGCGCCATGCGCCCGTCGACCTCGATGACCAGGGTCGCGATCTGCTCGAAGGTCGTATTCAGGTTGGAGATGGTTTCCGCTCCCTGGGCCGCGTGGGTGCAGGCGGACAAGATGCCGCGGCTGGCGTGGCCGGTCTCTTCCTCGATGCCGCTGACCAGGGAGGCGACCTGCTGGGTAGCCTGGGCGGTGCGTTCGGCCAGGCGGCGGACCTCGCCGGCGACGACCGCGAAGCCACGGCCGTGCTCGCCGGCGCGTGCCGCTTCGATCGAAGCATTGAGCGCCAGCAGGTTGGTGCCGGCGGCAATCTCCTGAATGACCCCCACAATGCTGCCGATCTCGCGGGTGCGCTCGGTAAGCGTGGAGATGCGGTCGGCGCTTTGCTGGGTAGCTTCCGCCAGGCCCTGCATCATGGTGACAGCCGCGGCTACCTGCTCATTTCCCTGGCGGGCGGCGGCGGCGGCCTGGCGGGTGTGGCCGCTGGCCTCATCGGTATGTTGAACGGTGCTGTCGATCGAGGCGGCCAGGCGGCCAGCGTCCTGGGCCGCACCATCGGCAAAGCGATGCTGTTCGGCGATGCTGCTGACGGCGCGGTGGGAGATCTCGCGGATTTCGCCGGATTTTGCCGTGGTCGCCGCCGAGCCTTCCCGCACATTGAGCATGGCCTGCCGCAGACGCAGCACGAACTCATTGAATCCATGGGTCAAAACGCCGATCTCGTCGGTATGATCGGTCTCCAGCAGGGTATTCAGGTCGGCATGTTCCAGGCGCTCGGTCAGGTAGCGCACCGGGCGCAATACCTGGCGGTCCAGGAGCAGGAACTGCATCAAGACAATCAGGCCGGAGAGAATGAGAATGCCGGCCGACAAGACCCCCAAGGTCTTCCTCAGGCGGCTGGTTACGTCGGCTTTGGGATAGGCGGTCAGAACCGTGTAGCCCCAGGCGGGAAAGGTCTCGCGATGCACAGTCCAGCCATCGGGTCTCTCCTGCAGGCTGATCAGGGCCTGGTCGGAGATGTTCTGGCCGTGGGAGACGGCGGCGCTGCTGGGCTTGAGCAGGGCGACGAAACCATGTTCCAGAATGGTGGTTTCCTGGATGCTCTTACTGAGTGAGGCGATCGAATCCAGGCGATAGCCGGTGTACCAGGCGCCTACCACCTTGCCGCCCGCATCCAGCATGGGGACGTAGGAAGTGATGTAGGGCATGCCCAGGATGTCGACCACGCCGGAGAAGGGCTTCCCTTGTGTGAGGGCGGCAAAGGCCTTGCCCTTGGGATCGAGGGGCGTACCCACCGCCCGCGAGCCGTCGGGCTTGAGGACATTGGTGGAGACGCGGATGAAACTGCCGCCGTCCCAAACAAAGAGCGTGGCTGTGCCGCCAGCCAAGCTCTTGACGTGGTCTACCAGGGCAAAGCTCAGCACCTGCGACTCGGCGCCTAGATGGAGATCGGGGACCACTTTTCCCGCCAGAGGCACGGTTCCCTTCAAGGCGGGCTCGCCTTTGCGCAGGCCCTCTTCGGTGAGGATGCGCATGGCGCTCTCGACTTGGGCGCGGGAGAGCTGATCGATGGTCGCCAATTGGCCGAGGACGACATCGGATTGCAGCGCTACTTCCTGCGCCGCTTGCCGGCGCACCTGTACCCCCACCAGATGCCAGGCAATGGCCGCGAAGGCCACCCCAATGACCGCGACCGCGACAAGAGAAGAGGCGACAAGGTTGACGCCTAGCGAAGAGCGTTTAAGAAGCTTCATGAAAACAGATCCCTCGTTGTCGAAGCGGTGTTTCCTGTCGGGGGCCGAACCGTGAAAAGCCTGAAGATTGCGCCCGGCTGGTATAAAAAAGACCGCAGCGGAGGCAGATGAAAAGACCGCCTCTCGCGCTGCAACCCGTAAGAACCCGCTCCTGGCCAGGGTAAATGTTCAGGATTTTGGGAAACACCTGAGGCGCCTATCGGCTCGCCGGGGGCCGTCATGAGTGCGCGTGCCAATTTGGGCCACATGCTGGGACAAACTGCCGCAGACCCGATGCAACAGTTTGAGATGGCGTAAGTTGCCCGGTAAAAGTTATTTGGAGAAGAGCGGAAAGCGGAAGGGCATTTCGGCGTTGGACTGCTTCTTCGGCTTGGCGTTGGAGTCCTGGCGCAGCCCGGTGCGCTGCGAGTTGATGCACACCCAGCCGCCGCGCAGGCGCTCGAAGACGTGGGTGAAGACGCCCTTCTCATCCACCTGCGCCGTGCCCGCCTTGTGGTGCAAGACATAGGTGCCGTTAGCCACCGCGATGTCGCCCAGCATGCGCACGGTGATCACCCGTTGCTCCAGGTGCAGGGTCTTGTCCTCGCCGGCGATCAGGCTGGCCAGTTGCTGGTTGCGGGTGGTGATGTCGCCGCTGGCCGAGACGTCGACGAAGAGGGGAGAAAGCACCAGTTCCAGGGCGTACTGATCGCGCTGGTTGATGGCCATCGACCAGGAGTCCTCGAGCTTCTGAAACTCGCGCAGCTCCGGGCTCTCGGCGCTGGTGGCGGCGTTGGGGGCAGTGGAGACGGGCGCCGGGCCTTGCGCCAGAACCGCACAGGAAGCGAGAAGAGCAGCAAAGAGAGTGGCTGGAATGCGCATCATAAGAATATTGGGACTCCCACAGCGATGATAGCTCTTGGACGGCGCGCAGGGGCCGGGGGGAATCGGCAAAAACGAGAAAAACCGGTGAAGAGAAGCCGCCTGGCCCGTTCGGCGGCGGCAGAATGAGAATCCTAGGTCAGCGTCTGCAACCGCTCGGGATGAAGAATGGTGATGAGCGAATCCTCGATGGAGATCCAGCCATCCTTGCGGAACTGGCCCAGGGTGCGGGTGACGGTCTCGCGCGTGGTGCAGGTCATGGAGGCCATCTCCTCGTGGGTCAGCAGCAGGGGGAAGCGGAAACCGCCCTCGTTGAGGTGCTCGCCGATCTGGTGGGCGAGTTCCAGCAGCAGCCGGCCCAGGCGCGCCGCCACCGTCTCGCTGAGGGCGATGCGGCAGGCGTCCTGCAGGGCAAAGCGGTACTCCTGGCAGATGCACTGCACGGCGCGCATCTGCGCCTCCTTGTGACTGCGCAGAAAGCCCAGGAAGCGATCCCGCTCCACGGGGCGCAACTGCGCCGCCGTCAGGGTCTCCGCCGAGACCTCGTAGACCCCGTGCGAGAGCACCGCGTAGAGGCCCAGCATGGAGCCCGGCCCGGCCACGCGCACGATCATCTGGCGGTCCTTCTGCTTGCCCGCGGTCAGTTTGAGGTAGCCGCCACATATTAGATAGAGGCAGCGCGCATCCTCGCCCTGGGTGAAGAGCGGCGACTGCGGGGGAAGAGAGATGGTGGTGGTGGCCAGCTCCAGGTCGGCAAGCACCGCGCTGCCCAGGGAACAGAACCAGCCGGGCCGACGGTTCGAACAGGCCGCACAGCCCACCGGAACCTGCCGTGTGCCGTGCCGTTGCCGCGTATGCACTTCTGCCAGACTCTCTTTGCTTGCCATGGCCTTGCCCTTTCAGCCGCTTCCTGGACTGAACCTTGCACCGGGCCGCTGGGGATGCGTTCGCAGTGAAATAGTTCCAAGCCTCGGTAATAGAGACCCTTCCCAGACAAAGTCTGCGCGATGGGCCAACCCTCTGGATGTGATGGGCCTCACGCCTATTCCCTCCTGTTTGAGCCAGGAGATCCTCACTCCCAGCGGCCTGGCAGGGTTCCTTTTTCTTCACCGATGCGGGTTCCCGCGGCGCATCGCGGCAAGGACCGGCCCGGTTTGTGCGGAAAGGAGAGCTGTGTCACTTTGGGAAGAGAAACCCAGGTTGGGGGCCGGCGCCTTCACGGTATGTGACGGACGTCACCGTTCGGGTGCAAAATTAAACGTAGCATTCGCGCAGGTAGTGATGCTCCGCACATTCAGCGTCTGCTGGGGCATGGTGTTCGGAATCTGCCGCCGGTTGGCCCTCCCGTCAGGGATTCGGTCCTGCCGGATGCAGTTTCGGGGCGCGATGGCTTGGGCAGGTGGCGGCGAGAGCACCTGAAATGAGAGCATCCGAGGTGGTACTGATGCATAGGGATGGGCCTGTAACGCAATTCTTTTCTAGTGCGGTCGCGGCGAAGTTGCCGGGACTGCGAGCGTGTTGGATGATGCTGCTGGGCGGTACGATGCTCACGGCGGTTGCCTGGGCTGCTGCTGCGCCCGCGGATAAACCTGCTGCCGCACCGGCCAAAGCTGCCGATTCCTCCAACTTTGTTGGCGCCGAGACCTGCGCCGGATGTCACGAAGAGGTCTCCAAGAAGTTCGAGAGCAATCCGCACCAGAAGGCCGCGGCGATGCACGGCGGGGTCAATGTGACCTGCGAAAACTGCCACGGCGCGGGCAAAGAGCACGTGGACGGCGGCGGCGACAAGACCAAGATCTTCAATCCCGCCAAGGCCACCGCTAGCGAAGTGGACAAGAAGTGCCTGACCTGCCACGCGGGAACGCATCCCAACTTCGCGCGCTCTCCCCACGGCCAGGCCAATGTGAGCTGCATCGGCTGCCACAGTGTCCACGCCAGCCAAGCCAAGGAGCATCTGCTCAAGGCCGAGCAGCCCAAGCTCTGCTTCCAGTGCCACACCGAGATCAAGCCGCAGTTCGCCATGCCCTTCCACCACAAGGTTGAAGAAGGCCTGATCACCTGCAACGATTGCCACGATGTGCATGGCACGTTCGGGAAGAACAATGTGAAGTCCACCGCCGATCAGAATGCCATCTGCACCAAGTGCCATATGGAGAAGCGTGGCCCGTTCGTGTTTGAGCACACTCCGGTCAAGGCCGAAGGATGCGTCTCTTGCCACACGCCTCATGGCTCCCAAAACGCGCGTTTGCTGAACATGCCTACGATCAGCACGCTATGCAACCAATGCCACAGCCAGGTTGCCGCCGGCGCCGTGCATGGAATGGATGCAGGATCGACCACGACACAGCCGTGCATTTCCTGCCATACGTTCATTCATGGTTCCAACATGAGTGCCGCGTTCACGCGTTAGGAGTCATGGAACAGCTCCGCGCCCGAGGTCTGAAAAGACTGCGCGGACTGTCTCCTGCAACAAATGCACATGAGTGCATGGTTCTTTGAAGAGAGGCTTCATATGAAGAACAACAGCTGGTTTTCACGGCTATCCAAGAAACGGTCTTACTCTGGCATGGCCCAGTGTCTGGCCGGATGCATGGGACTTTGCCTTGCATTGGCGATGACGGGCGCCGCGGGCGCTCAAAATCCCACCGCGCCACAACCCACGCCGGCTTCGGTTTCTGCGCCGCAAGGCTACACGGTGCATCACAGCGTGGACCTGGGCGGACACCTCGATGGCATCGTTGGCAGCAATGCGATGTATGACACCATGGTCAACCAGCACAGCGGCATGCGCCTGCTGGGCGAAACTTTCGAGATGCACGCTCTGCCGGGCAACAAGAAGGCCCTTATGGACGACCTGAAGGGCTTCACCAACGGTCTCGGCGGGGATCCCAACAATCTGGCCAAGCTGGATTTTTCCAAGAAGAAGGTCTACGAGTTCTCGGGCATCTTCCGCCGCGACCGCCAGTACTTCGACTACGACCTGCTCGGCAACCCGAATATTGGCGCCGGTCAGTCTCTGCCCGTCGGGCTTTCCACTGCGCACGCCGCCAGTATGCCCTGGTCGCAGGTGATGCAGTCCCCGGTGATGTTCAACACCGTGCGCCGCATGACCGACACCAGCCTGATTCTCTATCCGCAGTCCAAGGTGACGTACCGGGTCAGCTACGCGCAGAACATTATGCAAGGCGTGAGCAACTCGCCGAGCTACTCCTTTGCCAAATACGATGCCCTGCTCCAGCAGAACGAGCGCAACAGCACGGACGACGTTCTTCTTGGCGTTGACTGGAAGCCGTTGAAGGAAACCAAGGTTACCTTTGAAGAGCAGATGGTGAATTTCAAGAACAACACCTCTTATGCGCTGGCCCCCAGCGCGTATAACGTGCAGGAAGCCAACGGCGCCAAGGCGTCCCTGGGCGACTGGGATGCGCTGGAGCCTTACGGATATACTGCCACTGGGTTCAGCGTCTCCGGTGTCTGCAGCACCGCCAGCATGGGCAGCGCCAACTACACCAGCGCCACCAGCTACACCATTCTGACGGCCAACGCGAATGGCGGTCTGCCCATCATCAATGCGGCCTGCTCGGTGATCAGCAGCTACACCCGCACCCAGCCCAGCCGCATCTTCACGCCCACCGAATCGCTCCGCTTCCAGAGTTCGAGCATCAAGAATGTTCAGATGAACGGCGATGCTCGCTTCACTCTGGCGAACATGAACTTGCCCAACTACTACGACAATTATCAGGGCCTCACGGCCAGCGCCACCTCGGGTGTGCTCTCCAGCACCTGGATGGGGTCGGCAAAGGCTCATCGGCAGTCGGTGGCGGCAGACTACGGCATCGTCTGGCAACCGACCAAGAACGTAAGCATCTCCGATCAGGCGAGCGCCAACACGGTCCACCAGCCGGGTTCGGTTCTCATCAACAGCGCCGTAAACACCACCATCACTACCGCCGGCGCCATCAGCATCAACTCCATCGCCAATGCCACGGCCACGGCCTCCATCTGGGGCGGTGGACCGACATTGGGCACCCCGAAGTATGGCTACTACGGCCAGGGTTCTTTCGTGAACAACCTGACCGCGGCTTGGGATCTCTCCAATGCTCGCCTGGCGCTTACCTATCGCCACGGAAGCCGCACCGTGAGTCAGGGAACGCCGCACAACATGGCGATCCCCAGCACCACGGCCTACACCGATCCGTTGAGCGGAAACATCACTATCAACGAGGACGGGGGCATCTTCAACGCCTCGGTTCGCCCCATGCGCAATCTGGACATTAACGGCAGCGTGGAAGTCCTCTACAACGATAATGCTGTCACCGCGGTTGGCCCACGACAGACTCAGCAGTACCGGGTTCACGCCAAGTACAAGGCAGCTCCCTGGGCGGTCTTCACGGCAGCCTATAGCGACCGCGAGCGTCATAACAACACCAACAACAACCAGGCCTATGTGGCCAGCGGCAATCAGTTGTATGCCGGCCCCATCGCCCACCAGGACTACAGCCGCACGGCCAGCGTGGGCGCAACCATGTCGCCGAACGAGCACTACGGACTGGACCTCTACTACGCCTTCTCCGAGGTCTACACCACCACCAACATCTGCTACGACTCCGTCAACACCAGCTACACCAACATGCCCGGCGCCTCTTCGGCCTCTGGCGCGGCCTGCAGCGCTGGAGCCGGCCACGGTTCGACCACCGCTTTTACCTTGTATGGCGTTGACTTTATGAAGGCGCCGACGCAGTTCGGTTCCATCGCATTGACCTCCACCCCGACCAAGTACCTGCACTCCAGTCTTGGCTATCGCGCCAGCTCCGTGAACGGTACGCGTTTCTTCAACGATCCGCGCGACGTCAACGGCTCGCTGGTATCCATGAATCAATCGCCCTTTGTCAACCTGGCCGTGACGGTTCATCCCGGACTGATCTGGAAGGCGGAGTACAACTACTTCGGCTACGGTGAAGGCGGTCCCGGTGGCGCGCAGTACTGCACCATGGCCAATCCGACCACGCCGACCGGCACGGCTACCGTGGTTCCGTGCAGCACCCTGCCCTGGACCGCGGCCAGCGAAACCGCTGCCGGCGCTACGGCTCCGCGCAACTTCCACGCCAACAACCTCACCCTGGGCTTGCATTACGAGTTCTAAGCACAGGCCCGATCGCGGCGCATCCCCGATCTTCGCAAGAGCATCGGGGATGCGCTCCGGCAATCAACGTTTTCCCTGGACGGGCTAATCGCTTTCCAGGCTGAAACCAAAGAGGGGAGGGCGGGCGGATCAACGCCCTCGTCCATCCCCTCTTTCTTTGCAGTGCGTTATCTCTCCTTTTTGCCGATCAAAATGGCTTGGTTCCCCGAGATCTGGTCTTAGCAGGCATTTTCATCGACCTTTCGGAAGAAGAAGCGCCCTATGCCGCATGCAGGGACAGGGGCGATTCGGGAGCGGCGGTATGACCAAGAGCATTCGCTTTTCTATGGCGCTGGCGGCGATGATCATCGCGGCTGGCGTCTTGTGCATCGCCCAGAATCCGGGCGTGGCGGTTTACAAGGCCAAATGCACCAATTGTCATGGAGCCAGCGGCATGGCAGACACCTCCATGGCCAGGGCATTGAAAGTGAAGCCGATCAGCGACCCCGAAGTGAAAAGGATGTCGCTGCAGGAGATGATCGAGGCCACCCGCAACGGCATGGGAAAAATGCAGCCCTACAAGGGCAACCTGAGCGATGCCGAGATCAAGGGCTCGGTCGAGTATTTCCGCACCTTTCTCAAGTGAGCGGCCGCTTCCCGCGGGTTTCTATGGACTGGAGCGCCGGTTTCAAAATGCAACGCCGCGCAACAAGGCGCAGATTTTAGGGTTTTTCCACTTGTCAGATCCG
>Ga0326728_10018996_pt1 | contig 13425 bp, 6 predicted proteins | sample MB3enrmetagenome_FD_207602 | JGI IMG/M metagenome (GOLD analysis project Ga0326728, IMG submission 207602) | Lab enriched peat soil microbial communities from McLean, Ithaca, NY, United States - MB31MN | ecosystem: Environmental > Terrestrial > Soil > Wetlands > Peat | place: USA: New York... | reverse complement strand
CGTTCGGCGACGTCATCCTCGACGACGTGTTGCGCATTATTCGACCCAGTATGGCCTTGCGAGGTAACATTGACCAGGTGGAGTTCCTGCGCAATGCCACTCCCCAGGAGGTTAAACAGCGCGTTCGCGAGGTGCTGGAGCGGGTGAAACCCCGCGGGAACTGGATCCTCAGCACCACCGATTTCCCCTTTGACGGGCTGCCCTACGAAAACATGCAGGCGTTTGCCGAAGCGGGGCGTGAATTCGGCCGCTACGAGTGAATCCTGGCTGCGCGTGGCCTCGCGGGGGACCCGCTACGCCCTGTCATCCATAGGTCTCACGATACGGCTGTGCTTCGATTCTAAAAGTAAAGGCCTGTTCGCAAGGCTTGTTTTGGGCGATGGCATCAGGAATTTGGATGACCAGTCCATCCGGGCCCTGCCGCCACTTCAGAGGGGTGTTGACTCCCAGCATGGTCACTCGCGAACCTTCCCGCGCGCGCAAGGCTCGCAGCGTAAGACTTTCTCCGGGCCATTTCAAGCTGATGGCAAAGACGTGCCTGCCGTCCTTCGTCCGGGTGAATCGGACGTCGTCCCCGTCGTTATAAACGTTCCACGGGCGGGTGCTGTAGATGGCCTCGCCATTCACCTTGAGCCATTTGCCGGCATGTTCCAGGCGCTCGACGATCCCTTGCGAAAACGTACCATTGGGCAGGGGGGACACGCCGGGCATGAAGTTCCCTCCCTTGGCCACCGCATCGATGAGGGTAGAGAGCAGCCACTCCCTGGGCTTGAACTGTTCATGCGGCTCGTAGGCCCATTGCGTGGTCAGATGGTCAATCGCTTCCCAGGCGATGCCCGCCACCCGCGGGTCGTTGAGACCGTTGGGAACCCAATGCTCGGGGTTCGAGTAGTCGGCGTAGGGACCGATGCCGCGGTTACGCATCATCACATCCGGTTGGAGCGATCTTGCCATCTTCACAATCTTCACCACCTCCGGCCGAGCGTTCGGGGGCAGGCCCTGATCGAAGGAAAGGATGTCGAACTTGCCATATTGGGTGCAAACCTCGCGGACGCTGTCATAAACGCGTTGCATGAAACGCTTCCACTCCTCTGGATGCGATTCCCGGCTATATCCGCTTTCGTAAAAGGGGCCGCGATTGTCACCCCGGAAGTCCGGATCATGCCAATCCGTCCAATTAAAGTAGAGCCCAATCCCCATGCCGCGCTTGCGGAAGGCACGGACCAGCGCACCCACGATGTCTTTCTGGAAGGGGGTGTCCATCACGCTGTAGTTGATGAAGCACGGTTCGGTGCGGCCGATTCCGGGTTGAAGGCCCTCGGCGTAAGGAGTAACGACGCGGCGGATCGACTTCACTCGCGTTTTCGTGTCGTACATGGAAAAACCATCGGCGTGCCGCGTCGGCATCACGAAATACTTCATGCCGGCCCGCTGGGCAAGGTCAGCCCATTGGTCGGCATCGAAGGCCGTGGGGTCAAAGACCTCGTATAAGGTAAAGTATATTTTCTGGAATTCCGGGCTTGAGCCCATCAATGACACCGAGGCATCAAGACTCAGAACGGAGTAGACCCCGAAGTGGATGCGCATGCCAAACTTCCAGTCGCGCCATCTCTCCACGGCGGCGGGCGATGCATGCTGATAATCCGGATCGACGGGGCCGTCCCATAATTGCTCAAAGTCTTGCGGGGCGGGCACGGGACTGGGGGCGGCCAAGGCGCTAAGACTGCCGGCGCCGGACTTGCTCAACCCCAATCCCGCCAAGGCTCCCAGCGCGGTTGAACTCTTGAGGAATTTTCTTCTTTCCATTGCCCTGCCCTTCCAAACTCGTTGTAAAGGATCCGAGCTAACCAGGTTGGCTCATTTTCACGCCCGTGGTGGTGACGAAGTATTTCGCCAGCATGTTGGGCCGCTCCCACGCGGGCAGGGATTTCGGCGATTTCATGTACTTCAGGAACTCCTCCACCACTTGACCGAAGTGTGCTTCGTGGCCCACCCGGTAACGATCCGGAATGGAAACGTGAACTTCGTCGCCGGTGGTCTCACAGCCAATTCCCGGATAAGTCGCCTGGAGGCGGTCAATGTGGGCGCACACGGCAGTCTCGATGTCAGATTGGCGATCCGCGGCATTCGACGCCACGAACAATTCCGGCTGGTACTTCTCCTGAGCCGTCTGGCGTATCTCGACGCTGGCGCGGGTTCCCCGGTAAATAGCATGATGAAAATCCACGCCCGCCGGTGACTCCCAGTTCCAAAGCGTTTTCAGCCGCACCTGGGCTCCCCGAATTTTGTAATCCACCTGATTGTTGCAGTAGTAATCGAATCGGCCGCCATGAACGTAGGCCGCAAGTTCAGCGGGGAAAGTCGCTGCGCCGGTGATCTGCTGAAACTGCGCCAAGGTGATGGGAGTGGCCCACCGCTTGCCGCCCTGCACTTGGATGTCCTGGCGAAAATTGAGGGCTTGATCGGGAAAGAGCGTCCACTGCACCAGGTCCACCAGGTGCGTGCCGACATCGGTGAGCCCTTCCCCTTCATCCAGGATGTCGAAGAAAAACGGAGGGCGCGGGTTGGGGGCTCCGGCCACCGTCTTGAGAATGTGGTGGGTGCTCTCCATGAAAACGCCCGGGTGCTCCGGGTCAGCGGGAATCACCTCGCCAAAGACGGCCGGGTCATTCACCAATTCGCGCTGAATGATCGTGGTGATTTCATGACGCTCGGTCATCATATCGTAGGCCACCAGCCCCGTCTGGTCGGCCAACGCAAGGGCGGCGTCCAACGCGGGAAAATCCTCGGCGCGGATAATCCAGGGCTTGTCTGACAACACATTCAATCCCGCCTCGAGCGAGGCTTTGATTTTTCCGATTTTGATGCGATTGCGGCCCGCCAGCACCACCACGTTACCCGGCCGCGCGGCCACCATCTCATCGAGCGACCTCGGGCTACAGTGAATATCCAACTCCCAACTGGTGGGGTGGTCAGCCCGGCTGTTGAACTGTTCGATCAGCTTCAAGTGCGCCAGCAGGTCAGGTCCGAGTGGAGCGTAAATGGCAACGCGCTTGTCAATTCCCGGCAGCATCTGCTTTTGCACCAGAGCCGCGTGGAAGTGGGCGGGATCAAGCGTGATGAGTCTGACCAGGGGGGGATCTCCCATTTGTTCATCCAATCCGCGGTGGGGCCGCGAACAGCATTCGGAGTCCGGGGCTTGCCTCGCATGCGAAGTGGTATTTGCGGCGGACCCGGCAAACAGGGCGCCTGCTCCTGCCGTCTGCAAGAATTTCCGCCGGTTGATTTGCACGTCCGGTATTATAAGCTCCAAAAGGGGAATGCGGCGCTCAACTCTGCCTGGCCAGAACAGAGTCGGTGCCGTAAGGTGCGCGCTGCGGACGGGACAGCAGGGCGTTCGCCTCTTCGTCGTTGAGATAGTGTTCCGCCTGCGGGTCCCACTTGAGTTCGCGATTCAATTTCATGGCGTCATGAGCGAGCAGGCAGGCGCTGCAGGAGCGATGGCCGACTTCCGCCGGCGCCGCCGATGGCCGGCGCGTCTTGATGCTGGTCAGCCAATCCAGGTGATGATCGTCCTGAGGGCTGTGGTGCAAATGGAGTTCGCTCTCCTTGATGCCGGCCCGTAGCATCTTCCGGTCGCTGGCGTCGAGGGCGTCGCTCCCTGGCAGAACCTCTCCCGGCTTGACGGTTCCGGCGGTGACCCAAATCCAACCGTCTTCACCGATAAATTTGACCCCGGTCGGAAACTTCTCGCTGATAAACACATCGGCGCCGTTGGCATAATGCGACCGCACGTGAAACGGGCCATGAACGTTCCACAGCCCCTTTTTGGGGAACTCCGCGCTGGCGACAATCTCCACTGGCCCGGTATATTCGGTGCCCATTCCCCAGTGGGCAATGTCAATGTGATGCGCGCCCCAACCCGTGATCATGCCGGCGCCGAACTGCTCGCAACGCAGCCAGCCTGGGCGGTCGTAGCGAACCTTCAGGTCGGCGGCCTGTGGGTGCACGCGCTTTTCCGTGTAGTACACCATGGGTGTAGAGCCCAGCCACATGTCGTAATTCAAGTTGGAGGGCACGGGCATTTCCGGTTCCAGATTTCCACCGGGATCCGCCGGCAATCCAATAAACACTTGTTGGACCTTGCCGATACGGCCGTTGCGAACCAACTCACAGGCATAGCGAAAATTATTTGCCGAACGCTGCTGGCTTCCCTGCTGGAAAATACGACCGGTGCGCTTGATCGTATCCGCCATCTGGCGGCCTTCCTTAATGGTCAACGAAGCGGGCTTTTGCAGATAAATATCTTTACCGGCCAACGCCGCTTCCATGGCGGGCTGCGCGTGCCAGTGGTCGGGCGTACTGATGCAAACCGCATCGATGCTTTTGTCTTGGAGCATCTCGCGATAATCACCGTAGGTTTTGAGCGCCGCGTACTTTCCCGCCCCGAACTTCTCCGCGTAGGCCTGCTCCAGCATGACTTTCGCGTCGGCAAGGCGCACCGTGTCCAGGTCGCACACGGCGACGTAACGGGCCACGCCACTGTTCCTGAGAATACCGAGGAATTCGGAGTGTCGGGCGATGCGGCCGCAGCCGATCTGCGCCACCTGGATCATATTACTCGGCGCACTGGGACCGAAAACGCGGGCCGGGACAATGGCGGGTAATCCCACGGCCGCGGCTGCGGTGAGCGAGCCTTGCAGGAATCGCCGTCGCGATGAAGTCTTTGCGAATGACATGAAGTGACCTCGGAGAAAAGTGGGGGCACCCTGCGTGGGTGCCCTGGCGTCGGCCATGCCGGCGCGGAGGGCAGGCACAAGCCCTGCCCCTACGTCACGTCGTGGGACGCGGGCGCTCAACTCTGCTTGGCCAGCACATAGTCGGTGCCGTAAGGCGCGCGCTGCGGGCGGGACAGCAGGGCATTCGCCTCCTCATCACCGATGTAGCGTTCCGCCTGGGGGTCCCACTTCAGCTCGCGACCCAATTTCATGGCATCGTGGGCCAACAGGCAAGCGGTGCAGGACCGATGCCCGACCTCCGCCGGCGCCGCCGGGGGCTTGCGTGTCTTGATGCTGGTCAGCCAGTCGAGGTGATGATCGTTCTTGGGGCTATGGTGCAAGTGGATTTCGGTGTCCTTGATGCCGGCCGCAAGCATCTTCCGGTCGCTCGCGTCCAGAGGCGCGTTGCCGGACTTGAAGGCGGCCGGATCGCTGGCGGTGACGGCCGCGCCGCGCGTAACCCAAATCCAGCCGGTTTCGCCGATAAACTTGACCCCGGTCGGATACATCTCGCTGATGTACACGTCCGCCCCATTGGCATAATGCGCCCGCACGTGAAAGGGGCCATGAACGTCCCACAACCCCTTCTTGGGGAACTCCGCGCTGGCGACGATTTCGATGGGGCCGGTGTATTCGGTACCCATACCCCAGTGCGCCGTGTCGATGTGATGCGCGCCCCAACCGGTAATCATCCCCGCCCCGAACTGCTCGCAACGCAACCAGCCTGGGCGGCCGTAACGAGTTCGCAGATCCGCGGCCTGCGGGTGCACGCGCTTCTCCGTGTAGTAAACCGTGGGCGTGGAGCCCAGCCACACGTCGTAATTCAAGTTGGACGGCACGGGCATTTCCGGCTCCACATCCCCGGAGGGATCCACCGGCAGCCCAATCAGGATCTGTTGAATCTTGCCGATGCGGCCATTGCGAACCAGTTCGCAGGCCAGGCGAAAGTTAGGGTCCGAACGCTGCTGGCTTCCCTGCTGGAAGATGCGGCCGGTCCGCTTCAGGGTGTCGGCCATCTGGCGGCCTTCCTTGACGGTCAGCGAAGCGGGCTTTTGCAGGTAGATGTCTTTGCCGGCCAACGCCGCTTCTATGGCGGGCTGCGCGTGCCAGTGATCGGGCGTGCTGATGCACACCGCATCGATGCTCTTGTCCTGGAGCAGTTCGTGATAATCGCCGTAGGTCTTAAGGTCAGCGTACTTCCCTGCCCCGAACTTCTTCGCGTACGTCTGTTCGATCAGGCTTTTCGCGTCGGCAATGCGCACGGTATCCAGGTCGCACACGGCCACATAGCGGGCCACATCGGTGTTCTTAAAGAGGCCCCGAAACTCGGAGTCCCGGGCGATGCGGCCGCAGCCGATCTGCCCAACCTGGATCATATTACTCGGCGCGGTAGCGCCAAAAACACGGGCCGGGACGATGGTGGGAAATCCCATGGCCGCGGCCGCGGTGAGCGAACCTCTTAGGAAATTTCGTCGCGATGATGTCTTTTCGAATTGCATGATGGCCTCCGAAAAATGGTGAAGGAATATAGTAAATAGTGAATAGCAAATAGTGAATGGAGGTCCCCTCGTTTGTCACTCGTCAGCCACCACTGGTCCTTTCACTATTCACTATTCACCATTCACTATTTACTATTCTTTTCCCATCGCCCAGAGAATTCCCCCCAGGATCTGGTTGTAGAGAAGCGGATTGGAATAGTCCGTCTTATTGTGGCCGAGCGCAAGGTAATACTCCCGGCCACCGTCGAATTGGTGATACCAGGAGAGTGGGAGCGAGTCACCGAAACGGTCGCCGGGATACGTGGCCTTATCGCGGTCATCGATCTTCGCAGGATCGGTGACGAGCAGTATGTGAATATCGGGGTTCAAGTGGTCAAGGTAGTAACACTCATCCGTCCATTCGAACGTGGCGGGCAAATTCCGGGTGGCGGGAAAGTTCGCATCCTTGACCCGGACAAGAAACATCTGCTGATGAGGATGGCGTACGAACTTCCCCCCCAGCACCGACCAAAAATAGGGCCAATCCCGCTCGGAGCCGGAGGCGGAGTGAATGCCCACAAAGCCGCCGCCGGACTCGATGTAGTGCTTAAAAGCGTCCTTCTCAGATTCGTTTGTGAAGGCTTCGTTATTGGTGTTGGCAAATACCACGGCGTTGTACTGCTTCAGGACGGGGTCCCGAAAAAACAGCGGATCGTCCGTCACGTCCACGGCGAATCCATTCTCCGCGCCCATTTTCTTGATGGCGTCCACGCTGGTTTGTATATTATCATGAACGTATCCTTTGCCATTGTGGGTATAAACCAGAATGTGCTTGTCGGGCAGGCTCGCGGCCGGTGAACCTCCGGAAAGCGATACGCGGAACTTCATGGTCAGAGGGATTTTGGCATCCAGGCGGCGCAATTCCAGCCCGGGATATTCCACGCCCACGAAGCCGTAATGCCGCATGCACCAACCATTGGGCGCGCCGGGGTTGGAGGCATCTTCGGTCACGCGCGTGGTGGCGATCTTGCCGCGAAAATTGCCGGTCAGCTCCGCCCAGGCGGCGGGGACGCGGTCGCTGTCCGGCGCGCCCATCTGGGCCGCGGTGTTCAGCCTGGTATCGGTGCGAGGGGCGAAGCGGATTTCCAGCGCTCCGCCATAACCCTTGTCGTGGTCGTGCGTGCCGCCGATTGACACCTCCGCGCCCCCCACCGAATGCAGGGTTACAGTGATGTCGATGTCGCGGCGCCCATCCGCCAGGGCGTGGGCGACGATCTCCACGTTCTCTTGCACCACCTTGCGATCGCCCACGTACCAGCCGCCCTGATACCCCAGCACCGCCTGGTCCTTACCCGCCTTTTTGCGGTCCCACTTCTCGAATCGGTCCAGGATGCCCTTAATCGTCCATAGGTCATAAGTCTTGTCATCCACCACGACGACGGGCCACATCCAACTGATTCCGCGGTGGTGGGGATGGTCCTTGGGGAAATCATCGGTGACTTCGACGCCGTTGGGCGCATAGACGGGATAGAGATAGCAGCAGCGGGCGCGATCGGGGCGGGTGCCCTCTTTGAGCATGGTTCCGTAGTTGAAGGAAAACACCGGCGCGCCCTTTTCCGTCAACTCGACCGACTTGGAGTTCACATCCTGAAACTTGAATTGTCCCAGCGCCACCATTGGCGCGATTACCAAGACCAAGAGGAAAGGTATTAAGCCCTTCGAATTCACAGCTCTCATTTCATTGTCCTTAAACATTCGCACCGAACAACCCTCGAAAACCGAAATCTGGCGGAAATTGTCCGTGCAAATGCGAGATTTTCTGCAAAATTGGCTTCACATTGCCTAAAATGTCCGACTTTTCGTCGGGCATTTTGTCCATACTTCCTTTGTTTTCATATACATTCCCGCTTCCAACGTCATAAGCTAACATCTTTTTTGGCGGGCCCGTCCCGCTTGTGACTCTTTGTTTGTGCTGGGTTTGCGAAACCGCCAGGAGGGGCGGAGGTTGGAACCTTCCACACTCGGCATGGACGCCGCCTTTCCATATAAGTATACTCACTTATCTAGCCTTTGTCAAGAGAAAAGTCACCTTACGTCCGCCGCACGGTCTCCCTCGTAACTCATGATGTGGTAATACCCCTCCCAGCCGTCCCCACATACCGGGAGCGGCAATCCGGAGTGGTTGGGGGTGAATCCGGAGCCGCAGAGCTTTGCTCTGCGAAATCCCAGGCGACATTGCAGACTTGTCGCGGAAAACTCGGACTACCCCGGCAAAACCTGTTCCAGCGGACCGGCGGGGCAGCCGTATTTATGCAGGAAATCCTGCTTCTGCTGCCGGGCCTCGTCCCATCGCTCACCTTCAAGGGCAGCTTTAACGACCTCAACGGATGCCGCACAGAACTGTTTGCGGACCAGGTCGCACGCAGGATTCACCGCCGGACCGTCCGGCCCCTCGGTAACCGCGCAAGTGTTGGCAAAATCGCTGCGATACAGATTCAGGAGATCCGATTTGAGGTTAAGGTCTCCCCTGATCAGCAATCCTTCCATCAGAGCGACCGCCGCGTCATTAATCCGATTCTGGGCGGCAAAAGCAAAGGAGATCTGCCGGTACCCTTCGGCGTTCACGGGATGAAGTGCGAGCGCTTCGCTGGCTGCGGCGGAAGCCGCCTCCACCTTCCCCAGCCTCAAGTACGCAGCCGCAAGCATCCAACGCGACTCAGGATCCCCTTTGGCAGCAGAAGCAACGGCGGAGTGGCGGCGTGCCCACTCGGCCCCTCCCTTTCGGTCGTATTCCGCCCGCACGCTCTTGTCGATGGCGATCGAACGCTGGAGAAGTTGGAGCGCTCGTTGGTACTCAAGAGTGGCTTGGGAAGAATCCCGCTCGTGCAAAGAGTCGCCTTTGGTTAAGAAGAATCCGCCCGCCATGCCGTAAACCCTCGCAACATTGCACGAGTCAGGCAGCGAGTCGAGGATCGCTATCGCCTTGTGGGATTCCTCGATGGCGCGATCGAGATTCAAATCCGCAACGTCCTTTCCATAAAGCAAGGAAGCGAGCAAATCGTGGACCTTGTAACTGTTGGGGCTGGTTCGGATACTGGCCTCCGCCATGGCGCGCTCGTCCTGCCAATCGCCGTTCCGCACCCAGGTGCGGACGGCGAAGGCCGCGGTGATCACGCACAACACGACCGGCGCAAAACGTCTTCGAGGGACCCGTCGCCCGGCCGCATAAATCGCCATGACCAGGCAAGCGAGCACGCCGATCGCCGGCAGGTACAAGAAACGCTCCGCCATGATGGTGCCGATCGGAAACAACAGGTTCGCCATGGGGACAAACGTGATCGCGGCGAAGGACGCCAGGAAGAACGCCGTGCGGTTCCAGCCGTACAAAGCGACGACAAGCATGGCCGCAGCCAGCACAGCGATCCCCGCAAGCCAGTCTTGCACGGTACCATGGGCGAGGGGAATTTGCGCATAGGAATAATCGGGTGAAAGCCTGGCCGGCCACAGCGTGAGCCCGAGATAGCGGGGGATCACTTTAATGGCTGTGAGCCGTCCGATCCAGAAGTCCGCACCCACGATGGGGTTGTCAGTGAAGATAACCTCCGCGGGTCGCGAAGCCGCCAGCACTATCGAGCGCTGATACAGCATCGCCGCGATCGGCAAAAGTGCGGCGATGCACCCCAGGAGCAAGGCCCGGCCCTGTTTCCGCTCTTTCCACCAAGTTAGCTCGTAAAGCGCCATTACCCCCACGATGACCACCGCGCTTTCCTTCGAAAACATCCCAACGGCGGTGACGGCCATCAGCCCGGCAAACCAGGCAAGCCTGCGCAACCCGGCAGACTCGGCGCCCTTGAGATACATCAGGAATCCGCTCAAGACCGCCATGCCGGAGAGCAGGTCCGACCGGCCGATGATGTTGGTCACCGATTCGGTCAGAACGGGGTGGACGGCCCACACCGCCGCCACGAAAAAAGGCGGCCACAACTCGCGCCGCCCCTCTGGATTTCCCCCCTCCGGTGTGCTTGCCTCCCGGCTGTGCCCTCCCGGATTGCGCAGAGCGAAGCTCTGCGGCCGTGGATTCGCAGAGCTATGCTCTGCGCAATCCGAAGCGGGATGATCCAAGGGGAGGTAATCCGAGGGGAACAATCGGCGCGCCAGCGCATAAACCAGAAAAACATTGCCGAGGTGCAAAAGGAAATTGATCCAATGATATCCGCCTGGCTCGGTGGCGTTTCTGAGCACCGTATAGTTGAACAGGTAGGAGAGCGTGGTGAAGGGGCGATAGAGTCCCGCCTCGCCGGTGGGCCACCAATACGTGTGCTGAAAAATCAGACGGAGATTCTCACCGGTAAGCTCGCGGATGCGCGGGTCTTGGAGGAGGGCTTTGTTGTCGAGAACGAATCCGGCGGAGAACGAATTTGAAAAGGCCAGGAAGGCCAGAAAGGCGAGCGCCGCAACCACCAGCACGTTCCTCCCTCCCGGGATCGTGAACGGGCGGGGCTCAGCGGCTTGCCCCTTCACCGGCTTCTTTTTGGGTTTCGCGCGCATTTCAGGTTAGCAGAACAGTCGTCAGTTGTCAGCCGTGAGGTGCAACATCGCCAGGTGTCAGTAAGAACCGCCAAGCGGGTTGCTTCCCTTCGCCTTCCCTCCCGTCGGATTCCGGGGTGAATTGGCCATGACTCATTTCACGTCAGCCGAAAAAGTGAGAGGGGCCTCCAAAATTTTGGAGGCCCCCTTGTCATCATTCATCTGACCGGTTGACATTTTAGAACTTCAAGAGCAATCCAAAACGCAACTGCCGGTCCGCCGGGCTATACGGCGCGAATGACGATGCGACTGTACCCGAGATGATCCCAAAACCGCCGCTCGTAGCAGTAGCGGCTGGATTCGCGAAGTTGGCGTTGTTGGGGAGACCGTAAGCGTCGGCCCGGAATTGCAGCTTGAATCGTTCGGTCAGGTTGAAGTCCCGGGTCACCGAGGCGCTGAGGTAGAAAAAGCCCGGTCCACGCACAATATTTCTGCCGCTGGTCCCAAAGCGAACCGTGGTATTGGCAGGTGTATCTGCGGCAGCCACGCCCGTAAAAGCGCTCGTGTTGAAGTACGGTGCACCGGGCCCGTGGCCACCCAGGATGGTGACTGGGCCCACTTGATCAGCGGTCTGAGTGTTGCCGGGGCAATTGCAGGAGCTGCCGGAAGCGCCAATGGTAAACGGCGTCCCGCTGTACCGGCTAAGGACAGGACTGAGGCTCCAATCGCCGAGCAGCGCTGCACCCACCCCAGTGGTGGTCCATTTCTTATGCTTCCCGAAGGGCGAATCAAACACGCCGTAGAGTTGGTAGTTGAACCGTTGGTCGAAGCCGGCGACGGCGCGATTGCGACGCTCGATCTGGTAAAAGGGCCACGTCACACCGGTGTTGGCCTCCGTATCGTCGTTATCGATGGTTTTGGACCAGGTAAAGGAGGTTCCTAAGAGCGACCCCGCGATCCGGCGGGTGAGCTGTGTCGCGAGAGCGTTGTAGTTCCCACCGGAGTAGGGACCGTTAATGGTCATGGAGTTGTAATTGCCGCCGAGGGGGTTGGCGGCGGTGACGTTGCAGAAGCTGGCGGGGGATGAGCCAGTGCAAGCCACTTCATCAGGAGTTCCAGCATTGCCTCCTCCCGGCGGGCCGGCGTTCATATTGATATACTCCGCCGCGCGCACCATGTGGTTGCCGATATAGCCAATCTGGGCGTTGAGGTTGTGGGCGAATTCGTGCTGGATAAAGATATTCCACGCCTCTTCGTAGCCGCGATTGTACTTGTTCGGATACCCGTAAGTTCCCAGATTGAACGGCAAAGTGTAGGACCCCTGCGACAGGCTGGGGAAGTTGATGGCGGGAATTCCTGCCGCCAGGCCGCCGGGAATCGTTGGACCCACCCAGGTGCCCGAGGGGCCGGTGCTGGGTCCCATATAGCCGCCCGGTGTGTAGGAGTTGGCTCCCGCGTACTGCTCGGACAAGATCGCCGGGTAGATCCAAGCCATGTAATTCAGGGCGTAGGGATCGCTGGCCATCCCAGCCCCCGTGCGGATCACGGTTTTCTCGGTCAAACGGTAGGCGATGCCCAGGCGCGGCTCCACCTGGCCCGGGCCGGTGGTCATATAAGCGCTGCTGGGCACCCCGCCGACTCCGCCCAGATAGACCGTGTCAAGTGTCCAATTGAAATTGGCGGAGCCAAAATGGCTGACCGTGGGGATGGGATAGTATTCCCAGCGGACGCCGTAGTTGATACTTAACTTCTTGGTCACCTGCCAGTTGTCCCGCGCGTAGGCGGCAAACTCCCACTCGCGGGTGGTGCCAGGATTCATGTAAACGTAATCTTTGTCCATGTTATAGCCAAGACCTAGCAGAAAATCCGCCCAGCTATTGTATTCGTTGTTCGAGGGTCCTCCCTTCAATTGGGTTATCGCACCGGTAAAAGTAAATCCGCCCCGCACCCCGATGGCGATCTGGCCCTGGAAGCGGTTCATGTCGTAGCGGTCAATGTCCCCGCCAAACCGGAAATTGTGCGAGCCATGGATCCAGCTCAGGTTGGCGGCAAAGGTGTACTGGTTGTCGCGGAACAAGAAGGGGTTGGAGGCCGCCGTGTTCCCCATCCCGGCCAGGCTGGTAAGGTTAAAGGACGGGATGCCGCCTTGCAGGGGGTTGGTGCCGTCCGTGCCGAGAATAGCACCCTTCGGAATCGTACTCCAGTTCTGATTGATATCGGTACTTTGGGCAGAGTAGCGCGGCCGCGTGAACCCCACGTTGGCATCGAACAGCAAGTGAGGATTAAAGGTGTACGTTCCGCCCACGGAGGCGTTCTGAGTCAAGCCATAGGCGTTGCCGGGTTGGGAAACTGAGCCGAAAGCCGATCCACCGGCTGATCCCCCGTTCGAGTTGAGTACCTGGGGATCAAAGACATAGGTTGGCTCGGCGCTGTACCGCGCAAAAAATGTGCTCTTATCCGAGGGAAGGTAGTTAATCTTCAGGTCCACGCTATCGCGGTGAAAGAGCAAGTCGCCGCTGCCGAAGAAGTTGTTGACCGGCACGTTGGGGGTTGGACCGTAGTTCGGCATGGGCATCAAAGACGCCAGGTATGCAGACGCCGCGCTGATCTCGTTGGCGGGAATGATGTTATTGGCAAAGGGC
>Ga0326728_10018991_pt1 | contig 13427 bp, 14 predicted proteins | sample MB3enrmetagenome_FD_207602 | JGI IMG/M metagenome (GOLD analysis project Ga0326728, IMG submission 207602) | Lab enriched peat soil microbial communities from McLean, Ithaca, NY, United States - MB31MN | ecosystem: Environmental > Terrestrial > Soil > Wetlands > Peat | place: USA: New York... | reverse complement strand
AGTGCCGGCAGCGCGGAACTCCAACTGTCTGAGCCTGAAGGCCACTCGCAACTCTGCAAGTGAGGCGGTGGGAGTGATTCGCAGAACCTCATACAGACTCGTCTGGAGTGCCCAGGGCTGTCGCCGTGTGGCGACGTAGACGTAATCGCGGACCACCTCGCAAGGCAGATGGATAGAGGAAATCCCCAGCCGGCCAGCTGGAACCTCTGCCCGTATGTAAAGTCGGTCTCGCTTATCGGCTTTGGGTTGCGCGGCATAACTGACTAGGGTCTGGTAGAGATCACGACCCCGCCCCCCGGATGAGGTCTTGCGGACGTAGATTTCAGTTCCTGCTTCGGCGGACTCAGTGGGCAGAGGGAAGTTGATTTCGTCGCCGGGCCGAATATGGGCACCCAGGGAATTGGATAGGAAGATAGTGGCACCATCATTAAGGTGGCAGAGCGTCTTTTCGCGTTCCCGCTTAGCCTCCGAGACCACGCGACTGAGGATCACTTCGGCGCCCTCACCCAAGGATTGAATGGACGCTTCCATACCGAGTGCAGAATAGCTACCTGGTTCGTTTCCGTCAAATGACCCCCAGGTTCGGGTCCTGGAACTAAGTACGACGAGCGCAACTTCTACTCACGCAACGCGAAAGGAGATGGCGGAACGGTAAAAGGGGCCCTTAAATGGCCATTTTATGGTTCGAATAAACACATATGTTGAATAAAGTGATGCTCATTGGATACGTTGGAGCCGACAGCGAGATGAAGTTCACTCCTGGCGGCATACCGGTGGCAAACTTCTCCTTGGCGGTGAAGGAGACTTACAAGAACGGCGAAGGAGAGAAAAAGACCAACACCCTCTGGATTCGCTGTGTTGCCTGGCGGCGCTGGGCCGAGATTGTGGGCGAGCATGTGACCCGCGGGAAATTCCTGTTCGTGGAAGGAAGGCTCCAATTGCGCAGTTACGAGGATCGTGAAGGGCAGAAGCGCAATGTGACGGAAGTGGTCGTCATCACGCTCCGGTTCTTGGGGCCGTCAAAGAACGGGCACGGAGCCAAGGCGGCAGAAACTTCGAAGGCTTCGGAGCCGGTCGACGAAAGCGAGAATCCCTTCAACGGGCCGGGAAGCGAGGGCACTGAGGAGGGCATACCGTTCTAAAACGGGCACCCTCTTCGGCGCCTACATTCGAACGATCCACCCTTATCTTCTCCGGGATTCCAACTTCTTGCCTCCGCGCAGCGGCTCTACCCCCTTCGATGCGGAACGGGTGCGTGTTTTGTTCTATGTGTCCAGATTTGGAGAACTTCAAAATCCGCGTTGGAGACCGCTGGATGGACAGCGTGCTATGGGCTCGTCATCGGTGAAATTGGACAGTAAACGTACCCCCTACGCAGCGGGGCCATTGCGACAAAAGTGGTGTTTACACATCCGCGTGACAGCGGGACGTTGCCTTGCCCACTTCCCCGAACCCCGTTATCTCGGGAGTTTGGATGGGTGAGGCGCTTCTACGGTTTGGTTAGCGACAATACAGCAAAGTGACCAAGACCCTTTGAAGGACGGACATAGCGGCCTCGTTTTCGGACGGGTTCGGCGGCCACTCTTAAAACTAAATCTACGCTGCCAGCGGGCAAAACCTGTGGCGTCACGGGGTGCATGGCCAACGGGTCTCTTACTCGATGTTCGGCCGGTCGGGGAAAAAAAGCAGTTGAATACTGTACATATATACAGTATACTCTACTTGATGTTGGAAGCTGTGCAACTTACAGCTAGGCAAAAGCAGGTGTTCGCATTCTACAAGGATCAGCACCGGCAAACTGGGATTTTTCCGACTCTACGGGAAGTGGCGAACCATTTCGGAATTAAAAGCCTCAACGCAGTGCGTCAGCATCTTCGCCTAATTGAAAAGAAAGGTGTTATGCATCGTATTCCTGGCCGAGCCCGTGCCATGGAATTCGTGGAGCACGAGGTCGCCAGCGATCCGGAGTCGGTTCGCGTGCCACTTCTAGGTAGGATTCCCGCCGGGAGGCCAGTCATCGCGTTTGAGGACGCAGAGGAGCTACTCAGCGTGCCGGCGCGTCTTTTTGGTGGAAACCAGCTTTTCGCCCTTCGAGTGCGCGGGACGAGCATGCAAGGAGCTGCCATTCTCAACGGGGACATTGTGGTTCTCGATGGGGCACGCGAGGTAAAAGAGGGTGAGATTGCGGCAGTACTGATCGAGGATGAAGCAACACTCAAACGGGTGTATCATACGCCCGAAGCACTTGTCTTGAAGGCCGAGAATCAGGCATTTCTTGACATTAGGATCGCTGCGAGCGAATCTCAGCAGCCACGAGTGCTTGGCGTGTTGGTTGGAATTTTGAGGAAGGTCTGACCCATGCCCGCAAGTGACACCGCTCAAAAGCTAAACCGGCTGAAGGAACATGCCAAGGCTCTGGGGTGTTCCGATCTCGTCGTGTTAGGCGCGGAGGCTGATGCCTCTCAGCTTGAATACCTCGATCTATTGCCGAAGGCCGGTGGTCCGCAATTGCTCCCGGACGCGGTGGCGGAGTTCCAAGGGCGGCCCCTTCTCTACTTGGTCGATGATGTCGACGAAGATGGTAAGCCTCGCCTGCAACCAGTCCAGATCCGGGACCTGCAGACGCTACTCGCCAACCGCAGCGAACACGCGTGTCTGGGTGTGGTGCGGCCCGGTTCTTTGGATGTCTACCCCATCAACATCGACCGGGAAGCTATTGCGAAGGCAAATTTCCGCACGATCAAGATTGCGGATCCGAGTGCGCCGACATTCTTTCAAAGCCTCGCCACGGGCACTTTCGATCTCGAAGGGAGTCCCGATCAGGCAGACTATGTTTACGAAACCATTCACAAACTGTTGAGGGCGGCTTCCGAAGCTCTCGCTGGAACCGAGAGTAAGCCTGGCCCGATGCGCGGTTTGGATGTGCTTTCCACGGCTGGCCGAGCGCTGTTTTTCCGGTTCCTCATGGACCGGAAGATCGTGTTGGAATCTGAAGTTGGCGACATTTCCCCGCGGGCTGGGGAATTGCGCGATTGCTTTTCGGACGCGGAGAAGGCCGCCGCCACCTCTGGATGGCTCGATGAAACGTTCAATGGCGACCTGCTTCCACTCGTCGAGGGACTAACGACCGCGGCCAGTTCGAAGGAGCGCCTTCGTGCTTACCAGCAGTTCTACCGAAACGCTGGCTCGACCACAGGTGGGCAGCTCTTCGAGCATATGCAGGCTATTCTCCGAGGATGGAGGCATGTCGGCAGTTCCCATTTCCAGCTCAGCTTCGAGGTTGATTGGAACCACTTTGACTTCGCGCACATCCCCATCGGCGTGCTGAGTCAAGTCTATGAAACCTTCAGCCGGCAATGGGATGAGGGGCATTCTGACTTGACTAGTGTCTACTACACGCCGAGACACATCGCCAAGCTGCTGGTTGATGAAGCGTTCGCCGGACTGGAGGAACCGTCAGAGGCTACAATTTTAGACCCAGCATGTGGGGCGGGTGTATTCCTGGTACTCGCATTTCGGCGGTTGGTTCGCAAGTACTGGGAGAAGAATGGCCGTCGGCCGGACACAAACGCCATTCAAAGAATCCTCTACAGCCAACTCCGCGGCTTTGAGGTCAGTGAATCTGCCCTGCGGTTGTCCGCGCTTGCACTTTATGTTTCTGCAATCGAGGTAAACCACACTCAACGGCCTCCGAAGGCGCTTAAGTTTCCGCGCCCGCTGCGAAACGAAGTGTTGTTCAACTTTGGTGACCAAGAAAAGGACAAAAAGCGATGCTTTGTTTTGGGGAGCCTTCGCCCCCACGTGCCCGCCGCGTTCAACAGTTCCTTTGACATTGTGGTCACGAACCCGCCCTGGACCCGGTTACGCTCCAAAGCTGAAAATGCCAAAGAGAAAGCTGCCGATAAGGAACGAATCGCTGAGATGAATCGGGTATTCACGGACATCACTCGTCATGCCCTCGCCGCGCGTGGGCTCGAGGCGTTTGCCGAACGGTACGAGAATCCTGATAACGATCCCGATCTGCCGTTTCTGTGGCGGGCTACCCAATGGGCAAAGCCAAACGGCATCATCGCGATGGCTTTGCCTGGTCGCATCATCCTGCGGCAGACCGGAAATGGAAAAGCCGCGCGCGATGCCATAATGCGTGGACTCACCATAACGGGCATTTTGAATGGCTCAGACTTAGAGGAGACACCCGTATGGCCTAACATGAAACTGCCGTTCCTCCTCCTTTTCGCCCGTAACGCCGTTCCCGAACAACATCATCACTTCCATTTCGCGACGCCAATTCGTGAGAATCGGCTTAGCAGTCGCGGACAGTTCCGGTTGGATTCTCAGGCGGCAGAAAAAGTCTCCACTGAGGCCGTCATTGCTAAGCCTTGGCTGCTGAAAGCCCTTGCAGTGGGCACCGTGCTCGATGTCGATGTAATCGAATCCGAGCCGCAGCGGTGTCTAATCGATTATTGGACAGAAAATGGATTGTGTTCAAGAAGGGGTTACGATTCGTCTCTTGGGTCGAGGCCACGCGATGCCCGTCACCTTTTGGATCTGCCGGACTTCAAAGCCCCAGATAGCGGATTTACCTTTCGAATAAATGACCTCCCCACCTGGTATACAAGATTCAAACGGAAGACTGCTCATGACCCTGGCAAGAAGGAACAGTATCAACCGCCGCTCGTCATCGTTTCCCAAGCCCCGCACGAGTCAAGAGCGGAGCCAAAGGCATTTCTATCCAGGCATAGACCAATGGCGTACTCGCAAAGCTACTATGGTTTTTCGGGAGCCCCAGCTGCTGAGGGAGAGCTGCTGGTGTCGATTGTATATTTGGCTGTCCACAGTATCCTCTACCAGCATTTTTGCTTGATGAGAAGCTCACGCCAAGGGGCGAGCTTTCGAACGATTGTTAAAGAGGATTTGGAAGCTTTCCCATTTCCCGACCCAAATCAACTGACGGCCGCAAAGAAGCGCCGGATCATTGAGCTTGCTAAAGAATTGGAGACAAGCAACAGCAAACCCTGGGAGGAGATCGACGCGTTTATATTCGACCTTTACGGCCTCGATGAGGATGACGCGAGCGTCGTACGCGATACGGTGGCCTTTTGTGGCCCTTATCGCTCCGTGCGAAAACCTGCCGAACAACCTGTAGGGACGCACGAATTGGAAGTATTCCGCGCTTACCTGGAAGATATGCTTCAGCCACTGTTCAAAGTGGCGAACCAGAAGTGCGTCGTCACCGCGCTTCCCAAAGTGTTCGGGACCGGCGAGTGGATACCGTCATGGCAATTCGTCTCCATCACGCTCGCTGGTGATGAATTACCCGACGTTTCAAAGTCTCTTAAGAAGTTTATGGGCGAAGCTAACAAGACTGGCGCTAGTCGAATTGTGCTGCACGTGCCGAGTGGAGGGCTGGTCGTTGGGATATTGAACCAGCGCCGCTTTTGGACGCGTAGCCGCGCGCGGCTCTGCAGCTTGCACATTGAGCAGCATCATTTGGATGTCTTCCCCATACCAAAGTCATGAATGTGCCAGGGTTCTTTACCGCTCTTCCCACGTACCGGCTACCGCACCCGCCGGTCCCGCTGCGCGTTATTCTGACCTTGCACCTGGCTTTGATAAAGGCGTTTGAGCTACTCCGCAAAAATCCCCCTGCTGGATTCGTCCTCTCTGCTGCCGATGAAGATGACATTACGCGGCAGCTTTATACAATTCTGGAGGATAGGCTCCTCAAAACTAAGGAGGTAGAAGGGTTTGATCGACGGCGAATCAGGAATGTCGTCCGGGCGCCGGAAATGACCAACTACGACGGCACACATCCTGCCAAGAAGCCTGACTTGGTGCTGTTCCTCATGCAGCGCGAGCATCTGGCGGTGCAGCCCTCTCAGGATGCGATCTTCGTTGAGTGTAAGCCGGTCGACGGAGATCATGCATTGGGTAAACACTACTGCGACGTCGGTATTGCGCGGTTCGTCGGGGGCGAGTACGCATGGGCGATGCAAGAAGGAATGATGGTCGCATATGCGCGGGATGGGCGCTCTATAGCTAACGATCTTGGTCCCGTACTGGCAGGGAGTCGCCATAAGGGTCTCGGCTCTCCGAGTGCCCCTGTGGTCGTCAGTCGCTCTGGAGAATCTCGTAATGCGGAAGCACTTCAGTCAACTCTCCATCAGCGTGCCTTTACTTGGTCCGCCGGTCGTGGGAAGGCATGCCAGATTCGCCTATTCCACTCCTGGCACAATTGCTCGTGAATACTGTTTGGCACACCGGGCAATGTCGATGCCGCCTACCCGGCGGCACGCTCCACGGCTCCTTTCCAATCCCGACATGCTGACTGACATTCCACTTTGACGGAATACCCACTCGTGCAAGTGGAACGTGTCCGCTTCGAGGACCCGAACGCCGTTCGAGGAAACTGGCCCGCCGAATTCCTCCAATTCGCCGCATAGGCCCTAGTTTTAATCGGAAACGTGACCGGTTGCCCGCTTTTGGCAGAGTGACACCGAAGGGTGAGTGCTGGTCCCCGATTCTGGACACGGAAATAGCGCTCCCGGCGGGATATGCCTCAACGCATTGACAAATTCCGAGAACCCGATGGAGAGCCTCGCCCGATAATCCTTGCTACCTCGTGATAGACCCGTCATAGGCACTGTTCACTTGAGAATCTTCAGGTGCCTGTCCTCAATCTAGTCAACCAATCTTTCCAACAAACAACTTAGTCGGCGCGGGCGAGAGAGAGAAGGCGCACGCGCCATGATAAGGAGGTCCTGTGTTCGTTGAACTCATGCCGATTCTTGCTGGCCGCACTGTGCTCATCACAGTGGCCAAAGTGGATGACAAGACGCTTCGTGTAAACGTCATTCCCACCCAGGCAAAGGCTGACGAGAATCCGGCTCTATCTACCCCACTCACCTATACCGGCTCGCCGGAGGAACTCGATGCCGAACTCGGCAGGCATCTGGCCGGCTACGTCCAAACCCACCAGCAAACTGCCAGCACGCTGGCCGAGGCCAAGGCCACCATGGAGGCTGCGGCCAAAGTAGCTCAGGACGAAGCAAAGCGGAAAGCTGAAGAGCGCAAGAAGGCGACTCAGAAGCCACCCGCAACTGCCACCTCGGCTGAACCTGCCTCAGCGTCTTCTTCCGCATCCCCTACCCCTGCTGAGACCGCGTCCTCTTCAGCCTCGATGGGCACACTCGGGCTGTTCCCACCTACAACACCCGAACCCGCTTCAACCCAACCGAAAGGAGGCCTCGCACTCTGATGGAGAGTCATGTCCTCAGTCGAATTTTCGAATTTTGCGGCCAAAAGCTTCCTGACCCCGATCCCAAGCTTCCTCCGGAGGAAGTTCGCAACCTGTACGCGCATCAATTTCCCGACATCGCCACGGCGGCCATCACCGGGCCGGAGGCGGTCGGGGACAAGCTGCGCTATCAGTTCACGCGAGCCATCGGCTCGAAGGGGTAACCCAATGAGCCGAAATTCCAAAAGCAAGGAGGTGACGAAGCAGGCGGTCCTGGCGGAACTTGAAAGCCTTCGCCAGGGCCGCCACTCCCGTTACCAGACACTTCTCGGGAGGTTTGCCAGATGCCGACACCTGCAAACCACGGCCGCATTATTTGCCGCCGCAGTCGACGCCAGCTCTCGCACTTACAATCGCACGCCACTCGCCGCCCCGCCCGGCTGGCTTCCTCCGGTCAGTTGATGGCCAAAGGCGGTAGCCTGCTGCTACCACGGATCACTGCTGTCCCGCTAATCCATCGTTTGATCGCCGATGACTGCCTAGCTGTGATGCTGGCCAAGTCTCTCGTCGAGCTTGATATTGCCGTCCCTGGAGATTGGGAAAGGGCGGACTGCGACCCAACATCCTTTATCAGACTGACGCTCGAACGCTGGATCAAGGCGCATGGAGACTCAGCCACCCGCCGCCGCTTCCTGTTGGTTGCCACGGTCGGCGACACTCCCTGCGAATGGACGGACCGTGATGAAACCAGGCCCAACCAATTGTTCCTCATCGTCGAGCCCTCCGAGGCAAGCTGTGGATGTGTGACCTTTGGCCCAACGCTAGTGCTGCTGGAGAAGGTTCATCCACAACTACCGGCGACATTCTTCAACCTCTTCGTCGGAGCGCTCAATAGGTGGATCAGAATCTATGATCACCGTGATGCCGAAGAACGAGCGGAGATGCTGCGCGAATGGGCCGCACAGGAAGCGGATGCGGACCAGTACGAGATCCCGGACGTGCAGGCGTCGATTCCACCCAGCATGCGGCAGACGGCACTGGATGAAAACGAGCTTGCTCGCCTCAAGGACAAAATCAATGACCCACTCGCAACGAAACTGGTGGAGTCCGCACTCGCTCTCGATCGCGTGTCCACCCAAGCGGAGCGACCCGAGCTTAGCGAAGATATCGGCCAACAGCTCTCGGACTGCAATCCGCCTCTGCCCTGTCTCCTCGCCATCTTTGCTGAGGCTGACTCAGTAAGCGCAGCATTTGATGAAGAGGCGCAAGGAATGTTGGAAGTGACTCCTGAACCCAATCTCATCATTCCATTCGATCCCGCCGACACAGAGAGCGTTCGTAACGCCTTTCAGGTGTTCGGAGTGGCCTGCGAGACCATCGCGGCGGCGAGCCGCCTGATTGACCTCATGCAAGGTAACGACAAGTGGGTCATTTGAGGATAATAGCCATGCAAGCTTACGTCGCCATCGGAGCCAATTCCGAATTCAAACTCAGCGAAGCCGTGCTCATTTATCGAGCTGGAGGTGAAGGGGCCTTCGCCAGCCTCCACCGGATTAAGCAGGCTGACGATGGAGTTCCTTATCTCGCGCCCGGCGAACCTCTGACAACAGCCTTCGTACGCACTCTTGCTCAAGGGCTTGGAGCGCAGGTCAAGCCGGAAATCTTTCCTGAAAACATTCTGGCGCGCACTCCCGACCTGCTGGTGTGGTGGGCACGGCCGCAACGCAGGGTCATGTTCTTCGGCGGAACTGACGGGAAAGCACGGAAAATCAGCGGTCTCCTCTTTCCGCATCCGGCGCTCGTGTTCAAAGTTCTGGGCGAGGACCTCTCTGTGCGGGCGGTGGCGACAACCTCACGGCCCGGCCCTGAAACGCCCCTGAAGACCGCTCCCTACTGGAACACGGACAGTCGGGGCCTAGTCTGTGCCGGCAGCATGCGCGTGCCCGAATCTTCCGATGTCGCGTCGATGCCTGGTTGGGAAGGCTCATATTTTCAGTCCGAATTCACACATGCAGCAGGAGCAGTGCGGCTCACCAGCCACCCCGGAGGCTTCATCGGGTTGTGGAGAAGTCTTGTTGGCAGGAAGAGGTTTCCAGTTCAGTACCTAACCGATGCCGGCGAGACGCTACAGGAGTTCGTCGCGCGCGGAAGCGAGCGTTGAGGAGTTGGTCATGGAGACACACCGCATCCACCCGGAGTTGCTCGAACGGCAGGCGCGCGTGCTGGTAGTGGGTTGTGGAGGAACAGGCAGCGCGGTTGTGTCAGGGCTGCCGTACTTGCATCAATCGCTTGTGGCCCGCGGCCACCCCGGAGGACTCCACGTTACGGTCCTGGACGGTGATACGATCTCACCCACCAACTGCGTCCGCCAGCCTTTTGCAAGGTCAGAGGTCGGCCTGAATAAGGCGGTCGTTCTGGTCAACCGGCTCAACCTATTTTGGGGTCTGAAGTGGGAAGCGGTCCCGGCTCGCCTAAAACCTGGAAGCCACATCTCGCGAGGTTATACAGGTGATGATCTCCGCGCTCACATTGTGGTCGGGTGCGTGGATACGCGGGCAGCGAGGGCCACAATTCGCGATGCAGTCAGCAACTGGAGCACTGTTTCGTACTGGCTCGATCTGGGAAATAATGCCGACAGCGGCCAGTTCATTCTGGGCGAGCCGCTTAACGAACGCAATCGGAGATCGCGGCTGCGTCTGCGCACAGCGACCGAGCTATATCCTGAGATTTGCCATCAGGAACTCGACAATGACGCAGAACCGAGCTGTAGCGCGGTAGAGGCTCTTGAACGACAGGAGCCCTTTGTCAACTCGACTCTTGCCCAGCATGCTCTGGCATTGCTGGCCCGGGTGTTCCGCTACGGCGAAATCAGCTATCACGGCGGTTTCATCAACCTCGCAACTGGTGCAACTTCTGTTATGAGGATTGATCCGCAATACTGGAAGCGTACCCGACGCATCGGCTGGCGCTCTTCGCGTTCACATGAAAAGTAATGAAGAAGACGCATGAGTGTCTACCCATACGGCGACTTCCAGTGGCACTTCCGCGCGAAGCCGACATAACCGGCCAACCCGCCGTCTTTTCAATCACTTAGCGGTGCGGCTAGGGTTGGCCGGTTAATTTTAACAAACCGTCAAGTGTCCCAGGATGCGGAGAGGGTAGCGCGGACCTGTCCTCTAGGTCCGCGGCATTTTGCTTGAGGACGAACCGCGGACTTCCAGAACAGGTCCGCGCTTCTCGTCACCTCCAAGCTTAACATCGGCCTCGATCACGCGCGGGTCTTCGGAGTGGAGGAAGTTGATGTGCCACTTACCCTCGGGCTCGCCGTCGGAAGCAGCGTTGGCGAAGAAATCGTTCTCGATCCCAGCCATAGTTTCCAATCGTTCGGACTCGCCAAAAGGCTCGGCCACCGACTTGCAGACTCTCAGGTATGCGCCGCGGGAGAAACCGGAGGCTGTGATCTCGTATACATCGCCATAGAGCACACTCACGTCTGGAAGTGCGGAGACAGTGGTGACCTCCTGGCGAGGCCGCCCGAAGGGATCTGGTGAAAGCCACGACACAGCGACATACTCGGCCGCGACGAGCTGGCGAAGTTCCTTTCGCAGTTGTCGACCTTCCAAGCAGTTGTGGTCAGCGTAGTCGCGAAACGCGGCAAGCCATGCGTCTGACAGGTGCAGAACCTCGTCGATCGAAGCTTTAGAAAGCTTCGCGGCGCGCGCAGGAGCGTAGTAGCGCCCTGCCATGCGCAAGCGCTCGCGCCGGCTGCTGGCGAAGAAACAATCCTCGTAGTTCTTGGCTATATCAACGCCCTTGGAAAGATCTGCGGCCACCGCTCGCCAGTGCGCGCGAAAGAGTTCGGCCACGAGCCTTTCCATCCTCGTCGCCGATCTCGTCGCGGGGGACGACAATCGGTGCGTCTTGCCTGGTCGTGTTGGCATGTTAACCGGCCCTCCACCCTCTTTCCCGGGCATCAAACCTGTAAAGCGGGCGGAGCATGGGCAGTGCTTTTCTGTCCACGCACATTTCGGTGGGCTTTTCGGTGCAGCGCCAGCCGACGATCAATCAAATGCAGCTTAATCGTGACTACCTCTACAACTTGGTTTTGCCGGAGCGCTGAAGCTCCATCAGGGCGCGAATACCGTAATAGAAGCACTCTTTACGATACGCAAGTTCCCAATCACGCAGGAGCGGCAAGGCATCTAAGGAGTTTTTGCCCAAAGCTTGCGCAAGTGCCTTTTCGCGCTTTTTACGGGATGCACTGGCGCGGTCTATCCACGCCGGCGGAATATTGCCACCATCCTGACGCAGCAGTAAATACCCCTCAAGGGCGCTCCCACCAGTTTCGTCGAAGAGACTTGCTTCTCGTGGCATATGAGATTTCCTCCCTGCGTTAATCAGACTTCGAACCCTTGTTCTGCGGGCAGCCGGGAGCCACCATCAATCGTATTCTGATAGTATGTTACCGCTTCCATGCCCACAAACCAACGGCCATCATTTCTCGTAGGGTTTGCACTTCAGTGTCAGAACAGAATATTCCAGGTAGGGTAAATTCCTTTCGCTCGCGCGAACATCTGCGAAAGGGTCAACTCAAAATGATCTCGAGTGTTAACGTTGACGAAAATGAACTTGAATCGGCTTTTGAGGCTCTGTGATACGAGCAATTCAGCTGCAGTCAGACCGAAGAAGTGCCCTTCAAATGCGCGCCTACGGGCTATTAAACAATGCTGCCATGAACTAGGCTATTTCAGGGGGGGGGAAACACTGCCCCTTCAGCTTCCGCTGTTCCAGCGAGGTCGCAGTCTCAATTTGTTTTTGCAGTTCAAGGGGGTTGAGCATCAACTTGCTTTGCTTCGACGATCTCGGAACGCGCCACGTCCATTATCTCACATCCGAGATGAAACAGGTGCGGTCATCAACACTCAGTATATCGGCTGGACTGCGGCTGGGAATGAGAGTGGGGACGCTCGAAATTGGCGGCGTCCCGATCGGATCGGGATAGATTGCCGCGGGGGGACGAGGAAGCGCCCGCTAGGCAGCCCCAAGATAATTCACTTGGCCGTGTAATGGCGTAACTGTTCATCTGTTCGTCCGAACTCATACGCGATCCCCTTCCCGCGCGATTGCCTGCCTCTGAAAGAGGTACCCACTCGAAGGGCTTACCTGCACGGCCGCAATCCAATACAGGAGGGTCCCCTGTATGGCTGAAACCGAGTACCAGCTTAAGGCTATTCGTGGATTCCTTCGGTCTTCTACTCTTGGCGGCTGGCATTGGCAGCGCAGTCTATATCGTTGTTCACCTCGTGACCGATTTGTGAACTGCACAGGCGAACCGCAACGTTAGGAGAGATCCTCACCCATTGGAGCCTCCACCCGACAGTCAGGGGGCCAGCCCGGCAACAGGGTCATTTCAATCGCAGCAACGGGAGGATTTTGCGGTGCTAGTTTTTGCTTAGCCATCATTTACGCCTCAGCTCTTCTAAGGTCATCGCTCGGTTCTGCACGCCCCCGGGATCGCTGAGAACTCCGAGGGCGAGGAGCCGCGCGGTCGTCTTGCGCCCGACACCGTGCATCCGAAGTGCCTGCATGACGGTGGCAGGCTGCTGCTCCACGAGCGAATCGATAGCCGCACGCGAAAGGCCAGGTTGGCCGCGCAGATCGTCATAAGTGATGGGTCTAAGAGGTTTTGTTGTCATCAGTGTTTCCTCCGCGCCAGCGCATTGACCGCATTTTATCGCGCATTGGCGGTCTCTCCTACTGTTGGATTTAATTGCACCCGTGATTGTGACTAGACCCATAAATTGGCCGCAGTTGGACCCATAAGTTGGCCGCGGGGAGTAAATAGGCCTTTTGTTTTCAACGGACCTTTCTGGGAGTACCTGGCCTGTTGGACCCATAAAATGGCCGCGAGTGCAGGTTGGACCCGTAAATTGGCCGTGAGTCCACCGCGAGATGTCGTAGCCGCGGCCAACTTTTGCTTTATTTCCGGCCAACTCATGCTTTAAGCGGCACGAAACGGCAATGTTATGGGTCCAGAACGGCAAAGTTATGGGTCCAGTCACAGTGATGGTAATTGCCCGAAAGGAGGCCGATCTTGAGATTCCAGGGTAAGGCTCGACTTGGCTTCTACCCGCTACCATTATCCCAAGCCCAGCGGGTACGCAGCTTTCTCTTGTTTCCAGAATCCTCG
>Ga0326728_10018989_pt1 | contig 13429 bp, 16 predicted proteins | sample MB3enrmetagenome_FD_207602 | JGI IMG/M metagenome (GOLD analysis project Ga0326728, IMG submission 207602) | Lab enriched peat soil microbial communities from McLean, Ithaca, NY, United States - MB31MN | ecosystem: Environmental > Terrestrial > Soil > Wetlands > Peat | place: USA: New York... | reverse complement strand
GCCAGTCGTAGCTGCCGTAGAAGATCGGGTGCAACTCGCGCGGCGTGCGCGCGTCCTGCGGACCGGCCAGCGCATGATCGAGATTGTTCGGATACTCGCGCCGAACATGCCCGAGCGCCAGGCCAGCGAAGGTCGTGGCGAGGTCGGCGGTAAGGGTCGTCCTTGTCATCGGGGCGCCTAGCGGGGGTCGCGGCCGCATATGTGCAGTCCGCTGCTTCCCGCCCGCGCGCCAATTTTCGTCGACCCGCGCGCCTGGCGCAATCCCGAGATCGTTCATTCTCACGAGGCTTCAGCGCCTCTCGCTCAGGCCCCTTCCCCCAAGCCGGCGCGCGAGGCCGACCGGGGCGAAGCGATCCGCCTTACGACCGCGTCGGCTGGACCATGAGCGCGGCCGAGGTCGGGCAGAGGCCGGCGGCCTGACGCGTCGCCAGGATCGCCGGCGGCGCGTCGGCGCGCGCGATCGAGCAAAGCGGGCTTTCCCTCGTTCGGTCGGCTTCGCCGGCTGCCTTCTCCTGCATCGCCCGCCGAAAAACCGGCGTCCTTGCGGACGCCCGATGCAGAAGAAGAGATTCGCCCCCTCTTCCGCGTACGCAAGAGGGGCGGGGCGAGGGCAGGTCAGACCGCGGCGCCTACGCCCTGGAAATACCGTCCGCGCGCCCACATCGCGACGTTGACGAGCGCAATCATCGCCGGCACCTCGACCAGCGGGCCGATGACGGCGGCGAAGGCGGCGCCGGAATTGATGCCATAGACCGCCACCGCGACGGCGATCGCCAGCTCGAAATTGTTGCTCGCGGCGGTGAACGAGAGCGTGCAGCAGCGGGGGTAGTCGGCCCCCATGCCGCGGCTCAACGCGAACGAGAGCGCGAACATCACCGCGAAGTAGACCAGCAGCGGGATGGCAATCCGCACCACGTCGCCCGGGATCGTGAGGATCAGCTCGCCCTTGAGCGAGAACATCACCACGATGGTGAACAGCAGCGCCGCCAGCGTGATCGGGCTGATCATCGGCAGGAAGCGGCTGTGATACCACTCGCGCGACACGAACCGCAGCATGGCGACGCGCGTCAGTATCCCGGCGATGCAGGGGACGCCGAGGTAGACGAACACGCTCTTGGCGATTTGGCCGATGGAAATGTCGACCGCTGAGCCCTTGAGGCCGAACAGCGGCGGCAGAACGGTGACAAACAACCAAGCGTAGACGCTGTAGAACAGCGCCTGGAAGATCGAATTGAAGGCGACAAGGCCGGCGGCGTATTCGGTCGAGCCCTTGGCCAGCTCATTCCATACGATCACCATCGCGATGCAGCGCGCGAGGCCGATCAGGATCAGGCCGACCATGTATTCCGGCTTGTCGGGCAGGAACACGATCGCCAGCGCGAACATCAGAATCGGCCCGATCACCCAGTTTTGGATCAGCGAAAGGGCGAGGACCTTGCCGTCGACGAAAACGTCCGGCAGCTCCTCGTAGCGCACCTTGGCGAACGGCGGATACATCATCAGGATGAGGCCGACGGCGATCGGAATGTTGGTGGATCCGACCTGGAAGGAATTGACCACCTGCGTCACGCCGGGCGCAAAGTCGCCGATCGCCACGCCAAGCGCCATGGCGGCGAAAATCCAGACGGTAAGATAGCGGTCGAGGAACGAAAGACGGCGCGCGACGGAACTCATTTGTGCATTCTCCGCGTAGCGATCATGCGAGCGCCTTGACCATCAGCGGCGCCGAAGTCGGGCAAAGCCCGGCGGCCTGACGCGTCGCGAGGATCGCTGCGGGCGCGGACGCGCGCTCGATCGCGGCGAAGCCGAGCCGCTCGAAATAACTCTTGGCGGTCGTCGTCAGCAGGAAGGCGCGGGTCGCGCCGAGTTCTTGCGCCTCGGTCAGAGTCGCTTCGACGATCGCGCGCCCGAGCCCGGCATGACGTCGCGCCGGGTCGACGACGACCGAGCGCAGCAGCGCGTCTTTTCCGTAGACTTCGAGCCCCGCAAACCCGACCACGGCGCCGTCGTCGCGAAACGCGAACATTCGAACGCCCGGCTCGCCGAGATCGCTGGACGGCAGTCGTTCGGCGTCGAGCAGCTTCGCCAGGCGAGGGTGGTCTTCCGGCCGCAGCGGCTCGACCCGAAGCGCGACGGTCGCATTCGCGGTCACGGTCTCACCGCGATAGCGGCATCCGTCGCGCCGTCGAGCCGTCCGATCTCGCGCAGCTTCGCCTTCAGGGACAGCGCGTCGAGGCTCTTCAGCGGCAGGGCGACGAAGACAGCGATGCGGTTGCGCATGTAGCGGAACGCTTGGTTGAACGCGCGCTCCTTGTCGATGTCGGTCCCTTCGACCGCGGCGGGATCCTCGATGCCCCAGTGCGCGGTCATCGGCTGGCCCGTCCAGATCGGACAGACTTCGCCCGCTGCGTCGTCGCAGACGGTGAAGACGAAATGCATCTTCGGCGCGCCGGACCCGGCGAACTCGTCCCAGCTCTTCGAGCGATAGCCGTCGGCCGGGTAGCCGTGCGCGGCGAGGACTTTGAGCGCGAAAGGATTGACGACGCCCTTGGGACGGCTGCCGGCCGAAAAGCCGTTGAAGCGCCCCCCGCCGTCCCGGCGCAAGATGCTCTCGGCGAGAATCGAGCGCGCGGAGTTGCCGGTGCACAGGAAGAGAACGTTGTAAATCATCAGTGCGCTTCCGACGATCCGGCTGTATTTGCGAACGCGCGGTCGATGATCTCCGCCGCCATCTCCGCCGCCCGGCAAGTGAAGCCGTGGCAGCGCTTGATGAGCCCGCGAGCGCGGAACTCGGCGCGGCCCTGTTCGGCGCCGAGGTCGACGCCGATAAGCTCCGGGCAGTTGATCGAGCCAAACTCCTTAGCGAAGCCATCGATAAGCGACTGCACCGCGGCGTAGGTCTCTTCACGCGAATCAGTGGCGCTGCGGCGTCCGCCGACAAGGCTGATCGCCATCACCGCGCCGCTGACCGCGCCACACATGCCGCCTCTACGGCTGACGCCGCCGCAGAAGCCGGTGGCGATCGCCGGCAGCAGGGCGGACTCGACGCCTTGCCGACGCGCCAGCGCGGCAAGGACGCTTTCCGCGCACATCCATCCGGCGTCCATGCGCCGCCCCGCATCCTCGCCGGTTTCACCCGCGCTCGACGCACATTCAGACATGATCCCCCCTCTCCTCCCTTCGTGGGGCGCGCGCCTCCTGTCCTGTCGGCGCGCGCTTCGAAGCGTCGACTACGGCTTCCGGGCGCGTACAAACGCGCTCATGATCTTGCCGTCGACCGCCGGCGCGATCGCCTCGGCGTCGAACCCTTTGCCCGCGAGGAACGCGCGCGCGTCCTCGCTTCTGTAGATACGGGTCGGCTCGACGTCGATCGCCTCGAAACCGGCGGCAGCGAGCTTGGCGCGATAGTCGTGTTCTTCGAGCGCGCCGGCGACGCAGCCGACCCACAACAGCATGTCGCGCCGCAGCTGCTCGGGGACGGCGCCGCGCGTGACGATGTCGGAGACGGCGAAGCGCCCGCCCCGCTTCAGCACGCGGAACGCCTCGTGGAGCACACGGTCCTTGTCGGCCGAGAGATTGATGACGCAGTTGGAGATAATGACGTCGACCGAGTTGTCAGGCAGCGGGATGTTCTCGATCTCGCCTTTCAGAAACTCGACATTCTCGGCGCCCGCCTTGCTCTGGTTCTCGCGCGCCAGCGCCAGCATCTCGTCGGTCATGTCGAGGCCATAGGCCTTGCCCTTCGGACCGACGCGCCGCGCTGACAGCAGTACGTCGATCCCGCCGCCCGAGCCGAGATCGAGCACGGTTTCGCCCTCCTTCAGCTCCGCCAGCGCGGTCGGGTTGCCGCAACCGAGCGAAGCGAGGACGGCCTTCTCCGGCAGTCCGCTCTTTTCGCCTTCGGCGTAGAGACCGGACGTGATCGGATCGGCGCCGGCGCACGCCGCCCGGCCTCCGCAGCAGCCGGCGACGCTCACCGTGCGCGCGGCGGCGGCGTAACGATCTCGCACGACTTCGCGAATGCTTGCGTCTGACATTGCAGTCTCCTTACTTAGCACTCGCAGGTGATCGCCTCCGGGCGGATCGCCTTGTTGCGGGTGCAGCACTCGGCGAACAGGAAGGCGACGATCTCCTGCAGCGCCTCGGTGTTGGCGGTGTAACGAAGGAACGTGCTCTCGCGCCGGACGCGGACGAGCCCTTCGTTCTTCAGCTTGTCGAGATGATGCGACAACGTGGAAGGGGGAATGCCGAGTTCGGCGCCCATCTCGCCGACGACGAGGCCCTCCGGATGGGCCTGCAGCAGCAGGCGGACGATGCGCAGGCGCGGCTCGGCGCCGAGCGCGCCGAACATGTCGGCGAAGCGGGCGATCTGTTCGAGGTCAGGTGTCGGCATTGTGTCCTCTTCCATAGTTCCGTAAGTATGGAATTATCGAATGTCAAGCCGAAATGCGGCGAGACGCACGTTGCTCCTCAGCTTGGGAATTTTCGCGAGGGGCGTTGACGCCGTCGCCGGTCGTCTTCGTGCTTCAAAACGGCGGCGGCGCGCTTCAGGCCGACGCGCCTGGGCTCGCGCTCGCCCGCGCCGACAGCGTCAGCTTCTGCTCGCCGGCGACGACCTCGCGCCCCGAGCCGTCGACCAGCGCGACGCGCAGGGCCTCGCCGGTCGCGCGCGACCGCACGGCGAGCGGCGGCGGCCGCCCGTCGGCGAGCCAGAGGTCGCCCCATTGCGTCAGCGCGACGAAAGGCAAGCGCAGCGCGGCGCCCTTCGGCGTCAGCCAATATTCAGGGCGCGCGCGCCGTCCCGGCTCGCGGTAGTCGCGTCGCGCCAGCAGGCCGGCGGCGGTCAGCCGTTTCAGACGGTCGGCGAGGACGGTGCGCGGCGCGCCGAGCTCGGCGGCGAAATCGTCGAAGCGCCGCACGCCAAACAGCGCCGAGCGCAGGATCAGCAGCGTCCAGCGGTCGCCGATCTCGGCAAAGGCGCGCGCGAGACGGCAATCCTGCGGCGGCAACGGCGAGCGGCGCGGCGGGGAGGTTCGCGACATGGAGGAGGCCGGCTGCGTATTTCGTCCGGACTCAGCATGGATCGCTTATGGTTAACCGGCGCTTAACAGCGCGGGGCGACGACGCCGAGGCGACGATCGCTAGACCGGCCGGCGGACGGCGATGTCGGTGTGAACGAAGTCGTCGCCTTTGCACAGCAGCGGCTCGCCCGACGACCGCGCCAGCGCATAGGCGAAGCAATCGCCGAAATTGAGTTGGGCGGGATGTCCGCCGCCCTTGCCGTAGTCGCGATAGGCGGCGCGGGCGACCTCGGCGTGATCGGCCGTCACCGCTTCGACGGCGATCTCCGCCGTGGCGACGAGATCGTCGAAGCGGCGGCTGGCGATTGGCTCCTTGGCTGAGTCGATGACGATCGCCGCCTCGAGGTAGTTGGCCGCCGACATGCGGCGCGCGACCGCGCGGTCGGCGAGCGCGCCGGCGAAGAACGCGGCGTCGGGCTCGTCGCGCAGAATGGCGAGGACCGCCGAGGCGTCGACGATCATCGCGGCAGGCCGCGCTCGTCGTAGAGCAGATCGCCGTGGGCGATCGTACGATAGGGCTCGTTGAGGCGCCCGGCGCAGTCGCGGCCGATCTCGAGCAGCCGGCGCGCCAGATCGTCCGGCGCCTCGACCCGCTCCAGACGCTCCCGCAACGCGCGCGTGACGGCGTCCGTCAGACTCTCGCCGGTCAGCCGCGCGAGCCGGCTCGCCAGCCGATGCGCTTCCTCATTCTTGATGTTGAGAGACATCCACCATTCTCCCATCTCTTTCTACCATACTACCGACGGGCGCAAACAACAAGTGGCGGCTTCGTCGTCCGCTCGCGTGTCAAACTGCCTGGTTCAGTTCCGCGAACAACCCCGGCAACGCCGCGATGTCGTCGACGATATGGTCGGCGAGCGGGGCGAGCGCGGCGCGGTCGGCCGGGCCGCTCAGCACCGCCACCGCCAGCGCGCCGGCGGCGCGCGCCGCTTCGAGATCGTGGCGCGAGTCGCCGACCATCGCCACCCGCTGCGGCGCGACGCCGAGCTGGCGGGCGAAGGCCAGCACCATGCCGGGTTCCGGTTTGCCGCCGTGGCCGGAATCGTAGCCGGCGACGAACTCGATCGCCTCGTCGAGACCGAGCGCCTCGATCTGCCGGCGCGCGCTCGACTCCGCATCGTTGGTGGCGACGCCGAGCCTCAGCCCCATCGCCTTGAGCGCGGCCAGCGCCGCCGCCGGCTCGCCGATCGGCGTCAGCGCCTTGAGCGACTCGATCTCCGCCAGCGCGTCGATCTCGCGCTTCAACGCGGCGATGTCGCGGCGGCCGAGCGCTTCGCCCCACAGGGCCCCGTAACTCGCCGACGAGCCGGCGATCAGCGGCGAGGTCGGCGCGAAGCGCTTCTCGTCGAGCAGGAAATGCAGCGTCTCGGCCTGGGCGCGGATGAGCTCGGGGTCGCCGCCGGCGAGCGCGTGGATGATCGCGTGCGTCGCCGGACCCCAGGTCTCGTCGAAATCGACCAGCGTGCCGTCCTTGTCGAACAGCACGCCGACGATCGCCGCCGAAGGTTTCGCCAATCCCGCCGCCCTCGCCGCGCGCCCGGCGCGCTCAAGGCCCGGCCTTAACCGATATTCCTCGGCTTGTCGCCCCTGGTCCCCGTGGCTGCGAGGGCGAAGGCTTCAGGCCGCTCAGACGCTTTCGACCGCCGCCTCGATCGCTTCGCCGAGACGCTCGACGATCGTCTCGACGACCGCGGCGTCGACGATGAAGGGCGGCGCGACGAGGACATGGTCGCCGCGCTCGCCGTCGGCCCCGCCGCCGTTCGGATAGACGATCAGGCCGCGCGCCATCGCCTCGCGCTTGACGCGCGCGTGAAGCTTCGCCGCCGGGTCGAACGGCGTCTTGGCGGCGCGATCGGCGACGAGCTCGACCGCGCGCAGCAGGCCGCGGCCGCGGATGTCGCCGACGTTGGGATGGGCGCCGAGGCGCGCCTCGAGGCGCTGCTGCAGGCGCTCGCCCATCGCCGCGACGTTGGCGACGAGGTTGTCGCGCCGGATCGTCTCCTGCACCGCCAGCGCGGCGGCGGCGGCCATCGGATGGCCCATGTAGGTGTGGCCGTGCCGGAAGGCGCCCGAGCCCCCGGCGAAGGCCTCGAAGACGGCGCGAGAGAGCAGCACCGCGCCGATCGGCTGATAGCCGCCGCCCAGCCCTTTGGCGACCGTCAGCAGGTCGGGGGCGATCCCTTCGCGATCGCAGGCGTGCAGCACGCCGGTGCGCCCCATGCCACACATCACCTCGTCGAGAATGAGGAGGACCCCGTATTTGTCGCAGATCGCCCGGATGCGCTTGAAATAGTCGGCGACCGGCGGGACCGCGCCCGCCGCCGCGCCGACGACCGTCTCGGCGATGAAAGCCATGATGGTTTCCGGGCCGAGCGCCAGGATCGTCTCCTCGAGGTCCGCGGCGGCGCGCGCCGCGTAGTCGGCGGCGCTCTCGCCCTCCTCCTGGAAGCGATAGGCGTAGCAGGGAGCGATGTGATGGGTCTCGATCAGGAGCGGCGCGTAGGGAGCGCGCCGCCAGGCGGCGCCGCCCGCTGCGAGCGCGCCGAGCGTCGCGCCGTGGTAGCTCTGCCGGCGGGCGACGACCCGCCGCCGCTGCGGCTGGCCGATCTCGAGGAAATATTGGCGCGCCATCTTCAGCGCCGCTTCGACGGCCTCCGATCCGCCGCTGACGAGATAGACGCGCTCGAGGCCCGGGGGCGCATCCTCCGCCAGACGATCGGCCAGGCGCTCGGCGGCCTCGGTGGTGAAAAACGCGGTGTGGGCGTAAGCGAGCGCGTCGATCTGGCGATGGAGCGCCGCCAGCACGTCGGGGTGGGCGTGCCCGAGACAGGAGACCGCCGCGCCGCCGGAAGCGTCGACATAGGCCTTGCCGTCGCGGTCGAACAGCTCGACGCCGCGGCCGCCGACCGCGACCGGCATGACGGCGTTGGCGCTGCGATAGAGAAGATGGGTCACGGCGCCTTCCTCGGCGGTTCGAGTTGCAGATGGGTGTCGAGCGCCGACCAATGCCGCTCCTTCTCGCGCAGCGCGCGCAGCGCCGCCGCGCCCCCGGCGCCGGCGACGAGGGCGGCGAGGACCTCTGCGAGGGCGAAGGCCGGCGACATGGCGTGGAGGAAGGAGGGGCTGTCGGTCGGCGCCAGCACGACGTGGCGGGCGACAGCGGCGAGCGGCGCGACCTCGCTGTCGGTGAGGGCGACCACCGTCACGCCGCGCGAGGCTGCGTACGCGGCGGTTTCGACCGTCAGGCGCGTGTACGGCCGCACGCTGACGACGAACAGCGCATCTTTCGGCCCGGCGTGGGCGAGCGCGTCGGTTCCGACGGCCGCGAGCGAGTCGAGGAACGCAGCCCGCTCGCTGATCAGCGCCAGCACGTAATGGAGCTGCCAGGCCGGCGCGTGGCTCGAGCGCAGGCCGAGGCAGTAAACGCGCCGCGCCGCCGCCAGCGCGCGCGCCGCCGCGGCGATGCGCTCGAGCCCGTCTCCGGCGGCGAGTTGGGCGATCTGGCGGCTGATCGCCTCGAGCATGTCGGCGGCGAGCCCCTTGTCGCCTTTCTGCTTCTGGCGCGCCGCCTGCGCGCCGGCTCGGCCGGCGAAGCCGAAGCCGCCTTCGCGCACCGCGGCGGCGTAGAGCGCGCGAACCTCTTCATAGCCGGCGAAGCCGAGGCTTTTGGCGAGGCGCGTCATGGTCGCCGGCTCGACCCCGGCGCGACGCGCCTGCTCGCGCATCGACAGCAGCGCCACGTCGCGCGGCTGGTCGAGCATGTAGCGCGCCGCCATGCGCCGCTGCGGCGACATCGCGGCGAAGGCCGCGACGATCCGGTCGTTGAGCGGCGGCTTGTCCATCGCCGCCTTCTAGCCGCCTTCGCCGGCGCTTGCAACGAATGTTTCATTATCGTATGAAGTGCATCAAATGGATCACATTGGCTCCTCGGCGAATGGGGACTGCGCGCGCGTCGCGCCGGCGGCGATCGCCGTCGCCCCCAACGGCGGACGGCGCGGCAAGGCCGACCACCCGCGGCTGCCGCTGACGGCGGACGAGCTCGCGCGCGACGCGAGCGCCTGTCTCGCCGTCGGCGCAGCGATGATTCACCTGCATGTCCGCACCCGCGACGGAGCGCATTGTCTCGACGCCGACGCCTATCGCGCCGCGACGGCGGCGATCCGCGCCGCCGTCGGCGAGCGGCTGGTCGTCCAGATCAGCAGCGAGGCGCTCGGCCTCTATTCGCCCGCCGAGCAGCGTGCGGCGGCCCGGGCGACACGGCCCGAGGCGATCTCGCTCGCGCTGCGCGAGCTCGTTCCCGACGCGAGCGAGGAAGCCGCGTTCGCCGAGTTCCTGGAGTGGATGAAGTGCGAGCGGATCCTGCCCCAGATCATCCTCTACGCGCCGGCGGAGGCGGTGCGCCTTGACGAGCTGCGCCGGCGCGGCGCCATCCCGTGGCCGGACGTTCCTGTGCTCTACGTCCTCGGCCGCTACGGCGCTGGCGAAGCGGCCCGGCCCGCCGACCTCCTCCCCTTTCTCGCTCTGGAGCAGCCGCGCTTCGCCCACTGGAGCGCTTGCGCCTTCGGCCGGCGCGAGACCGCCTGCGCCGTCGCAGCGGCGATCTTCGGCGGCCATGTCCGCGTCGGCTTCGAGAACAACCTCTTTCTTCCCGACGGGAGGATGGCCGACGACAACGCCGCCCTGGTCGCCGCCGCGCGCGGCGCGCTCGAATCGTGCGGGCTTTCGCTGTGCTCCGCCGACGCCTTGCGCGGCGCGCTGGCCTCGCTCCTCGACTGAAGGCGCGAAAGAAGTTGCCGCCGGCGCCCGGCGATTCGCCCCCTCCAGCGCCGGCGCCGCCGCCCCGCCAAACCGGATGCGGCGACCTCGCCTCCGCCTCCGCTTAAACCGCCCTTAACCGATTTCGTTCAACTTGCCGCTATCGGCCGCCGCCCGTGGCCGCGCGAGAAGCGTCGAGTGTTCTCCATGCGTCAAGATCTCTCCGCCGCCCCGGACGTCGTCGAAGTCCCGGCCGGCCGCAGCCGTCTGCTGTCGCGCCTCTATCGCGACGTCGGCCTCGCCGCCGTCGCCGCCGAACTCGACCTGCCGGCGTCCGCGTTCGAGCCGGAGCTCGGCCAGGCGGTGGAGCGCGGCGCGCGCTATCTCGCGCCGCGACGGACGCTCGACCTCGCTTCGTGATCGCGGCGCTTGCGTCCCCCGCTCACGCCGCCCGCCACTGCAGCGCGCGCATCACGCCGCGCAATTCGGCGAGCCCCTTCAGCCGACCGACGCAAGAATAGCCAGGATTGACGCCCGCCTTGCCGATGTCGTCGGCGAGGAGATGGCCGTGATCGGGCCGCATCGGGATTTCCGCGTCGGCGCGGCCTTCGCGCCGCCGGCGCGCCTCTTCGTCGAGCAGCGCCTGGACGAGCGCCACCATGTCGATGTCGCCGCCGAGATGCTCGGCTTCGACGAACGAGCCGTCGGCCTCGCGCGCGACGTTGCGCAAATGAGCGAAATGGACGCGCGGCCCGAACTCGCGCGCCATCGCGACGAGGTCGTTGTCGGCCCGCGACCCGAGCGAGCCGGCGCACAGCGTCATGCCGTTGGCTGAGACGGGAACCGCGGCGAACAGGGCGCGATAGTCGTCGGCGGTCGAGACGACTCGCGGCAGGCCGAACAGCGAGAAAGGCGGATCGTCGGGATGGATCGCCAGCCGCGCGCCGAGTTCGGCCGCAACCGGCGCGACCTCGGCGACGAAGGCGACGAGATTAGCCCTGAGGTCGGCCGGCTGGAGCTCGGCGTACGGACGCAGAGCGTCAGCGAACCCTTGGCGCGTGTATTCGGCCTGGCGCGCCGGCATGCCGCCGATGACGTTCCTTTCGATCGTCGCGAAGGCCGCATCGTCGAGCGTTGCGCGGCGCGTGCGCGCGGCGGCGAGCGCGGCGGCAGAATAGTCCGCTTCGGCGCCCGGCCGCTCGAGGACATAGACGTCGTAGGCGACGAACGCCGGCATGTCGAAGCGCAGCGCCAGCCCCTTCGACGCCGTCGGATAGGCGAGGTCGGTGCGCGTCCAGTCGACGACCGGCATGAAGTTGTAGCAGACGGTCGGGACGCCGGAGCGAACGAGGCTCGCGAGACTGTCCTTCCACGCGTCGATGTCGCGCCGGTACGGCCCGTCGCGCAGCTTGATCGCGGCGGAGACCGGGATCGATTCGCAGACGTCCCAGGTCAGCCCCGCCGCCGCGACGGCGCGCTTGCGCGCCGCCACGTCGTCGTCGCTCCAGGCGCGGCCGTCGTAGATATGATGGAGCGCAGTGACGACGCCCGCCACTCCCGCCTGTCGGGCGTTGTCGAGCGAAACGGGATCGTCGGGGCCGAACCAGCGCCAGGTCTCACGCATAACGAGCCTCCCGCACGATCCGACCTCCGCGAGCGCCTCGGCTCAGGCGATGGCGGCTATGATCGCGCCGATGATCACCATGATCACGATGCCGCACACAACCACCGTGGCGGTATAGGCGATCGACTTGTCGTCCGGCGTCTTCATCAGCGCCGGCGCGCCGAGCCAGAAGAGATAAAGCCCGTAAAGACCGAGGATTCCGAGAATGGCCAGGCTGGGGATCAGCAGGAACACGCCGACCAGCCATACCGGCGTCATCGAATAGACCGCGAGCTTCAGCGCGCTCGGCTGGCTCTTCTGGCCGCCGAACGTCGGGGCGAGCCCGTCGATGATCAGCGCCATCACGTAGACCATGACGAAGGCCAGCACGTAGTAGACGATCGCCGCCGCGAGGCCGGCGACGATTCCCACCCGATAGGTTCCGACCATCGGCATGCTCACGCCGACGAGCGACATGCCGATAAAGCGGCAGACCGCGGGAATCGCGGCGAGAATCGCCACGTAATTGATGAAGAGAAATTGCGGATCGCCGGGTTCGCCGTCGATCGCCGCCCATTCGGTCTTCGGAGTCAGCAGAATCGCTTTGACGCGCTCGACCAGATTCATGAAGGCCTCCCCCTCGCGCCGGCCGGTTCGCCCTCGAGCGGCCGCGCCGCCATGTTAGTCCGGCCCAGGGCGCGGCGCTACGGGGGCCGCGGCATGAGCCGCGAGGAGATTTCGCCGCCCGGCCGCGCCGACGACCTCGAGAAAGAGAGGGGGCGGCCAGCCGCCGCGCTGGACGCCCCCGTGGTTTGCTCGCCTTTGCGGCGCGTTTTTAGTGCGCGGCCGCCCTCTCGGCGCCGATGCCCGTTTGCGAGCGGACATACTGCGCGTCGAACGCCGCTTGCTCCCGATTGGCGGCCGCCGACTTGTCGGTGATCGAGAAGAACCAGCAGCACAGGAACGCGAGCGGCATGCTGAAGATGGCCGGCGAGGTGTAGGGGAACCAGGCGCCGTCCTTGGAGAAGCCGAACACCGCGACCCAGATGCCCGGGCTGAAGATGGTCAGCACGACCGCGCAGATCAGCCCGACGAAGCCGCCGATGAAGGCGCCGCGGGTCGTCAGCCCCTTCCACAGCATCGACAGCAGCAGCACCGGGAAATTGGCGCTCGCCGCCACCGCGAAGGCGAGACCGACCATGAACGCGACGTTGATCCTCTCGAAGATCACGCCGAGAATAATGGCGACGATGCCGAGCAAGACCGTGGTGATCCGCGACGCGCGCACTTCCGCCGCCTCGTCGACCCTGCCGTGACGGAACACGCTCGCGTAGAGGTCGTGGCTCACCGCGCTCGCCCCCGATAGAGTCAGGCCCGAAACGACGGCGAGGATGGTGGCGAACGCCACTGCGGCGATGAAGCCCTTCATCAGGTCGCCGCCGACCGCGTGGGCGAGATGGATCGCCGGCATGTTGCCGCCGCCCAGCAGGCCTTTCGCGACGTCGCCGCCGATGTGATAGATCGCGTTCGGTCCGACCATCACGATCGCGCCGAAGCCGATGATGAAGGTCAGGATGTAGAAGTAGCCGATGAAGGTGGTCGCCCAGAACACCGACTTGCGCGCTTCCTTGGCGTTGCCGACGGTGAAGAAGCGCATGAGGATGTGAGGCAGACCGGCGGTGCCGAACATCAGCGCCATGCCGAGCGAGATCGCCGAGATCGGGTTGGCGACCGCGGCGCCGGGCAACATGATCTTGTCGTGCTGCGGATGGACCTCGATCGCCTTGGCGAGCAGGGCGTTGAAGTCGAAGCCGAAGGCGAAGAGCACGAGGAGCGCCATCAGAGTCGCGCCGATCAGCAGCAGCGCCGCCTTGATGATCTGCACCCAGGTGGTGGCGATCATGCCGCCGAAGGTGACGTAGATGATCATCAACACGCCGACCAGGATGACCGCGACGAGATACGGCAGGCCGAACAGCAGCTCGATGAG
>Ga0326728_10018987_pt1 | contig 13429 bp, 17 predicted proteins | sample MB3enrmetagenome_FD_207602 | JGI IMG/M metagenome (GOLD analysis project Ga0326728, IMG submission 207602) | Lab enriched peat soil microbial communities from McLean, Ithaca, NY, United States - MB31MN | ecosystem: Environmental > Terrestrial > Soil > Wetlands > Peat | place: USA: New York... | reverse complement strand
CCGGACAACAAACCAATCCTTTTACGGCAAGCTGATCCTAGACTTTGTGAAGGCGCATGTCTGTTCACTTGTATACAGGATGGCAAATGGACGTTTAATGGCCGTGCATTGCACTCGCGCGCAAAAGGGTTTGCGGCTTTTGGGATTTCATGGCATAGAGAGACTTGTCCGCTGCGCAGAGAAGCGTTCCGATGGTATCGGCGTCCTTCGGATAACTGGCAATTCCTACGCTCACTGAAAGCGCTGGCTCTTCGGCGTCTCTTTCGAGAAGCTCGCAAATCCGTTGTCCTACCAATGCGGCGGCAGCCATGCTTGTCTCCGGCAGGACCACCGCAAATTCGTCCCCGCCGTGCCGCGCGGCAGTGTCTACGGACCGGCAGCAGTCTCTCAGGATCTGCCCCAGCCTGCAGAGCGCCCGGTCACCCGCCTGATGCGAATACTGGTCGTTGATCTGTTTCAATCCATCGAGGTCCAGGAGTACAAGAGAGAATTCCCGGCCGGTGCGCTTGGATCGGCAGATTTCTCCCTGCAACGTCTCGAAAAGGTGGCGATGATTGGCTAAGCCGGTCAGCGAATCGCTCGAGGCCTGATGGCGCAGTTGTTCCTCAAGCATCCGCTGTTCTGTAATGTCAACAACGATGATTTCACAGCCATTGAAATTCCCATGTTCGTCAAAGGCATCGCGGCCGCTGAGCCGGGCTTTCAGGACGGTGCCGTTTTTCCTTTTCCACTCTATTTCGATTGGCTCGACTGGGGCCGCCCCGGGAAAGCTTCCTCCCAGAGGCTTTCGCTCACCCAGGTCCAGGACAATCTCAGACGCGAGGATCGCCGCAAGCAGCTCTTCTTTGCTTTCATACCCAAGCATCGTCAAGAGCGTCCGGTTGACGTCCAGAAGCTTTCCTCCCGCTTCGCACCGGCATATTCCGTAAGCAGGATTGTCCACCAGCGCGCGGTAGAGCGACTGCGAATGCCGCAAGGCCTTTTCGGCTTCTTGCAGTTCCGCGCGCAGTCTCTTTTCGTTCAACGCCCGGCGAACCGCCATCGGCAACTGTGCGATGTGTTCCAGTTCCACGTACTCGAAAGCGCCTTGCGCGGCTAGCTCCGCGATAGATTCGATTCCAATGCCAAGAGTCAGAAAGATAAGCGGGATTTCCTGCGCTGCCTGATGAAGGAGTTGCAATGCCTGCGATCCCTTGAAGCTCGGGCTGGGGTACTCCACGATAATGACATCGTAGGATTGCGTGCGGAGCTGCGCTGCGCACTGCGCCAGGTTCAAAACCAAATCGGATCGCACAGCGAACTGCCCCTTTTCGAGCTCTTGCAGGCAGCAGTCTATCGCGTCTGCGTCACGGTGAACGAAAAGAACACTCACTGGTCGCCGTCTGTGGGAAGTTGTGCTCTCCGGACGAAAACTTCCTTGAATAGATAGGATTTGGTTTGGAGCGAGGTTTGCCATTGCACTTCACAACTGACACCGCCGATACCATCCGTTAACAAACGGATGCGCGCCTAGGTATTAAGGGTCCTCTCATGTCCAACGTAGGCGGGCAAGAAAGTTGTGTCTGTGCAATTCTGAACACTTCCCATATTTGATCCCTCTAACAGACCCGTTTGTGGTCAACTGGTTAACAATCTGTCTGATCGGGCCTAAGTCCAAGCCATTTAGGCCCTTGGAGCCCAGTGTTCAATATGGGACAGGCCACAGAGTTTCCTACGACAGAAGATTGCCCGGCAATTGAGTTTCCGCATTGGAGAATCGCAATGATGAATTGCCTGCGCTGCCACAGGGAAAGAATCCACCGATCAAGGCGCAAGGGGATGATCGAAAGACGAATTCTGGCTATGCTCTTCGTCAGGCCGTTTGGGAGCGGAAGATGCAACGACCAATTCTTCCGTTGGTCAATCACCGTGAATCCGAATTCATCCACCATGGCAACGTCAATCGGTTTCCATCTCTTTCTCGTGCAGGCCGTTAAGTCCTGGTATTATCGTCGACACGCGCTGCTTTAATGGCAACGGTTGAGGAAGGGACGTAACCCCACGGAAACTCCTCAGTGGCCCGCCGGGATCCGCACGACCTCCACGGAACATCGGGCATGACGCGCGGTTGCCTCTGAGACACTGCCCATCAAAAAGCGGTCCATGGCTTTTCGTCCATGCGACCCAAGCACGATCAAGTCGGCATGCCACTCCTCGGAAGCATCGATGATTAGGGATTTCGGATCACCCTGCTGGACGGATGTGCTTACTTTTATACCGTGCGAACGGAGCTCTTCCGCGGCCTTCGCGACCAAGACTTGCGCCTGCCTCGTTTCTTCCTCATAAACTGCTTCGAGAGTCGAGTAGTCATATCCACTCATGTCGCGAGCAACCAGAAGCGACGGCGGCTCCACGACATGCAAGACGCGCACTTCGGTATCTTTCGAGTGCGCTTGCGCAATTACGGCCTGTATGGCCGCTTTGGAGTATTTGGAATCGTCGATCGGGAGCAATATTTTCATGCGTGTCACCTTTCCAGTCTTTCCGGGTGCAACCCGTGCCAAGCTGACGACACGCTGGCTGCTTGCCGGACGTGGAGAACAGCGAAGAAGGCAAAAAACCCGTCCAGTTCTTGATTCTGAAACTTATCTCGCAACGTGCACTGTTCGCTGCAACATCTTAGAGAAAGAACTACGTCCTTGCTGTTCCCTTTTGCTCACATTCGGCCGATCTGGGCTTCCTGCCTCCAGCCACACAAGTGATTGACCGCGATGACGCAATGCTCTGAAGTGAACAGGAGGGCTTCTTCTGACTCCCTAAGATGCTGTACCAGTATAAGTATCTCGATTCGAAAAGTCCTGGTGAAACAATGTCCGTCACTGCCAACCCGACTGTTCTGGCGCGAACAGCACAAGTGTGTGGTGAGGATAACGGTGAGCAGGACACCCCCGATATCCAGAAACAAGCACGTGATTGCAGCCGCTTCGTTCATCGTTCTTTCTTCCGCTGATTGCATCATTGTTGCCACAGGATTCGTTCGCATTCCAACGGAACCTCCACTCCGGAGCGCTGAGGTATCACTCGCGCCGTGTAGTCTCTCGCTGGACGTGTAGCGGGTACCGTTGCGCGATAGACGCGGGGGCGGGATGCGTCAGGAAGCGGTCGCGCGCACTTCATTTCCTGCCGTTCGGCATCGCCGCCGTTGATTCCGTCCGCATAAAGTTCAACTCGCACCGCATTGGGGTCGAGACCGTTCAGCAAGATTTCGACTTCAAACACGTGGTGATCTGCGTTGCTTTCGATTCGCAAGTCTCCGAAGCGCAACGAGCCCCAATTCCGATTCACCGCATGCTGCCAATCGACCGTTTGCCTGCCGATGGCGCCCTTATTAGCAATGCGCAAATGGTAGGCGGTGGCAGCCGGGAGGTAGTGTTGCTCCGTGTATTCGCGCACCGTGCGCTCGGCGGAGAAGCGCGGTGTCAACCGGGCCATGCTTTCCCGCATCCGCTTGATCCATGCGGTGGGAATACCGCTCGCGTCTCGGGTATAAAACTCCGGGATCACCTCCCGCTCGAGCAGGTCGTACAGGGCTTCTGCTTCGGCGGCGTCCCAGGCCGGATCGTCGCCATGTTCCTGGCCGTCCCCCAACGCCCAGCCAACCTCCGGCGTATAGGCTTCCGCCCACCAGCCGTCCAATTCCGATAGGTTGATGCCGCCATTGACGAGCACTTTCATCCCGCTCGTCCCGCAAGCTTCCCAGGGCCGGCGTGGTGTATTGATCCAGACATCCACGCCCTGCACCAAGCGCTCAGTCAATTGCATATCGTAGTCACTGAGGAAGATCACATGGGGGCGCGTCTCGGGCCGCCGGATGAACTGCACCCATTCCTGGATCAGGGCCTGCCCCGCCTGATCGGCCGGGTGCGCCTTTCCGGCGATGATGAGTTGCACCGGACGCTGTGGATTGTTCAATAGGCGAAGCAGCCGCTGCGGGTCGTGCAGTAGCAGGTTCGGCCTCTTGTAGGTCGCGAAGCGGCGCGCAAATCCTAACGTCAGCGCGTTGGGATCAAACAAGTGCTTCGCATCGTCCACTTCGCCCGGCGGCGCACCTGAGGCAGCCAGTTGCCGTGATAGCCGCCGGCGTGCGTATGCAACAAGAGCTTTGCTGGCGGCGATGCGAAATTGCCAAAGGCTGGCGTCGGAGACGCGGCGAATGTCCTGTTCCAGGTTTTCCGTTGTCCCCAGCCAACGCCCCTTGCCACAGGCTCCCGTCCACAAATCATCGGCCGGGGCCGAGTCCCAAGTCGGCATATGGACTCCGTTGGTCACGTGTCCGACGGGCACTTCGTCGGCCGGCCAGTGCGGAAAAAGAGGCTCAAAGAGATGCCGGCTGACTCTCCCATGCAAGCGACTCACGCCATTCACCGACCCGCTCCCCCGGATTGCCAGATACGCCATGTTGAAGCTCTCCGATGAGTCGTGCGGATTCTGGCGGCCAAGCGCCAGCAAGTCTTGGAGCGTAATGCCGAGCCTCTGCTGGGCGTATCCACCCAAGTATTCCTCGATGAGGGTGGGAGCAAAACGGTCAAAGCCTGCGGCTACCGCCGTATGGGTAGTGAAGAGATTGCCGACTCGAGTTGCGGCCAGTGCCACTTCGAAGGGCTGACCCGTCTCTTCCATGAAGCTCCGGGCGCGATCCAACACGGCGAAGGCCGCATGCCCTTCATTCAGGTGACAAACTTCTGGTTGGATGCCGAGCGCGCTGAGCAAGCGCCAGCCGCCAATCCCGAGAAGCATTTCTTGCACAAGGCGCAACTCCGGCCCGCCCCCGTACAGCTCGCTGGTGATCCCTCGATGAGCGGGAAAGTTCGCCGGGTCATTGCTGTCCAGCAGGTAAAGCTTCACTCTGCCGACCTGGATCTGCCAGGCGCGCAGCCAGACCGAATAACCCGGTAAGGTGATCTCCAACCGCAACCACTCGCCGTTCGGGTGGCGCAACGGCGTGATCGGCAACTGTCCGGGGTCGTTGTACGGGTAAAGAGCCTGTTGCGCTCCGTCCTTGTCGAGCTCCTGGCGAAAATAGCCTTGTTGATAGAGCAGTCCCACTCCGACCACCGGCACGCCCAAATCGCTGGCAGCTTTGAGCTGATCTCCAGCCACATTGCCAAGTCCACCCGAATAAATCGGGAGCGCCTCGCTCAACATGAATTCCATGCTGAAATACGCGACGCAGGTCAAGGGAGCTTGCGGATGATTTTGCTGAAACCACGCGGGCGTCTCCGCCGCCTGATGCTTGGCCCGCCGCAGGTCTTCAACGTTCTTACGGAAGGCAGAATCGGCCAGCACGCGCCCGAGTTGGTCTCGCGAGACCGTTTGGAGGACAGCCCAAGGATTTTGCGTGAGCTCCCACAAGATGGGATCGAGCGTGCGCCACACTCCGTCCGTGGCGTGGTTCCATGACCAGCGCATGTCCAGGGCAAGCTCTGCCAGGGAATCGAATCCCTCGACATCCGTGGGCAAGAGGCTGTATATCGGGTGGCTGACGCGTGTATGTTTACTCATGGTTTTCCCCGGAATTTGTTCTGAACCGAATCTTTGCCAAGATTCGCCGCTGACCACTCAAATTGCCCGCCGCTGATTCATCCAATGGTATCACCGCCTCCCGAGTATTGGCTTCACTCGCTTGATCCGTCGTTGGATTAGTAGCTTATTCTCTGGTTTTCGTCTGTCCTCTTTTTGGGACACGCACCAGCACAAAGGGGGAAAGCAATGTGTCGTTCCTTTCTTTTCCCTCCAGTGGTGACGGTCCCATTTGTTTTCGCTTCGATCTCCGTTTGCGCGCATTCGACGCCCGGCGAGAAGCGGGTGGCTGCGGCGCGACTGTTCATTATTGGACAGCTTGAAAAATGGAATGGCTCTAAGATGCGCAAGACATCGAGGATGGGAAACATTATGCCAAATGAATCGCACCAAAGAGCTGCCGAATTCCACGAGCTCGCCGCGCACGCGCACCGCGCCGCGGCCGCGCACCACGGGAAAGAAGATCACCAAACCGGACACGAACATTCCAAGCAAGCACTGGAGCATGCGCGCAAGGCTTTCGAGTGGTCGCAAGAAGCTCATCGGAAGTCCGTGAAGGCAGTGGGGAAGGCATAAGGATGCGTGGACCAACGCAGCGACGGAGCACCTTATGAAACGCAGGAAGCAAAGGGGTTCCCCCCTTGGTGGTTTCTTCTCAGGAGCCAGCCTGGGTGGCAAGGTTGCGCACTATCGGGACAAACAAAATATCTACAAGCAAGGTGCACCCGCTTACACGCTTTTCTACATTCAAGAGGGAGGGGTGCGGCTCACCACCCGGGCGAAACATCAACCCTCGGCCGTTACCGCCATCCTGGGAGCGCATGATTTCTTTGGCGAGCTTTGCTTGGCAGGTTATCCCCTTCGTATGTCCACGGCCGTTGCGTTGACCGCCAGTTCCATACGCACTATCAAGAAAGAAAAGATGCTCCAAATGCTCCGCAAGAAGAACAAGACATCCAATTCCCTGGTGGCCTATCTGCTGTCCAGCATCAAGAACTACCAGGATCACGTGGCGCATCTCCTGACTTCCTCTGCGGAACAACGGCTCGCGCGCGTGCTTCTGCGGCTGGCCCACTTGAATGGAAAAGGCCCCGCGGTTGTTGAGATTCCTCCTCTTAGTCACCAAGTTCTGGCGGAGATGGTCGGGACCACGCGGCCGCGGGTCAATCTGTTCATGAATCGGTTCAGGAAGCGGGGACTCATAGACTACGATGGGGGATTGGAAGTGCACCAGTCGTTACGGAATGTACTTCGGAGCCGCTAGGAATCACCGGCAATCCATTGAAGCCTAAGGACTTGCGGGAGTTCAGCGGCAGACTGTGAACACCGTGTCAATATTACACGCGCTGTTCAATATTGGACACTTCGCTAAACCCGATTTTATGCTAGTCTATCGTATGCTGTCTTCCGCAGTTCGACGTGTACCCAAACGAGTTACTCGCTCCCCTAAAAAAGCGATTTTAAGCAGCCCTGTGTTCGATTTGAAAGTATTTCTCGACTCGGCTGGTCTGGGAAGAAAGGTTTTAAAGTTTCAAGGGAAAGATACCGTCTTTGCGCAGGGCGATCCCGCCAAGAATGTCCTGTACATTCAGGAAGGCGGCGTGAAGCTTACGGTGATCAATGAGTCCGGCAGAGAAGCCGTTGTGGCGATCCTTGGACCGGGCGATTTTTTGGGGGAAGGGTGTCTTGCCGGCCAGTCCGTTTGCATGGCTACGGCAACCGCGATTTCGCCGACGACCCTGCTCGTTATCGAGAAAAACGAGATGATTCGCGTGCTCCATGGGGAACACGAGTTCTCCGACCGCTTCATCGCGCATATGCTAGCGCGAAACATCCGCGTCGAGGAGGATCTGATCGACCAGCTCTTCAACTCCAGCGAGAAACGCCTGGCGCGCACTCTGCTGCTGCTGGCGCGCTATGGCGCGCCGGGCCTGCCTCAAAAGGTCCTTCCCAAGGTATCGCAAGAGATGTTGGCGGGGATGATTGGCACAACGCGGTCCCGGGTCAATTTTTTCATGAACAAATTCAGGAAACTGGGCTTCATCCAGTACGACGGGGAGATCCACGTCAACGATTCCCTCCTAAGCGTTGTCCTCCACGACTAAGTTGACTCGCGCGCCACGACAAAAAAGGGAGATTCGTAGGCGAACGCGCGTTTGTCGCATGCCATTCCAAATCAGAAGCGGCAGTGCTATCCCACAGGGTCTTTCTGACGCATCGTCTTTACTCCTTTCAGAATCCCCAGGCCCGCAAGCACGATCGCGCCTGCGACGATCCAGTGTGCGGGGATATGCAACAAGTGTGCGCCATAAATCAGCCCGCCGATCAAGATTGCAAACCCAATTGCATATAGACCGAACGACATAACAACTCCTCCTGGAGCCTCCCGACAAGGCCTTTCGACGGAAGCTTGCGGCAAGAGCGGCTTTAATCAGTCGAACTCCAAAAGCAGACCCGGAGCACCCTGTGGTGTCAGTCTACAGAGAGTTTAGCCGCCACTCATTTCATCAAACCTAGTGATGGATCATAACTACGGTCAATTCTCGTGTCTGTCCCGTAAGGCACAGTGTTCCTGAGTTCCTCCGACTAGTCGCTCGCGCCATTGACCCTCGCCTTCCCCACTCCAGAAATCCACAGGCAGGATTTGAAACTGTCTCGATGTGAACAGACATCCAACCTCACCTTCCTTAACATGTACACTGCCCGGATAACTCAGGAGACTTTTTTGTGGCTGAGGCAACAAGATGAACACAGGCACTGAGAATGAAGTCGCAGGCAAGATCCACGAACTAAAAGGCAAGATAAAGGAAAAGATAGCCCAACTGACGAACAATCCCAACCTGGAAGACGAAGGAACGAGCGAGAAAATAGCCGGGAAAGTTCAAAAGAAAATCGGCCAAGTGGAAAAAGTTATCGAGAAACCGTAAACCGTCACGGCATCGCGCGAGCGAGCCGAGACAAATCTTACATTTGGGCCAAGGAATGGGTCAATAACTGGAGGAAGGTCATGAACCTATCAGCACTAAGCACGACACAAATAGCCGTAATCATCGCGATCATTGTAGTGTTGGCCGCAGGCATCGCCGTTGCGCTTTTTGTCCGGAAACGCCGAACGCAAAGACTCCGCACTCAGTTTGGCAGCGCTGAATATACCCGCGCCGTAAAAGAAGGCGGGAGCCGGCGGAAAGCAGAAACGTTGCTTGACAAGCGCGCAGATCACGTAGAGGCCATGCACATTCGGCCGCTCGTTCCGGGCGATCGCGCGCGATTCATCGAGTCGTGGGCCAGAGTTCAGGCCAGGTTCGTTGACAGCCCCGGCAGTGCCCTAACGGATGCTGACCAACTCCTGGGCGACGTGATGTCCACACGTGGCTATCCAGTCGGCGACTTTGAGCATCGTGCGGCGGATCTCTCCGTGGATCATCCACTAGTTCTCGAGAATTACCGGGCAGGCCACCAAACCGCGCTTCTTCAAATGCGGGGCCAGGCCAGCACCGAAGACTTGCGCCAGGCCATGATTCATTACCGGTCGCTATTTGAGGAGCTAGTCGGCGAGCCCGAGACGGCGCGTGCGAAAGCCGCTTCGTAGACTCGGACTAAAGAGCCGAAAGCACTTTGGACCGTAGAAATCACCAGAGACAGTGCTGAGGCCTCGCTTGTGAAACGGGGGGAAACGTCGTTGAGGAGTAGACCTATGCGAAAGTGGCCATTCAGTGCCTGGTTGATGTTGGCGGCGCTCCTGGCGTTGCCAATATTCGCGCTGTCGCAAGCCGCGCAGCAGAACTTGACACTGATCGTAAACGGCCGGCCCGGAGTTGCGACAGTTGTTCAGTTGAACGGCCGGTCCTACGTCGAAATCGAAGCGCTCGCACGCGTTGTAAGCGGTTCCCTCAGCTTCAAAGGGAACCAAATTATATTGACATTGCCTGGCTCCACCACAAGCACGGCGCCGGCTCCTTCTTCGGCAACCGAGCCCGCGAATCAAGGATTCTCTAAAGAGTTCCTGAGAGCAGGCATCGAGGAAATGGCGGCGATCCGGGAATGGCGGAGCGTTCTTACGAACGCGGTCCAGCATGGATACCCCATCACGGAGGACTGGTTGTCTGTCTATCGCGTGCAAGCTGCCAAGAACCTCACGCTGGCATCCGTGGCCGTGTCAACGGATTCGGATCGAGACGCTTTAGGATTGCTTACCAACGAGTTCGACAACATGCATAAGTTGAGCAACACAATTCTGGAATCTCACAAGTCCATGGATTACGTTTCTCCTACGACGCTGACGGACGATCCATTGGACCAGAGAATCATGAATTGCGCGCACTTTCTGGCGTCGATGGCTGCCGGTCGCCAATTTCTGGATGATGGGTCATGTCATTGAACGTGACCTAGCAGCGCCGATCTCGACTGCCTGCGTACGATTGTCCCCATCTGAGGATGCCGCTCAGCAACAAAGTTGAAATGTGTTCTTTTTTGGACAGAAACGCCTTTTGCTAGTGCCTATGATTCCTTCCTGGATCACCCGCTGTTGATCGGAAGCGAGCAGAAAAGCAATGACGACTGCAAAAGCCGGGAAGTGTGCACACCCCGTTTGTTCGTGCGTGACAACGTCGGGCAAGTATTGCAGCACCGAGTGCGCGGCAATGGAAAGGACGCCGGACATCGATTGTGCGTGCGGGCACGCCGGCTGCAAGGGCAGGACGTCCGAATAAGAACTGTGTTCAGCAGTTGGTGAACCAGCCATGTAGGTTCTGGCCCCCTGGAGGTGGGCAGAGATGAAGAAATGGTTTTGTTCCGTCGCCGGATTGTCCCTGGCACTGGCAGGCTCCCTCGCCGCACAGGCGCAAGCTCCGCCAGTTCCGCCACCCAACATCCTCAACATCGAAATGAACAACATAAAACCCTACCAGGATGGAGCCTTTGACAAAGTTGCTTCTGAATACCCCGCCTTGTCGCGGCAACTCAAGGACCCGACGCACTTCGTGGTGTTGGAGGCCCTGACGGGCTCACCTCGAGCGATTTACCTTTACGGCTACGATTCTTACGAGGCGCTGCAAAAGAACGAGGAGTGGGAACTAGGCAACCCAGCGATCGACGCTAAGTTTGACGCGCTGGATGCGCGCCAGGCCCCTAACGTATCCGAGGTCCGCTCCGCCATCTGGCATTACCGCTCCGACCTCAGCAACAACCCCGCCGAAGCGGACATACCGCACTCCCATTACTGGGAGGTGGTCATCTTCCATATGCGCTCCGGTCACGTCGAAAAGTTCGAGGAAATGACGAAGCTTTATCGCGATGCCAGCCTCAAGATCGGCCGAAACGTCCCTTGGGCGACTTACGAAGGACTGGCGGGTGTGACGGACGCCTATCTTGTCTTGATACCGATGACGTCCCTCAAGGATGAGGACATTGGACTGGCGCATAAGAAGGATTTCGGCGCTGCGCTGGGCGAAGAAGGAAGCCACCGGATGAACAAACTTTCCGAGGAGAGCGTGGCCAGCGTCGAGGACAACATCTGGATGGTGATCCCGGAATGGAGCTACGTTGAGAAATCCTGGATCGATGCCGATCCCCAATACTGGGCGCCTGAGCCGGCCGCAAAGCCCGCGCGGAAACCCGCTGCCGGAGCCGCACCTGCACCAAAGGCTCCGCCCGCAAATTAAACAAGACCTATTGGAACACGTCCGAGTAACTCATGGAGCGGGAGGAAAATCATGTACAAATCGATTTTGGCTGCACTGTTGCTGATATTTACTTTAGGCGCCCTTTGCCCTGCGCCCGCCTACGGGCATCACCATCGGCATCGCCGGTACCATCATCCAACAAGAATAATAGTACGTTTGCCCTAAGGCGCCTCCCCGCTCGCGGGAAGAACCCGCAATAGCGCATTGATGTGCTCGCACGAAATGCGTCTGCGAAAAGTCCAGGTCCGCTAGCGGGGGAAACTACTTGATGAAAAGCCGTAGGTTAGGAACCAAAACCCAGTTCGCCCACAACCTTCGCATTGATCTTCGCTGCTGATTCACGCTTGGGCGAGCCGAACGGAGTACTCGTATCAATGAATTGGCAGCGCGTTTCCGTTGGTGAATCCAAAACGTGGAAGAAAATAAACAAATGTTGAAACGCTGGCTGCCGGTGGGTAGTCAGCAAAAGGAGACCTAATGCGTATCCGCATCATTCGTTCGCTGTTGTTGGCGGTAGCAGCGCTATTCTTGTCGACGGCGTCTTCCGCGCAAGTGGGCGTATGCATCAGAATCGCCCCCCCTGCGCTGCCCATTTACGAGCAGCCTATTTGTCCCGGCGACGGCTATATCTGGACGCCGGGATACTGGGCTTGGGACGGCGCCGACTACTATTGGGTACCGGGCACATGGGTGATGGCTCCGGAAGTCGGGTTCCTCTGGACTCCGGGCTATTGGGGTTGGGGCGGCGACGGATTTTTTTTCAATGAAGGCTATTGGGGCCCGTCCATAGGCTTCTATGGTGGGATCAACTATGGCTTCGGTTACTTCGGTACTGGTTATGAAGGCGGACGATGGGAGAACGGGCATTTTTTCTACAACACGTCGTTGAATCACGTGGACGCCCACAACGTCCACAACGTTTACAACACAAGGGTGAACGAGGGCGCGATGAACCGCGTCAGCTACAATGGCGGTAACGGCGGAATCAACGCGCACGCCACCGCTCAAGAAGAGGCTGCTGCTCATGAGAAACATATTGGGCCTGTAGCCGCCCAGACTCAACATGCGTGGGCTGCCCGCAATAACCCCCAGCAAAAGTTTTCTGCGAACCACGGCACTCCGGGAGTCGCTGCGACTCCTCGCCCCAACGTTGCCGCCCATCCTAAGGAGCTGCCGCCGGTCGAACGCCCCGCTGCTCCTAACACGGGGAACGCGAAGGTGGACCAGAAATACCAGAAGCAACAGGATAAGCTAGTCGCAAAGCAGACCCAGGATCGACAGAAACTCCAGCAGAAACAGGACAAGGAACATCAGCAGTTGGCAAAACAGAATGCTAGCGAGGCAAGACAACAGCAGACAGAGCAGAAGCACCAGCAACAGACGCAGCAATTGCAGCAAAGACACACGCAGCAGGCGCAGCAGATGCAGTCGAGACAGCAGCCGTCTGGCGGCGGAGGATCTCACGGCGGCGGTGGCGCGCGTCATTAATCGGAGTTTCGTTATGCTCCTCATGAGCACTATAGAACATAGTTTCAATGGGAAGAGTTCTGGTTGTTTCCAGACGGCCGTCACCAGGGCGGGCCGGCGGCGCATTCGGCGCTGCGCTTGGCGAGCGCGATAGCTCAGTTCGCCGAAATTGCGCGGGCAGAAGTTGGCAACACGCGCTGCTTCCAGGGTGACCAAAGATAGGAGGAAAGAAATGTAGGCACGCGCAACTGATGTTCCGCGTCATCGACTTGGCCTATGAGGTTGATCTCTCGAAGGCCAAGGCGTCATTCAACGATGGGAGGCTCGAGGTAGTGATGCCAAAGGCGGTGCTGGCGAAGAGTGCTCGCGTGGAGACAAAGCAGGCGTTGCCCGCAGAAGGTCGTACTTCTGTCCAGGAAACAGGTAAAATCGGAGCCGCAGGCAGCCCGCTGGCCGCCACTGGAGCCAACGAGCCCATCCCCAAGGCGCAAACAGCCTCGTCGAGGAGATAGCATCGGGGTTTGCCAGCGAATTCGCGGGTTTGCCTGGAGAAAGTCGAAGAACGTAACGTAAATTATGATTTGCTCGTCTATATGTATATGAGGCCTGAAGCGATGAAGGTGCAGAGGAGGGTAGAGAACATGAACATCATCGAAGGCGCGCGAGGGTTTTCAAGAGCTCAAGCGGGCAAACAAATTTTGGTTTCCCTGATGTCGCTGGCG
>Ga0326728_10018986_pt1 | contig 13430 bp, 12 predicted proteins | sample MB3enrmetagenome_FD_207602 | JGI IMG/M metagenome (GOLD analysis project Ga0326728, IMG submission 207602) | Lab enriched peat soil microbial communities from McLean, Ithaca, NY, United States - MB31MN | ecosystem: Environmental > Terrestrial > Soil > Wetlands > Peat | place: USA: New York... | reverse complement strand
ACGTGTGATCGCTATCTTATCTCGTTCAAGCTTCAATAGGCTGTTGTATTCGCGTAATTTTTGCAGCAGGCGGAAGTCACGTCGCCCTCCCCACATGAGGACAGTCCAAACTAACGGATTTTTCGCGGCCTCATGGGGATAGACCTTGTTCACGTCGTGAGGCTCGATAATCACCCGATAGTCATCAGAGCTGGTGCATGAGGGTTTCGGACAGATATAGTCTATTGGTTCGATATCTGGCATCGAGGGACGCATAGTGATGATGCAGGCGGGCGAAATGGATCTTTTTTCAAAAAGACCGAAGCGCAACGTGGAAAGATTCACAATCTCTTCGACTTTGAACTCCTTAAAGAAACGGTCTCTGAAGTTCTGAGCCGGCCCGGATTGATTGAACAGCAGATTCATAGCTGGCTGGAGCATTGATATAGAACCGGAGTCCTTGACGAGAGCAGCGGCCTTTGGCAGGAATAACGGACCCACATCGCCATACGCGAGGTCCCAGCGGTGCTTTCCGGCCCATTTCCTCGCGCGTTCGCCCGCTGTGTTTTTGCCCCAGGGCGCATTACCGATTACTAAATCGTAGGTGCCTTTATCCTCTTTCGTCCTGAAACCGAGGATGTCGTCTGCAAAGAAATCGAACGCCATCAGCCGTCGTTCCCTTAAACGCGGAAAGTTTACTTGATCCCAATAATGACGCGGGTCTATCACATCGCACATGGCCAGATACAGACTGAAGGAGGCGACCCGCACTGCATGCGGGTCGACGTCGACACCGAATAGGTTGTGTTCTAATAGCCCCCGCAACACTTCGGTTTTCGGTTCCTGATGGTTGGCCTTCTTCCAACGATAGATCAAACGTTGATAGGCTTTAACAAGGAAAATACCTGAGCCGCAAGCGGGGTCCAACACCTTCACATCCCACTTTTCGTCGTTCCACGGGAGGACCCCATCCAGTATGAAGTCAACCAAGTACCCGGGGGTATAAACAACCCCTTTTTTCTTGCCTACGAAGGTTTCATAAATGCTACTGATAAACTCGAGAGGGATGGCATCAAATGAATATTGAGGCCAGAGAGACATTTGACCACTTCCTATCTCGATTCTACCACTGACAAAGTCAGCGAGCAGTCTCAGATGTTCCGGACGGACATTTTGCTTTTCAAACTGCCATTCGGCCTGTCGTTCTTCCTCTGTCTGCGCTTTGCCGGGAAAGAGGTCCCCGTTAAATCTATTGTTCAACCATTGAAACAGGGCGTAACTGTCGTCGTAGTTTTCGAGTATCTTCGCTAGTTCTTCGTATCTAGCAGATAAAATCCTATCTTCGTATAGCCGGTTCAGACGTGTTGAATCAAGTGCTGGGCGCCCTTTTGAATCCTTACGGTGGAAGAGGAACTGGACAAAAATTATACGCGCCAGCAAGTCGTGGCAGATATCTTGATCAAGCCCTTTGCGGAGAAGTATTTCACGCACGCCCTTAAGGTTTTCGAGAAGAAGGTAGTCGGCACAGTGGTCGCGTTTGAAGCGAGTTGGGTTTTCCTTGAAATACTGTCCAGAAACCAGTTGAACCCAGTGGAGAGATCGAGCCGCCTGTGTTGAAAGATCGCCTGGGTGCTCTGAACCGTTAATCTCGCATTTCTCTATTTGGGCCTTGAAGGGGTTGCTTTCTTTTGCGGCCGGAGGTTCTTCGCAGCAGGACCAAGCCCTGACCAAACCTGGTTCGATCGTTATGAGCAGCGGGGCATAGCTGAAATTCCACGCAAGCCTGTGGGCTTCCTGCAGGGTTTGTTCAGACGCGGCACCTTGAAACTCGCACACTATGGCAAGGGGAGCCTCTGTGGTGTCGTCGTCGGGGCTTGCCGCCAATATCCCAACCTTGACACCCGCACCATCCTCCAGCCGCGCGATTGCCCTTCCTATTTTGTCTTTGGCAAGCTGGCTAAAAACGCTCGGACCCGCCCCGGGAGGGTCTATTATCTGTTCTGGTGACGGCCAAGCAAATTGCTTATGGGCTTCGTGAAGAGACATTGCTATTATTTAGTTACCTCACAACCTTATAGAGCACTCCGCCAGGATTTCAAAGTGTCCGTGAAGTACCCGGGGAACTCTAGCATTCGCCATCTGTGGTATTTGGGTTTTCTTGGTTCCTTAGCTCTTTTTACCAGCGGTAGGACAATTGAGTTCCATAGTGCCGACTCTTCCTCCGACAGTTGCCGCGCCTTGTTTGAGGCAATCCTCCCCGGGAATCGGCATCCCAATAAGGTAGGCTTGCAGAAGCGAAACCCAGGGTTTCGCAGAACCCGTTCCAACTCTGTTACCGTACGGCGTCCAAAGCCAACAATAATATCCGGCTGGAGAACCATTATTTCGTGTTTCACATATCGACTGGCACTTTCACGCCACCATGCGTCCGGAATGCTTGAGGAGGAAGCATCCGCAACGGTACTAAACTTGACGAAGTTCGTCACTCCTATTACGTCATCCACAATCTCTGGAAGCGAACCGCCTCGATTCTGTGTCCATAGCCAGATTGCGATCAGGGCCGTTAGAGGAATGAAGCCTTCAGCGTATGGCCTAATGGGCAGTTGCTCCCCGAGACCGAACGCACGGTTCAAGCGGTCATACGCACAAGACGCATTTTCCGCCCAACGACTGATCCATTCTTTCGTCCATGGGACATGACGTGACAGATTCTGATTGATCGCGTAGCATAGGACTTTGGGAGCGTATGCAAAGTAGCCTTTGCCAACGTAAGGAATGTATGCCGGCAAGACAGAGTTGCTTTCACCCGTTGTGATATTAACCGCATCACCGCCTTTGGGAACAAAGTTATGATTAAGGAGATTCTGCAGTAGTTTGCCGACAGCAATACGCCACTTCAAATCGAATTTTGCGGCGTTGCAGTAGCGTCTGTCCAATTCTTCTCGAGGCAGTGGGCTCAAGCCTAAACCTCGAGAGTCAGGTTCATGAGCGGGCACTCCGTCTGTTTGTCGCGAGGCATTGTTCCGCAAGCGTTGACGATGCACCCAAATTGGCATTTAGGCTGATGCGAGCAGTCTGTGCATTGCTTTAGCAATCCGTCATGAACCAAGCGAATGCGCCTCACTAACTCAGAATTCAGCCACATTTCCGAGAGTCTAAACCCTCGATCTCGGATGTTTCCCAGCCTCAATTCCTTAACACCGCTTGCAGCCGTGCATGGGAAAACGTCTCCTTTCGAGTTTATATGCACACGGTTGACTCCAGAAGTGCACGTCTCGTGGCCATTGAGTACTGACAGCTTGCGCATCCCGATCCGGGTACAGTAGCCAGCCTCCAATCGAATGTCCAACGAATCCTTTTTTTCGAGCAAACTATGCTCAAATTTCTCCATCTCTGTTTGAGAAGACACTAGTCTTGAATAAATTGGCCGTGCCCGGCCGCCCGGAGCTAAGGCCATGGCGCGAATTCGACGAGCCCCGATGTTATGCAATTGGTGTGTTAAACGCGGAAATTGGCTACACATGTTAGAGGTCGGAACGAAATAACAGGTGAGTGGGAAATCTCTGGCAGCCAGTAATTTTGCGCCTGCTAGTGTCTCCTCAAAGGAACCCTTTATGGAAGTCATGTCGTCGTGGTCCGCCACGTTGCCGCCAAGAAATGTTACGCTAATAGATTCGAAGAGAGACAGGGCTTTACCATCTTTTCTCATTCTGTCCCTTATCAGTGTTCCATTTGTGTGTGTGTGCAGCCGAACTTGAAGTTCCTCCGCGCAAAAATAACCTACTGCATCGAGTTTTTCCATATCATAAAGCGGTTCCCCACCGGTCAGTCCGACTTGGCGGAGGCCCATCTCTCTGGCCTCACTAAGTATCTTTTTGATCTCCGCTGAACTTAGTTCATCAGAGTAGATCCCTTTTCCCGCAGTGGCTGAGCAGTGCCGACAAGACAGATTACATCTGTGGTTGATTTCTATGTCTATGTGTTCAAGAGTGTAAGCCTGGGGCCCAGGATTAAGTTCAGCCTTAAACGGATGAAAGAGTTCTTTTGCCATGGTTCACCCCCTTACGGCCGCAGTCATGGTTGCCAAACCCAATGCCGGAAGCAATTCCTGCTATGCACCATCAAACATCACCACCTATGGCTTTTGAGACTGCCGCTTAATCTGTTCCCTCATTTGATCTAACTCTTTCTTTAGACTATCTATCTCCCCAATTTGGCCCGCCAATCCTTTTTCAAGGATTTTTACCCGCTTCTCATCGAGTCGCGACCGGAACCCTCCCTTCATTAGCAGAACTACCAAGGCCACAATATCTACTATACCGATCACCGACGCCGCCCATAACATTGATGCAGGAAAATCAATGCCGCTAATAGGGCTTGTCAATGTTCTCAAGTATAGACCCACGGTCACAGCAATCAGGGATAATAGACCAAGTACGCTGAGAGTCAGTGAAACGACCTTTGGGTATAGGTCCGCACTCACATCCGCTTGGATACTCGGCTTAAGCTCCTCTTTGATCCCCTTTATTCGCTCATCGACGTCTTTCATTATGTGCTTGGGTATTCCGTAGAGCCACTTGAAAGCGCCCCCATAATCCAAGGCAACCTTCTCGAGGTCCTGCTGCTTGAATTCTTGGGGCAGCTCTTTTGCTTGGAGCCGCTGGCCAACTCGCGTACCCTCAAGTATTCGATTGAGGTTTTTCAGTCCTAAGGCTTCCATGCCTTTAAGTGGACTATTGTAAACTTCAGAGATGGCCTGTTTTATTGCAGCCTGCCATTCGTCGTCGCTGTAGAGCCTTCTGAGCTTATCAAAGTCTGAGGCAGTTCGCTCCACCCGCTTTATCTCCAATTGATAATTGCCTTTGTGTTCAACAAGCTCGCGTAGTTTAGAAAGGTCTTCCTTTTCCAGCGCGTTTCTGATCTCGGTTTGCATCACCCGCCTAACGAAGTCCGGATCCAGCCTTACAGTAATTGCTTCAAGATCCCCCGGACGGGCGAGATTATATCTACTTTTTCTTGCAAGCTCATAGATTATTAACGTTCCGAAAAGCTTGCCTCGCTTTATAGGGTATGTCGCAGGAGACAGGTTAACTAAGGCAACAGCGAGATTGCCTCGCCATGTCGGGTCAATTTTCACCATGCTTTGAAAAATACCTTCACGCACAATGCCAAATCGTGGCCAAACTGTGGCGGAATAGTGTGGCGGCAAGGCAATTTGTTCCTCGGTTAAAATGAGCGCAGTGTCTCCCGGTTCCATATAGACAGCTGAGCCTCCGAGAACCAGCTTCTTAGGCTCCCTTTCCTCCCTTTCCCTAAGAAGAAAGACCTCTTCGCCAATCGAAAGGTCGTAAGAGAAAGGAGTAACATTCAGAGGGTTGAACGGCTTTATGAAGAATCGAGGCTTCTCTTGTTCCATAGACAGCACTTCTTTGTAAGTCTCGATCGGTACCTTCCTAAACATTACTGGGTTTGTCCATTCTCTTTCCTCGTGGGCCTTCAAGTATTGCTCTTCCTCCTCAACAGGCACCACAAGGGATAGAAAATCAGCAGAGCTTAACATACCCCCGCCAGGAATGCCCTCAAGGTATTTCTGGAGTTCGTCGAGGCGTTTGAGGATCTGATCGTCGTGCCCTGACCCAGTATTTTCGCCCTGACCTTGACTATCGCCCATAGCTATCCCGTTCTTGATCGGACCAGCTATTCCTCAGAAAAGCACCAGTTGTTTGGAATTACCCCTTAGGACCATTATGTTCCGCCTTTTCCCTGGCGGATCAATCTTGATGTATCCCTTTTTGTTCAAGGCACTCAGGATTTGGTTAATTCCATTGGTGCTCTTTTGGCCTACGAGATCCGCCAGTTCCTTACGAGTGGGTGGCTTTCCGTTTTTCTGGGTAAACGTAATTATTATCTTCAGGCATCTCTCTTGTATCTCTGTCAATTCACTCATATTGTCACTTCAGGCATATGCTCATTCATGAGCATATGCCTGAAGTGAGTGGTTTGTCAAGCTTTTTTAGAGGAAAGCCCCGTGACGGGTAAGAGAAGGGGACGCTCTTAAGAAATGATTCCTGAGAAGTAACTGCCCTTTTTTTGATGTTTTTGTCACATAACTGTTGTATCTAATTAAGTACAATGATATACTGATGCATGTATAAGAAAACTCCTCCCCAAATGAAGCTGTTCGGCATAGAGACGAAAGTATCCCCCTCATTGCGCACCCGTCTCGAGTCCTCATAGGGGATATGGGGACGCTCTTAAGAAATTAAGAAACCTTGGAAAGGCAACGGGATCAGGTCTTTCATTGTAGCTCTCAGACCAACACCCCTTTCAATTGGTGGTGGAGGCGCCTTAGCGAAAACAGAAACCGGGGCCATGTTACTCCCCGATAATACCTCTCTTTGTGGGTAGGACAGCAGAGCCCATTGAGACTACTGCGGCTCTGTCGGGTATCCGGCACTCAGCCATTCCTTCCAGCCCCCTTTCAACGCATAGACCTTTGTGTAACCGTTGTCCAGGAATTTCTGTGCCAAACTGGCACTGGTATTCTCGTTGGGTCACTGGCAGTAAAATACAAGAGTCTTATCTTTCGGATATTTGGCCATCCAGGCATCCGCCTCGGTTATCTTGGGGGCCTGTGCTCCAGGGTCCTCGCGAACGGCACCCTTGATCTTTGAATCGCTTTCCTTCCAGTGGCGAGCTATACGTACATCGATGACGATGACATTAGGATCACCAAGCATGGATTTCAGTTGCTCTTTGGTTATCCTGGGAACATCCGCTGCGGCGGCCACCGTCTCCATAAAGAAGGCAGCACCCAGACCAACCATTACGAGCCCTATCAAGCAAATCTTGCGCATCGTTTCCTCCTTCTTTGTTGCGTCGGCCGTGCATCTTCTGCTGTCAGGCCCGACGCCCGACCTTTAGGAGCGCTTACGACGACCTCAAGCGTTACAACGGCACTCCCCGTCTCATGCCTCTCTTCTTCAGGAACGGCAATGTAACGCATCGCTTCTATGAACCTACTATAATACATAGGACCCAGCATGGCAGAAACCAGAAAAAGCCTACGCAGGTGAACGAGTAATGAGTAATTGCTTTCTGGTGGCATTCTTCACTCACTTGAAAAGCAAGCGTCCGAGGAATAGCAGGTGAATTTGCGAAGACCTAAGTCTTCGCCGATTGTCAGCATTTCGTCCGAGGCGGTCGGAGACGTTCGATTATTCGGTTCAGAATTGAAAGCGCCGCCCCGCTTCCGCCTGTGATTTTTTTTTGCTCATGTGAAAAAAGTGCTTTGCGCTACTTTCCATACGCTACCTCTCATACGCTACTTTCCATACGCTACTTTGACACCCCTTCCGTAAGGTGAGAAACTCTTTCCATGATGGGGAAGGACCCGATTGAATCAGTAGCAAGGTCATTGCGGGAAGAGGTTTTCCATCGGGTGAGCCTTCTTTCGAAAGGCCGGCGAAAGGTCAGGGCGGATCCGGGTAAACGGTGGTCAGAGTCAACTTTCGTCCACTTTCGTCAACTTCTTCAGAAGGGTGGCATGAGGCTTCCGTCCCTTGATATCACTGGGAAAGACGAGTATCCGGCACGCGTGTCGGGAGAGGCGGGAAGGGGAGGCACATTCTCCGTTCCCCCCCTGTTTATGCGGCGATATGGAGGAAGACGTGATTTTCGAGAATCAAGAAACGTCCACTTTCGTCAACTGATGAGAGAGCGGCGCGTCCATCCATAGGGCTCACCCGCCTCCCTAACATAGCCGGTTGGCTTCTCGCTCTTTGACAATTGAATCGTACCCTCTCCTCAAGAATGCCCTCCGGTTGCGCCGCATAGGGACTGGAGGTCTTCTCCTCCACGACGCTCGCTCATCGGGGAGCCATGCATCGAGGGGCTGATACGAGGCAGCCGAGTTTGGAATCCACCCTGCCTTTTCAAAATCTAGAGGCGGCCCTCCCGCCTGGTATGTTGCAGGCCGCCGATCCAGCAGCCCGTGAGGTCCTCTAATCCCGGAATTGGCGACCATTGGTTCAATTCCGGGGGCGAATGGACGGTCCGCATGGAGGGATCGATGAGATTTGGATGCAATCTGAGCCGGGTTGGCCGCAGATAATACTTGGGGACACCCCTCCGAAAGCAAAGCAGCGAGGGGAGTGTCCCCACACGAGGCCGCCCGGCGAAGAGGGCGCCAAAGATCGCGATCGCTTCATGCGGACCGGCCGTACCTGCATGTCGACCCCAAGTCTTTCACCCCCACCATCGATTCGGCCTTGCCCGTCCCAGCCACATCACACCCCACAGGCCACTCGCATCCTAAGAGTGCAAGAGAGCGAATTGAGTGGTATGCTTTTTTCGAAACGAAAATCAGAGTGGTCAACACAACTCCCCATGGGTGGAGGCTTGACCCCGGCAGGCTTTCCCTGAAGCGGGCAGAATAGGGAAGGGCAGTGGGGTGGTCCTGAGCGTTAGGTCGTTGGAGCACGTAGGATTGTAGGCGTACGGAAGCGCCTTTTGAACATTTCCCCAGAGATGCCGATAAGTCACAAACCGTGAAACGAGGAGGTATCTGAAATGGCAAAGAAAGAATATGGATATCTGGTCAAGCCCATGCTTGTCAGGAATGCGCCCGACAGGCTCTATGATGAGCCCCGCGTCTGGATGGAAGCAAAGGACCTCGAGGGGTTCAACGCCCACTTCTCCTTCGGCTTTGTCAAGAAACCAACCGTCTTCCATCCGGTCGAAGGGGCCGTGGTGCACCCCTATGACGAGATCCTCGTGTTCGGGGGCTTTGCCAATGGCGACATACTGCACCTGGGGGGCGAAATCTCCGTTGAGCTGGGCGAGGAGCACGAGAAGCACGTCTTCGACAAGCCTTCCCTCGTCCTCATCCCAAGAGGGACGCCCCACGGCCCGGTGACCGTGAGCAGGGTAGATACCCCCTTTGTCCACTATTCGATCGGCCTTGCCCCTGAGTACAAGGCAACCTCCCTTCCGAAAGGGGCACCTTCCTCGGGAGCGAAGCACGCGCACCTTATCAAGCCCCTCAAGACCGTGCTCGAGACCAGAGCCGTCGGCAGCGGCATGGGATACGAGAGGGTCACAGACGAGAACGGCATCATGAGGCCCTCAGAGCGGGGCATCGGCCCCGGGAACGGCGACCAGATCGTCTGGCTCTTCGGCAAGAACCTCGAAGGCATGGACGTCAACTTCACCTGGGGACTCTACAGCAAGTGCGGCAAGTGGCACCGGGGTGGGGAGGCGCATACTCACCCGGAAGCGGAGATACTCTGCTTCGTCGGACTCGACCCCAATGACATCAATTACCTCGGGGCCGAATTGGAGCTGGGCCTGGGCAAAGACTACGAACGACACGTCTACAACAAGCCCACGGTCGTGGTCTGCCCCCAGGGGTTCCCTCATCTCCCGTTGGTTACGAGGTGGGTGGACAAGCCCTACGGCTTTTTCGTGATTTGCCTCAGCGGCGAGCACGACTCTCCCTGGGTGGAAGCGTAAGACTCCCCTTTTGCGGATGGAACAGGATCGCAAGCCGGCCTCTTTTTAGGATGAGGGCCGGCTTGCGGCCGTTTACTCCCGTTGCATCGGCCAGGAGCATGATAGATGAAGCACCGTAAGTTCGGTTCCATGGATTGGGAGGTGTCGGTTCTCGCCTTCGGCCTCGCGGGGCTGCCCCTGCTGACGAGCGGTCGGATCGACGAGGTCTCCGCCATCGCAATGATCCGCTGCGCAATTGACCACGGGGTCAATTACATCGATCTCGGCTATCCGTACTGGGAGAAGATGCACGAGGAGAGGGTGCGGGCGCTCTCCCTGGCCCTCAGGGACGGCTTCCGTGAGAAGGTGCGAATCGCATCGACCATTCCCCCTCGTCTCATCAATTCCCGGGAAGACTTCGATCGATGCCTCGATGCAGACATTAGGAGGCTCGAGGGCAATGGTCCCGATTTTTGCCTTCTGGGGAGGCTGACCAGGGACAACTGGCCCGCCTTGCGCGAAACAGACGTGGTCGAGGCTGCGGAGCGGGCTATGTCCGACGGGCGGATCAGCGGGATCGGCTTCTCCTTTCACGACCATTATCAGGTGCTCAAGGAGATACTTGACGCCTACGATAGCTGGTCCCTCTGCCAGTTCCAATACAGCTACATGGACATAGCCCATGACCCGGGCGTGAGCGGGCTCAAGCTCGCGGCTGACAGGGGACTGGCGGTTGTCGTCTCCGAGGCCCTCCGCCACGGCCGCCTCACCCGGGGCCTGCCGCAGTCGGTGGCAGACCTGTGGTCGACCGCTGCGCGGAGGCGCACGCTGGCCGAGTGGGGCCTTAACTTTGTCTGGAGCCTCCCGGAGGTCTGCACCGTGGTCTGCGATATGGGCACAATGGACGAGGTTGTCGAGGATGTGGCCCTCGCGGATCGTGCGGAACCGGAATGCCTTACCGTGCAGGAGGAGGTGCTCGTGAGCCGGGTCAGGGAGGCGTACCAGGCGCTGAGGCCTATCAACTGCCCGTCCTGCCGCCCCTGCATGCCCTGTCCCCAGGGAATAGATGTGCCGCGCATCTTCGAGATCTACAACGACGCCTTCATGTACGCCGACGTAGCCATAGGCCGATCCATCTATAAGAACGAAGGTCATGATATCGGCCAATGCACGAAGTGCGGCTCGTGCGAGGGCGCGTGTGCCAGGCGGCTGCCCATCCTGCACTGGCTGGAAAAGGCGAACCAACTCCTCGGGTGTTAAGGAAGAGATTCGGGTCGACATGCAGGTACGGACGGTTCGCATGGAGGAATCGCGAGCTATTATTGGGGCTCAGCGCCCCCTCCAGTGGCAAAGCCACTGGAGCCTCCCCCCTCAGCCTCGCTTCGCTCGGGTGTTGCGCGCCCTCTTCACCGGGCGGCCTCGGATATACGGCAAGTATTATCCTCGGCCAACCCGGCTCAGATTGCATCCACACCTCACGATCCCTCCATGCGAACCGTCCATTCGCCGCCGGGTCTATCAGCCGACCGGCCCGGCGATAAAAAAGCAACGGATCAAAAAAAGACTAAATAGCCTTTACTTTGGTTGCGTGGTCGCGTGGGATTGGTAGGGCACTGCCACAAGGTGGTCCCGTCGTTACCTCCTCGTGCATAGTCCGAGGACGGCGCAAGAATTGCTCGCGACGAATCCGGCACGAATAACGAATGCCCCCGCAAGCTTTGCGTGGGGGTGGGGGGAGTGAGGGAGGGAATGAGGAGCGATGCTTTTCTCTTGGCGAGGCGAGTCACGGGGAGGTAAGGATGGGACCGCCGCGGGAAGGGAAGAGTGCTTCCCGACCTCTCTTGAGTCCTTGAGCAACTCAAAGTGCACGCTTGACGTCACACCGGACGTCCCCTTATATTCCTGTCAGGAGTGGGTGGCGAAGGGATGGGGGAGTAATCGCTCCCAAGGAGGTGTGGCATGAACGACACCGAAATCGAGATTACCTGCGAGAATTGCGGGTCTACGACGAAGAAGGACCTTGGATGGATGAAGGATCACAGCGAATATGAATGCGGCTGCGGGACCATGATAGCCGTGGACGCGAGCAAATACCACAAGGAACTCGCGGACGCCGAGTCCGGGCTTGATGGGGTCCAGGGGTTGATGGAGAAGCTAGGTAAATAGGGCCGCAGCCTATGCTTCGTCCGGCAAGCCTTTACCCGGGGCGGGAAATGCGCTCCTATGTCAAGTCCGTCCGGATGCGCACGAGACCTTTTCGAGGAGGAACATGACCATTGCGATCGAGCCCATTGCCTTTGTGAGGAATTCGAGGAAGGACCCGATTGACGACCACTGGGGGGAGATCGTCTCCGAGGTCGAGCTTGCCGAAGGCGTTCCCGGAGAATCGCTGGACGGCATCGATTCTTTCTCCCACGTTGAGATCATCTACTATTTTCACAGATCCGAAAAAACGGTCACCGGCAGCGAGCACCCCAGGGAGAACCCCGCCTGGCCAAGGGTAGGCATATTCGCCCAACGGAAAAAGGACCGGCCGAACCACGTGGGCACCGCGTTTGCCAACCTCGTGAGGAGGGAAGGCAGGAAGCTCGTGGTGGCCAACCTGGACGCCATAGACGGCACACCGGTGATCGACATAAAGCCCGTGATGGCCGAATACCTGCCCAAGGGAAAAGTCAGTGAGCCCCTCTGGACGTCGGAGCTGATGGCGCACTACTGGTAAGTTCGGCCGCGCCGTACCTTATTCTACTTGCCTTCTCCCTGCCCCTTGGGCTTCTCCTTGTCCTCGTGGGCCTGTCCTTTCTGGTCCGGTTTTCCCCCAGGCTTTTCTCCCTTTTTGGGCTGCCCATGGTCAGCCGGTGCGCCAGGTCCCTTCGGCTGCGGCTGCGGGCCTCCCGGACCGCCTTTCGGAGCCTGAGCAGGCTGGGGAGCCTGCTTCGCCTGCATCTGCTGCGGGGGTTGCACCGGTCCACTCGGCCCTGGCTGCGGTGCCGGCCTTGCCTCTACCTGGGGAGCAGGTCTGGGCGGCCCTGCTGGCGCCGGCTGTGGAGCGGGTTGCGGCGCAGACTTCGACTGTATCTGAGGTGCAGCCTGCGGCTGCGCCTGCCCCATCTGCGGCCGCTCGGGGGCCTTTCGCTCCATCCTGCCTTGCTCTTCCCGCGCCGTGCCCGGCGGGGTCTGGCCAGGCTGGCCGGAAACTTGAGCCTGCCCCCGTGGGGAGACTATCCCGGTCCTTGCCTGCGGAGGCTGCCCACCCGCCGGCCCACCCGTTGTGTCCCGTCCTGGCTGCCCCGTGGCCGCACCTTGTCGTGCCTCGAAGCCTTTTGGGCCAGGCTGTGCCGTACCCGGAAGACTACCATGACCGGGCTGTGCAGGGGTTATGCCCTCAGGCCTTGGGGCCTCCCGGCCTGGCTGCTGAGTCTGCGCAGCTCCTTCGCGCTGCGGGGGACGGGGCCCACCACCGGGCATCCCTTCCGCTCTCGGGGCCTCCCCCCTCGGGACGATCCCTGCCCCCGGGGCGGCGGGGCCTTGAGGCTTCCCAGGCTGGCCTGGTCCCGGCTGCCCCCCTCTCACTCCGGCGTCTCTGCCGGCTGCCCTTACGTCTACTCTCTGTTGAGGGATCACTTGCGACTTGGGCCGGTTTACGTCGGAGGCCGGTACCATATAGTTCGTCATCTTCGGTTGTTGTACCTGCGCCTGCTGATTGACCTTTCCCTGCGGGATGCTCTTCGCCTCTCGGATGGCGACTGCGGGATTCTCCCTCCTGGCCTCGCGCACGAGCTGTTGATTCCGCTCTATCCGATTCACCACTGTTGCGTGCGGTTTCTCGGCCACCGCGACATTCGTGTAGCTGTACCTCTGAGCGGCGTTTGTAGTGTAATTGTTGACCACCGTGTTGTTCACCACCGGCGCGGCGTGGTAGTTGTTTATGATAGTGGTGTTGTTAATGTTCGTAACCT
>Ga0326728_10018985_pt1 | contig 13431 bp, 8 predicted proteins | sample MB3enrmetagenome_FD_207602 | JGI IMG/M metagenome (GOLD analysis project Ga0326728, IMG submission 207602) | Lab enriched peat soil microbial communities from McLean, Ithaca, NY, United States - MB31MN | ecosystem: Environmental > Terrestrial > Soil > Wetlands > Peat | place: USA: New York... | reverse complement strand
CCAAGCAGTCCTTCCGCCCCAACCCGTCCTTCCGCCGCCCGCGCAGCATCGACTTCCGCCCCTGCCACAGCTCACTGGGGTCTATACGCGCCTTGAGCTGGCCCACAGCCAGTTGCCGCCCTCGGAATGGGGCCGCCTGCTGGCCCACAGCTACGCCGATCACGGCAACTGGTACGTGATGCTGGTGCTGGGCGCCTATCAGATGGAGGACCTGCACGGCTCCATCGGAACCACCCACTTCAGCCCCTGGTCCTACGACCGCCACGTGCCGCTGGCCCTCTACGGCGCGCCCTTTGCCCCCGGCGAGTATCATGGACGTGTGGCCCCAGTGGATCTGGCGGCCACGCTGGCCTCGCTGGCGGGCATCAATCAGCCGTCGGCGGCAGTGGGCCGCGTGCTCACCGAGGCCATCAAGCCAAGCTACCTGGCCGGCGCGCGGTAGGGATCTCATCGTCAAGGCGGTCAGGTCGCCAGGCGCAAACCGGCGACGCGGAAACCGACAACCGATCTCTGACCCCTGATCTCTGTAAAAGGAAGATTGCCGCAAGTGAAACCCGACATGAAAGTTTCGTTGGCCGGCCTGGAACTGGTCAACCCGGTCATCGCAGCCAGCGGCACCTTCGGCTACGGCATCGAATTCGAGGAAATCGTCTCGCTGGAGCGCATCGGCGGCTTCGTCACCAAGGGCATCTCGCTGGAGCCGATGCCCGGCAACCCTTCTCCGCGCATCGTCCAGACCGCCTCCGGCATGATCAACGCCATCGGACTGCAGAACGTCGGCGTCCAGGACTTTGTCAGTCGCAAGCTGCCTCCGCTCCAGCGCTATCCCCTGTGCAAGGTCATCGTCAATGTCTTCGGCTCCACGGTGGGCGAGTACCTGGGCGTCATCGAGCGGCTCAATCAGGCCGAAGGCATCGCCGCCTACGAACTGAATGTCTCCTGCCCCAACGTTCATGCCGGGGGCATGGCCTTCGGCGCCGATCCCAGCTCGCTCGAGTATCTGGTCGGCAAGGCCAAGGCCGCCTCCAAACGGCCGCTCATTGTCAAGCTCTCGCCCAACGTGACCTCGATCGCACAGATGGCCAGGATCGCCGCCCACGCCGGCGCCGACGCCCTCAGCCTGATCAATACCTTCCTGGCCATCTCCATCGACGCGGAGACCCGCAAGCCGCGCCTGGCCAACGTCACCGGCGGCCTCTCCGGCCCGGCCATCAAGCCCATCGCCCTGCGCATGGTCTACGAAGCGGCGCGCGCCGTCAAGATTCCCATCCTGGGCATGGGCGGCATCGTCTCCCCCGAGGACGCGGTCGAGTTCCTCCTCGCCGGCGCTACCGCCGTCCAGGTGGGTACGGCCAGCTTCGCCGACCCGCGAGCCTGCGAACGGCTGGCGCACGGCCTGGAATCCTGGTGCCGCGGCCATCAGGTCGAAAAGGTCTCCAGCTTGACCGGGGCGCTGGAAGTTGCGCGGGACTGAGCTCGACCCGGCAGGATGATTGGAGCCGTTTCCCGGCTGCCGCAAGGCAATCGGCGCATCGCCCCGCCTCCATCCCGCCGCAGCTTCCCAACGGACGATGCCGGGGTGTATAAGGTACTTGCCGTCTCGCCCGCGCGCGTTTCCGTTGCGGCGCAAGGTCTCTCCCGCAAGCCGGCGCGCGAATTTGCTTCACTCCAATCCAGCCTGAAGGAGAAATCCCGCCATGCACCTGCGCACCATCGCCGCATTCGCTCTCTTGACTCTTCCTTTTTCTTGCATGGAGCAGGCCACCCCCGGCGGCACGGCGCCGCCGCGAACCTGGGTGGACAAGGATACCGGACATCGCGTCTGGCGGCTCAGCGACGAGCCCAACTCCGGCGGGTTCTATTTCAACGTGAACGCCTTCACTCCGGACGGCAAGCAGATGGTCTACACCGCGCCGGACGGCATCCATGTGCTGGACCTGGCGACGCGCGCGGCCAAGCTGCTGGTGGCCAATCCGCCGCGTTCGGAGGGTGAGAGCGGAGCCGGCATGCGCGGGTTCATGCCCGGCATGGTTCACGCGCTGGTGGTGGGGCATAAGACCAACAGCGTCTTCTTTACCAAGACCGACCCGGCGACGGGCGTGACCGCGGTCTACAAGGCAGACACCAACAGCGGCGCGATCCGCAAGCTGACGGATCTGCCGGCGAAGCGGAGCATCGCCAGCGTGAACGCCGACGAGACGCTGGCCGCCGGAACTTATATCGTGGGCGACGCGGCGGGCAGGGAGTACGGCTCCAACATGCCGACCCCGGCGCGGCCGGCCGGCGGCGCGGACAACCGCGTGGCCAACGAGGCCGAGGGACCGCATTATCAGCCGTCCAACAAGGGCGAGATGATGGAGCGGCGGCTGGCGGCGCGGCTGCCCCTGGTGCTGTTTACCATCCGCCTTGAGCCGGGGCCGAACGGCCAGAAACCGGGGACCGTGCGCACCCTGCTCCACTCCACCGACTGGGTGAACCACCTGCTCTTCTCGCCCTCCGATCCCACCCTGTTGATGTACTGCCACGAGGGGCCGTGGCAGAAGGTGGACCGCATCTGGATGATTCACACCGACGGCACGGGAAACCGGCTCATCCACAAGCGGACGATGCTCAACGAGATCGCCGGCCACGAGTTTTGGGGACTGGACGGCGAGACCATCTGGTACGACTGGCAGTACCCCAAGGGCGAGGACTTCTTCCTGGCCGGCTACAACCTCAAGACCGGGCAGCGCACCGCCTACCACATGCAGCGCGACGAGTGGTCGATTCACTTCAACCTCACCCGCGATCTTTCGCTGTTCTGCGGCGACGGCGGCGATCCGGGACAGGTGGCGCGGGCCCGCGACGGCGAGTGGATCGAGCTCTTCCATCCGCAGTTGCTCGAGGGCGGCAAGGGCGCGCTGAACGAGCCGCAGTTCTGGCAGCCGGGCGTCTTCCACTCCGAGCGCCTGGTCAATATGTCGCACCACTACTATCGCCAGGAGCCCAATGTGCGGTTCTCGCCGGACAAGTCGCTGGTCATCTTCACCAGCAATATGTTCGGACCGAGCTACGTCTTTGGCGCAGAAGTAGCCAAGGCCGGCAATCCGCCCGCCGATGATGTGCAGTCCACGCCGGAGCTGGCGCGCAAGTTCAACCCCATCGAGCCTCCCAACAGCAAAGGCCCCATGATGCCGCGTACGCGCTGAGCCGATCGGCGTATCTTCCGACGCTGCAATCCCAGGCTTCTCCGCCGTGGAGGGACGGAACCTGGGGCGCCGGATCCGATCACCTGGGAGTCGGCCAACCGGCCGTGATAGCGGTACTCTCATAGGATTCAGACATTCACTCCCACGCAATTCGCGCAGTTGCACCCCGCACTCTCACCGGGAAACCTGCCAGGCCGTCCTTTCCTGGCGCGCCAGCAGCTTTTCGAACTCCTCCACCGGCACCGGCCGGCTGAAGAGATAGCCCTGGTACACGTGGCATCCGAGAGTGGCGAGATAATCCCGCTGATCCTCGCTCTCCACGCCTTCGGCCAGCACCGGCAAACCCATGGCGCAACTGAGCGAGACGATGGCCTGCGCGATGGCGCCGCCGCAGGTGTCTTCCAGAATATCCCGCACGAAGGCGCGGTCGATCTTCAGTCGGTCCAGAGGCAGGCGCCTCAGGTAGCTGAGTGAGGAATAGCCAGTGCCGAAATCGTCCAGGGAGAACCGCACGCCATGCAGCTTGAGTTCCGTCATCTTGGCAATGACCTCGTCGATGTTCTCCACCAGCATGCTTTCGGTCAGTTCCAGCTCGAGGTTGGATGGATTGGCTCCGGTGCGCTCCAGGGCCGCGAGCACCTTGCCGACAAACTCCGGCTGCCGCAACTGGCGCGCGCTGATATTCACCGCGACCGAGAGAGGAGCTGTTTCCTCCCTGTCGGCCCATGCGGCCAGTTGGCGGCATGCGGTCTCCAGAACCCAATCTCCCAAGGGCAGGATCAGCCCCGTCTCCTCGCAGAGGGAGATGAACTCGGCGGGAGGCAGAATGGAGCGCCGGGGATGCTTCCAGCGCACCAGCGCCTCGGCGCCCATCACGATGCCGCGATCCACCTGGGGCTGATAGTAGACCAGAAACTGCTCCTGACCGATCGCCCAGCGCAGCTCCTCCTCCATCAGCGCGCGGGCATTGATGGCGGCCTGCAACGCCGGGGCGAAGAACCGCGCCGTGTCGCCCCCCGCCGCTTTGGCCTGATACATGGCGATATCGGCCTGTTGCAGGACCTCTTCCGCCCGCTCCTGCTGAATGCGGAAGATGGTGATTCCGACGCTGGCGGTGATGAGACATTCGTGGCCGGTAACCAGATAGGGATGGCCGATCACGGCAAGGATCTTCTTGGCGATCATCTCCGCCTGCGCCGCCGCCTCCTCGGGAAGCTCGCTCAGGTCTTCCAGAATCACGACAAATTCGTCTCCGCCCAATCGAGCGACGGTATCGGTCTCGCGGATCGAGGCCGTCAGCCGCCGCGCCGTCTCCTGCAGCAGAAGGTCGCCGACCTTATGGCCCAGCGAATCGTTCATCGCCTTGAACTTGTCCAGATCCACAAACAGCAGCGCCCGCAGGCGGCCATCGCGGGAACAGGCGGCCAGACTCCTGCGCAAGCGGTCCAACAGCATGCGGCGATTGGGAAGTTCGGTCAAAGGGTCATAGAAGGCCAGGTTCTCGATCGTCTTTTGCGCTTCCACCAGCAGCCGGAGATCGTGCTCCTTCCTGTTGGCCTCGGCTATCCGAATGTGGAAGAACAGCCAGGTTACGCTGAGAGGAATCAGCACGCAGAGGGCGAAGAACCACCAGGTACGGTACCACGGCGTGAGGATTTTGAAAGCGAACTCGGCCCTATCCGCGCGCCACACGCCATCGCCATCCCGCGCTTCGATCTCCAGCCGGTAATCTCCGGGCTCCAGCTTGGCGAACTGCAGCTCTCGCTGCGTGGTCTCGGTCCAGTCGGAGCTGGCTCCCTCCATCCGGTAGCGGAACACAATCGCATTCTCACGGGAGGCATTCAACGCCGAGTAGCGGGCCAGAAGCGAGTTGGTGTGCATGTCGAAGGATGGATGGCTCTGGTTGGAAACGTCCGTTCCCGCCATAGAGAGCTTGGTGAACACCACCTTGATGGGCGCCTGCGGACCTTGGCGCTGACTCGGCTTGAAGTGCGAGAGGCCGCCGCTGGTGCCGATCCAGACCGTGCCGTCCGGCTCGGCGGCAAAGGCATTCTGGGCGCAGTTGTCCCAGACCAGTCCATCGCTCATGCCGTAGTGGCTCCAGCGCGCGCCGTCCCACATGTCCACGCCGTGATCGGTGCCCGCCCACATACGTCCCTCAGCATCGGATTGGAGGAAATAGACGATTGCATCCGAGCCCGGCCTCTGGACGTTCTCCTCGATGGCCAGCCCGTTCGGCCGCAGATGGACGCGATCCACTCCGCTGATGAAGCGATAGCCAACCCATATGTCTCCTTGGGCGCCTACGCTCAGCGAGAGCACCTGCCGGCTCCTCAACCCATCGGCTTCGGTCCAATTCCTCCACTTCCCGCCGGTAAACGAGAACAGCCCGGCGATTCCTCCCACCCAGATGACGCCATCGCTCCCCTCGACGATCGCCCGGACGCGCACCTGGGGCAACTCCGGGACGCGCGCGAAGCTCTTATACGGCGCCTTGGACAAAAAGAGGCCCACATCCGTCCCGACCCATAGACGCTGCTGATGATCGAAGCGCAGCTCGAAGACCGCCCTTTGCAGGTCCCGCGCCTCGGTCAGCCACCTCAGCCGGCCGGTGTGTGGGTCCATGCGCGCGATGCCATGCGGTTCGGCGCCCAGCCATAACGCCCCGTCGGGACCTGCGCGCAGGACAAAGACGTTCATCCCATCCAAGCCGGCGACCTTCTTCCACTGGATGCCTGTGCCCTGCTGCTTCCCGCGCGTCATGCCGCCGTCGGCGCCCACCCAGATCACCCCGCCCGGCTGCGGCAGAATCGCATGTACCGCGTCGCTCGCCAGCCCGCTGGCAGACGTGTAGTTCTCCCAGTCGCGGTAGCCGCGCCACTGTACAAGTCCCCGGCCCGCCATGCAGATCCACAGAGAGTGCTGGCGGTCCTCGAAGGCTCTGTAAGCTGCTCCGCGCAGTCCTGAGGAGTGGTCTATCTTTCGCCAACCCTGCTCGTCTCCCATCAACATTCCGTCGGGCAATGCAAGAAAAACCTGGCCTTTCGCGTCGGTGGACGGAATGCCGCTCAGGGTCCGATTTGAATCCGGGAAAGCCGGCTTGCGGAATTGGCTCTGGCCGGCCGGCAAGACAAGCACCCCCGCACCCCGCAGGCGCACCCAGAGATTTCCTTTACGATCCTTCAGGATGACCACCGCGGCATGAGCCGGAAGTCCGCTCTCGAGCCCATAGACTCGAGTCTCGCCGTTCTCCAGGCGGCATAACGAGAGCCCGCATCCGTACCAGATTGCGTCCCCATCGATGAGCAGGCCGCCGGCCTCCAGCACGCCATTCACCGAAGTCACGGGAGTGCCCGCCGGAGGCGGAATCGGATAAACGGCAAATTCATCCGTACCCGGCTTGCTGGATAGCTCCATCAAGCCTTGTTCCGTATTCAGGAAGGTGTGCCCCTTCCCGTCCGCCTGGATTCCCTGCAACTCGCCGATGCTCTTGAAAGGGCCCGGAACCTTCTCGAAACGCTCCCCGCGCAGACGGAGGAGACCGAAGGAGCCCCCGGCAAGCAAGGACCCGTCCGGAGCGTCGCCAAAAGCGGTCCCTGGGCTGGACGGCACTCCCTGCGCCGCCCCAAAGGCCTCAAACCGCTCCCCGTCGTAACGGAAGAATCCATTGACCGTAGCCACCCACAGAAAGCCCGCCCGGTCCTGGTAGATGGTCCGCACGGTCAGGTTGTTCAGCCCCTCCGCGACGCCAAAGTACCGGAAGCTGTACTCCTGCGCGCGCAGCGATCCGCATACGAGCGACAACAGGGCGAGCGCCCACGCATTGGATAAGCGGTTCACTGATGGATGGAATCGGCAATTTCGTGCAGTTCCATTAGGCGGGAGCCCCGACTGCGCCGCGGCGGCCTCTTGCGCCAAGGGCGGAATGCGCGATTGCGTCCCCAAGCGGCGGGATCAACGCGGGAAGCTGGCGGCTACGATCTCCTCCACCCGGCGCAGCCACCCGGCGCGCTCCTCCGGCGTGCTGGCAATGACCACGCTGAAGGTCTCGCGGACGACGTTCGTCACTCCGCAAAACCCCAGAACGCACGTCTTCCAGAGCCGGTCGAGCGGGTCGCCAAAGGCTTCCATCTCGCGCTCCGGCGGAGTATTGGAGGTATTGAAGACCACCGCCGTCCGCGCCCGCAGCAAGCCGACCGGCACTCCCTCGCCGCCGTCGCCCGCCTGGAATTCGTAAGCCACGCCGGGGCGGAAGACGCGATCGATCCATCCCTTCATCGCCGCCGGGGGCTGGCCCCACCAGTTGGGATGAACGATGACCAATCCATCGGCGCGCCGCAGCTCTTCGCAGTAGCGGGCGATATCCGGGGACGGCGGAGCCTTCACATCCAGCTCGGAGGCGGGCAGCAGCGGATCGAAGCCCTCCGCGCAGAGATCGTGGAAGCGGACGGTGTGCCCCCCGCGCTCCAGCGCGCGGCAGGCGGCGCGGGCGATGGCGTGGTTGAAACTGCGCCCGTCGGGATGTGAGAGAATGACAGAAATCTCCATAGGCAAACGCCAGCATAGCACAGCGGTTGGAAGCTGTTCCGGGCTGCCTGGCGGCTGCTCCGGACTCGATCCGCGCGAGCCGGAAAGGCAGCATTCCAGAGCGGAGCGGCTGGGAGTGAATCACCTGCGCGGAGGGGCTCTTAACCCGAAAGAGATTGACCAAACATATGTGATGTAGCTCACAGCGCGCCGTTGTCTGTGCTGCGTACTGTGACTTCCATCGATCGGCGAACCATCGGCGGCTTCCCCTGGACCCTCCTCCGTCACCCATGGTTTTCACCGTTGTCCGCAGACAGAGCAAAAGAGCACAGAGCGAGGTATTCATGGGTCAGTCAATCTGGAATTCAATGCAGCAAAAGGGTTACAGCCGCAGAGATTTTCTGCAATTCTGCGCCGCGGCCGCAACCGTGGCCGGATTCGGGCAAACCGGGGTAGCCCAGGTGGTCTCGGCCTTTGAGAAGAAGGAGAAGCCGGCGGTGGTGTGGCTGCACTTTCAGGAGTGCACCTGCTGCAGCGAGTCCTTCATCCGCGCCTCGCACCCCATCGTGGTGGACGCGCTGCTGGATGTGCTGTCGCTCAACTACACCGAGACGCTGATGGCGGCCTCGGGCTTCCAGGCGGAGAAGTGCCTGACCGACACCATCGAAAAGAACAAGGGCAAATACATTGTGCTGGTGGAAGGCGCGGTGCCCACGCACGAGGGCGGCGTCTACTGCATGATCGGCGGCAAGACCGCGGAATCGATCCTGCAGACCGTGGCCCAGGATGCGGCGGCGGTGGTGGCGTGGGGCAGCTGCGCTTCGAACGGATGCGTCCAGGCGGCCCGGCCCAATCCGACCGGCGCCACGCCGATCTACAAGCTGGTGAACAAGCCGGTGGTGAACGTGCCCGGCTGCCCGCCCATCGCCGACGTGATGATGAGCGTGGTCACCCACCTGCTGGTGCTGGGCGAGGTCCCGGCGCTGGACAGCCAAGGCCGCCCCAAGGAGTTCTACGGACGCCGCGTTCACGACACCTGCTACCGGCGGCCCAACTACGACGCCGGCCTGTTCGTCGAGTCGTGGGACGACGAGAACGCGCGCAAGGGCTATTGCCTGTACAAGATGGGCTGCCGCGGTCCGGTCACCTACAACGCCTGCTCGGTGACCAAGTGGAACGAGGGCACCAGCTATCCCATCCAGTCGGGCCACGGCTGCATCGGCTGCAGCGAAGCCGGCTTCTGGGACAACGGCCCGTTCTATCAGCATCTGGCCGCGTTCCCCGGCTTCGGCATCGAGAGCACGGCGGACACGGTGGGCGCGGTGGTGGGAGTGGCCACGCTGGCCGGCGTCGCCGCCCACGCGGTGATGACCAACATACGCAAACGGAGCGTGATTGCGGAAGTCCACGCTGAAGATCAAAAGGAGTCGTGAGGAGCTATGGCACGCGTCGTCGTCGATCCGGTAACACGAATTGAAGGCCACCTGCGCATTGAGGCGGTGGTGGAAAATGGCGTCATCACCGACGCCTTCAGCGCCGGCACCATGGTTCGCGGCCTGGAGAAGATCCTCATGGGCCGCGATCCGCGCGACGCCTGGGCCATTACCGAGCGCGTGTGCGGCGTATGCACCACCGTTCACGCGCTGGCCAGTGTGCGCGCCGTGGAAGACGCGCTGGGCATCGCCGTCCCGCCCACCGCCGAGCTGATCCGCAACATCATGCTGACCACTCAATATGTGCAAGATCACGTGATCCACTTCTATCACCTTCATGCGCTGGACTGGGTGGATATTGTGAACGCGCTGAAGGCCGATCCGAAGAAGGCGGCGGAGTTGGCGGGATCGTTCTCCAAGTGGGACAAGAACACGCCCGCCTACTTTTCCGAGGTGCAGGACAAGATCAAGGCCTTCGCCGCCAGCGGTCTGGGGATCTTCGCCAACGGCTATTGGGGCCATCCGGCCTACAAGCTGCCGCCGGAGGTGAACCTCATCGCCGTGGCGCATTACCTGGACGCTCTCCAGTGGCAGAAGGAGGTCGTTAAGATCCACGCCGTCTTCGGGGGCAAGAATCCGCATCCGAATTATCTGGTGGGCGGCGTTCCCTGCTCCATCAACGTGAATGAAGTGGCGGCCATCAACTCCGAGCGGCTGAACCTGGTCGGCCGGCTCATCGGTGAGGCGGATGAGTTCCTCAACCAGGTCTACATCCCCGATCTGCTGGCTGTGGCCTCGTTCTACAAGGACTGGGCAAGCTGGGGCGGCGGGTTGACGAACTACCTCTGCTACGGCGAGTTTCCCACCCAGGGCTACGGCCACCCGGATTCGTTCAAGTATCCGCGCGGCGTGGTCCTCAATCGCGACCTCACCAAGGTGTATCCGGTCAACGCCACCGACTCCCAGGAGATCAAGGAGTACATCGCCAGCTCCTGGTACAGCTACGAAGGCGGAGACGGGGTCGGTATCCATCCCTGGGCCGGCGAGACGAAGCTGAATTACACCGGACCCAAGCCGCCCTTCGAGACGCTCGAAGGGCACCAGAAGTATTCATTCCTGAAGACTCCGCGCTGGAAGGAGAATGCCATGGAGGTGGGTCCGCTGGCGCGCTTGCTGGTGGCCTTCGCCTCCGGCCGCGCGGACGTGCAGGAGCTGGTAAAGGCGACTCTGGGCAAGCTCAACGTGCCCGTGGCCGCGCTCTTCTCCACGCTGGGCCGCACCGCGGCTCGCGGCCTGGATGCGGCGCTGGCCATGATCTGGCTCAAGGAGTTCTACGGCGAGTTGATGGAGCGGGTGAAGGTCAACGACGTCTCCACATTCAATGGCGAGAAGTGGGAACCGAAGAGCTGGCCGGCGGACGCGGAGGGAGTTGGCCTGGAGGAGGCTCCGCGCGGCGCGCTGGCGCACTGGATCAAGATTCACAACGGCGCCATCGCGAACTATCAGCTGGTTGTGCCCACCACCTGGAACGGTTCGCCGCGCGACGCCCGGCAGCAGCGCTCGTCCTTTGAGCAGGCGCTGATCGGCACCCCGGTGGCCAAGCTCGATCAGCCGGTCGAGATTATTCGCACCATCCATTCCTTTGACCCGTGCCTGGCCTGCGCTGTGCATCTGTACGATCCGCGGGGACGGCACCTAGCCCAGGTTTCCTTCGAGTGATGCTTATGAGTGCTCCTGACATGGTCGCGGGCGGCGCGGCGCCGGCAAGTTATCCGGTCGAATATCAGCGCATCTATGTGTGGGAACTGCCGGTGCGCCTCTACCACTGGATCAACGCGCTGGCCATTGTGGCTCTGTGCGTGACCGGCTACCTGATCGGCTCTCCCATGCGCGCCTTCTACGCGGGCGAGGCCTATCAGCAATACTGGTTCGGCTGGGTGAGGTTCATCCACTTCGCCGCCGGCTTCGTTTACGTTTTCGTGACCCTGGGACGGCTCTACTGGGCCTTCGTGGGCAACAGGTACTCGCGCTGGAACGTCTACCTTCCACTCAAGCGCTGGCAACAGAAAGAGATCGCCGACGTCATCACGGGCGACGTGCTGCAGGTGAAGCACGGGCCCATGACCACCGGGCACAACGCGATGGCGGGCCTCAGCTACTTCGCCACCTTCCTGGCATTCATCTTCCAGACCGTCACCGGCCTGGCGCTCTACGCCGGCATGAGCAACTGGTGGTTCCCGCGGCTGTTTGTCTGGATCGTGCCGGTGATGGGCGGCGACGCCGGCGTGCGCTTCTGGCACCACCTGTTCCTGTGGTTCTTTGTCGCGTTTGCCGTTGTTCACATCTATCTTTCCTTCTATCACGACTACATCGAGGGCCGTGGAACCATCTCCGCGATCGTCGGCGGATGGAAGTTCGGGCAGACGCGCGAGAAGCATGACCACTGACAAGACGCTGGTGCTGGGGCTGGGCAACGTCCTGATGGGCGATGAAGGCGTCGGCGTTCACGTGGTGCGGGCTCTGGAGCAACATGCACTGCCGGCCGGCGTGGAGTGCCTGGACGGCGGCACCGGCGGATTCGTGCTGCTGGAGCCGCTCCAGAGCGCCGATCGCATCGTGCTGGTGGACGCCGCGGCGGACGGTAACCCTATCGGGACGGTCACGCGCACCACGCCGCGCTTCTCGCGCGACTATCCGCCCACGCTTACCGCTCACGACATCGGCGTCAAAGATCTGCTGGATGCCTTCTACATACAAGGCGGAGAACGCGACGTCGTGCTCTACGCCATCACCATCGATCCGCAACAGCCGATCCGGATGAGCCTCTCCGCAGAAGGCGCGAAGGCCGCCGAAGAGGCCGTGGAGCGGATTCTTGCCGAACTGGGGCGTGCTGCCCCGTGATGAACAAAACCAACTGAGGTTCGCGGTTTCCCGCCAAGCGACAGGAAGGGAGGAAGCCGAGACTCCCTCCCTTCCTGTGTGGCGAAGCCGTCTGCCCCACCGCAGCCGGTTAGTCGTTGTAATTCAGCCCCTCCAGGCCAAGGAAGACCGCGCCCGAGCCCAGTTCCTCTTCGATGCGCAGCAGTTGGTTGTACTTGCAGATGCGGTCGGTGCGGCTGACCGAGCCGGTCTTGATCTGGCCCACGCCGGTGGCCACGGCCAGGTCGGCGATGTAGGCGTCCTCGGTCTCGCCCGAGCGGTGGGAGATGACCGAGGTGTATCCGTAGCGGCGGCCCAGGTCGATGGCCTCCAGGGTCTCGGTAACCGTGCCGATCTGATTGACCTTGATGAGGATCGAGTTGGCGATGCCCTCGTCGATGCCGCGCTGCAGCCGCTTCACGTTGGTCACGAAGATGTCGTCGCCGACCAGCTGAATGCGGCCGCCGAGCTTCTCGGTCAGGATGCGCCATCCCGCCCAGTCGTCCTCGGCCAGGCCGTCTTCGAGCGAGACGATGGGATACTGGCGGGTCCAGTTGTCGTAGAAGCTGACCATCTCTTCGCTCGTGAGTTCCCGCCGGTCGCTCTTCTTGAAGACGTACTTGCCCTTTTCCTTGTCGTAGAACTCGCTGGAGGCCGGATCGAGGGCGATGGCGATCTGCTCGCCGGGCTTGTAGCCGGCCGCCTCGATGGCTTCGAGGATCACCTCGATGGCCTCGGTGTTGGATTTGAGCGAGGGAGCGAAGCCGCCCTCGTCGCCGACAGATGTGTTGTAACCCTTCTTCTTGAGCACGCTCTTGAGGGTGTGGAAGGTCTCTGCGGCCCAGCGCAGCGCCTCACTGAAGCGCTCCGCGCCCACCGGCATGATCATGAACTCCTGAAAGTCCACATTGTTGTCGGCGTGCGCGCCGCCGTTCAGGACGTTCAGCATGGGGGTGGGCAGGATGCTGGCGTTCACGCCGCCCAGGTAACGGTAGAGCGGCAGCTCCAGCGTCTGGGCCACGGCGCGGCTGGCGGCCATGGAGACGGCGAGAATGGCGTTGGCGCCCAGTTTGCTCTTGTTGGGCGTGCCGTCCAGCGCGATCATGGTCTGGTCGATCAGCCGCTGGTTGGCCGCGTCCATGCCCTCCAACTCGGGCCCGATCACGGTTTCCACGTTGGCCACGGCCTGCAGCACGCCCTTGCCCAGAAAATGGCTCTTGTCGCCGTCGCGCAGCTCCACGGCCTCGTGCTCGCCGGTGGATGCGCCCGAAGGCACGATGGCGCGGCCCAAAGCGCCGCTCTCCAGAATTACATCCGCTTCCACGGTCGGATTGCCGCGCGAATCCAAGACCTCGCGGGCGCGA
>Ga0326728_10018984_pt1 | contig 13432 bp, 13 predicted proteins | sample MB3enrmetagenome_FD_207602 | JGI IMG/M metagenome (GOLD analysis project Ga0326728, IMG submission 207602) | Lab enriched peat soil microbial communities from McLean, Ithaca, NY, United States - MB31MN | ecosystem: Environmental > Terrestrial > Soil > Wetlands > Peat | place: USA: New York... | reverse complement strand
CTGCAGCCCTCCCAACTGCCCGCCGGTGAAGGTCCAGGAACTCGAGATGTCTGTGCCGTTAGCGCCGGAAACGATCTCAACAGGGCTGTTTCCATCAGTGGCCGTGACGGTGATCGTACCGTTCGACTGCGTGGAGAAACTAACGGGAATGAGCTTCGAGAGGTTGTCCATTGCTTCATATCTTTGGTCTATCAAGCTATTTGCTGGACCGCTAACCACCGTATTGCTCTGGGCGATTGAAGCATTCAACTCGGCGATCTGGCCGATCAGCGTGTTTGCTTGGGAGACGGTGTCCTGGATCTGAGTGGGAAGGCCGTTGGTGGCTATTTGATTCAACTGGCTGTAAGTGGATTGTATGGTTGAGGCCAGGTTTTGGGCGTCCTGATAGACGTTTGTTTGTTCGCTGAGCCCCGTTGGATTTGTTGACAGCGAATCCCATGCGTCAAAGAAATTTCCAAGAGCTTCTGAGATTCCGGTGCTTCCCGAATCGGAGGCGGCGGACTGGATAGACTGCAGTTGGGAAGCGAGGCTGGTATATTGCGAATTGGCGGAGGTAGCGTTCAAGAGTTCTCCGTCGAGATACTGGCTTCGCATCTGCATAATCTGGGTAACGGATGCCCCGTCGCCGATCCAGCCCGAAGTCGAATAAACGTCGGGATTACTCGTTTGAACCGCGACCTCGCGAGCATACCATGTATTGCTGGCATTGGAGATATTGTTGGATGAGGTCTGCAGTTCCAACTGCGTATTGATCAGGGCCTGTTCCGCCGTATCCAATGTGAGGGAAAGTCCGGCCATTTGTTAAACCTTTCGCCTGAACGCGGCTCCCTTGGGAGATACCGGCAGACGCCTGGTGACCTCACCGGTCGGCCCGTAGCCCGTGGGCACAAAGATCGACATGAGACCCTGCCAGTAAGAAAGCGACTTCTCGATAAAGATTCCGTTAGAGGCGTTCAGCCGGGCAATTTCGTCCAGAATGCCTCCAAGGGAATCCGAATCCGCGAAAGAATTCACTCCTGCTTCACCGGCCGACTTGAGTTTCCACTCAAGCTCGCTGACCAGAAACTCCTTTTTCGGCACGAGCGCCAGGAGTTCGGACCCTGCAAATCGCTTCAGTATCTCTGCTTCGGCCCGAAGGATTTCCAGGAGTTCGATAGCACTGTCGAGACACTCTCGGACGAGGGGACTCTCCACACCCGACAACGCACCGGGATGAGGAGCGGTTTGAGCTAAGGTTGCGCCTGATTCCATCTCTGTTATCCTCCATTTTGGATGCCGAGTGATCAACTCACGCCGGATCCGACTGTCGACTAATCGGTAGAATCGTCCATCCTGTTTATAGCAACTCCGCCCCGGTTGTCAGCCTGGGCTGCCTTCGTTTCAAGAAGGGGCTCCAGCCTCGAGTAGAGCATATCTCCGATTCCCAGCACGGAAGATCTGCCGATTTGCTTGGATATTTCCTGGGTAAACATGTCCTCATAAATTTCTCTTGCACTGTCGTGGTCTTCGAGCCACGAAAACCCCTGGTGCATGGTCTTCATCATGTATGAAGTCATTACCGATTCAAATTCCCGGCAATTTTCCAGCAGCCGTTTTTTCCGGGCCTCAAGCTCCCCGGCAGGGTCCATCCCCTGAATAACCTGTTTCACTTCCGTTTCAATCATATGATCTCCAGCTCCGCATCCATCGCTCCGGCCGCCTTTATGGACTGCAGGATGCTGATGAGATCGCGGGGCGTTGCTCCTATCGCATTCAGCCCCTCTATTACCTGCCCGATGGTCACCCCTCCTCCCAGGACGGCGAGATGGCCTTTGGCTTCCTGGATCTGGATGCTGGTCTGGGGCACAACTTTCGTAGTGCCCTGGCTGAAAGGAAGCGGCTGAGAGACGGTTGGTTTTTCCGTGATCTGAACCGTGAGGCTTCCATGGGCAACGGCCACAGGGGCTATCCGAACATGTTCGCCTATGACTATGGTGCCCGTCCTCTCATTGACCACTACTTTTGCAATTGCGTCCTGCTGCACTTCAAGATTTTCAACCTTGGTGATCAAATCGACCATTTCACCGCGCTCGGAAGGCGGCACCTCGATCCTTACCGTGCCGGCGTCGACGGCATGGGCTCTTATTTGGGGGACCGCATTGCAGATAGCTTGCGCCGTCTTATGCGCCGTTGTAAAGTCTGGGTTCTTCAAGACCAGGTCAAGAGCAGGCAATTCCGAATACTGGACAGGCACTTCTTTTTCGACCAATGCCCCGCCGCTTATGAACCCGACGGTCGGATGGTTCTTCTGCACGCTGCTTCCGCTACCCCCCGATGCTGAAAAGCCCCCCGTAGAAAGGGGCCCCTGTGCTACCGCGTATATTTTGCCGTCAGGCCCATTCAGCGGGGTCATCAATAGGGTGCCTCCTTCGATGCTTTTTGCGTCGCCTATCGAAGAGACTTCCACGTCTATCCTTGACCCGCTCCTGGAAAAGGGAGGCAATTTGCCCGTAACCATAACCCCAGCCACATTTTGGGTCTTTGCCTGTGTCGGGTCGAAATTGATGCCCATATTTTGAAGGATGTTTGCAAGCGAATTTATGGTGAAAAGCGTATTGGTGCTGTCGCCGGTGTTCTTGAGGCCGACTACGAGACCGTATCCTATGAGAGCATTCGAACGGGATCCCAAAAAGTAAGCCATATCTTTTATTCTGGCCCCACCGGCTTCACCGGCCGTGAGCAAACAGCCCAGAGTGCAGATACAAACGAGACGGAAAATGTGCTGTTTTTTCATGAGTCCCCACTGAGTCTAGAAAGGTGAAACGAAATCCCAAATCTGACCCAGCCATCCCGGTTTCTGATTCGCTGCGACCGGTCCTTTCCCCACCAGGAAGATCTTGGCTTCGGCCACGTTTTGTGACAGCACGGTATTGTTGCGGCTGATGTCGCACGGACGGACAACGCCCTCAAGAATGATCTGCTGGAGCGAATCATATACTTTTGTCCACCGCGAGCCGCGTACGACAAGGTTCCCATTGGGCAGAACGTCTATGACCGTCGCCGTCATGTATGCGGTAATCGAATCGTTGGCGCTGGTCGCGCCGTCTCCCTTAAACGACCTGCTGAATGCGCCGTTATAGGGACCAAAAGCGAAGGCGCCCTTAGGGCTCGCGACGCCTCCCCCTCCCGATCCTGCACCCACCCCGGCGAACGTAAAGCTGCCCTGAAAGTTCTGGGCCCTGTCGGTTGAGGTGGTGGACTGTTTGGAGGCCGTAGAGGTCTCGGCGACGGTTATAGTGATAATGTCCCCTATCTTCGAGGCCCTTATGTCGGCGAAAAGCGACCCGGAACCAGAGGGCCAAAGAGATCCGGTCGGAGCAAGAGAAGCGGGCGGCGGCCCGGCGTCAGGCAGAGGAAGCGATTTTGGGCTTGATAGCTGCCTGGAAGGATCGATTGCTGGGGTCCGATCGCTTTTAGGCTGCATCGAGGCGCATCCCGAAAGAAGCAGAACCAGGACGACAGCGGCCGAAATTGAACGAAAAATGAAAAGCAAGGAGACCGATTTCGCCCCGCTCGTTCGTTCTGCATCAAGATTGGCATTGTCCAGCATATTTTTTCAGTTCTCCCAATTTACTGTTCACTATCAACGGCCCAAGGCTCTAATGAACAGCCATCACGGTCCGGGAATCCACAACCTTGCAGTAGACGGTCTTCCTGGAGGAAAGATTGATCACTGCAAGCGTATCTCCTACACCTGCGTCGGCATTGGCCTGTCCCTTGTCGCTGACAGACAGCCCTGGCTCCTCGTAGACAATCTTCACCGGATCGCCCCTCTTCAGCACCAGCGGTTTGTCCAGGTCTTTCAACTCCACCGGCTGATGCATCCCGATGTTGTGAAGCGCACGCCGGTTTTCAACCTGGTCAGGGTGGGTCGCAAAACGGTCTGCCGCCTCAGTGATGTTAATTCTGTGCACTTCCAAATCTGCTTCCGATATCATTTCATTTTGCCTGATGGGACGCTTGGCGTGATAAACATTTGCATGCACCTCAACCTTGCCGGCAACACTCAAAGTGCGCACCTTCTCTCCATCCACATACAGATCCACGATCAGCGTCACATTGCCGATGTAGCGCTCTCTGGATGAGTAAGCTTTGACATCGCAGGTCATCTTGCCTGTTGGAATGAGCGGAACACCCGAAAAGTGAATTCTTTGGATTTCTATGTCTTCCTGATTCCAGGGAGAGTTTTCCAAAATGAATTTCTTGAAAGTGTCTTCGATCCACTCCTGGGTTATCTGGGTCGATTGACGCCTCACCACGATTTGTTCAGGAATATTGAATTTGACATCGGAAGCGTGAATCCCGTTGGAGTCAAGCAGTCCGTCCAAAAACGTCCTGAGCCGGCTCGGATCGATGTACTTTTCCGACCCGATCGCAGGAGCCTCGCCGATATTGATGCCGGCCATGATCGACTTCCATTCGTCAGGCAGCGTCTCCTGATCGCAGATTTCAAGAAGCGATACTTCCCTTTGATTCACCGCGGTGTTCCCATGAATTCTAATTTCATTCGGCGGCGCTCCGAGGCCCCAAGCCAAATCTTCACCGGCGATCACCGCCGCCATGAGCAGACTGGAAAAGAAAAGTGCGGCAAGCAGCATATTCTTCATATCACGACCTCACGACGTTGTTCGCCATCTGCAGCATTTCGTCAGCCGACTTGATAACCTTGGAATTTGCTTCGTAAGATCGCTGGCTCAGGATCATGTTGACCATTTCATTAACCACATTGATGTTGGATGCTTCCAGATAACCCTGTAGTATGGTCCCCATCCCTTCGGGCCCGCCTGGCGCGGTGTCGACCACCGAACCCGAAGAATCCGTCGCAATGAAGTAGTTCTGGCCTATGGCCTGAAGCCCGGCAGGATTCTGGAAGTTATAGAGGTGCATCTGTGAGCTAAGCAGCGTTTTCCCGGTGGCATCCGTAGCCGTGAACATACCGGAGGTGTCGACATGAATGTTGACGGCGTTTTGCGGTATGGTAATCTGAGGCTGCAGCATGTACCCGGAAGCATCGACCACGTTGCCGTTCTGGTCCGTTTTAAAGCTGCCGGCACGGGTGTAAACTTCCTGATTGCCTCTCAGGACCTTGAAAAATCCGTTTCCCTGAATAGCCAAATCAAGCTTGTTGTCAGTTTCGGTAAAGTTTCCCTGTTGGAACATCTTTTCTACTGACGAAGTTTTCGTTCCCATACCGATCTGAATGCCGCTGGGCACTTTGGAACTGGCGCTCGTGTCGGCCCCGGGAGAAACGGTGGTCTGATACATGAGGTCCTCGAAATTTGCCCGGCTGCCTTTGTAGCCGACCGTGTTCGCGTTGGCGAGGTTGTTGGCGATTACGTCCATGTTGGTCTGCTGAGCAGACATCCCTGTAGCCGCTGTCCAAAGACTTCTCATACTCATGTTGCACTCCCCCTACGGACGACGAATGCCGGGCCCCGATACCCGATGCCCTTTCCGTCACCCGGATGTTTTCGAGATAAGCTGGTTGTCCAGGTTTCCGCTATTTTGAATCGATTTCTGGAAGCTTTCAAAAGTTCTCATCGTTTGGATCATCCTGGCCATTTCCTCCACCAGGTTGAAATTAGGACCCTCGAGTGCGCCCTGTCGGACCGTGCAGTAGGCTGCCGCCGCCGGTTGAATTTCCGGTGTCTTAGGCTCGAAACAGCCGTTTTGCGCTTTTTGCAGGCTGCCGGGCGGGAACTGGACAATGCTGAGCTGATCCACTGAATTGTTTCCGTCAAAAACCTGACCGTCCTCGGTTATACGAAAGGTTGGGACGTTAGCTACGACGATCGGTCCGTTTTTCCCCAGAACCGGCCAACCATCTTTGGTGACTAGCTGATTAGCCTTGTTCAACTTGAGGTTTCCGGCCCGCGTGTATAGTGCGCCCTGGTCGGTTTGTACGGTCAAAAACCCATCTCCGGAAAGGGCTATATCGAGCATGTCTCCTGTCCTGTGAATGGGTCCCTGTGCCATGCTCGTGTAGCCGACATTTCCCAAAACCTCGCTAAAATTAAGACTGTCCTTTTTAAATCCGGGAGTGTTGGAGTTTGCGATGTTGTTTGCGATAATGTCTAACTTTGTTTGCTCCTCCAGAGAGCCGACGGTTGCATAATATGAATCCAGCTTCATACGATCACTCCTTCGGCTCCATTTCGATGCAATGAAGATGCCAGCGGAAAATCGATTGACAAGCACAGGGCTATGCGTCGAAAATCAGGCATCCAAGGATCGAGGTGTAGCGGTATTGACCTGGACCCCGTATTCGCAAAGCCGGCAAAGTGGAAAATTTTTCCGGGTAAAAGCAGCCTTGGATGCTTATTTTTATGGGAACAGGAATAGGGCAAGAGGTGTACCTGGTTATGAAAGCCTTGTTCGGCCGGGTGGTCCCTCGAAGAAAGCGAATCCCTGCCGTTGGTGAGGGTGGATGCTGGTGGATTGCGTCCCTTTCCGATTTACGAGGAATTACTAAATTTAATTTGCACGGGCTTGGGTTTGAAGCTTCGAGGGACGAAGTTTTCCGATTCGAGACCGGCGTCAGCCTTTCCAAAGGAGAAAAGAGGCAAAATGAATATTTACGTTGGCAATCTGTCTGCGAAGACCACCGAGCAGGAACTGCGCGAAGCTTTCGAGAGTTTTGGTGAAGTCGATACGGCAAAGATAATCAAGGACAATGTCACCGGCAGGTCCCGCGGCTTCGGTTTCGTAGAGATGCCGAATCAGGAGCAGGCGCAGACGGCTATCGCTGAATTGAACGGCAAAGAACTGGCAGGGTCGGCCCTTACGGTTAACGAAGCCAAACCGCGTGAGAGTCGTGGAGGAGGCAAACCGTATGGGTCCGGATCGGGTCGTCCCGGCGGTGGGGGTAGACCGGGCGGCGGCGGTTTCGGAGGCGGCCGGGACAAGCGAGGGGGCGTCGGCGGACCTCGAGGCGGCGGGACTGGCAGACGTTCGTACTAGATCGGTTCCGTCCCGGAGCGGTTAAGTACGCAAGGGGAAGAATCTGCCTGAATGCAATCATCAGGATTGCCAGTTGATCTCGTAGAGGTTGAAGTCATAGGGCCGGGAAGAAGAGTCTGATGCCGACTCATGAAGCAATCTTCCGCAGGTTCAAAATGAGCTCGACCTCTCCAACCGGTCTTTTCAGGCTTTTGGCTATTTCAGAGGCGTCGAGTCCTTTTCTGGAAAGAGCGTGCACCTTTTCGGGATCGGTACTTTGAGACCAGGGGTTTGGTGCGCCTGAAGAGTGCGCTGCAGGCAATCTGTCTGCATACGTTCGCGATAGCATTGTCTCCAGCCGTGAGCACAGTCCGCGCGCTTCCTCGACGCGCTGGTCGAGTTTTGCTGTTATTTGCTGAAGCAGTTCCTGCCTTTTTTCAAGATTTATTTCGAACCTTTTGGATATTTCTGCCGTCTCCTCGACTATTTTCTCAAAAGATTTCATTACAGTTTGATCTTTTTTGGATATTCGGGGCTTTCTAACAATCATGATCAATGTAAGGAGGACAAGCATTATCACGTCGACGGCGATTTGGATCGCGCTATTCCAAGGAATGTGAGTCTCGAAGAGCTTTGAGATGAACTCCATGGCGCCCCCACAAGGCAAAAGCATTGCTCACTATTCACCGCATCTAAAAATTCTCGACCTGAGTCAAAACTATTTTGTCAGGAGAACTCTGCGGCAACTTCACTTTCAGAAAATCGATAAGGTCCTTCTCCAGGACGGAATGCCAGGATTTTGCCGAGTTTCCGGACATGTTCTGTCTGAGCAGGAATTCGTAGACGGTATCACGAAACGCAACGTTCTGTTCTTTGAAGTATTGATACCGTGCCGGACTCTGATACCCGATTTCCACTCTTAACGAGGTAATCATCTTTTGGCCTTCAATATCATATGCGAGAAGAAAATCGAGCATCTCCCGGTAGTCCGGAAGAGGCACCGGACGCATTATTTCGGTTACCGGTTCAAGTCTTTGCGGGGCCTTTGCAAAAAAAGTCGGGTAGACTTTGAATTTGACGACTGCAACCCCGGCGCCTCCCAGCAGGATTAACAACATCGCGATGGCAAGGAGAAGCATTTTGGTCCGGCTTAGTTTCCGCCCATAGATCGTAAAGTTGGAATGGGCGCCATCGACCCCCGATCCGGCGGATTCGTCGTGCTGGTCTGCCGGGAAGCTTTCGTCGACCAGGAAAGCAGAATCTTTCATTTCCTGGTTGGATTGAACATTTTCTTCGGCCTGCGAATCCACGCCTTCGTCCAGTGTTTTCCTTCTCGGTTCCATCCGATACCCCGAAAATGTCTCTTTTACGCCCCTTGGGTCTGCCTGGCTGTAAACGCCTCCTGGAGATGCGCCTGCTTGTGGTTGAGCGGTCTACGTTCGTTCAAGATAGACTCGGGAAGATCGTCTGCCCTGAGTCTCCTGGAAAGCCTTGTCTTGAGTTTCAACATAGCCTTGGTATGGATCTGTGAGATTCTCGACTCAGTGTAGCCCATGGCGGCGCCTATTTCTTTCATGGTCAGTTCGTCATAATAGTAGAGCGACAGAACCAGCCGCTCTTTTTCCGCAAGACCCGTAATGGCTTCGGCCAGATGGTTGCGGATTTCGACCCTGTAGGCTGCATCAAACAGGTCGTCCGTATTGTATGAGAGCATGTGGGATTCCCTGTTTTCGCGGACTATGTCATGGATATTTTCAGGCAAAAAGGAGATGCCTTTTATTTCATCGAGAAGCTTGTGAAACTCATCCAAGTCCATATTCAGCTCAAGGGCAATCTCCTCTTCGGTAGGATCGCGCCCCAACCTTTGTTCCAGGTTCAAGCAGGCCTTTTCGACTACATTGCTTTTCTGCCGGAGCGACCTTGGCACCCAATCCATGGATCGAATTTCATCGAGCATAGCCCCCTTTATGCGAATCTTTGCATAATACTCGAATGGAATGCCCTGTCTGGAGTCGTATTTTTCTATGGCGTCAATGAGCCCAAGGACCCCGGCACTTATCAGGTCTTCGACGGAAACATGGTCCGGCAATCTCGAAATTAGCCTGAAAGCGATATACTTAACGAGGTCGCTATGTTCCATTACAGCTTTGTCTCTTTCATTTTGGGCCGTAGGTGGATCTGCTCCCTGGCAACCATATGGATTCTTGCGAATCGTACAGGTGTTCTGTTCCATTGTCCCGGTTCCTCCCCTTACTTGCTGTACCTTGATGGGACATAGAGGACATTCAGTATCAGGTTATCCTCCGTTTTTCGTCCTCCGTCCCCCGTCTTCCGCCCTCCGTTTTCCTTCTACACGTTGAGGAGCCGTTTCCAGAAGAATTGAATTGCGCCCTGATTTACGTCCGGAGGGCTCCTCCAAATATTGTTAGCTACCTGCATGAAAGCTTTTGCAGCCGGTGCTTCGGGAAAAGCTTCAAGCAAAGCTTTTTGTTGCAGCACCGATTTGGTTACAAGCTTATCGTGGGGAATAGTCCCCAGGTAATCGAGCGAAAGTCCGTCCAGAAAATGGTCCGCGACTTTGCTTAGTTTGCCGAAAATGGATTTTCCAATGGATTCCTCTGTCGCCGAATTGACCAAAATTCTAAAATGGCGTTCACCGTGCTTGGAATAGAGCACCTTTATGAGAGCGTATGCATCCGTGAGTGAAGTCGGCTCCGGAGTTACTACGATTATCCTTTCGTGGGCAGCCAGATTGAAATAGAGCACTGTATCCGAGATGCCCGCTCCGGTGTCTATGAGCAGGACGTCGATATCAGTTTCGAGGCTGTCCAGCAGTTCGAGAAAGAGCAGCTTCTGATCGTCCGTGAGATTGGTAAGTTCCTGCACGCCCGAACTGGCGGGCATGATCTTCACTCCAAACGGTCCGTTGATAAGAACCTCATCAAGCTGCTTTTGCCCGCTCAGCACGTGACTCATGTTGTACTTTGGAGTAAGCCCGAGAAGGACATCGATATTGGCCAGTCCCAGGTCGGCGTCCATTATCAGCACTCTCAATCCCATTCGATCCAGGGCCAGCGAAAGATTTATCACTATGTTACTCTTGCCGACTCCGCCCTTCCCGCTGCTAACTGCCATTACTCTTACGGGCTTTTGCAACACGGATAAGGCTTCTTGCGAAACACCCCCCGCCTTTATATCGCTGTTTCCTTGGCTCCTGAGCCCCACCGCCTGATCCATCTTTTCCCCCTTATGCGTTCTGGTATTCGGCCGGGAGCAAGAGTGAAAGCAGCCGCTTCTGAGTGGCAGGTTCAATGTCTTCCGGCACTCTTTGCCCGGTGCCCATGTAAGAAATCGGATAATTGAACCTCAGCAACTGGTTTAAAATGCACCCGTGGTGGACTGTTTCGTCGAGTTTAGTGAAGATTAGACTGTTTATGTCAATTTCGCGAAAATGAACGATTGTCTTCCTCAAGTCCTCATCCTTGGCCGTTGCGCTTAGGACGAGCAGATGGCTGAAACCGGGAAGGTTATTAAATAATGAATTCAAATGCCGGACGTGCTCGCGGTCCAGATAGTTCCTGCCCGTAGTATCGAGCATCACGGCCTCACAATGTTTGAAATCGTTGAGGGCGCTTTTGAGTTCCGACTTATTCTGGGCAACTACAAAAGGGGTTTCCAGGATGCCGGCGTAGGTCTGAAGCTGGTCCACTGCGCCGATGCGGTAGGTATCCAGCGAAATGATTCCCACTTCGATCCGACGCTTCAACTTGAGATAAGCCGCCAGTTTGGCAAGGGTCGTTGTCTTCCCGACTCCGGTAGGTCCCAAAAAGGTGAAAAGCGCCGGACGGCTTGAGCTGGAGACCCCCCTGAACGGTCTGGCGCAATTGACTTTGGCGATGAACCTCTTGCAGAAAGCATTGAATATCTGGCGTCCTTCGACCGGCTCGCCGTTCAGGTCTGAAGCCGCCCTGCTCAAGAGAATGAAAACCTGTTTTTCATCGAGGCCGCGCGCCAGAAGAGAGTGGTAAAACTCTGCCAGCTCCTGGTTCGTCTGGAACTGCGACAACTGATCCCTGGAAGAAATGAGCAGAGATATAAAACTCTTTATCTCCTGAATATCATTTAATATTTTAGGAAGATGCTCCCCTTGGTCAGCCGGGTCGGCCGGACTTGGGCCAAGCCGGACCTCGCGAGCGGCGCTCACTTCGAATTCACACTCACCAGAGCCTGAATGTGCTTCCCTACTGTTCAGAATAACGGCATCCGGTCCGAGTTCTCTTTTTACAAGGGCCAGTGCTTTTTCTATTGTCGGGGCCTTGAAGGTCTTAACCTGCATGGTCCATCCTAATTATGCCGACTGAGCGGATTTCAAGGTAATTGCTCAATTCATTGTGACTGACTACCGCCACATCGGGTAAGAACCGCTCAAGAAGTTTTCGAAGGTGCCGCCTTATCGCGGGAGAACAGAGCAGCACGGGGTGATATCCCATGCTTATCGAGCGTTTCACTTCGTCGCTGGTGGCCTGGAGGAATTGCTGAAGGAACCCTGGATCCACATTGAGGAAGGCGCCGTTCTCTGATTTCTGAATTCCGCGCGTGAGTTTTTCTTCCAGAGATTGCTGAAGCGAGAGGACAGGAAACTTTTGGTCTTCCGTCTCATAGGGCCGCGTGATAGTGCGCGCCATAGCCTGACGGACATATTCGGTAAGAACGTCCGGGTCCTTGGAGACTGCCCCATAGTCAGCCAGAGTTTCGCAAATAGTCTGCAGATCGCGGATGGTAACTCCTTCCCGGATGAGATTCTGGAGCACCTTCTGAACGACCCCCGGTGAGAGCGTATTTGGAACAAGCTCATCGACCAGCTTTGGTTGCTGAAGCGCAAGATTGTCCAGCAGATGCTGCACTGACTGACGTGTCAGCATCTGGTCTGCGTATTTTTTGAACAGCTCCGTCAGGTGGGTGGCGATGACAGTGGACGGTTCTATCACGGTGTAGCCGGCCTTTGTGGCTTCTTCGCGTCTGTTTTCCGGAATCCAGACCGCCGGCAGGTCAAACGCAGGGTCTCTGGTCGGAATGCCTTTAATTTCTAAAGTGCCTTCTCCAGTGCTCAGGGCAAGGAAATGCCCCACCATGATTTCACCCTTGCCGACCGGATTGCCTTTTAGAAGCAGCCTGTATTCGGAAGGTTTCAATTGAAGGTTGTCCCTCACGTGGAGGGCCGGAACAAGAATTCCATATTCCATGGCGAGTTGCTGTCTTATGGCCTTGATCCTTTGCAACAAGTCTCCGTTTTGTGATTCTTCGACAAGCGGAATCAATCCGTAGCCCAGTTCGAGCTCAAGGATGTCGAGAAGCGGCGGAAGGCTCGAACCCTCACCGGGTTTAGCCGTGGCAGCCTCCTTGATCTCTTGCTTGGCGATCCCATCTTTTTGCTTTCGGGCTACAAAAGCCGCGAGCACAAACATTATTGCTCCGACCAGGATCAGAGGAATCGCCGGGAAACTTGGAACTATGCTCAAAAAACAGAGCATAGCGCCGGTGATCGACAGTGGCCTCGAATGAAGGCTGAACTGCTTGCCTAATGCTTGGCCCATCCCCATTTCCGAGGCTGCACGGCTCACCAGGATGCCGGCAGAGGTGGAAATGACCAGAGCGGGGACCTGAGCAACCAGTCCATCGCCTACCGTCAGCAGGGTATAGACCTGGAACGCCTCCGATATCGGCATTCCGTTTTGAATAACTCCAATGGCCAGGCCCCCTAAAATGTTGATGACGGTAATGAGAATGCCGGCCATTGCATCTCCGCGGACAAACTTGCTCGCTCCGTCCATGGTGCCGTAGAAGTCGGCCTCCTGACGGATTTGCTCTCTCCGTCTGCGAGCTTCCCGGTCGTCGATCAGCCCGGTGTTGAGATCTGCATCGATGCTCATCTGCTTTCCGGGCATGGCGTCCAATGTAAATCGGGCCGCCACTTCCGAGATGCGCTCGGTGCCTTTGGTGATCACCATGAAATTTACGATCACGAGAATTACGAATATGACAAAACCGACCACATAGTTGCCGCCGACAACGAAACTGCCGAATGCGTGAATGACCAGTCCGGCGGCCTTTGTTCCTTCATGTCCGTGCAGCAGCACAAGCCGCGTACTTGCCACCGTAAGGGCAATTCGAAAAAGAGTGGTCACGAGGAGCAAAGACGGAAAAACCGCGAAGTCCAAAGGCCTGTAACTGTAAACGGCGGTAAGGAGTATAACCAGACCCGCAGAGATATTGGCGACCAGGAGTACGTCAAGAAATCTGCTCGACAGAGGCAAAAGCATGACGGACAAGATGGCGACCATCCCGATGCCCATCAAGGCGTCTGCGTCTGAAGCCCCCTTCAGTCGATCGCCTAAAAGACTCCGTTCTGCAATAGTCCCGTTAGCCATTCTGAGTACGCCGCGTCCATTGCTTC
>Ga0326728_10018983_pt1 | contig 13432 bp, 12 predicted proteins | sample MB3enrmetagenome_FD_207602 | JGI IMG/M metagenome (GOLD analysis project Ga0326728, IMG submission 207602) | Lab enriched peat soil microbial communities from McLean, Ithaca, NY, United States - MB31MN | ecosystem: Environmental > Terrestrial > Soil > Wetlands > Peat | place: USA: New York... | reverse complement strand
GGTCACCTGAGTGCTGCTCACGAATGTTGCCGGGAGCAGCGTCGTGTAGAACTGAACCTGCGCACCAGGCAGGAAGTTGACCCCCGTGATCGTCAGGGTAAAACCGGGTCCTCCCGCTGCAACGGAACTTGGATTCATGTCAATTAGGAACGGGCTTGAAGCGAAATTTTCCTGCGTCAGCGCGAATTGCTCTATGTTCGATACGCCCCCTCCCGGCGGAGGGTTCATCACCATGACATTCCAGGTCCCCAAAGATGCAGGGTATGTCACAGGGATCGTAACCACGAGCTCGCTGCTGCTCAAGATCTGGAGGTTCGTGGTCGACCAGGTTGGGGTGTCGGTGGGCCTATAGAACGCATACTGGGTCTGAGGCCCGAAATTGGTCCCGTTGACGACAACCGGCATGTTGAAGGTGACCGGCGTCTCGCTGATTGCCGCCGACCCCGGGGTGGCGGCGGTGATGGTAGGCACCAGCCCGGACACCTGCACAAGGAAAGTCCCTGAACTGGCCAAAGTCGGGCTGGGATTCTGGACCATGATCTCACCGTATCCCGACTGCTGCAGCAGGCCTGCCGGGATCGAGGCGTACAGGCTCGTGGCGAGGCAATAGTCGCTTTCCTCGCAATACCAGGTGGACAGGGGCGTGCCGTTGAACAGAGCCACGGCGCCCCGCCTGAAACCGAATCCGCCGATCTCGATGTCCGCCGGTCCCGAACCCACTTCCAGCTCTGCACTCAGGCTGCTGGGTGATACCGTATCGACTTCAGGTGATGGATAATAGACGGTCAGTAGTTGGATATTGGACTCGCTGTTGGATGGGATGGGGTTGCTGACGACAACAGGGAAAATCCCTCCCTGCTGAAAATAGGTGGCGGGCACATAAGCGAGAGCGTTGTTGGAATCAATCAAGTTGACTGAAATTCCGTCGCTGTTTCCGTTTATTGTCACCGTCAACCCGGGGAGGAAGCCGCTACCCTGCAGCGTCAAGGTCGTGCCGGGATTGCCCTCGACGATGTTCGCCTTGGCGGCGTTTTGTACGCTTGTAAGGACAGGCTGGTCCTGAAAGGCGACAAAGGGAAAGCTCTGGGTTGTCGTGCTGCCGGTGACGACCGACACTTCGATATCCGCCGGCGACGCCATCAGGTAGGAGGGGATGACCGCAGTCAGGTGCGTCGAATCGACGTACGTTGTGGCTAGACTCACCGAGTTGGCAACAACCGTCGACGAAGTCGCGAAGTTGGTTCCGAAAACGTCAACCGCGGTGTCGGGACTTGCGACCGGCATGCTTGAGGGTTCGACCACGATGGAATTGGGTGCAGTGTAACACTGGAAATTCTGGCGAATGCTCGCCGTCGTAATCTCAAAGTTAACCTGTGTGCACATGAAGCCGGATCCGGTCGTGTCGACACCCATCGAATAGTGGCCGGCAGGAAGCCCGGTAAAGGCATAGGTTCCGTCGGCGCCTGAAGTGGCCAGCGCCCCGACAGGCCCGGAAAGAGCAACGTCCAAATCTCGGGCGGGCTCGCCGTTGAGAGTTATAACTCCTGTCGCAGCAAAACTGCTCAGTGCTGGAGGCTGGTAGGATACGGTCAATGCCTGAGGCACAAGATTGGCGACGCTTGTGCTGTTATTGATCCAGATGGAGGCGGTGGAAAAAATCGGCTCCGTCGCTTGCAAAAAAACATATCCGCCGGACTGGCTCGAGATTTCGGGCATCAGTTGACTCAGGTATTGGCTGACCCTTGATCCGGGAGGGAGGGCAATCTGGTTGCTTGCCAGAGCCTTTCCTGACGGATCGACGACATGGATATCGACGTACACCGTGTCCCGCCCGGGGTTCACGGCGGTGATTTCCGTGAAGTTGCCGGACCCCTGCACCACCTGGGGAAAAACAACGTCCGTCATCGGCAACGGCTGGACTGGTACGGCGGAAAGCGCTCCTCCATTGCTCGTGCCGAACAGAATTGCGGCGTGCACGCGGCCCGAGGACTGGATCAGAATCCATCCCTGGCGGTCCGCAGGTCCCAGTGCAGGGAAAAGGCTTGGCATCAGCTCACTGAATCCGCCCATGGCAGGCACCGAAACGGTCTGCGTACCCAGCGTGACGCCACTGTTATTGATGGCGGTGAGAGTTACGTTCACAGCGGATGATTCCACATTGTCTAAGCAGAAGGTGGACGCGTACAGGGGTCCGGTTCGAAAATAGGGAATGACGCCAGTGTTCGTGAGCTGACTCAAAGGCTGAGCATTCAGCTGAGCGGAATCCAGATTCCCTCCGGGAACAAGAACCGAGGAGAAGCCCGAAAATGAGCTGACACCTGCTATTGTCTGAGCCTGGGAAAAGAGGTTGATGGGTTGGGATACGGCCGTGATGTGCGAAGCCCAGGAAAAATCAGTGCCGGAGGGGAAAATATTCTGCGGCATAGCGGAATACAAACCTCCGGGCGGAATCTGGATGGTGGCGCTGCCCAGCAGGGCTCCCACCGTGCTCCAGAGAGACAATGCCACGGCTGTCGGACGCGCATTCGGATTGGTAATGCTGATCTCGCCGATTCCTTCCGAAGTGCTTGGAACAACCGGGAACAACAATTCATTCGAAACCCCGGCGGCCGGCCCGCCGTCGATCACGCTCAACTGGCCGTTATAGGTCATTGAATAAGCAATCAAGCCGCTTGTGGGGCTGGTGAGCAAAACCGACCCGTCAATGCTGTCCAGACCGGGGAACAGCTCTCCGGCGGTTTCTGCCAGCTGCCCGTAAGGGGGAACTGTCACCGTCGCATTGGTCAGGAGATTGCCGGCGGCATTGTTGAGCGCTAATGTCACCGTGGCTTCGCTGCCGGACGGGTTGAAAATAGCCAGGGCGCTGGTCAAACTCTGGTCGGAAACGAATAGGGGGAAAATCAGAGAAGACTGGCTCACGGATTGAGCCATGAGTGCTGGACATGAAAGGGCCAGCAGCACCAGCGTGAGCGCTAGCATTTTCTTAAGGCTGTGTCGATCCTTCGATTTATGTGGCATATTGACCTCTGATAAATCCTCTTCATTTCCGGTGGAGTTTCGGTTACCTCGTCACGAAAGACTTTGTTTACTTGGATCTTAAGCAGTAGACAAAGGCCACCGAGGCCTCGACCTGCTGAAATACGCCGTTGACAGGAAACACAAATACGGTCGGATCATCCGAAGATGCGGGTATCCCGTATCGAGGCGGATGCGACATCCAGTCCCGCACATCAACGCGAATGCCGACGTTTTTGTTAAATTGATACCGGACCCCGCCCCCTACATTGAATGTGAAGGAGGTGTGTGTTTTCAGATTGCCCAATCCTTGGGTCAGGGCTTCATTGATGCTTGCTTGAGACAGCGTAAAGATGGTCCCGCCCGCCCCGGCCGTCACATACGGAAGGACCCTGTTCGTACCGACCCCACCGGGATAATAGAGAACATTATAGGCAAATTGATGGGACCGGCTGGTAAACGCGAAGTCGCCGTTTTGGGCAACCGCAATCTTGCTTGCGTTGATGCCGTAGCTGTAGGACATGTCCTGACCCCAGTGCCCCAGACTGTCAACCCCGACCCGTACGCCGCCTCGAATGCCTGGCGAAAATTCGAAATCCCCATCAAGGGGGACCGTGGATTGAGGAAGCCCGATTTCGAATGTCTTGTCCATTGGGATGTTGACTGCTCCGTACAGTTCGAACCGGTAGTAGGTCCCGGCGTGCGCCGAGGCGGTCATGATCAGGAGCGCGGCAAAGGGGACGATGCGAGAAGCATAACGTTTCATGAAATTGCCTTTCCTCTGTAACAGAGTTGTAACTGCTCTTTTCTTCCTTTCACGTATCGACTTGCGCGGAGAAAGTTGTTAGCAGTATGTAATTGGTCGTTGGCAGCTAGTTGTTGTTTTTGTGAGCGTCGACACTAATATCCGGTTGTGTCAGGATTGCTCATGAGAGCATGGAGAGGTTTATGGACCTGGCCGGATTGCCGGTCACGCCCGATGCATTCGCGCGGCTTCGCGGAAGCTGACCAGGATGCGGCACTCTTCATCCCAGAGATTGAGACGCACCGATTTCAGACTGCGCCATAGCGTCAGAGGGCAATCGAGCTGGAGCTCCGGTGTTTCCTTCAAGCAGCGCTCCAGATTGTAGTTGGGAATGCGGGGACGGAGGTGATGAATATGGTGGAAGCCGATATTTGCCGAAAACCACTGCAACAATTTCGGCAATCGATAAAATGAGCTCCCTTGAAGAGCCGCCTCTATCGAGTTCCACTGGTCGTTTCGGGCCCAGTATGATGGATCGAACTGGTGCTGAATATAAAACAGCCAAACCCCGGCAGCGCCGCCCATAAAGATGATCGGCAGTTCAATCATAAGGCAAGCCCTGATCCCGATGGTCAACACGGCAAGGCTCAAAATCGCGCCAATCATCAAGTCGGTGAAGATCACGCTCAGGATCGCGTCTTTCCTTGCGCCACGTGAGGGCAGACGGTGGGCTATCAGCAGGACATAGAGGGGACCCAGCCCAAACATAACCGCGGGGTGCCGGGATATCCGATATAGAAACCGCCTGAACCGGGAGCTTTGATCATATTCGTTCACCGTCATGGTCCAGACGTCACCTATGCCGCGGCGATCGAGATTGCCGGATGTTGAATGGTGGCCGGCGTGCAGCGAACGCCACTCGAAGAACGGCATGAACACCAGGATGCCGAGAACGGTCCCAAGTATTTTCGTCCCACGCGGCGATGCGAGGTACGACCCGTGGGAACAATCGTGGAAAAAAACGAACAGCCGCACCATAAACGCCGAAGCGGGGATCGCAAGCAGGAAAGTGACGAAGGAGGGGATCTTCCAGACAATCGTCAGGCACATCAAGGCAAGAAGAGCCAGGTACGGTGTCAGCGTATCTGCAATCTGCAGGGCGGCCTTTCGCGTGTCAGGCTTTTCGAAGCGCTTTAATGCGGCCACCCAGGGTGGCCTGTTTCGGCTTTCGGGAGATATCGGTAAAATGGCGCTGTCCCCGCAGGAATCCCTCCTGCTCCTTTATGCAAAGGCGTCCGTAAACGGGGAGTGCGAATCGAAGGGGTGTCGGTCTGTGAAGTGCTTCAGAAGTCCCGGGTGCCTGTGCGTTTCATTAAAATTATAGCACGGGCGCGGCAGGCCCCCTATCCATTTTCAAAACCGCTCCCATGGGTAGAGGAATTGACTGCAATAAACCGGGAAAAGACCTTCGCAGCTATTTCGACTTTTTCGCTTGTTTGGCTTTTCTTTTTTCCTGGATGGATTTCAAGGGCTTCTTCTTGACATCTTTTCTTGCATCTCTGGATTTCGCCATCACTCACCTCTCCTTCAATCTCCATTACGTCTACATCCTATACCAAACCCCGCTGTTTATTTCCATCGATTAGCCTTTCTGCAGGAAACGTCACGGAGCGTCATGGACTCGACCGTCTCCTCATTTAGAGGTTGCTTCCCGGGGTGAAATGAGGTAATGTTAGCATCTCAATGAGGTTTTTGTAACATTTCGTCGAGCCAATAAGCTGCAGACTCCCGACGGGAAAAGCAGCTTTTTTTATGCCCCAAGAATTGCGAATGATTACCGAAGCCCCAGATCATAAACAAGCAAAGCCCTAAGCAAGGGGAATTCAGGTTAGGAAAGAAAATGAGAGAACAAGGAACCGTGAAATGGTTTAACAATGAAAAGGGATATGGTTTCATTACCCGCAATTCCGGGGATGACGTTTTTGTCCATCACAGCGCCATTCAAGGCAGTGGCTTCAAATCGCTGAATGAAGGCGATACCATTGAATTCGACGTGGCAAAAGGCCCCAAAGGATTCCAGGCTCAGAATGTCGTGAAGCTGTGAGTTGGCTGGTGTTGCGAGGAGGCTCCAGATGTTCGGAGCCTCTGCCTCCCGAAAGACCCCGCGCTAATCCAGGAAATCCGAGTTATACCCACCATTCCAGACCATGCCCAGACCGTCTCAAATTCCTATCTGGCGTCTCGAGCGTAGCAGCAACAGGCAAACGGATCGGTGACTGCTTCCGGAAGAAAAGCTTTGGGTTCAAGTAAACTGCAGGAGGGTAGACGCTATGAATGCCAAACAAAATTTCTTCGCATGTCTCTGGGGCGCGACCGCCTTCTACTCGCTATGCTATGGAGTTCTACACAGGTCTACGACTGCGTTGCTGCTTTTTGCAGCGATCGCTCCATCGCTGGCCGTTTTTGTCTATTGGATGATCGATCGCGCCGCCCTGGAACGGCGAATTACGCGGCTCGAAGCCCGCTCTGAAATCGCAGATGAAAGGCGCCTCGTAACACTTACCGATCTAGCGGGAGTCGAGCATAGATTGGTGGAGGTCGAAGCAAGAGTTGAATGCGCCGAAAACGTCGGGCCTCACGCGGACGCTCGGGGGTAAAGCAGGTTCACGGTCCCGGTATTCACCGATCCTCAAAGACAACTGTCGATATTTTTGACAGACAGGAAGGATAAACGAACATGGCACGAGGCGAAGCATCGATAACTTGTCCCCACTGTGGTTCTTATTCACGCATCCCTATGATCGCTCTGCAGCGTGACAAATATCACTGCTCACGGTGCGGCAAGCATATCCCGTTGTCCACGGTTCATCCGCAGGGAGTCGGTGAAACTCCTTCGCCATCCGGCGCCCGGCCGGCAAGGCACCCGTTTCACAGGCGTAGGGGCCGTTAGGCACGAGGGGTGCTGTTGCTGACAAAGTGCAATCTGGTTGGGTATGGACCGATAAAAGTGTATAGTTGAGAGGTAAATCGAACGCCCATCTGCAGCTATCTCCTGTTGTTCTCGACAAGCTTCGATTTAGCTTTGAACGTGGTTTCACGCCGAGGCGGTGACTTGAATGGTAACGAACAGCATGCTTCTGCTCAGATATCTTGGTGTAATCCCTCAAACGGAATATGTGGAGTATGGGTTTCGCATTGAGGACAAGAACAAGGATCCTCGGCTGATTGTGATGATGATCGAATCCGGTTTTTTTAAGAAATACGATCTGATGTTCCAGGAAGCTCCGGATCTTTGCTATCAAAAACTGCTGGAAGAGATCAGGAATGAAACGGAAGAGTTGCCTGTAAGTTCTCGATTTTCGGTGACAGCCTCCGACATCGCTCATTACCGAGAGGTGCACCCGACCACCAAGTCCCGAAAGCCCGGCAGCGGCAGACGCCCCCTATAAGGATTCCATCCCGGTACAGGCGCGGGCGCGCCGGCATCTCAAAGACTCGCGAGGCGCGGATTTGGGTCGTTGCATGCCGAGGCGGTTAGAAATTTGGATTTGGCCTCACTAAGTGGTATACTTTCAGCGATTCGCCTGCCGCACCCGCACGGCTTCCGGTAACGTGAATTCCAATATAATCTGGGCTGAGTGTGCGACTTGGCTCACACAGCCAAGGAGCGTTTGTCTTTGAATTTTGACCAGTTTGCTTTTGAACCAACCATAAACGCCGCTATCCGCGCCGCGGGTTACTCCCATCCGACACCGATTCAAAAACAGGCCATACCGCTGGTGCTCCAGGGCCGGGATGTTTTAGGTCTGGCGCAAACCGGAACCGGGAAAACTGCGGCCTTCGTCCTGCCTATCCTGCAACATCTGGAGAGGGCCGCGTCCCGGCGTCCGCGGGTCCTGATCATCGAACCCACGAGAGAGCTTGCCGAGCAGGTGCATCAGTCCATCGTCCACCTGCGTGGAAAGAGCAAGGTCCGCTGCGCGACAGTCTACGGAGGTGTGAGCCGGAATGCCCAAATCAGGAACGTGCGGCGTGGCGTCGATATTTTCGTTGGCTGTCCCGGGCGTCTTCTCGATCTGATCGGAGACGCGGAGATGGATATTTCAGCAGTTGAAATTCTGGTATTGGACGAGGCCGATCGACTGTGCGATATGGGATTTCTTCCCGATATTCGCCGCATACTCATGTATCTGCCCGTCAAGCGTCAGACGCTTCTATTCTCAGCCACCATGCCCGCCGATATCCGGGGATTAGCAGATAGCATCCTCAAGGACCCGGTTCATGTGCAGGTCGGAGCGAGTGCGCCTGTGAGCACCGTCTCGCATGCTCTCTATCCGGTATCGGAAGCACAGAAGGCGCAGCTGCTGCTGTCAGTTTTGAAGCAGACTCCGACAGGGAGAGTCCTCGTGTTCACGAGAACCAAGCACCGCGCCTCCAGGCTGGCCGACAGCCTGGCAAAAAACGGCTATCGGGTTTCGGCGCTTCAGGGGAACATGACACAAAACCGCCGGCAGTCGGCGATGGACGGATTTCGCGCCGGGAAATACGATATCCTGGTTGCCACGGATATTGCCGCCCGCGGGATCGATGTGTCGGAAATCTCGCACGTCATCAACTTTGATATGCCCGACACCGTAGATGCCTACACGCATCGAATCGGGCGTACAGGCAGAGCCGAGGCTACTGGGGAAGCGTTTACATTCACCGCTGAAGCGGACGAACCGACCGTGCGCCAGATCGAGAAAATTCTGGGCGCGCAGATCGAGCGCAGACGTTTGCCGGGTTTCGCTCCGGCGAATGTGGGCCTGACCAGCCTGCCGGGTCCGGGAACGGCACAGGGGAATTGCAGGAGATTCAGGCTCAGCGCCGCCGGCAGGAAGCGGCGGGTGCGTGCGCACCGTTAACCGGGAGGAACAAACAATGGCTACCAAAAGACCATCCTATATTAAGCGATTGAAGGAGCAGAGGCGAAGTGAGCGCGCGCTCGAGAAGCGCGACGCCCGCAAAGCGCGCAAGCAGGCCAAATCATCGGCTGCGCATGAGGGTGGACCGTTTACTGAAGAAATTGAAATCAAAGAAGGCGAACCGGATTAGGAAGCCGGCCGAATAGCTGCGGCCGGGATCGTTTTTCTTCCATGGTTCTTTGGCTCCATCGGGCCAGGTTGCAGCCGCCACGCCCCGAACATGCCCTAATGCCGATGATCTTTCCTCTGAAATCGCGCCCGAAATGCGCTTTGGATGGAAGCATGGCTTCGATGAGGGGTCGGACCGCCGAAGGAGAGGGGAGTCGTTCCGGCCGGAACATAATGCTACCGCGGCGTCATTACGCAGACACCGATGGACTCGCAAGGGGCTCCCGATCGCTCTCAATCTTGAAATAACGGGATAAAGCTGCACAGCTCTGGGGTCTGGCCGGGCAAGACTCACCCGACCGGGCAAGACTCTGTGGTTTTCAGCTGATCGGTGTGAGGCTACCGATATCCTACCAGCGCGGTTCGCGCTTCCCGCCGCCCCCGGAGCCTCCCCTGCCTCCCCTGAAGCCACCGCCGCCGCTGCGCCGCTCCGGTTTCGGTTTGGCTTCGTTGACAGTCAGGTTGCGTCCATCGGCAGAATACCCGTTCAGTTCTGCGATCGCCTTTTGAGCATCCTCTTCCGAAGACATTTCGACAAATGCAAATCCCCGTGACCTTCCGGTGTCGGTATCACGCATGACGGTAACCGCATCAACGGCTCCCTTCTGTTCGAACAGCTGCCGCAGTTCGGCCTCTCCTATCGAGAAAGACAAATTTCCAACGAATATGTTTCGACCCATAACTCAGGCTCCTATGAAGAAAAAGGTCGCGGCAACCGAGCCCAATGCCCGGTCAGGCTTCCTCGGGACTAAAATGCGATGGATTGCGGCTCAGTGCAGGAATTATTGGAGGAATGAGTCAAGTTAGCTGTTGATAGACTCTCCGCGCCGCACGAGAATAGACGGTTTTCCACCGATCACGATAGAAACATTATCACGGCTTGCCCGCCAGGAGAACAGACTTCTTCAACCTGAGTTGGTGTGCCAAATCCCTGGTCATGGGATCATCCCCTTTTTATCGCATAACGATTTTTTCGCTGGCCCGTTCTTGCAAGTCTTGCTATTTTGTTTTTGGGCTGGTTCCCGCCTGTCGGCGCTGCGCTGCCGGAGGAAGTTAATCCTCAACCGCCTATCGGCAATCCCATGATGAAGGGACCCGCCTCCCTGTCTCACTCATCCGCACCATGGAGACCAGATATGTCGAGCGAACCCCTTACCCGATGCGAATTCGACAGCAGCAATCTTCTCCTAAAACTCGAAACAACGCTGCCGGGCGATCCGAGCGCAATCGAGCCTGTGATACAGAAAATCATGGGTGTCATTACCGAAATGGGCTGTGCCGCGGGCCGCGAGTTCGAGATTGAGCTGGCCCTGTACGAAGCTCTCGCGAACGCAGTTGAGCACGGGAGCGCAAATGACCCATCGAAGCAGGTTGAGTGCTGCGTCGCCTGCGACCACGAGCGCGGCATGCTCATCATTGTCCGAGATCCGGGGCAGGGATTCGATCCTGGGTCCATCCCGAGCCCCATCATCGGCCAGAACCTTTTCGCGACCGGCGGCCGCGGGATATACCTAATCAATCAACTGGTGGACGAAGTCCGCTTCGAGAAGGGCGGCACCGAGATCCACCTGCGTATGAAGCCACCCGTTGCGGGGCCGGGTTAACCGATGTTACCCAAAAGGCAGCAGGCAAGACGCAGGCGCTCCCGGCAGGGAGAAACGAACTGCTATTGAAGATTCCTTAAGGAAGCGTGAAGCCGGCGGTCGCACTGTTTGAGAATTGCGCTCACTTCTTCCACATCCAATTGAAAGGAGCGAGAAATAGACTCCGGGGATTGTCCATGGTAGTGGGCCTCGGAAAAAATAGTCTGCTCAAGCTCGGGCCATTGATGGAGAGCATCAGAAATTTCCTGGAACAAATCTTCACGTTTCATTTTTTCAGCGACGCCGGGCCTGGTTTTTTTCCCTATCTGACTCTTCGCCCGCATCTTCCCTGGTCCACACTTTAGACGTTTGCAGGCTGAAAAAAGTTGCACCTAAATCTTCCGATTGAAGGGATCTCCCGGTCACCACCAAAATCATTTCCCGGCATATTGAATTTCCGGGGCCCTTGTCCTGTGCAGGATCTTCCGGCGCATCCTGTAAAGAAACAATACCAGCACCGCGACGAGGCTGCTAAGTCCAATCAGTAATTCAATCACCGGCAGGTAGCTGTTCCATGCACCCTGAATCCTGGCAATCACCGCGATCGCAATCCCCCCGGAAGCAACATCCACCATGGTCAGGATGCCGAGGATTTTTCCGTAGGATTCGCCGGAATAAAATTCCGCGATAACCAGTTGTATCATGGTGAAGGTGCCGCTGTAGCCAATGCCGAAAACCGCCGCATAGCAATACAGCCGCAGCAGATGATCAGCGCTTGAGAATCTTAGAGTAGACAAGCCGGCGATTAGGGCAAGGACCACAACGAACATAATCAGGACTTTATCGAAATGATCGCTGAGATACCCGATCAGGAGTTTGCCGAAAATTGCAAACCAGAAAATCGTGCTGATGATCAGGGGCAGGGTATCCATTGTGATCCCGACTTCGGAACTCATAAAGATCGTCTGATGCTGCACGATGCCATTCATACAAAACCAGAGCGACCCCGTTGCAAAAGCCAAAATATAGAAAACCGGCATCCGGAACGCTTCTTTCAAAGTTATCCCGACATGCGGCGCCGGCTGGTCCGGCAGGTGCGATTTCTCTGGTCCCGGGAGATCCCCGTCAGGCTGCAATCCCTTATCTTCGGGGCGGCTGCGAACCAAAAAAATCAGCGGGAGCAGCATCATGATCCCGGCAATCACCATGAGAACCAACAGGGCATTCCGCCATCCGCCCGTTTTCAGAACGTGTTTGACGACCAGCGGGAAGATCGCGCCTCCTATATCGGGTCCCATCAGGGTAACGCCCACCGCAATGCCGCGATAGCGTTTGAACCAGCGTGTAACGATCAGCATGGTAGGCACTTGACCTGCGCAGACCTGGGACACTGAAAAGATCATGTAAATGAGGCTCATCTGCGTGAGTGTCCGCAGCGAACTATAGCTGAAAAGGCCGACCACCGTTGCGCAAGCCCCGGCGATCATAAAAATCCTTGCTGAAAAACGATCGAAGAACGAGCTGACAAACGGTGTGAGAATGGCGCCGGTCAAAAAAAATATGGTGGCGGCCCTTGTTACGTTTTCAGTAGACCAGCCGAATTCCTTCATCAGTTTCGGGTAAAACAGCGGCAGTGTATAGATCTGGATTCCGCAGAGGGCCGTATAACATGTGAACGTGCCGGCCAGCACCCACCATCCGAAAAACACGCGATTCCTAAACATAGATTTCAGTCCTCGCTTTTTCAGTTTTTCAATTGAGTCGGCCTATAGTCGCATAAAAAAGAGCAATCATCGTATACCGAAATGAATCGCTGGCGGACGTCGGCCGCGAATTGATGAAGCGGAGCTGATGTAGAGGAGGGCTCAGCACTTCACTGAGTGCCGAGCCTCATTCATTAAGAGGGTGTATATAAAATGTGCGAGAATAGTAGAACCGCTAATTGAATTAGTCAAACACTTTTGTGCTTCTAATGATATTTTTGTCCTGAGCCACGGATTTACGCGGATCCGAGCCGCGAAAACCCGCGGTTCATTTTAAACTATTGCTGTTGTGGCTTTATTTTTGAAAGGAAAGGGGCGGGGGAACAAGTCTCCGCCCCTTCTAAAGAGGAAAAACATCAAGTGGCAACTTCATTTCTACTGAATTGAGATACTCCGTTCCGCCGAATTGGTTCACAAAAATTTTATCAGCGGATTTTCGCAGATTCACGAGGGGTCGTGCAAATCCTCAGACTATTACCGGTGCAGACCAATGTCTGGTATTCGTGTGAGAAACCGATTTCGCTGTTCGGCCGCGCACTCCAAAGCGCCCTTCGGGCACCCATTAAAGCAGAAAAGTATCCTGTGGCTTGACGGTTGCCCTGTCGAGTTGCGAAGTATAATAGCGTTCCAGGGTTTTGATCCAACCTCGGTTTAGAACCAGGAGAAGATCGCTATCAGGCTTGATTATCCATTGCGCCAGAGCGACACCCGCCCGCTTTGCGCGGAGTCCAAGGCGCAGACGGTCTGTTCGTTTCTGCTTGAAAACTCCGGCAGAATCACCTATCTTTTCCACCCATGGTTGCGAAAGTTACAGGCGAGGAGCGGGCTTTCCGAGCGATGAAAGGTAGCGGCTAGGATGAGCCTGGGAGATCGTCAAACGCAACTGCTTAAAAATCAATAGTGTGGGGCTGTAGCTCAGCTGGGAGAGTGCCTGACTGGCAGTCAGGAGGTCACGAGTTCGATCCTCGTCAGCTCCACCAACAAAACAAAAGACTTACGGGCAATCCCCAAAACATCAAAACCCAAAAAGGTAACATAAAGGTAACAGCGAAATTCTTTTTGCTAAACCCTAACCCGGCATAGCCGGAACCAAAAAGGCTAAGAATGAAGTAAGAATGAAGTAAGATGCTCGAATGAGCGTCGAACTTCTAACAGAGCGTTACGAGAAACAAATCTCCGGCATCCTATCCTGCT
>Ga0326728_10018982_pt1 | contig 13432 bp, 10 predicted proteins | sample MB3enrmetagenome_FD_207602 | JGI IMG/M metagenome (GOLD analysis project Ga0326728, IMG submission 207602) | Lab enriched peat soil microbial communities from McLean, Ithaca, NY, United States - MB31MN | ecosystem: Environmental > Terrestrial > Soil > Wetlands > Peat | place: USA: New York... | reverse complement strand
TGGCGGCCTCATCATCGACCACCAGCACCTGTCTCATTCTGTTTCTCCCTTGGTCCCCAATATGAGCGACACCGTCGTACCTTCACCCAGCCGGCTGGCTACATGCAATTTGCCCCCGTGCTGGCCGATAATTTTGCGGCATACCGCCAAACCGAAACCGGAACCACCCGTACTGCGGCTGAACCCCGGCTCGAAAATACGTTCCAGATCTTCCGGCGCGATACCACAGCCCTGATCGCGGAATTTCACCTCGGCGGTGTTCTCCGCCGCCGGCGCCACCGTAATGTAGAGCACGCCGCCCGGCTTCATGGCACGGAAGGCGTTCACCGCAAGATTGAAAAACACCTGCTGCAGTCGGGACGGATCCCCTTGAATGCCCACATTCGGGGTGCCCGGATCAAAGTCAATGTTGATACCGCACTGATGCGCCACCGGCTCGAGCAACTGAATGGTGCAGCCCAGCAACTCCGTCACGTTCACCGTGCGCAGTTGCAGGGGGCCGGGATGCCGCAGATGCAATACGTTATTCACGGTGGCCGCGATCATCCGCAGACCCGCCTGAATATGCTTGGACCAGTTGCGAATGTCGTTGTCGCCCGCGGGCGAGGCCTGCACCAGCAGAGAGGCAAACAGTTCCATGCTGGCCAGGGGATTACGAACTTCATGGGCCAATAGCGCCGTGCTTTCCGCCAGCGCCTGCAAACGGGCTGCATTTTCGCGCTCTTCTTCCAGCCGGTGCTGAGCAGTAACGTCGCGGACGATAAATAACGCGTCGGCATCGCCGCCGTGGGCGGTGAAGACCGCTTGACGAACGGCCAGATAACGCGCCTGACCGTCGAGGTGCAGCACAACTTCCCGCTCCTCGTCCGCCGGGTGGAGATTGGCGAAAATGGCGTCTTTGTCCTCTACTCCTTCGAGCAACCGTTCCGCTTCCGGATTACAGAGCTGTAACCCCGACCCGGCGCCGCGCAACACCACGCCGCAGGGCAAGCCTTCCAGCAGACTCTGCAGGTGGCGCCGCATGCGTTCGTTTTCGCGCAGGCTCGCGGCCAGATGGCGATTCTTTTCTTCCAGTTGCTTTCTGAGTCCGGCCACATCCTGCTGGAGCTCACGATAAGAAAACTCCAACAAACCGGCGGCGCGGGTGAAGTCGGCAAACGCCTCCGCCAGGGTTTCCCGTGTCGGAGGCGCCTTTTGAACTGCCAGCCCGGATTTGCTTGAGCGCCGCATGCTATGGAATTCGCACACGTAATGCCAAACTGGGCAACTTTTACCTAAGAAATATCTGATCTACTGCAACAGAAAGTGTTCCGGACGCACCATGGCCTCTTCATCGGCCAGGATAAACGCCCGCTCGATGGCGTGTTGCAATTCCCGGACGTTGCCCGGCCACGCGTATTGCAGGAGCATCGCGCGAACCGACGGATGTAGCGTCTTTTGAGGCATTTTGGCCTGCCGGCAGAACTGGGCGAGAAAATGCGTCGCCAGGGAAATCACATCGTCGTTACGTTCGTGCAGAGTAGGAATATGGATGGGGAAAACCGACAACCGGTAGTACAGGTCCTGCCGGAATTCGGCGCGTTTAATTCTTTCCTTCAGATCGGCATTTGTTGCCGTAATGACGCGAACGTCGACGCGGAACACGTCGGGACTGCCCAGGCGTTGTACTTCCCCCTCTTGCAGGAAGCGCAGCAATTTGGCTTGCATGCTCAGCGGCAATTCGCCGATCTCGTCGAGGAACAAGGTTCCGCCGTGCGCGGCATGAATGCGTCCCAGCTTGGATTGCACCGCGCCGGTAAAGGCGCCGCGCACATAGCCGAACAGCTCCGACTCCAGCAACGATTCGGGAATGGCTGCGCAATTCACGGTAACCATGGGTAGTTTGGCGCGCGAGCTGAGCTGATGAATGGCTTTCGCGACCAGTTCCTTGCCGGTGCCGCTTTCCCCTTCCAGCAGAACCGAGGCATCGCGGCGGGCCACCATGCGCGACAGACGATAGACCTGGCCCATGGACAGACTGCGGCCCACCATGTCCGGCAACGGCTCCACCAGCGGGTCGGATTGCGGGAGGGGTTCCGGTTCGGCCATGACCAGCGCGGTTTCGCCGGCGGATTCCTCCGCCGCCGGATGCAGGGCCTGTAGCGCCTGCTGCAGCGGATCCGACACCGGTTCAGACTGCAGCAGCCGGCCGGTGGCGAAATCCAGCAGAAATACCGGCAGGTCCGGTTGCTGCAATTTCATCATGCGCCGGACTTCTTCGGCGTCCAAGTCGGGCAATTTGGGATCGAGCAACACCAGATCGAAACGTTTGCTTTCAACCCTGGCCAAAGCGTCTGCGCCGCTCCGGGCCGCCTCCGCCGTGCAGAATTGTGAAGCCAACGTATCGCACAGCGACTGCGGATGGGAACCCGACACCAAAATAGCCGAGTTCGATGAAGACGATACTTCCCGGGAAAACAGCGACAAAGTGGCCATGGATTTCCTCTCCTGTGAAAGCGGAGGCCAGTGTAACCAACCAGTCTTAGAGGAACCTTAGACCAAAGTTAAAGTTTTCTTAGGGTCTCAAGTTTTGGGCAGGTTTTGCCGATACGCCAAACGCAGACATGTAACCGGCGAAGACAGCAGTTCCAGGCAAGCCCCTTGCAGCGCCAGGACGCGCAAAGACAGGGCCAGACGGAATACGCGGCGGGTAATGCCCCCGCGCGGACCGCGGCCGCTTTCCGCCAGGGACATCATGGCCTGGCCTTCATTGGCGGCAAATACAATCCGCGGATACACAACCTCCGTAACCACGCCCTCGGGGCCGGAACTGAGCGAAACCTTTATGGTTTCGCCTTCCTGAGCCTGATTGACGGCGTCCGTCAGGATACGGAACATGGCGGACCGCAGATTCTGGGGGACGGCGACAACGGATTTGGGAGCGCCAATGCCTTCGCCCACCAGCTTGCGTCCCTCGTCCCGGACCGACGCGCCCAGATCGTCCACCGCCTCGCGCAGCAGTTCGGCAATATCCACCGGCTCCGGCGCCGCCGGGGCACGCTCGGCCCGCGACAACTCGCCCATCAGGTCCAGCAATTCCACCATGCGATCGACGTTGGACATGGCGGCATCGATCACGGTGGGCCAGTCGTTGGACTCCCGGTAGGTGGTGAGCTCCAGCACATTCCGGAGCGTCGTCACCGGCTGGTTGAGTTCGTGCAAAAAAGCCGCGTAGAAATCGGTATCAGCAGCGCCGTTCATCATGTGTCGCCATCAAAAATAAAAGATTTGTGCGGAGAATCACTCCGTGCTTCCCACCTGGTATCCGACCCCGCGTATGGTCTGGATCAAGGGCCGTTCGGGGCTGGTATCCACCTTCTTGCGCAGATAATTAATATAGACATCCACCACGTTGGTCATGGTGTCGAACGTCAGGTTCCACACGTTTTCCATAATCATGGCGCGGGTAACCCGGCGGCCGGCGTTGCGCATGAGATATTCCAGCAGGGCAAATTCCTTGGGCGTAAGCTCAATCGCATGCCCCGCCCGGGTCACTTTTCGTTGCACCCGGTCCAACTCCACATCGCCGACTTTCAGAATGGATTCGGCCACCGGCCCGCGCCGGCGCAAGAGCGCACGAACCCGGGCGGACAATTCCGCAAACGAAAAGGGCTTGGTCAAATAGTCGTCGGCGCCGGCATCCAGGCAGCGCACCCGCTCCTGAACCTCGCTGCGGGAAGTAAGCACCAGAACGGGAATGGCCACCTCACTGCTTCGAACCTTGCGCAAAACCTGCAGGCCATCCAGCCCAGGCAGATTCAGATCGAGAACAATCAGATCGTAGCCCCGCTCGGTTATCATGGCGTGGGCCTCGTCGCCCGCTGAGGCCACATCCACCAAATAATTCTCCGCTTGCAGACCCTTGGCCACAAAACTGGCCAAAGGGGTGTCGTCTTCCGCTACCAAGATTCGCACAATAACAGCCTCGATCTTCCTGTTAGCTTGCCGTTGCTCTTACCCCAACTGCTCGTAAGATACCATATCCGGGGTCATTAAGAATCTAAGTCAAAATCCTAATGTATCCACTCAATTCTTCCGATATAACCCTCAGGGCATTCCGCAACTGTGGACGCGAGCGTCACGCGGACAACGGAACCCCGGTGCACCATAAGGACACACCCGATGATAGAGGGTCACGATGACGACAGCCTCATGCATCTCCGCCACGATCTCGCCAACCTGTTGACCATGGTTCGCGGATACGCGGAACTGATGCTGATTCGGGAAAGCCTGGACCCCGCGTTACGCCGCTATCCCGAACAAATCGTCGTTGCCGTCGACCGGGCCACCGCCAAACTGGAGCAATTGCGTCTCCTCACCATCAGAGAGCAATTTATCAACCAAGACAATGATCGCCCTCGCAGTTAAACCCTGCCGCCATCCCCAAATTTAAAACCGACCCATTGTAAAGCCCCTTTCGGTCATCCCAAAGTTTTTTTTCGCACCGGCTAAAGTATTCCCGACTTTTGCCGATAGAGGCATAGACACCACCCGAGATTGGCCCTTGGGTCCCCGCCGTCTGGACGTTTTGGGACTTTGGCGCGAGTCTTGCTTGCGAATATCGCATGCATCAGGTGGCAAGGCCGTAAGCAGCGGCCAAAAGGAAGAAGTGGAGGAGGCACCGCTTATGTTCCCGGCCATATTCCTATTGACGATGCACTGGTGGATCCCGGTGGGCATGTTCTTCATCGGCGGGTACTTCGGCATATTTCTGATGGGCTTGATGAGAGTCGCCCAGGCCGATGACGAACTGGCCATGCGCCACGCGGAAAAAATGCAGCCGCCGCGCGCTATCTATCATTTGAAGGAAAGTGCCGCGCCGAACCGGTGATTCTAAGCAAGTTTTAATGAGTTTCTCCTAATGGACCCCCGTGGTCCCGGGTAACACAAGGTTTCGAGTATCCTCCTGGAGGGCGACATTCACTCGCAGCGTGAATGTCGCCCATTTTTTTGCCCGGTTCCGTCTTCCGCCCCCTGATGGCAACCGTTTCACGTTTTTCGTTCCCCGTTCCACGTAAAAGGCCCGGAAGGTTCAGCTCTCCAGAAACTTGCAGCGCGGGAAATCGCCCCCCGGAGTATCGAAGGTTACTCCGGATAAACAAATCCGGGCGGAACCCCCGCGTTTAGCATGCTACGTGCATACGTAATAGCGGACGTTCAGAATCTAAATTAGAAGTTACTAAAGTAAGTGAGAATTTCGCGCCCCAGATGAAAACAGGATTTCTCATCTTTCTCGCGGGGAAATACAACCGGATTAAGCGAATTACCCGGTTTTCAACGCCCCCGGCATTGGCTACTCTGCAATGACCCTTACGATGAAATCTCGAAGCTGGAAGAAAATGGTTCGCGTCATTGGATTACCGCTGGCCAGCATCGGCTTGGCGGCGGCGGCTACCCATGCAATTTCAGGCACCACTCCGTTTTACTTGTTTTACCTGCTGGCGATCGCCTTCTGCGCGTGGTCGGCTGGTTTCGGTTCGGCCCTGCTGGCCGGCGCGTTGACCATCCTGGCCACTTATGCCACCGGAATCGTAAGCTTCCTCTCGCCGCACGCCTCCGAAGGAGTCGTACGAACGCTGGCTTTTGCGGCCGTGGCCGTCCTGCTTTCGTCGCAGATCGTCATGGCGCAACGGCGCCGTCGCGATTTACTGGCCAGCCAGCAGAACTATCGGCACTCCGAGGAAAGCTTCCGGAAGACCGCCGAAGCGGCGCTGCTGACCAGCGAGCTCCGTGCCCGTGAACTATTTGAAAACGCCACCGATCTTATCTTCATTACCGACTTGAAGGGACGGCTGCTCAGCATTAACCCGGCCGCGGAGCGCGCGTCGGGCTATGCTGCCAACGAAATCATTGGCCGGCAGGCCGCGGATTTATTGACGGAATCCTCGCGGCAAGCGCTGGCGGAGAAAGTGGCCTCGCCTTCGCAGTCCCAAGTGGGACTCGAGTTGGAGATCCAAACCAAGTCCGGTGGGGTACGCCTGTTGGAAGTCAATACCACCTTCCTTTATGAAAACGGCAAGACGGTGGCCATCCAAGGCATCGCCCGGGACATCACCGAACGCCGCCGGCTGGAAGCGCAACTTCGCATGGCCCAAAAGATGGACGCCATTGGCCAGCTGGCCGGCGGGGTCGCGCACGACTTCAACAATTTACTGCATGTGATCCGCACCTCCGTCGAGTTGGCGCAGGTCAAGCCTGACGACGTCGAACGATATCTGGATAACATCCTGACCGCGGCCGACCGCGCCGCCGAACTCACCCAGCAGTTGCTGGCCTTCAGCCGCACCCAGGTGCTGGTCCTGAAGCCGGTGAGTCTGAACAGCGTGGTGCAGAAGGCCAATAAGATGTTGGCGCGGCTGATCGGCGAAGACATCGAATTGGTTTTCCACCCGGGCAAACATTTGAAAACCGTGCACGCCGATATCGGCCAAATGGAACAGGTGATCATCAATCTGGCGGTCAATGCCCGCGATGCCATGCCGACCGGGGGAAAGCTGGTGCTCTCGACCCGGAACGTGCATCTGGTCCACGAGCAGTTCGGCTTCATTCCCCCGGGAGAATACGTGGAGTTGCTGGTAAGCGATACGGGAGTGGGCATGACGCCCGACATTCAGTCGCACGCCTTTGAGCCTTTTTTCACGACCAAGGAATATGGCAAGGGCACCGGTTTGGGATTGGCCACAGTGTACGGCATCGTCAAACAGAGCGGCGGCTATGTTACCGTCAACAGCGAGCCCGGCGCCGGAACCGCGGTGTGCGTATTGTTACCGGCGCGCGAAGAGACGGCCGTGCCCACCGAGGCCAAACGCGTCAAGCCCCAAATCGTTCGCGGAACCGAAAACATTTTGGTTGTGGAAGACGAGGAGGGAGTCCGCCATTCCGTCCGGGAAATCCTGCAGAGCGCGGGTTACAGCGTACTGGAAGCGTCCACCCCGGATGAGGCGTTCACCCTGATGTCCCACAATTCTCCGCCGATCGATTTGTTGATCACCGATGTCGTGATGCCGGGCTGCACCGGCGGTACCGTCGCCGGCCGCTTCCGCGAACAGTACCCGGACAGCCGGGTCCTGTTTATTTCGGGCTATACCGATGACGCCATTGTTCGCCATGGCATCGAGCGCTCCGAAGTAACGTTGCTGAAGAAGCCGTTTACCATCGGCACCCTGACCACCACGATCCGGGAGCTGCTCGATGCCGAACCGGTACAAGTGCATTAAAGAAATCCAATTAATTGCCGATAGGGAAATAAAGAAGTAAGTTCGAGCTCCGTCTGACGGGGACACAGGTGCGGAATGCCGACGATATTGGTAACTGAAGACAGCATGTTTCTCAGGATCGCGAACCAGCGCATCCTCACCCGGGCGGGCTACAGCGTCCTGGCCGCCGCGGATGGAGAGGTGGCTTTACGCCTGGCCCGGGAGAATCATCCCGACCTGATTCTCCTGGATATGATGCTGCCCAAAATCAGCGGTCCCGACGTATTGCATACGTTGAAGAAGGATCCCGCCACCGTGGATATTCCCGTCATCGTCCTCACCAGCCTTTCGCAAATGAACGCCGAGAGACTGCGCCAGGAAGGCGCCGCGGCGTTTATGGAAAAGGGACACCTGGTCGAACAGCCGGAGCCCCTGCTGGAAACCATCCGGGCGATCCTGGAAAAAAGCGGCAAATCGGTGGATGGAGCCGTCCGGGCCACGCCGCTGGCATAAACCAAGGTTTCAAGGTTTCAAGGTGAGGCCGGCCCACGGCGTTCGGTCGTCGGCCGGGGAATTACGTTTCACGTTCTTCGTTTCACGTTTCACGTTCCCCGCAATCCCAGTTGGCCGCAGATTAATGCTGATAGACGCAGATCGTGACCTGTTCTTGATGTCTCAAATCTGCGTCTTTCTGCTTTAATCAGCGGCTATGCGGATTGGTTGTACTCCCATCGTTTCCTCGCGCTCTACTCTGGGCCGCAGTCGAGGTCCGGAGATGTGAGAAGTGAAACGGTAAGAGGTTGACAGTTCACAGCTGGCAGGCGACGGGTTTGGCTTGGCTGACAACTGCAAACTGTAAACCGCCTTTGAGCCAATTGCGGCTTTCAACGTGAAACGTGAAACGAAAAACGTGGAACGGCCCTCTCAGCCGTCGGCGCGCTTCGCATTCAGCAATTCGGAAACCCGCGAATAGAGGCCGGCAATACTGAAGGGCTTTTGCAGGAAGCTGGTGTCGTCGGATTTGGGAACCTTCGACAGGGCCGAATCGTAGGCATATCCCGACATAAACAGCACTTTGAGGTCGGGCTGTTTTTCGCGCAGGCGTTCGGCCAATTCGTTGCCGCGCATTTCCGGCATCACGATATCGGTAAGCAGCAGGTCGATCCGGCCGATGTGGCTATCCGCCATCCGAATCGCTTCGACCGGGCCTTGTGCCTCAATCACGGTAACGCCAACTGCCTCCAGGCATTCTCTGGCCACCTCGCGCACCGGCAGTTCGTCTTCCACGAGCAGAACCGTGGCCGACTGCTTGAGCTGGGCCGTAATCTTATGGTTGGCCGAGCGGATCACCTTCTGCGTTGTGGTGGGCAGCCACACCTCGAACGTGCTGCCGGCGCCGGGGTTGCTGGAGACCCAGATGTATCCGCGACTTTGCTTAATGATGCCGTAAGTCGTGGAAAGCCCGAGGCCGGTGCCGCGCTCTCCCTTGGTGGTAAAGAAGGGTTCAAAAATATGCGACTGCAGGCCGGCGTCCATACCGCAACCGGTGTCAACGACCGAGATACAGGTGTAATCGCCCGCGGGCACGGTGGCGTTGTCGCGCTCATAGGGTTCGCTCAACTGGATGGAGCGGCTCTTTACGGTCAGCCGTCCGCCTTCCGACATGGCATCCCGTGCGTTGACCACCAGGTTCATCAGCACCTGGCGAATCTGCCCGGGATCGGCCAGCACCAGGCCCAGGCCGGGCTCCAGTTCCGTGCGAAATTCAATTTCCTCTCCCGAGAGGCGGAGCATCATGGGGCTGAAGTCCATCACGAGCTGGTTCAGATCCAGCGGCTCCGGCCGCAGAACCTGGCGGCGGCTGAAGGCCAATAACTGCTGGATCAGTCCGGCGGCATCGTCGGCCGCCCGCATGATCGACTGCAGCTTAATCTGTGCGTCCGGGAGGTGCCGCTCGGTTTGCAACAGGAGCTCCGTACAGCCTTTGATGACCGACAGGAGGTTATTGAAATCGTGGGCAATACTGCCGGCAAAGCGGCCGATGGCTTCCAGCCGTTGGCCTTGGCGGCACTGCTGTTCCAGGACAAAGCGCTGGGTAATGTCTTCGACAATCAGCTCACAACAGACGGAATTGGAATCGGAATTCTGCTGAATGGGGCGGCCCACCAGCCGGAGAAATACGGAATGTCCGTCGGAATGCCGCCATTCCGCCTCGAAGGCATCGAACCGGTCCCGGCCCGACAGGTAATCCTCCATGGTGGCCCGCTGTTCCGCATCCCGGAAAAAAGTAAGCACGCTGAGGCCGGTCACCGCCTCGGGAGATTTATGTCCCAGCATCGACAAGAAGGCCGGATTGGTCTCGCGGATGCAGCCCTTGGCATCAATCGAAGCGATGCCAAACGGCGCATTGACCACCAGCGACTGGGTGGCGCGGTGGGCCGACAACACCTGGTCATGCAGGGCAATGACCCGCTCTCCCACCCGCAAACGCGCGATCAGTTCCGAAGCGTCGAAGGGCTTGGTCAAATAATCGTCCGCTCCGGAAGCGAGTCCGGCCACCACGTCATCGCGGTCGCTCTTGGAAGTCAGCAAAATGATGTAGGTGTAACTGGAATTGGAGGAATTAGAGTTGCGGGACCGGATATCGCGGCAGAGTTCGACCCCGTCGGCTCCCGGCATCACCCAGTCCAGCAAAGCCAAGCGGGGCGCATCGGGTTCGCTCAGAAGCGCGGCCGCCGCGGTTCCATCGATCGCCGGCACCGCAACGTAACTGTGGCGCTGCAGATGCGCCATGACCAGTTGTCTCCAAACTGGATCGTCGTCGGCGACCAAAACCCTCATTGACCAGACCCCCAGGAGGCAGGCACGACCGATGATCTCATATCTCCGCCTCCAACTCCTCAGTAATCCTTGGGAAAGATCTTATCCCGGTTCCCTTCCCGGCCCAACTCCGCCAATACCGGCTCCAGTAATGTCAGTTCCCGAGTCAGGGCATCTACCGCGTCGGCGCCGTGGCGCAGGTCGCGGCTGCGGCCAATCTGTTCCAGACGGGAAGCGGCTTCAGCGGCCCGGCGGGCGGCAAAAATGGCGATCGAACCGCTGAGCGTATGCGCGCAACGGTACACATCCTCCGCCGCTCCAGTTTGAACCGCCTTCCGGATAGACCCGAGCAAGGCCGGCGACTGCGACAGGAAAGTTCCGCACAATTGCGCCAGCAATTCGCGGTCCCCGCCCACCAGCATCAGCGCGGCTTCCACGTCGATTAATCCGGCATCCATTGCAGCATGGCGGGGGGCACTCTGACCAGCGTTAGAATCGCCTATTTTAGGGGAGCCGGAATCAAGTGCGGCACCGCGGGCACGCCGGGAATAGGCTTTCAGGGCATGCATCAAGTCAGCCTTACGAATCGGCTTGGGAACGTAACCATCCATCCCCGCCGCCAGACAGCGCTCCCGATCCCCCTTCATGGCATGGGCCGTCATGGCCACGATGGGCATGTGGTCTCCGGTTTCTTTTTCCGCCTGTCTGATCATCCGGGTGGCTTCCAAGCCGTCCATTTCCGGCATCTGCACGTCCATCAGAACAAAGTCGATCAGCTTCTCGCGGCATAACCGAATGGCCTCCACTCCGTTGACGGCCACTTCCACCCGGTGCCCTTCCTTTTCCAGCAGACGTTGCGCCAGTTGCCGGTTTACGGGGTTATCTTCCGCTACCACAATACGAAGCGACTCGAGTCTGGCCGGCTCGACGGGCATGTCATCGACCAGGCCCGGGGGCAGCGGACTCTGCGCCCCTAAGACGTGCAGCATGGAATTCAACAGTTCCGATTTCCGAATCGGCTTAATCAGATAGACATGGATGCCCAGTTCGCGGCAGCGCGCGATATCCCCATACTGCCCGCCGGAAGTAAGCATCATGATGGTGGCGCCGGCCAGTCCGGGCCGGCGGCGAATTTCGGCGGCCACCTGGAACCCATCCATGCCCGGCATTTGTCCGTCCAGCAGCACAATGCGGTAAGGTTGTCCTTCGCTGCAGGCAGTCTCCATGGCTTTCAGGCCCGCCCGGCCTCCGTCCGTCAGGGTGGGTTCCATCTTCCAGGACCGCATCATGGCGGCGAGCACTCGGCGGTTGGTCGGACTGTCGTCGATTATCAGCGTCCGCATCCCGTGCAGAAAAGCTATTTCGGCGTCCTTATCTTTTCCTAACGCCGGCTCCTCCACGATGGGAAGGGCGATGGCGAAATGGAACGTACTGCCGACCCCAACTTCGCTTTCCACCGAAATGTCGCCACCCATCAGGCGGACCATTTGGGAACAGATGGCCAAGCCCAGTCCGGTGCCCCCGTACTTGCGGGTCGTGGAGCTATCCACCTGCCCAAACGCTCCGAAGATGAGCTGCTGCTTCCCGGGGGGAATGCCGATCCCGGTATCCTGCACCGCGCACCGCAACACCGCTCTTCCGGCCTCCCGGTTTTGCAGCGTCACTTGCACCGTGATTTCTCCGGCGTCGGTGAATTTGATGGCATTTCCCAGCAGGTTCAGGAAGACCTGGCGCAAGCGTCCGGGATCCCCTTCCAACCAGCTGGGCACATCGGGAGCGATTTCATAAACCAGTTCCAGCCCCTTCTGATGAGCCCCATAGGCGATGGTGCGCATGGCTTCTCCGAGCAGTTCATCCAGTTCGAAGGGCACGCATTCCAATTCCAGCTTGCCGGCTTCGATCTTGGAGAAATCCAGCACATCATTGATCACCGTGAGTAAGGCTTCGCTCGACGATCGTACCGTAGTCAGATACTCGCGTTGTTCGTCGCTCAGGACGGTTTCCAGCGCCAGTTCCGTCATCCCGAGAATGCCATTCAACGGCGTCCGGATCTCGTGACTCATGTTGGCGAGAAATTCGCTTTTGGCGCGGCTCGCCGCTTCCGCGGCTTCCTTGGCGCGCTTCAATTCCGTAATATCGCGGGTAAGCAGCAGGAAGCTTTTGGCCTTCCCATTGTCATCGAGCACCGGAGTCAGCGTGACTTCGCTGTCGCGGCCGGTGCCCTCGGGATACCGGCAGGTGGCCATCCCGCGCCAAGGCTGCCCTCGGGTCAGAGCCTCATCGATTTCCCGCCGTACCCCGGCAGGTTCCAGTCCGCAAAACGCAGTCAGGCTTTTCCCTACAATGCTGACCGCGACAAAGCCGGTGACGCGCTCGAACGCCGGATTTACGTACGACACGCGATACTCGGAGTCCATCATGACCACGCAATCCAGGGACTGTTCGATGGCCGATATCAGGCGGACCCGTTCCTGATCACGCTTTTCGATTTCCCCCAGCATGGCATTGAAATCGTCCACGAGCACGCCAATCTCGTCATGCGCGTAGTGGTGCGCGCGCAGCGAGTACTCTTTGGCCGCGGAAATCTCGCGCGCCGTCCTGGCCAGGTCCAGAATCGGTTTCGAAACCAGGCGTTGCAGCCGCAAGGCCAGGCCATACACCAGGACGGAGATCGCCGCGATAGCGCCCGCCGCCTGCAGGACTGTGGTCAATTCCCGGAAGGGGCCGCGCAGAAATGAGCATTGGCTGTAAAGGAAGAGCGCACCGCCGGCAAGCAACAGGGTCGTGGCGCTGCTCGCCATAAGGATCCATGTGAGCTTCCGCTGGATGGAGAAATGCCGGAAGCGCTCTGTCATCGAGCTCCTCCCCGCACACGGCAAGACGGGCGTAAGGCAGTTCCGGGGCGCGAACCGGCCTTCCGGCGAGCGGATAAAGCCTTTCGACACCGTCGCTTGGAGCAGCTCACTCCCAGACCTCCGAATCTTCCTACCCCAATTTGCGGCTGGCACAAGGCACAGAAAACCGCACACTAGGGCTCTATTAGGTTAATTCGGCTTAACTTGGCCGGAACTTTAGCAACTGGTGCCGTAGCCTGGACATAATCGCGGACAGGGTGGAGTGCGGCACTTGTTTCGCTGGGCGAAACCAGAGGTCCATGCCGGCGTTCCGCACGCACCATAGCGGCCAGAAGCGCGGGCGTGCCCCCCGGTATAGCCGGTCTGGAGCCCAGCGTTGCACCGGCGGCGCAATTCTCAAAAAATGGCGGAAAATGTCTAAACGTGGAACGAAAAGCGGTCCAGCCTATGGCTCGAAGGCTTGCTCCAGCTCGCGCTGCGCAAAGGTCCGGATCCTCGCAAGATCATGAGCCGCCTGTACTT
>Ga0326728_10018981_pt1 | contig 13433 bp, 12 predicted proteins | sample MB3enrmetagenome_FD_207602 | JGI IMG/M metagenome (GOLD analysis project Ga0326728, IMG submission 207602) | Lab enriched peat soil microbial communities from McLean, Ithaca, NY, United States - MB31MN | ecosystem: Environmental > Terrestrial > Soil > Wetlands > Peat | place: USA: New York... | reverse complement strand
GCTATGTGATGCCTCAACGACCAATTCTTCCGCCAGCCCCCAAAGCTCCTGATTCGTTTCTTTCTCCTTGGGATTCGTCGCAATGCCGTAAACCCGCGTCAGAACCCGTATGACATTGCCGTCCAGGATGGGCGTCGGCTGATTGAAAGCGATGCTGCAAATCGCGCCCGCCGTGTAACGGCCAATGCCGGGCAGCGCCAGCACCTCGTCGAACCGCCGGGGAAACGCGCCGCCATGCTCCCGCACAATGAGTTGCGCCGCCGCCTGGAGATTGCGGACGCGCGTGTAATAGCCGAGCCCCTCCCACAACTTATGCAGCGTGTCCGGGCCGGCCTGGGCCGCCGCTTGAAGGGTGGGCAACTCGCGCAGCCACCGTTCCCAAAATGGAACCACCGTTTTGACCTGCGTCTGTTGCAGCATGATTTCGGAGACCCAGACGGCATAAGGATCGCGCGTGCGCCGCCACGGCAGGTCGCGCGCGTTGGCGGCGAACCAGTCCAGCAACGCCGCCGCCAGTTTTGATTTTTTAATTGTGCGTTTTGAAATCAAGATTGCCGAACCGCGAAATACACGAAATACGCGAAAAGGAAATGAAGAAAGTGAATCTGCCGAGTTGCCAGCCGCGCCAAAATGCGCTTTATTGATGCCATGAAGAAAAGTTCCGCCGTCAAAATTGACCCCCAAATTATGAGCGGGACGCCGTGCTTTGCCGGAACGCGCGTGCCGGTGCGTTCGCTCATTGACTACATCGAGGGGGGCGACACGCTGGACGAATTTTTGGAACAGTTCCCAACCGTTGCCCGCAAACAAGCCGTGGCGTTTCTGGAAGAATCCGCCGCCATGTTGGAAAAATCACTCCAGCCTGCGTGATGCGGATTCTGCTAGACGAATGTTTGCCGAAAGACCTGGCCGGTGAACTCGCCGGTCATCAAGTCAAAACCGTGCCGCAAGCGGGTTGGGCAAGCATCAGCAACGGCAAACTGCTCCGACTCATCGCCACGTCGGGCAAGTTTGACATTTTTCTGACGATGGACAAGCGCCTGCCGCTGCAAAACAAAATCAGTGAACTGCCTTTTGCCATCGTCGTCATCCGCGCCAAATCCAACCGACTCGAACACGTTTTCCCCTTCGCACCGCTACTGCTACGCCAGATGGCTGAATTCAAGGCCGGTCACGCCTACATTTTGACGCTTCCAGAGTGACCGGTTGCTTCAATCATTCCAAAAATTCTTTGTGTTTCTTTGCGTTCTTTGCGGCTAATCTTTTCGCGTGAAGCCGCTGACCTCGCACACCTGCAAGCTGACCGATGCCCAGGCGCTGGCGCTCAATGCCGCGCTGCTCGCGCGCGATTGGAAACCGCGCTCGGTCCCCTATGCGCGCTTCGCGTTCGAGTCTCCCAAATGCAACGTGGTCTTTTACGAGAGCGGCAAGCTGGTGGTGCAGGGGAAAGGCGCGCAGGAGTTCATCGAGTTCGTCCTGGAGCCGGAGATTTTGAAGGAGGTCAAGCTGGGCTATGAGACGGTGCTGAACCCGGATTTGCTGCTGCCGCGGTTGGGCGTGGACGAAAGCGGCAAGGGCGACTTCTTCGGCCCCCTGTGCATTGCCGGCGTGTATGTGAACGAGAGCGTCATCATGGCATGGAAGGACAAGGGCATCCGCGATTCCAAGAACATTTCCAGCGACAAAAAGATCCAGGAACTGGCCGGGCTCATCCGCAAGACGCCCGGCTGCGTGGTGGACACGGTGACGATTGGCAACGAAGCCTACAACCGCCTGTACGCGCGCATGAAAAGCGTGAACACACTGCTGGCCTGGGGCCACGCGCGGGTCATCGAGAATCTCATGGGCAAACGGTATCAGATGAATCCCCCGCCGGTGCGCGCCATCAGCGACCAGTTTGCCGCCAGCAAGACGGTCATTGAAAAGGCCCTGATGACCGCCGGGCGCGAGATCGAACTGGTGCAGCGGCACAAGGCGGAGGAAGACATTGCCGTGGCGGCGGCTTCCATCCTGGCGCGCGATGAATTTGTGAAGGGCATTGCCAAGCTGGAACATTTGTATGGGATGGGATTTCCCAAGGGCGCGAGCGCAGCCGTGGACGCGGCGGCGAAGCAATTTGTGGAAACGCGCGGCGCGGAGGAGCTGGCGCGCGTTTCCAAAACGCATTTTCGCACCGCCCTGCGCGCCCAGGGTCTGCCGGAACCGCCCAAGACCGAGTGGCGGAAAAGATAAAAAAATGGCGCAGGCATCACACCTGCGCCTTTAACGGCTGCGGTGGCCGCTGAACCGGCCGCGGGCGGGGATGCCCGCTGAAACCAAATACGGCTCCACAGCAAAATCAGGGCGAACTCGCCAGTGGCACGACCCGGTAAAACAGTGACGGACGGCCCGTGCTGTTCGGGTCAACAAAGTCCACCGAGCCTTGAAAAACCTGGTTGGTGGCCACACACGTCCAGTTGACCAAATCTGCCGAGGCCTCGATGACCGACCATTCACCGTCCGGCCCGCTCGCGCCCACATGGAAGGTGCCGTCGGGCAGCGCAAACGGCAAGGGGCGCGGCCACCCATAAACAATGACGGCCTCGGCCTCGGACGGAGCGCCGATCTCGTAGGTTTCCCCCGTTGCCGACGAGGTGGTTGGCGGCGCCAATGCCAGGATCACCGTTTTGACCACATGGGTCGAGCCGTTGTCAATGGGCACAATGGGGATAAGCCCACGGCAACTGTCCGCAGAAATCGTTATGTTGGTGGGAATGGCAACGTAATCCACGCCATTGCTGGCCGTGCCGCCTATGGTGTAATTCACCGTGAGCGGACGGGACGCATCACCATAGCGGTACACGGTGAACAGAGCCCCTTTCGGGCCCCAGTTTGTAAGCGTCACCGCGCTGGCCGCCGTCCAGTTCGTCGAGCAGGGCCAGAGCCACGAACAATTGGTGCCGGCCACGGCGATGGGATCGGTCGCCACAATGCTGACGATGTCCTTTGGATTGGTGCTGTTGGTGGTCGGCAAAATGGTGATGCTTACAGGTGCGGAAGTGTAGTTGTACCCCGGCGTTACCGGCGGACCCGGCGGCAACAGGATGCTCGGACCCTTGGCCACGGCGGTAAGAGCGAACTGCCCTGCCGGGGCGTTGGACCAGACATAGCCCCAGTACTGCCCAAGCCGCAGCAAGACGTCGGGCGGCATGCCCGTCGGCGACACAAACGGCAGCGGTGTCGGGCCGGTGGTGGCGGACAACTTCACGCCCGCACCCAGGTCATTGCTCCCGTTGGCGTAAAACTCAACATTGGTTGCCCGGAATTCGGGGCGCGTGTATGCCAGGATGGGAATGTGGAGCGGCCCGCAAAACACTGCGTGGTTGGGCGGACTGACAATTTGGACGGGAGGCGCAGCGAAAGCTATCGGATGGTAAACCTGCGCGAAGGCGGTCGTCTCAAAAAATGCTACAGCTAACAAGGCGAACAGCGCGGCAATTGTGCCGCACCCTGCCCGGATCGTCGGAAAAGCTCCTCTTTTCATGGGCGAATCCTTTCAAATCGCTTTTACTCAAGGTGAAGAAATTATCAATCAAATCTTCAAAAAAAGTCAAGAGAAAAGGGATGAAAATCAAGGCTGAAAAGCGGAAAGCGGGAAAGCGGAAAGCGGAAAACCCACGGGCACGCCCGCCGATGCTCCGTTTTCGCTTTCCCGCTTTCCGCTTTGGCGTCCATCCTTCATCCTCTTCCGCCTACACCCCGCCGATCCACTTGCGGTCTTCCCAGACGGCCTTTAAGGAAGTCAGGTTGCGGGAGTCGAAAATGTTTTTCGCCGCGCCGGCAAGGTTGCCTTTCCTGACGTTGTGCCACGCATCGCTGGCGCTGATGGCCACGAACTGCAATACGCTGGGATCGCGGTAACAGTCAATCATGCACCGCGTGCAGCCGTCGCGAATGAGCTTGGACTCGTCCCAGTCCCAGACCTTGCACATGGGCGTCTCCCAGAAATGGCACCGGTACAAGTCCAGTTTCCAGTCTAGATAGAAATACTTGTGGCCGCCGAGACAGCCAAACTTCTCCTTTTGGCCGCGCAAATGCCGCTGCATTTCATCGAGCGACTCGCGGGGGTTGACCACGGGGAACGCGCTGTTGCGCTTCAGGGTCTTGATTTTTTCAAACAGCTCGATCAGTTCGTCCTTGGAATAATTGACCAGGCCGCTGTCGCTGAAACTCAGGTAGCTGCTGGCCAGCGACGTCAGCGGATAGCTGAACGTGCAGCTCTTGAACTCAAGCGCCTCCAAAAACGCCGGCAGCTTTTCGTAATCGTCAATCAACCGGCTCGCGGTGATGCTCGCGGTGGTTTGCACGCCGGCACCCCGGAAAAATTCGTTGGCCCGCCGGATTTTTTTGCAGACGTCGGGCAGGCCCCGGTTTTTCTCGTGCCGCGCAATATCGTGCGCGTCAATGGACATGATGACGCTCGTCAGGCCGTCGTTGACCAGGCCGCGCATGTTCTCCTCCGTCCACAATCCGCCGTTGGTGCAGATCATGGGATGGATGCCGCGCTCGGCGGCGTAGCGGGTCATCGCCCGCAAATCGCGATGCACCATCGGCTCGCCGCCCACAAAGAGCAGGTAGCCAATGTGATTCTTCACGGCCACGTCAATGACCCTCCGCGCCTCGTCCAGGGTAACGCTGCGACGCGCCTTGGGATCGAACTTCGAGCGGGCGAAACCGCAGAAGTCGCAGTCCGCGTTGCAGATGTTGGTAATGGCGAATTGCAGGTAGCCCGGTCCGCCATGCTCCAGCACTTCCTTGAACAGGGAGAATGGATGTTTCTTGGGGCGCTGGACGGGCCCCGCAGGAACGATGGCGGGAACGATGGCAGGCATTGTCGCCGCCGTCGCCGCCTCCGAACCCGTTGCCGCCTTAGTCTCTTTTTCGCTAATCACAAATCACGCTAGTTTGACGGCAAGCAGGGCCGTGGGCAATCTTCTTTGTAGCCCCTTTGTGGCGCGGCCGTCCCGGCTGCGAGTTTTCGTGGCGACCCGCCACGAGTCTTTTTTGTGCCATCTGCATGTCGGCGACCGGTCGCTTGGAGCAGGCCGGCGCCCGTCGTTTTGCATTTTAACTTTGCACAAAATCGTCCAAACCGCTAATTTTGAAACGGTTTGTCCGATGGTGTAATGGTAACACAGCGCCCTTTGGAGGCGTTATTCATGGTTCGAATCCATGTCGGACAGCCATCTTGGCCGATTTTGCAACCGTTCTTGAGGCAGGTCCGGCGTCGCCCAGAGGCGAACGCGTAACAAGGCTTTTCCGTTAGGCCACATTCGCACCATGACTAAACTGAAGCGAGTAATTTTGTTGTTGATGGAAATTCTGATGCTCGTAGCAGGTGCTGTCGGAGTGCTCATTTTTGTTGCCATCGTCGTCTATACTCCCAGTTCGTCAAGTATTCCGACGGCAGATGTGATACGTTCGACCACAGGAATACATGAGCTTCGAATCATGGCAGACGATAGCAGTGATAAGTATCGGGCATTGATCCTGGCTCTCTTAACTTTACGCTGGTATTTTTTGGGTCTCGGAGTTTTTTTGGTTGCTGGCAGCGTCGTCCATTTTTGCCTGATACCGTGGAAGTTGAGAAATAGACATGACCATGTGGCCTGACAGCTCGCCGGCGCCAACGCCGGTTGGCACTGTCATTTCCACATCGCGAGTCGGCGATGGCTTTCGTCAGGCCACATCACGCTTTCGTGAAAAACGCAAACATATTCATTGATGTTGACCTGACATTGGTTGACGCACAGGGGCGTTTGCTCGACGGCGCACGCGAGGCGTTGCAGAGATTTCGCGACGAGGGCTGTCATCTTTTTCTTTGGTCATCCGTCGGCGTCGAATATTGCCGGAAGGTTGCAGCGTTGCACAAGCTCACCGATTTTTTTGAGGGATTTGCGTCCAAGCCAGACATCATCATTGACGATATGCCAGGCACGGCACAGGCTCCATTTATTTACAACGTCCACGATGAGGCGTCGTGGCCGGCGATGGCGGAGCGGATTATTGATAAGCACATTGATTGAGTTATGACAAACAACGGCATGTGCATAAATTTATCAAGTTGTATGTAGTTTTGGCAGGCTCGCCGCCGCAATGGCCTGACCGTGGCGCTTGTCCTTTTCGTCCGGCATGTGAAAGGCTGTGCGCCCGGATAGTTCTGGAAATTCCGATCTCAAAACTTCCCTCGCACCCGCGAGGATAAAATCGCCGCCAAGTCCGGAAGTCACCCGCCCCAGAATCAGCACATTCTTGAAATCGTAAAAATCGGCGTAATGTGCCAGGGCGTAACCGAGCCAGGCTCCAATGGTCTCGTAAATCTTCTGTGCGCGCGGATCGCCCTTGGACATCAGCGCCTGCACCGCCTTGAGCTTTTCCGGCAGGGTCTGCGTGGCGTCGAGTTCAATCCCCGCCGGCTTCAACAATCGTCCCACGGCCTGCTGCGAAAAATACTGCACCCCGCAGCCATAATCGCCCGACCATTCGTCCACCGGCGCGGCGGGATTGTAATCCACCGGCATGAACGCCAGTTCATTGAGATAAGATGTGATGTTGCCGGCCGGGTTCACATAGCCCCCCGCCATGCTGGTGCCCAACGCCAGGCCCAGAACACCGTTCTGTCCCAGCGCCATGGAGCCAGCCAGCGCCGTGACTTCGCCGTCGTTGACAACCTCAAAGGGAATGTTTCCCCATTCCTTGCGGATGTCCAAAAACATGTCTTTCACCCGCCGCTCAAACACATTCGCAGGAACGCCGCGAAACAGCGACGCCACTTTCACGCGGTTGTTCACATAAACTCCCGCCGCGCTGCCGCCAATGGCATCCACCCTCGGCAGATGTTTCGCCGCCCGTTTCAGAGAGTCCATGATGCCGTCGTAATGGTATTGGGGATCGGCCTGCGGAACCGGGTCCCAGGCCGCTTCTTCGCTAAACACCACCCTGCCCTCCATGACGGCGGCCACCTTGCGGTCGCTGCCGCCCAGATCGAAACCAATGCGGCAACCATCGAGATGCCGGCCCAGCGGCGCCGCGTGGGCGCGCTCCGGCGGGATGTCCCCCGTCAGCACAACTTCAATCGGATGGTCATAAATTCGCCTGCCGATAATCTCGGAATCAAATTTCCCCGTGGGCGTCTCCTCATAATGCCGTTGCAATGCGCGGCCGAGCGGCTCCGGACCGTGGTAATAAATCCGGAAACCTCCGCGCGACCACAACAGGAACTTCACCATCCGTTCCAGATGGGTAAAATTATCGGCGGCCTGCGGATGGGTTTCGGGAAAGGCGTGGGTCTTAAAACGGAAAACGGAACCGTCCGCTTGTTCGAGCGCCAGATCAATGGGCACCGGGCTGTTCGTTTCGCGGACCGCCCGGTCAAACGCGTGATTTGCGAGCACAGCGGGGCGGAACGCGGGGTCAAGGGCCGGAGTGATTCCTGGGACAGGAAGTTTCATATCACTTTGGCTGGGGCATCCGCCGCACGCGCGCAAGATACTCCCGCGATACATCGGAAACGGCGCGATAATTCCGGCTTTTTTTCCACGCTTCCGATTGGGGCGGCTGAAGGCGCGCCAGCAGGCCGTTCCAAATGGCCCGAAAGCGGGCCCGGCGCAGGTCGCGTGTGGCCAGTCGCACACAGTCGTCCGCCGGATAATGCTTTTCGCGAAAGAGGATCAATCCCCGCAGCTTTCGCGCGGCCACTTCGTAGGGGTCCCGCGCATCTTCGCTGGCCGCTCCAATGTGGGCCACCGAGACTTCGGGCACATGACCGATTTCAAGCCCCAACTCGCGAAGGCGCAGGCAAAAATCCGTTTCCTCGCTGTAGAGGAAAAATCGGGGGTCGAAGCCGCCCAGTTTCTCGTAAGCATCGCGCCGGATCATCATGCTGGCGCCGACGATCCAGGCGATTTTGCCGGGAAGCTTCGAGAAGTCCCGCCGCACATGGCGCGCGCCCGGGTAGCCCGTCGCCGGCGGGCTTTCAACTTTCTTCGAGAGCACACGCGTGCCCGCCATGCCCCATTGCGGATGTGCATCCATGGCGCGGCAAAGCACTGCGAGGGAATTTTTCTCCGTCAATTGCGCGTCCGGATTCAGCAGGTAAATGTACCGCCCGCTGCTGACGCCGAAGCCCAGGTTGTTGCCGCGGCCAAAGCCAAGGTTGCCGCCAGCGGAAATGACGCGGCAGGCCAAATTCTTCAAGCGCGCCGGCGTTTCATCCGTGCTCGCATTGTCCACCACGATGACTTCAAACGTGACGCCTTGCTGGGCCAGCACCGATTCCACGCAGGCTGCAATGCAGCCGGCGGAGTTGTAGGTGACGATAATAACACTGACATCCACGGTTGGCATAAGGCTGCAAGGTCAATCTAGGGTTTATGCGTCAATTACGCCGTAGAACCATTCACCCAAAGCAAAAACTGGTTCCGCGACGTTTGTAATGGGTACCATGCTTGGAATCTTGTCGCGCTGAAAGCGCAACAACATGACAGCCCAGGGCAACGCCCTGGGTCAGACGAGCCACACGACATTTGCCCTGAAAGGGCAAAACAAAGGAATACCAAGGATGCTTGTGCCGCCCTTTCAGGGCTTGGAACCATTACCGGCGCCTCACCCAGGGCGTTGCCCTGGGCTTTCATGTTTCGGGCTTTCAGCCCGCGCATTTGGTTTTCACCCATTACCAACGTCGAGGAACCGCAAAAACTGGTTCAATGCGGCAAGGCCGCATTGAACCAGCCGCGTTTGTGATTCAACTATCAGTGCTTAGTCCTGAATGCCCCTTGGAAAGGGGTCCTTCCCGAGATCTTAAGATCCACGACCGCAGGGTTGCCCAGATAAGAATTTCCCTGCACCCCAAAACCCTCGATACTAAATTCCACATTGGTCTCATCGCCGAGCCCATCAAATATGGCCGTTTCCGTGCCTTTGCCATATCCATACAGAGTGGCGGGGGCGATGGAAGAAGTGTCTGGGTCGCCTTGGTCGCCCAATTGAAAGCCGGCATTCATGACGTAATTAAGACTGCCGGCGCCATAACCGTTTGCGTTGGCTGGTACGAGGGCAATTTTCCCGTCAGTTGCCAGGGCATTGTCCCAATCCAATGAAATCTGAAACTGGGGTGCGGCCAGGCTGGGGCTGGTGTTGGGATCATAGACAAGATTGTTCTCTTTATCAACGACCACAATATCCCCCGTACCATGGGGAACCCCGGGGAACGCCGGCTCCAGCGTAGTATAATCCCACTGGACAGCCAACGTGTAGCCACCCGTCAAAAATCCGCCGTCCACCGCCGGATTGCCGTCAAGGGTATTGTACCAGTAGTAAAACAGCCGCAAAATGTACTTATTGTCGATCGTGGTCACGGTCGTCCCAAATGTCATCTGGGTACCAGCAGCAACCACGTTTGTATTTTGAACCGTGACGGTTCCGGAGATGGCGACCGGAATGTAGCCAGTAACGTCCTGCGCGGACGCACTCAGTGCGGCTGCCGCAGACACCGCGAACACACTTAACATTTTATTCAATTTCATATTATCTGAGCGTGAGGGCCATGTACCGGTTTAACAGCATTTGCAGGTGACCCACCGAATTGAGGGGCCCGGAACTCACGGCATCGCCCATCACGATTTGCGGCATGGCTGAACTGTCAGCCGCCAGCCAGTTGGCGCGGTGAATCTTGCAATCAATCAATAATTGTCGCGATACCCATGGGTTGGCAAGAGCCAATTTGAGACCGTCCTGGCCAAGAATTCCCGCGGCAAATTCCCGGGCCTCGGAAACCTCCGGGGGTTTCGGTCCGTCGAACATCCAGTTTTCAAATTTGGGATAGGCTTCCGGCCTGGCCCGCCAGACTGCCAGACCCAGCCGCGCAAGCTCACAGGAATCCGGCGAAGCATGTAAATTCATCTTGGTGATGAATGGATTGCACTCCGCCGACAACGAAACAGGCAGGCACACGATGCCGAGTTGATTGGAATACTGCTGGCCGACCTGTTCCAAGATGGGGTGCAACGCACGGCAATGGGTGCAGGTGTAATCCAGCAGACATACAATCACGTGGGGGGCATCCGGGGAGCCCAGCATTGGCACCTCGCCCAGATTGATGACGAACTGGTTGCTGTACAGTGACAGCGTTCGCGGCGCGATGAGATGCGCGTTGGGCGAGGCCATGGCACTGGCAATATCGGAAGCGGTGCCGGCAGACGATGAGACTCGATTTGTCGCCGCAGCCGTTACCACTGTTACCACATTGCGCTGCTTCTGCACCAACACCTGGCCGACCGCCAGCGCGGCCACGCCGAACAGTCCCATCAGCACCAACCAGGCCGCTGCCCGGCGGGGCACTCCGCGCCTGGGTGAACTCTGCCACATCGGTGTGTCCGGTTCGGAAGCATAGGGAATATTCCAGAGAAAAATCAGCGCCGCCGCACAACCGCAGGCATGGGCCGTCAGACAATACTTGCAGAACGATTGGATGACAAAAACCTGGAGGCTGACAAACCAGAAAGCCGAACCGGCGATGACCACGGAAAGGACTATAATGGCAGTCCAGGAACCGCGCTGTTCATCCGGCGATGACTTTGGCCCAAGCAAGAACGTGCAGCCGAACAATGACACGTACACCAATAGCGCGGGAACGCTCACAGGCACCCCGAGCCAATAGGCCCACCGGCTCTGCAATACCGCATTGCAACCCGAACCCGCGCCGCACCCTGCCGCCGGACCGTCATGGATGGAAACCCATGCCAGGTGCCCGGCCGCCGCCATGGCAATGACCAGCAAGACCCGGGCCCAGTTCATCCAAGCCAGCGCCGAAACGGGCGCCGGACGAACAGAATCGGCAGAGTCCTTGCTCTCGCTCATGGTGATCCAGCTGTTGATTCCTGATGCTTGAGATGGGCAACTCTGGCGGCGTTTGGCAAGGAATGGCCGAGCTGGTCACTGCGGAACAGTCGCCGGCTGGGCAGTCTGGCCAGAATTCATTACCGGAACCGGTTTCCTGGCCTTGTGCAGGAACTTGGGATTCATGCGTTGATCCGGAGGAATTTCCGGGCTAATGACGGCCGGACTGGAGTTGGTTTGCAGTTCCGGCGGCACACCCTCGGTGGTGCTTGGCAGCTTGAGGTAGTCAATCGTATCCAGCATGGCCACCTTCTCGCGCGCGTCCTTGGTGGCATCCGCCGCCTGCTGCAATCCGGGAACGGCATTTGTGTCATTGATCTGACGCAGGGCATCCAGCACTGCCTTGCGCACGTCCGGCTCGGGATCAGCCAGCTTGGTCAGCAGTGCTGCGATAACGACGGGATTGTTGGTGCCATCCACCGAGGCGGTGAGAGACTGGATTTCATCGAGTGCCTTGGCCAGCAGCACCTCGCGAACCTTATCCGAGGCGGGCACCGGAGCGACCGAACCGGGGGCGGCACCAGAACCGGTCCCGCTGGCATCATTGGTGGCAGGCGAGGACGAAGCGATTACCGCCGGGTTATCGCCACCTTGAGCGACGACGCCCGGGTTTTTGATTCCTTTGATGACCGCGACCATTCCCAAGACGGCAAAGGCCGCGATCAGTGTGATGACAACTACTTTCGGTCTCATAAACTCCATTCAATCACTGGAACGATAAAAAGCGCAACCCAAAGTGTGCCTTCCGGCACTGACTCTGGGTTGCGCTGTGATATCCAAATATTTTGCTATTTGATAGCGTTCCAGACTACGGCTTAGTGATTATGCGCAGTCGCGTCAGTAATCGTGTGCCGCGTGAGGGCCGCAGCCGGATTCAGCGGGCTCTCGTTTTGGTAAGGCAGATCATTGATGTACAGAGAATCATATGCCTCACCGCCCACGATGTTGTAATACGGATAGTAGTTCAACTGGTCAATGTACGGATTGAAATAGCCGTAATTGTCATCCGAGCCGGGGCCGTACCAGTTTTCATACCACGGATAATCGTCGCAGCAGCCGACGTCCTTGACGACCTTCTCGGTGAAGGTGACGTTGCCGGTGATGAGCGAGCAGACCAAGCCGATGAAGCCGTAGCCATTGGCGTTATAGGAGCCGGTGCCGACGTAGTCAGCCGCCACGTCCCCGGAATTCACGAACTGGAGCTTCCAGCGGTAGGTGAGGATGCCGTTCAACGTGAAGCGAGTTTCGTAGGGGCTGGGCGTGCCGAGCTGGGAGCGGATGGAATCCACATAGGGGAGCAGGTCAGGCGTAATGCCGTCCGCCACACCTGCGGTGGGCTGCAAACCGGCATAACCGCTGTACTCGTAATAATAGCCGCCGGTTTCCGAAGTGTCTTCATTGGTGGTCCAAGCCGGATTCAGGTAGCTGTTATTGCGGGTGTTGTCGAAGCTCAACGAGAGGTAATAGCTGTCAACGCCAGTGCCCAGCAAGCTATCGGGAGCAGTACAGCAGGGCGGACCGCTCTGGGTGCCGGCCTTGAAGGTGAAGTTCGCGTCGCTGATGAAGCTGTTCAGATAGAAGCAGTCATAGCATTCCTCGACTTCCAGATAGAAGAAGAAGGTGACGTTTTCGCAAAGGGGATCGCCGGAGGAATCCTTGTGGCCGGGGTCCTTGACAAAGATCTGACCCCAAGGCTGCATGTGACCCACGGGATATTCGCCAGCCGTGAGGTTTTCAGTGTCAGATGTGTAGGGCACCGGCAGGAAATGGCGGCCAGTAGCAAGCCGGGCATAAGCGTTGCCAGCGTCAGCAACATCGATGCGCGCACTCGTGTCAATGTAGGTTTCCAAGTCGTTGTAGTATCCCGTCGGGAAGTAGTCGTCCAACTCATAATAGGCGGCATTGCCCGAGTACGAGTCGTCATAATAATAGGTGTCCGTTCCATCTTCGTTGAACGTTCCAGTCAAAGCCCCGAGAGTGTCGAAATCCTCATAGGACTGAGCCAGGGCGTCGTCAATGTTCCAGAAACCGCCCAATTCACCTTGAACCAAGACCAGCTTGGCCTGGGTGGTGTAATAACCGGCCGTGCCATGCATCACAATGGAGATGGCGCGGAGGATGTCCGTCTGGGTCATCTTCTTGGTGGCGGTCTTGTAATGCGTGGGCATTTCGCTCCAGGTGCCGGCATTGGCAACGGAGGGTGAAGTGCTCACACTTGACTGCTGCTGGACTGTCAAGGCAAACGTGATCGTGTCTTCCTTGGTGTTTTGCGCGAACACTTGCGTGCCCACACAAGCAGCCAATGCGAGTGTTGTTGCGATTGTTGTTTTCATTTTATTCATAACCTTGCGATTTTATTTGTTCTCGGTTCTCTGTTCTCTTGGTTTTTTGTTTCGTTTTCTTCATCCGCTTCATGCCCGTTGAGGCCTGCGCTTGCGACAATTCAAGCATAGGCCTCAACGGGCGTCAACCCCTTTCATCATTTTTTTCCACGGTAT
>Ga0326728_10018980_pt1 | contig 13434 bp, 16 predicted proteins | sample MB3enrmetagenome_FD_207602 | JGI IMG/M metagenome (GOLD analysis project Ga0326728, IMG submission 207602) | Lab enriched peat soil microbial communities from McLean, Ithaca, NY, United States - MB31MN | ecosystem: Environmental > Terrestrial > Soil > Wetlands > Peat | place: USA: New York... | reverse complement strand
TTCGACGCTTTTCACGATTGCGTTCCCGGCGACCTTGTCATTGATGTGGTAGAGGTCCTGCTTGTGCGTGGTGAGGTCCTCGATAATGCAATAGGACGAGCCATCGGTACGCACGGCAACGCCCCAGAGCTTCAGCTTCAGCTCGGTCGGCTTCGGGGGTTCGGGCGGTTTCTCGGGTTCCGGCTTGGTGGAGTTGAAGATGTCGCGCGTACTAATGTTGGCGTAGTATGAAGTCGGGCGTCGCGGTTCACGAGCGATCGGTGGGGGTGGCTGGCTCAGATGCACCTGCGGTGGAAGGCTGAGCTTGGCGGCGACCGCCGTGCTGACGGTCGCCGCGCCCCAGTACGCCACCAACCCTAGTAGGACGAGGTTGATCCAGACGAAATGTCGGGGTGAAAGCTTCATGTGGAACCGGGCTCTCTATAGTCGAAAGGCCCTTACAAATTCAAGCAAAGCCTCGCCCGTTGACACACTAAGGCCCTCTGAGTACGTTTACTGACGAACGAGATTTCAGAACCTTCAAGGCGTGCGGCACAATTGTGCCCAGGAAAGGCAGTGATGGAAGAGCAGACAACCCTGCAATCCTCCCCAGCGGGAGAGCAGGCCGAGCCGGTGCTGCAGCTTACCGAAACGGCCGCCGAGATGGTGAAGGCCGGTCTGCGCCGCGAGGGCTTGGTGGATCACGCGGTCCGCGTCGCGGTGGTAGGCGGGGGTTGCTCAGGGTTTCAGTACAGCCTGCACTTCGATAACACCATTCGCCCGGGCGACACGGTCGTGGAGCGGCACGGGGTCCGAATGGTGGTCGATGCCACCAGCGCCCAGTATCTCCACGGTACCACGATCGATTACGTGAAAGGACTACACGGGGCGGGGTTCAAGTTTCTGAACCCCAAGGCCACGCGCACCTGCGGGTGCGGCTCGTCGTTTTCCGCCTAGCGCTTGGTTGGCCAGAGCGCATGAGGAGTGCAGGATGCCGTACCCAGTGCTGTGCATCTGCTTCCTTCCGCCAGCGTGACGCATTCGGATTTTTCCGGCTTGCTCCACTGTGCTAGCATGGCGCCAATGAAGTACTACCCGACGTTCTTGCGGGTAGCGGGCCGGCGCTGTCTGGTCGTGGGCGGCGGCAGAGTGGCGGCACAAAAGGTGACGGCACTGGTCGAGGCTGCAGCCCATGTGACCGTCATTAGCCCGGCGACTACTCCGGAAATCGAAGCGCTGGCGGCGACGCAAGTAATCGCGCACCATCCCCGGCAATACGTCAGCGGGGATGTCCGCGGCTTTTTTTTGGCGTTCGCGGCCACCGACGACGAACAGGCGCAGCAACAGCTGGCACAGGATGCCCGGGCGGCTGGCGTGCTGTTGAACGTGGCCGACCGACCCGAGCTGTGCGATTTCATCGTGCCCGCGGTCATGGAACAGGGCGATTTGGTGATCGCGACATCGACCGGCGGTGCCAGCCCCGCGCTTGCCAAACGCATCCGGTGTGAGCTGCAGCAATCCTTCGGCCCGGAGTATGCCGAGGCGCTGCGGTTGTTGCAGCGGCTGCGTGAACGCCTTGCCGGCCGTGTGGCGAGCGCGGCCGAACGCCAACGCATCTTCACGACCCTCGCAAACTCGCCGCTGCTGGAGTATTTGCGTCAGCGGCAGACACGTGCCATCGATCAGCTGCTGGCCGAAACGGTGGGCGATGGAATTTCGCTCGCCACCCTCGGCATGGACACGCTCGGCGTGAAGTTGAGCTGAACGATGACCACTGTGTTACTGGCGTTTGCACTGGCGCTGTATCTCCTGAGCACGGTGACCTTCATAGCGCACGTCATCACCGGTCAGGCTTCGACGCGGCGCGCCGCAGTCGGTTTCCTCGCCTGCGCCTTCGCCATGCACGCCGCCTCGCTGGGCGTGCGGGCGTTCCTGCTAGGCTACGAATCGATCGCCACCTTCCAGGAGGAGCTGTCGTTCATCGCCTGTGTCATGGTTGGTCTGTACCTGCTGATCGCCGGGCGCGCCAATCTCACCGTGGTGGGAGCGCTGGTGACGCCGCTCGCTTTCCTGTTCACCCTGTCGGCATTCGCCTTCAACGCGCCGACCCGCGAACTGCCCGCGCGGCTGCGGAATGTGTGGCTGCCGGCGCACGTCGCTCCGGCGTTTCTGGGCTATGCCATCTTCACGGTTGCTTTCTGCCTCAGCCTTGTCTACCTGCTGCAAGAGAAGCTGCTCAAGGCAAAGCGCAAGGGCGATCTCTTCCGGCGGCTGCCCTCACTGGAGACCCTCGACAACCTGAACCACCGCTTCGTGACCTGGGGCTTCGCGCTGTTCAGCATCGGGATCATCACCGGCTCGCTGCTCGCCAAGGAAACCTGGGGAGCGATGTGGTCGTGGGAGCCGGTGCAGGTGTGGTCGGCAATCACCTGGCTGCTGTACGCGCTGCTGCTGCACGCGCGTACCGTCGGCTGGCGCGGCCGCAAAGCGGCGGCGTTGACCATCGTCGGCTTCGTGGTGCTGGTGGTTTCGTTCCTGAGCGTCAATCTCGTGTTTCCGGGCAAACACACCGGAACCTTCGGCTGATGGAACGTGAAATCCTCATCGTTGGCGTCAACCACCGCAAGGCGCCGGTGGAAATCCGCGAGCAGTTGAGTTTCGGCGACGGATTGCTGGAGCAGGCGCTGCGCGATCTCGTGGCGCTCTCCCCGGTGGAAGAGGGCGTCATCGTGTCCACCTGTAACCGCGTCGAAGTAGTTGCGGCGACCAGTGACGGCGACAGTGCCGTCGACGCACTGGTCGCGTTCCTGGCGCAGGGGGAGCGCATCGCCGGCGAACGGTTGAGTGAGCACCTGTCGGTGTACCGCGGCCGCGAGGCGGTGCGGCACCTGTTCCGGGTGGCGGCCAGCCTCGATTCGATGGTGGTGGGCGAGCCGCAGATCCTCGGCCAGCTCAAAGACTTCTACGGCCGGGCGGCGAGTGTGGGGAGTGCCGGAACGGTCTTGCATCGCTGTTTTCACAAGTCCTTCAGCGTCGCCAAGCGCGTCCGTAACGAGACCGGCGTGGCCGGCAAAGCCGTGTCGGTGAGTTCCGCCGCGGTCGAGCTGGCGTGCAAGATCTTCGATCGGCTGGAAGACAAGACGGCCATGCTCCTCGGCGCTGGCACCATGAGCGAGCTGGCGGCGCGGCATCTGCTGGCGCACGGCATCCGCGGCATCATCGTGGCCAACCGCACTTTCGAGCGCGCCATCGAGTTGGCGCGCGATTTCCACGGCACGCCCGTGCCCTTCGAGGATTTTCCGCGCTACCTGCAGCTGGCCGATGTCGTCATTGGATCCGCTGCCGCCGACGGCTACGTGCTGACCCCGGCGCGGGTGCAGGAGGTGCTGCGGGCACGCAACTACCGGCCGCTGTTCCTGATCGACATGAGCGTGCCGCGCAACTTCGATCCCGCCATCAACGATCTCGACAACGTCTATCTCTATGACATCGATGACCTCGGCGGCCGCGCCCAGGACAACCGTGATGAGCGCGGCCGCGAGGCCGAAAAGGCCGAGGCCATTATCGAAGAAGAAGTGGAAAGCTTCTGGCGTTGGCTGTCCTCGCTCGACGCCGTCCCGACCATCGTGGCACTGCGCGAGAAGGTGGACACGATCCGCAAGGGTGAGCTGGAGAAGACGTTGGCGACCTCCCTGCGTGAGCTCACGCCGCGGGAGCGCGAGGCGCTCGAAGCCATGACCACCGCCATCGTCAACAAGATCCTGCACGCCCCTATCACGCATCTGAAACAAGACGACCGGCAACGCGAGGCGTTCTACGTCGCTGCGGCGCGACAGCTCTTCGACATAGAGGAGCCCGAAGACCGGGAGGAGCCCGAAGACCGGTGAGGCGCAGTATCCGCATCGGGACTCGCGGCAGTCAACTGGCGTTGACCCAGTCGCGGTGGGTGCAAGCGTGTTTGCAGCGGCAACACCTGCCGCTCGAGGTCGAGTTGGTAACGATCACGACCTCGGGCGACCGCTTCGTCGAGCAACCGCTGAGCGCGATCGGGGGCAAGGGCCTGTTCGTCAAGGAGATCGAAGAGGCGCTGCGGGCGGGCAGCATCGATTGCGCCGTGCACTCGATGAAAGACGTGCCCGGCGAACTCGCGCCCGGGCTGACCATCGCCGCCGTGCCTGCACGGGAGGACCCACGTGACGTGCTGATCACGCGCGACGGTGTCCACCTGGAGGCTTTGCCGCGCGGCGCCCGCTTGGGTACGAGCAGCTTGCGACGGATGGCGCTGGTGCGTGCCGCGCGCGGCGACCTCGAGGTCACGGATCTGCGCGGCAACGTCGATACCCGCTTGCGGAAACTGGCGCGCGGCGACTTCGATGCGATCGTCCTTGCCTGCGCTGGGTTGCGGCGGCTGGGCATTCAACCGAGCGGGATGGCCCTTTTGGATCCCCAGCAGTTCATCCCGGCAATCGGACAGGGCGCACTCGCGATCGAAAGCCGTACCGACGAAACCACCGAGTTGCTGGCGCCGCTCGACGACGCGGCGACACGCCTCGCGGTCATGGCGGAGCGCGGCTTTCTCGCCCGTGCCGGTGGATCGTGCCGCACGCCGCTCGCAGCACACGCGACCGTTCACGAGAATACATTGGAAATGCGGGCGCTCATCGCCAGCCCCGACGGGCGTCAGGTCGTACGCGGTGAACGCCGCAGCTCGGTAGCGACGGCAGCCGCTCTCGGTACCGAGCTGGCAGAGGAACTGCTCGCCAGGGGCGGCGCGGAGATCTTGCAGGCGCTGGGCATCAGCAGTACAGGCGCGCATAACCAATAGGGCAAGTAGGCTGCTGGTTCAGAATTCGATCTGAGGTTACGGTGGCAGGTAAGGTCTATCTGGTCGGCGCAGGGCCGGGGGATCCCGGACTGCTGACGGTCAAAGGCACGCGTTGCCTCGAGCGGGCGGACGTCGTCATCTACGACTATCTGGCCAACCCGCGGCTGCTCGATTACACACGGGCAGACGCGCAACGCATTCTGGTCGGGAAGCACGGCGGTGGGGCGCGCGTCGAGCAAGACGTCATCACGAAGCTCACCATCGATCAGGCGCTGGCCGGCCGTGTGGTCGTGCGCTTGAAAGGCGGTGATCCCTTCATCTTTGGCCGCGGCGGCGAAGAGGCCGACGCCATTCGCGCCGCCGGCTTGGAGTTCGAGATCGTTCCCGGGGTGTCGTCGGCCATCGCCGTCCCAGCGTACGCCGGTATTCCGCTGACCCACCGCCACTTGGCCTCGAACGTAATTTTCACCACCGGCTACGAGTACCTAACGAAAGAGGAGCCGGCGGTGCGCTGGGCAGAGCTGGCGCGTAGCGGTAGTACGCTGGTGATCCTCATGGCCGTGGGACAGCTGCGGTCGAGCATGGAGAAGCTCATTGCCGGCGGACTCGCGCCCACCACACCGGTGGCGCTGATCCGATGGGGAACGCGTGCCGACCAAGAGACGACCGTTGGTACGGCGGCGACGATCGCCGCGTTGGCCGAGGCGCGCCAGGTGCGGCCACCGGCAATTGCCGTAGTTGGCGAGGTGGTCCAGCTGCGCGAGCAGTTGAACTGGTTCGAACGCAAGCCGCTCTTCGGTCGCCGTATCGTCATCACGCGCCCGCGCGCGCAGGCGGCAGAGTTTGCCGAGCAGCTCGAAGCCTTCGGTGCCGAAGTGGTGCCGTTTCCGACCATCGAGATGACGCCGCCACCGTCCCTGGCGGCGGTGGATGACGCCATGCAGCGCGCCGCGGAATTCGACTGGGTGGTGTTCACCAGTGCCAATGGTGTGCGCGTATTCTTCGAGCGGCTGCAGGCCCTAGGTGGGGACGTGCGTGACTGGCATCACGCCCGCTTCGCCGCAATTGGACCGCAAACGGCTAGGGCGCTGCAGCAGTACTGCGTGCGTGTCGACATCGTCCCGGAGGAGTTCCGGGCCGAAGCGGTGGTGGACGCACTGGTGCAGGCGGGCGTGGCCGGGAAGCGTATCTTGCTGCCGCGCGCGGTCGGCGCACGCGACGTGTTGCCGGTACAGTTGCAGCAACACGGTGCGCTCATAGAGGAAGTCGCGACTTACACGACCGCCCTTCCGTCCGACACGGCTGGGGAGCTGCGCGGGTTGCTGCTCAGCGGGGGTGCCGATCTCGTGACCTTCACCAGCTCGAGCACGGTGGACAACTTCGTCGCCGTCTTTAAAGGTGAGGTCGAACATGTGCTGGCGCACGCCGCGGTGGGCTGCATCGGTCCGATCACCGCCGACACCGCGCGCCGCTATGACATGCAGGTGGACATTCAGCCGAGTTCGTACACGATTCCGGCGTTTGTCGATGCGATCGTACGGTATTACTCGGACCAGCCGCGGAAGAGCAGGCGGGCCGAATGATCTCTGGGAGGATAAGGTAATGGGATTTCCCGAATATCGGCCCCGGCGCTTGCGGCGGAACGAGAACTTCCGCCGCATGGTTCGCGAGACACGGCTGAGTGTGGACAATCTCATCATGCCGCTGTTCGTGGTGCCCGGTTCACGCGTGGTCAAGCCGGTCGGCAGCATGCCGGGAGTGGCGCAGCTTTCGGTGGATCGCTTGGTGGAGGAATGCAAAGAGATTCGTGACCTAGGTATCCCGGCGGTGATCTTGTTCGGCATCCCGGAGGCCAAGGACAACGTCGGATCGAGCGCCTACAGTGACAATGGCATCGTCCAGCAGGCCTTGCGCGCGTTGAAGAACGACGTGCCGGGGCTGTTACTCATCACCGACGTTTGCCTGTGCGAGTACACTGACCACGGACATTGCGGTGTGGTGGTCGACGGCGATGTCGACAACGACGCCACCTTGGATCTCCTGGCGAAGGAAGCGCTGTCGCACGCCCGAGCCGGGGTGGACATGGTGGCGCCCTCGGACATGATGGACGGGCGCGTCGGCGTCATCCGCGATACGCTGGATGAAGAAGGCTTCGAGCAGGTTCCCATCATGGCGTATGCGGCGAAATTCGCGTCCGCCTTTTACGGACCGTTTCGCGAGGCAGCGGAGTCGGCGCCGCAGTTCGGGGACCGGCGCTCGTATCAGATGGATCCGCCCAACGCTGACGAGGCGCTCCGGGAGGTAGAGCTTGACATCAACGAGGGCGCGGATGTCGTGATGGTGAAGCCGGCGCTGCCGTACCTCGACCTGATCTGGCGCGTAAAAGAGGCGTTTGGGTATCCGGTCGCGGCGTACAATGTCAGCGGCGAATACGCCATGGTCAAGGCGGCGGCGCAGAATGGCTGGCTCGACGAAGAGCGCGTGATGATGGAGCTGCTCGTCGACATCCGCCGCGCCGGGGCCGACATGATCCTAACGTACTTTGCCAAAGACGCAGCGCGGCTGCTCGCCCGCAGATGAGGCGTCTTTCCTCATCCATAGCTTGGCGGCACCGGCGGCACTTTGCTATACACCGCGTTGTTCGTCTCCGCGTTCGATCGCCAACAGCTCGGGCCGAGCGGCGGCGGGGTCGGAATGCGGAAGACGAAGGAGGTTCGGCGTGAGTCGTGAAGACTTGATTCAGATCGAAGGCACCGTGAAGGAGGTCATGGCCGGCGGCCAGTTTCGGGTGGAATCCGACAAGGGGCAGCAGTTTCTGGCCAAGATCAGCGGTCGCATGCGTCGGTTCCACATCAAAGTCATACCCGGCGATCGCGTCACCGTCGCCGTGTCGCCCTACGATCCCAGCCACGGCCTGATCGTCTACCGCAGCACCTAAGAAACAAACCGATTCTCGTTCAGCTTTGGCCGTGCGTCGCCTGACGGCGACGGACGATGACCCGTCAGTCCATCTTGTTCGCGCCGGTGCGCGCTACGAGATTGCTGGCGCGGTGTAACGACTCGAAGGTCCCGGCGTCGCTCCACCAGCCGCGCAAGATATCGTACGTCAGCAGGCCACGCTTCAGATAGATATTGTTCACGTCTGTGATCTCAAGCTCGCCGCGCGGCGACGGGCGCAGCGTCCGGATGATGTCGAACACCTCGCCGTCGTAGAGATAGATGCCAGTGACGGCGTAGGAGCTTTTCGGGTGCGTCGGCTTCTCCTCGATGCGAATGATGCGCCCGTTGTGCAGCACGGGCACGCCGAAACGGCTCGGATCGGGGACGCGTTTCAGCAGGATCTTCGAGCCAGCCGGTTGCTCTTCGAACTTCTGCACCGCGGCGCAGATATTCCCCTCGATGAGGTTGTCGCCGAGGATGACGCAGATCTTCTCGCGGTCGGCGAAATGCTCCGCCAGCAGCAGCGCATGCGCGATGCCGCCCTCGCCCTCTTGGTAGGTGTAGTTCAGGTGCTTCAAGCCGAACGCTTTTCCGTTGCCGAGCAGCTTGAGAAAGTCGCCGGCGTAGTTGCCGCCCGTGACTAGCAGGATGTCTCGGATGCCGGCGTTGATAACGGTTTGGATCGGGTAGAAAATCATCGGGCGATTGTACACTGGCAACAGGTGCTTGTTGGTGACCCGGGTGAGCGGATCGAGACGCTTGCCGAGACCGCCCGCAAGGATTACGCCCTTCACGTCACCATCCCCATGGCGCGGCGTATCCTATCGAGAGCAGCTGGATTGGGCAAATGTGCAGGCTACGACCGCTGCGCGTCGCGTGACAGCGCCGCATCTAACCCGCGATCGATCGCCTCGATCGCCCGCACACGCGCGGCCGCCTTCAGGTGCATTTGCACGCATGTCAGCAGCCGCTCGCGCACCACCGGTCGGGGGAGGAAATCAACCGCGCCTTCCCTCATAGCACGCTCGCGTGTCGCCAGGCGATCGTCGCAAGTGAACATGATCACCGCGATGTTGCGCGTGGCAGGATCGTGGCGCAAGGCCGCCAAGGTTGCCCATCCATCCATACGAGGCATAATCAGGTCGAGCAGAATCAGATCAACGTGATGGTTCTTTACGACTTCCAAGCATTGCCAGCCACGCGCCGCCTTCAGGCAGCGGATGCCCGCTCTTTGCAAAGAGCGCACCGTGAGCATCAAATTGTCCTCGGTATCGTCAACGACGAGCACCGTTCCGCTGACGTCATCTGTGGTTGGCACTATCATCTGCCTCCGCCTCTGGCCCAGGCGTTCATGGGTGAGGCAAATGTCGTTCCAGGCGAGCGGGCTTCGGGCGCAACGGTGAATACTGCGACGCTCCCAGGGACTTCTGAGTCACTCCGTCAGGTTGTTGTCGGCCTCGATCAACATCGACGCTCACCCCCGGTTACATCTCTTGTCCACCACGCCGTGCTCTCAGTTTATGGCAACAACTGCACGGCACGGGCGTTGTTAAAGAATCAGAGGCCCGGTTCTGAACAGCGCGGGAAAACCGAGAGCGAGTGCGATGACTTACGGTGGCGCTTCACCTTGCCGGCGCCACTTGTCGTACTTGCGCTGGAAGCGTTCACGCTCCTGTGGTGGGAGCTTTTTGAAGCGCTCGTAGTTCTGGCGGATGCGTGCGCGTTCGTCCGGCGACATGCTGCGCCAGCGTTCGTAACGCTGTTCGATCTCGCGTTGCCGTTCCTGCGGCAGTTGTTCATGGCGCCAGTAGTTCTGCAAACTCTGGTAGCGCTCTTTGGGGCTCAAGTCGCGCCAGCTTCCAACCGGATGCACCTGGGCGGATACGATCTGTACGCCAGCGATAAGGCTGCCAGCCAGGAGCAGGGCGATCGTGGCCACCGGCACTCTCATGGCGTCGGAATTACCCTGCATGCAGCGTCTGATCCTCATCCAAGGGAACAGACTCGACCGTGTCAAAATTCTCCAGTGCGTCCAGGTGCTGAATCAATTGGTAGTCCTCGAACAGCTCGGGTTGGCTGCTGACGGCCACAGGCGGTGATTCAACCCCCAGCGGGATCAACACCGCGTTGGGGCCTCCCATGATCGAGAAGAGCATGATAACGCCGATCATGACTGCGGCCGCGGCAATTGCCATCGGCCGGAAGAACCAAGGCCAGAATGGCGCCCGCGGTTCGGGCTCGGCGGTCAAGGCGCGCCGCAATCTCGCCTGCAGTGCGCCGAACTCGTAATCCGCCACCGCCGTTGCGAGGGGCAGTGCCTGACGCTGCCAGCGGATGGCCGCGCTCACGCTTTCCGCCTCGGCCGCACACGCGCCGCACTCGGCTAGATGTTGCTCAATCCGTTCCGCCCGCCTGCGCGACAGCTCGCGGTCACACCACGCGGTCAGATCTCCTTTGACAGCTCGACAGTTCATCATTTCCCTATTGAGAATAGCTCCGCATCTGCTCGCGCAGGGTGACAGTAGCGCGATGGATCAAGCTCTTCACCGCCGATACCGAGCACGACAGGCTTGCGGCCACTTCGTCGTACGACAAACCGTTGACCCTCGCGAGGAGCAACGCGGCACGCTGTTGCGCCGGCAGCTCGGCGACCGCCGCGCGCAGCCGGTCCAGTGTTTCGTGGTCGAGCACCATCTCCTCGCTGCTCCGGCTCGGAGCCTCCACGGACGCTGACGGATCGTCCATATGCTCCCTAGAAAGTGGATCGAGCGGTTCCAAACGGACGCGATGTTCCGGTCGCCGCAATTCACTGAGGCAGGCATTGGTGACCATGCGGTACAGCCAGGTCTTAAACCGCGCCCGCGGAGCATAGCGGGACCGCGTGCGATAGATCTGTAGGAACACGTCCTGCGCTAGTTCCTCAGCGCGTGCCCGGTTGCCAACGAATTGCATCGCGAAGCCGATCACCCCTGCGACATGTTTCTCGAACAGCCGATGGTACGCAGCTTGATCCCCCTGCTGTACTGCCAGCATGAGCTGCACATCGGAATCCGCGTCGCTGTCCAACGGCCTACTCGCTTCTTCTAACGCACCAACCACGGGCAAGTTGCGGGAAAGTAGCGCATTCCGCGGGGCCATCAGGTTACGCACCATACATTCCCGGCTGCTGGGGCTGGGGTGCCTTCACGACCGTACGTACCACATAGTCTCCCGACAGCAATAATCCGTAGGCCTACCGTACCTGGGATTCTCTACCGCGGCAGACGATTATGGGCGCGGGTTTGCACCCCGTACCACCCCGGCGCAACATGAGGGTTCCGCCCTGCATTAGCGGCTTTGGGTGCGCGATATACAAGTCAGCGCGATCTGGCGTGTCTCTGCTGGGTACGACTAGAAGTCCGGCGGCGGGCCACTCGGGCCTGAGCCGGGAGCGTCTCGCGCGGCGTAATCTGGCGCAGCAGGTGGTACTTCACCTTGCTGGCCAATTGCCCGAACAACATATTGAGCCGGTCGGGGTCGTGGCGTCGCAGCGCCTCTTCGATGCGTTGCCGGTGGTCGTCCAAATAGCTGATTTGATATTCGCGCTTTCGCAGCCGTACCCGTTCCGGTACTTGTGCGCGGGTCTGAATAACCCGCACAATTTCATGCAGAATCGTCGAATCCACACGCACCGTTGGCACCTTCAAGCCCCTAGCCTGTTGATGCACATTTCCACTGGAAGTTTTCTAGCACGAATCCGTTACTGCAACAAAGGACAGGAGGGAATACGCCGGGAACCGGAGAGATAACGACAAATTTTCAAGTACTTAGAGAATGGCCTCGGGCGCTAGCCAGGCCTATACGCGCTGGCGCCGCTCCTGGGCCTCTTGGTCGGACTTGCACCCGATGCACAGTGTGGTCACGGGCCGCGCCTTCAGCCGCTCAAGGCCAATCGGGCCACCGCACCCCTCGCACAAGCCGTAGCTGCCGTCGCTGATGCGCTTCAGAGCGTCATCAATCTTGGCGATCAGTTTGCGCTCGCGATCCCGGATGCGCAGCATCGCGTTACGATCCGATTCCAGCGAAGCGCGATCGGTGGGATCCGGGAAGTTCTCCTTGCTTTTGGTCATGCCTCCGAGCGTGCGTTCCGCTTCGCTCAGGAGCTCTCGCCGCCGCGCCATCAACAGCCGGTGAAAGGATCTCAGCTGGCGCTGATTCACTGCATGCCTCCAGGATTTTGGGTTCCTACCACTGCCCTGTAGCGCTGTAAAGCTCGTTTTACGCGCGACATCGACGCGGCCTTGCATAACGGATGGCACCCAACATAGCCTGGAACTCGTGCGTGTGGATGCCCCCATTGACCCGCGGGTGCGGGTGTTGGTGGAAGCGTTGAACCAAATCCCCGGCGTCACCACGCGGGCAAGTTGCGAGGGAGCAGGACAGGCCCTTGAGACGCACCGGCATGCCGACCTGGCGTACGTCGCCTTTCGGCAGCCGCTGCCTTTGCGTTTTCAGGAGTTTCTCCTGACCAGCATCGGCTCTGTGGCCCGCGTGGAGGACGACGGCGTCTACAGCCGTTGGCCCGAGCGCAACAGCGTCTTCATCGCGTCCGCCCTCGCCGCGACGCGGAATTACCTTGCGCAACCACAGCCAGCCCGCCGCGCCTGCGTTTGCTGGCCACTGCCAAAGCTCCGGGCGCGTCTGGCGCGGCAACTCTCCAGCGGACAGGACTTCTGTGTGCAGCTGTGCCTGGAATGCCGCGACCTGGTCTTCGACCCGCATGTGGCGGCGCACCGACCTCTGCCGCTGTTGCGTGGTGACCCAGAACAGGCGGCCCTGTGGTTCACGGCATTCACGCAGCAGCCGCGCAACGCGCTCGACCCTATGCTGATCGCCGCCGACGGCTGGACGAGTTTGATTCTACGGACACAGCGCGGCGAGTTCAGCCCGACGTTCCAACGTCGTTGGTTGCGCTACCGGGCGCGGATGTTAGGCGACCTCGCCACGCGGCAAATGCGGGCCGGCGCCGAAGGTGCCCGGCGCAAGCGCCCGGATCTCGACTTCTTCTACACCGATACCAAAATCGTCTTCGAATGGACCTGTGACTCAAGGTTTCGATGGTTTTGAACTAGGACTTTGAAAATTGGACTGGCGTTTCAACCCGCAGCCAGTTGAGCCCGGTTTGCCGACAGAGACGACTGTGCCTGCGCACGGGCCCAACGGTCGGCGGCAAGCAACGTCTCCAGGTCGTCGGCAGCTGAGCGCACATGCGCTTCGAGCACCTGCGTGAGGATGCGCGGAATGTCGAGGAATGCAATGCCTCCGGCAAGAAAGGCTGCGACCACGACTTCGTTCGCCGCGTTGAGCACGGCCGGTACCGTGCCGCCCGCCCGCAGCGCCTGGTACGCGAGCCCCAGGCATTGGAACTTCGAGAGGTCCGGCTCGCCAAACTCGAGCGTCGCCGCTTGCGGCAAGTCGAGCGCCGGCAAATGGTCCAGTGGCAGTCGGTCCGGATAAGCGAGCACGTACGAGATGGGAATGGCCATGTCTGGGATCCCCAGCTGTGCCAGGACTGAGCCATCGATATACTCCACCATGGAGTGGACGATGCTTTGCGGATGGATGATGACCTGGATGCGCTCCGGTGACACCCCGAACAACCAGTGCGCTTCGATGACCTCCAATCCCTTGTTCATCAACGTCGCGGAGTC
>Ga0326728_10018979_pt1 | contig 13434 bp, 14 predicted proteins | sample MB3enrmetagenome_FD_207602 | JGI IMG/M metagenome (GOLD analysis project Ga0326728, IMG submission 207602) | Lab enriched peat soil microbial communities from McLean, Ithaca, NY, United States - MB31MN | ecosystem: Environmental > Terrestrial > Soil > Wetlands > Peat | place: USA: New York... | reverse complement strand
AGAATACCATATCTGTCACGCCTCGCGCCAGACCCGCTCCCCGCGACGATACGGCAGGCACACCTCGAACTCGAAGTTACCTATTGCGTTGGGGGCGTCATGGCGCTTCGTTTGGCATTCTGGTGATCGTCCATCCAACGTGTGCGCGGCAAGTCGAAACGATTCGCTTTTCTTGAACAGTCAGTCAGGTATTCCGAAGCGCTTTTTCAGCGCCGCCAACTTGGCGGGGTCTTCGCGCTTTCTTTTGGCTTGGGCATTGACGGCCGCGCGAAGATGCTCTTCGGCGGTTGCAGCTAGTCCCAAAACAAGCGCTTGGGGATAAGATTCATGCTGCGGAACCGGAAATTTGAGCGTAGCGAAGGGCGACGGGGCGCGGCACCCGCTGCCACCGACCATGGCCACGGGAAAATCTGCGATCCAGCGACGGGCGATGCGGAACTCCACAGCATGTGGACGCACTCCTCCCTGCGGTGTTGTTCCAGTCGCAGCCTGGGACCCAGATCCCTGCGCTCAGGCAGTTCGCCATCGATGAAATCGATGAAAATCCTGCGTGCCGCTGAGCAGCAACTCCGCCCACGCGGTGTACGTCAGGATGCGCAGAACCATCTGCCGGGCCGTACGGAGCACCTGACACGGCACCAGCATCACGCTGTGCAGAAACCGCCGATACTCCATGCGCCGCACGTCGCGGGCGAGGCGCTTCGGCAGCAGGATGGATAGCCAGATCTTCAGGTTCCACGCCAGCGTGGCGATCACCGCATAGGCCCAGTTCGACACTAGACCGTCAGAGGGCATCCGCAGCGCCTGCACCCCGTTCTTGAGCTGCTCAATCAGGTTCTCTTGGTTGCACCGCTGGTTGGCCTCGAAGACCACCTCCGACGCCGTGAGCACGGCGGCGCCAACGTTGGTGATAAGAAAAGGTAGCGGGTCTGATCGAACAGGTGCTGCTGCCCCCGCTCGACGCGGATCTTCTTGCGCAGGATCAGCAGCCGATACGCACGCTGGCAGTTGTGGGGCCGGTAGTCGACCTCGGCACCGTGCTCCTCCTCCAGAGTCAGCTTCTCGTAACCGCGTTCGTTGACGATAATTTCCTTCACATTCTCCGGCCGTCGCCGCGGCCGATCCGCCGGTGCGGGCGTGGCGCGCTTCAAGGGCCTGAAGCCCTTCTCCGACAAGCTGTCGGCGCGCTCCACCAGATTGCGATGCGCATCCATGCCGAAGACGAACTCCACCCCGGCCTCGGTCCAGCGATCGCAGTGCGCCGTCAGAGAAAAGTCCGTATCGCCGCGCAGCCGTACCCGGCGGAAGCCGCCGTGCCGCACCAGCGCCACCGCCGCGTCCATGTACACCTCGGCCCCGCTGTGGGAGGGGGCATTGCCCGACCGATTCTTGACGAACAGCACCTCCTGCGTGCTCGCCAGGGTGACCACCAAGGGCGCATAGCCCCAGATCCCCTTGTAGGAAATGTCCATCCCTTCTTTGCACTCTCCCGTGGTCGGCGCGATCGTCCCGTCGACGTCGATCCGTGCCAGGGCTCGCTCCTTCTTGGAAAGTTTCTTCCACACCTTCACGCGCGCTGCGTTCGTTGCTCCCATCAACTCCATGCCCCGACCCTCATCGAAGCGGCGCAGAAAGTCCCCAGCGGTGGTGGGGTCCGGAACCCGGTCACACCCCAGCGTGTTCAGGTAGGCCTCGTTGCTGCGCAGGCGCTCCAGGTCCTCCAGCCGCGTGCCGCCGCAGAGCACGTTGTAGGCGAGATTCAGGACATGATCGGACTCGTGGTATGGGAAATGGCGCTTGAACACGTGCACGCGCTCGTCGATGCTCCCGGCCAGTCCGAGCGCGCGCACCATCTCGTGGACCAGCCCAATCCCGCCGCAGGGCATCGCCTGGATGCCGGCCGCGATCTCGTACCGGATATTGCTGCCCGCCATCATCGGGTGCGAGCAGTCCGCGGGCAGATTGTCCCGATCCAGCCGCGCTGCCAGCCGCATTCGTTGCCCCTCCCACACCACCGCATCCCGAACCCTCATCTGAAACCACCCTCCGTCACCTCGTCTGCAGCCAGCGACGAGCGCAGCTTATCCTTGTGCGACAAGGGCTTCCAGAGATGTAGGTCGATTTCAACACCCCCCAGGTACTTTTTCAGGGACTAGTGCCCTCAGGTCTTCCACCCATCGACCTTCCACAAATGCCTCGACACTCTGCGGGATCCAGTCAATCCCACCGGGGATGTCTTGCTCACCCCGCAGCGCCATAGCAAAAACCTGCTCATCATCCACGTACAAGGTGAGATTTCCCGTCCAGGCAATGTGATCGTACCGTGAGTGTTCCTCGAAATAGGAGTCCCGCCCCTTTTGCGTCCACGAGAAGCGGTACCGCGTACCTCCGTGGCTGAAGAGATAGACCTTAACATCGCTCGTCTCTCCGATCTGTTGCTCAAGATCATTCACGACCTGTGGGACGTATTCCGTCCTCTCAGGGTCGGCCCGCCAGACCGGATAATTCCTCACCTTGTAGAGGAAGAACTCCGAGATTGTTTGAGGCAGGTGGAGTGCGACGGCGCGCTTCTTTCGACGCTCAACCTCAGCGTAGATTTCGTCAGCGTCGGACACGTCAGTCCCAACAAGCACGTGGTCGGGCTGGGCGTTATGTGGGTTTCACTTTACCGATGCCCTTGCCTTTCGGCTCCCGAACTATGATATCGCTCGTGCCGGTGCGTGGTGGCCGAGGCTTGGGTGGTTTTCTCTTTGTACTTGCCATCTCGGTTTCGAACTCCTGTGGCTGATCGTACTTCGGCCGCCTTACCGAAGTCAACGAACGAGCCCTCACCGATTTCGCGCCTGTGGCCGGTTGCCATGAGTTGGGACACGGGAAAAAGCCAGCTGTTAGGCTGTTAGGGGAAGGTCGACATGGACGTGCACGGCGAGGCGAATGCAGGCGGGACTGACAGCGACCTCAATTTGCTGATCGTCGAAGAATCGGCCCTGCCTCGTTACAAGCGCTCGGCCCGCTATCGGCGGGCGCTGTGCGGACTCTTCCCGGCCAAGGACATCGTGTGGGTAGCGCTAGCGACTCCCGCTCTGATGGGGTATTGTTCGCATCAAGATGACGCATGTTGAGTTGGAGATCCCCGACGAGGTGGCCAGTAAACTGCGCGAGCGGGCTGAGAAGCTCGGGATAACAGTCCCGCGGTACGTGGAGGAGATCGTGCGCCGGGATGTCGCGGCCGGCTGGCCGCCACGGTTCTTCGAAGAAGTGGTCGGGGGATGGAAGGGCACACCCCTGGAGCGCCCCCCACAGGGTGAGCTGGAAACACGGGACGAACTGTAGGTGTACCTGCTCGACGCTAACGCCTGTATCCGCATCCTCAACAAGACTTCGCCTCCGCCATCGAGCGGCTGGCGCCCGCAGCTCAACCGCCAACCCGCACTCCATCATGCCCGCGGTCTTTGAGGGTGTCGATTTTCTTGACATGGTTCTTGCTCCAGCGGGTACAAGATCGCCACCACCCTGCCCGGGCGGTTGAAACCGCGGCTACGAACCGCACCAAGCCCGCCGGCGCGGGCTCCCCGCCCCCAATTGGACCAGTCGGCGCAGGCCGACTTCGTGCTTTTCGTAGGCGCGAATTCATTCGCCGGCCGGCGGAGCGTTTATCGATAGTCTCTCTTTAAGCGGGCATCTAGCGGATGCGGGATGGATTCCCATCAGAAGAGAGAGTGTCGATAAACTCGCAAACCCGGCTTCGACAAGCTCAGCCTGAGCGGTAGTGGCTTCGATGTCATTGACCTTTTCCGCTCACCCTGAGCCGGCTTTGCCCGACAATGGCGGCTTGCCCGGCAATTCGGAAGCCTGCCCGACAATTCGATCGGCCTCTCCAGTTTCCGGCTTGGCCCATAAAGTCCTCGCATGCGCCTAGCGCCTAGCCGGCTTTGCCCATAAAGCCTAGCCTGCCCATAAAGTCGGTCGGTTGCCCATAAAGTTACGACACGGCCCGTGCCTCCGCCGTGCTCGACACGCGCCCACTCCTGAGCCATTCATCCAAGTCGTCCTTGTAGTAAAAGACCCGACCACGCTTCACGAACTTAGGGCCGGTGCCATTGGAACGCTTGTTCTTGAGAGTTAGTACCGAAAGGCCAAGATAATTCGCAGTATTACGTGTATCCAGTCGCCCATCTGGAAGCATCTCGATCGTGGCAGTTTGCATCTTCCGGCGTCGCTGTATTCTAACCGCACACATATTGCCCTCTTGTGTTCCCATTGTCCCATATGCTAGTTACCTTGCGTGCTATTGCGGTACAAAGGAGGCCACAGTGAGCGCAGCGAAGACAAAGGGTATGCCACGGTCCGAAACCGTGACGGTGCGATTGGATCAACGCTTGCGATATCTGGCGGAACTGGCTGCTCGCAAGCAACGTAGGACGTTGTCGAGCTTCATTGAATGGGCGATCGAGGATAGCCTCAGCCGCATCGAACTCGTTCATGGCGAGGAGAAGGCCACATTGGCCGATTTGGCTTGGCCCTTGTGGGATGTGGACGAGGTCGAACGCTTCACTAGGCTCGCAATTCGCTACCCTGAGCTTCTGACGCACAGCGAACAGGTCTTGTGGAAGGCGATACGCGAACATGGCGGCTTCTGGGAAGGCCGTCGTGGCCCTTCCGGGAAATGGGTTTGGCAGACGGATGAAAACAGCCTTCTGGTAGAAAAGCTTAAGGAGTATTGGCCAGCCCTGATACGGTACGTGGATACAGATCCGAGCATGCTTCGATACGTATTCTCGGAATGGCACCCACCAGACGAAGAACCGGCTAAGGAGTCCAAAGAGCCTTCGGAACCAGACCGCTTCTGAGGAAGCTCCAATGTTATTGGTGAAAGCGGTGATGCGGCGGTGGGCTGGGGATGGTCGCAAGGCGCGGGCACCGCCTTGTTGCACGCCATAAACCGCACTGGACGCACTTAACCAGTCCAGGGAAACCGACGACATCAGGGTCGCCGGCCCCCGGACCGCAACGCCGGCTCGGCGCAAAGCATTGCACGCAGCACGTCGAGCGGGCGCTTTAAGAGGAATGTCACGATGCCAGCCAAAAAGAAAGAGGTAGAAAAGCAAGTGGGAACGCCCAAAGATCCACCGCCCAAGATCCGTTGGGCGAAGAATGGTAAAGCGTTCCGAGCTAGCGACTACGACGTGCGTCACGCCTGATGCGCTCAACAGCGGGAAGGCGCCAGTTGAATGCTGGCGCCGAACCGCTCTGCGGTCACTTTCCCGGCTGCATTTTCGGCAAGTCCCACCGCGGGCTCTTGCACTTCGGGCAGACCCGTGGCCGGTCCTCGCCGCGCCGCAACCACGCATGCCCACAACGGCACCGATACCCATCGAGTTTAACGTCTCCGATTGGCAGTTCCTCTTTCGTGCCCTTCCCCATACCGCACCCCCAAATGGATCTGCAAATAATATATCGATTCGGTCTTGACATTGCAAGCTACCATTGGTATATTCCAATTGTAACGCAGATTGGGGGAGCCAATGGATGCCAGACAGCAACGGGGACTCGAAATCGCAGCGATGAGCAAGATCACCAAGCGCGGCAACGAGACATGGATTGTCCCGTCGCAATCGCTGAACGGGAAGTACGCGGTCACCATCACCGCAGAGGGGAAGCAGTGCACCTGCCCCGACTTTGAGTTGCGGCAGCAGCCCTGCAAACACGTGTACGCCGTGCAGTACGTCCTGTTTCGTGAGAGCGTGACCGAGACCAAGCCCGATGGCACGGTCACGACCGCCACCAAGGAAGCTGCAGGCGTCCGTGTCACGTATTCGCAGAACTGGCCACAGTACAATGCCGCGCAGAGCAGTGAAAAGGATCACTTCTGCCGGTTGCTGCACGATCTGGTTACCGACATCCCGACACCGCCGCAGACCGGGGCTGGCCATCGTCGCCTGCCACTTTCCGACCTGATCTTCGCAGCGGCGTACAAGGTCTACTCCGGGTTCAGCGCTCGCCGGTTCATGTCCGATCTGCGCGCCGCGCAGGAAGAGGGCCTGATCGGCACTGCGCCGCGCTACAACACCATCTTTGATGTGATGCAGTTGGAAGAGCTGACGCCAATCCTGCACGGGTTGGTCACGGCCACGGCCAAGCCACTGGCAAGCCTGGAAACGCAGTTCGCTGTGGATAGCACCGGCATCGGCACGCAGTGCTTTTACCGCCACCACACGGCGAAATACGGGCATGACCAGTACGCTCGCGATTACCTGAAGCTGCATGCCTGCGTCGGCACACGGACTAATGTCGTAACCGCCGTCGCGGTCACTGACCGTTCTGGTAGTGATCCCCAACAATTCCCTGCACTCATCGAACAGACAGGCCGCGACTTTGACATGCGGGAAGTCAGCGCCGATAAGGCTTACATCAGCTACGACAATCTTGACGTGGTCGAAGCTCTCGGCGCCAAGCCGTTCATTCCGTTCAAATCGACGGCGAGGGCGAATGCACGAACGAAGGGCCGACAGCCCACCAAGACATGGATTCGGCTCTATCACTATTTCCAACTGAACCGCGAAGAATTCTTGGAGCATTACCATCGCCGCTCGAATGCTGAGAGCACGTTTTCGATGGTGAAGCGCTGCATCGGTGACACACTGCGGAGCAAGACTCACGTGGCGCAGATTAACGAAGCGCTCTTGATGATTATATGTCACAATATCCGGTGCCTGATTCATGAGATGTACGAGCTTGGAATCAACCCAGTTTTCTAATACGGGCCGCGTCCATATGGGCGCAGTTGGTTCCCCTCTGGCCGCTTGACTTCGCCTTCGGATTGGCGATAGCAGGATGCTGAAGCGCAACAACTGGCGGCCGCTTTCAGCAGAGCGCCCCAACGACGCCAGCGAGCAGATTTAACTAGACCCATGGACCTACCGTTTCCGGTTACGCCGTCGCCTGAACATAAGCCAGAGAACCACGAGGCCGATTATTAGATCCCGATAGGAGTCCTCACCCGTGAACGAAGCCTCCATAATATACTGGCTTTCCTGGATAGACTGGGGCAGGAGCATCGCGTTGCTGTGTGTTGCTGTAGGAGTCGCGTTCGAATTTATCGCAGACCGACTAAAGAAGCCGCTTGAGCGGATAGTCGAGACGGCTCGCAAGCTAGAACTTGCACGACTGCACAACGAATCGGAGCATTTGCGAGCTGACAACCTGGCGCTACAAAATATCGTCCGGCCCCGCCGCATTCCATTGCACGTCAAGAAAATTGAGGAGTTGAGGCAATTTTCTGGAACGCGGCTCTTCATCCAGAGCGTCCCAGATTGGGAGGCTAGGACGCTTGAACAGAATATCGCTTGGGTCATGAGCCATGCGGGCTGGAAATCAGAATCAGTGGGCGAAGCCCAGACGCTGTTATCTCCAGTTAACATCAACGATGGAATGCGGATGTACTCACCCGGATTCGAGATCTCGCACGGAAAGCCTACGCTCGCGCCAGTTGGCACGCGGGAACGAACGACGTACGAAGCTGCACAATCGCTCAGCAAGTATCTCCGAGAATTCGGGGTAGACAATTCGGTCCAATCGTTTGATGCGTTGCCGGCGGCCCGGTGGGTGCCACTCGCCGACGCGATCATGGTTGTGATCGGCGCAAAGCCGGCCTTTGCGAAGATTATGATGCTGCAAGATGGTTTGCAGGACGGGTGATCATGAGACAGCGGAGAGCCCGCAGATTTGACAATGGAGGTTGAGACCGCCCAATACTGGCTGTCTTGGATCAACCGCGCCGGCACGGTCGCTCTCTTTCTGGTAGCCGTCGGCGTTGGGTATGAATTCGTAGCCGATAGACTTGCCGCGCCCTTAAACAAGATACTCGACCAAGCACGCAAAGAAGACCTGGGACGGCTGCATAAAGAGACGGCGGAGGCGAACGAAAAAGCAGAACGAGAAAGGCTGGCCCGTGTCGCAATCGAAAGGCGACTCAATCCGATCTTACTGAGTCCACAACAGCGCCAGGATGCTGCAGCAAAACTGGAAAGGTTTAAGGGCGCGACGGTGGGTATGTGCCTGTGCCCGAATACGACCAAAACGGGCGAGCACGCCCGTGAAATAGCGGCGGTCCTAGCGCTTGCAAAGATAGATGCAGCCTTGGGCGAAGACCCCGTCTGTTCGCTACCGAATATCGCTGTATACATTGCCGAAACACGCTCCGAATCCCGCGAGCTAGCAGAGGCACTTATCGGGTCGTTCGCAGGGATAGGGCTCCCAATGGCACCAAGGCCGCAACCGATGCCACGCTTTCCAAACCATCCTGCACCTGTCGGCGACGCGGAAGCGGTCAACGCACCGGTTCTCATTGCGATCGGTGACAGGCCGTGACGGAGGATTGTATGGCCTGCGCGCAGAAGATCATCTTCTTCTGCTATCGGTGAATGATGGAATACTTGGACAGTGTCGTTCCAGCTATGTGTATTGGTGTCTCGGTTGCCGCGCTGTTGTGCATAGCCGTAGCATCCTGGCGTTTTTACTTTGGAACGACTGACGGGACTCAGGAGCGACAGCGCCAAAACCGTGCTGCTGGCGATCATGGCGAAGCCAGTAACGATAGCGGCCACGGCGATCCAACCAGTATCGCTCTGCGCGCCTTTGTAGATGAATATCGCGCCAACGAAGAACAGAATAGCGGACGCGAAAACCGACGCTTCTATATTGAGTGTGCCGCCCTCATTATCGCGGCAATTTACGCTGGAATAACTTTCTGCCTTTGGCGCTCCGCCGAAAGCACTCTGACCGCCACGCAAGAAACTGTCCTCCTGGGCCGCCGATACAATGAAGTCAACAACGGGGCGATAATAGCCCCGAACCTTTTCGTGGATGGCTTTTCCTTCATGCCGGGACAACACACCAGACCGGCTCTCTCGCTCGTGAACATTGGCAAGTCCCGAGCAAGCAGGGTGGCCGTACTGGCTGATGTCAAGATCATGCCCAAGACCGACGCCCAAACATTTCATCTCGCCTGCCGCCAGAAAGTGACCCCGGAGTCCGAAATCTTCTCCAAAGAAGACTGGTGGGCGTTGCAGAATTTCCCCACGCACGATCAATGGGGAATCAATTATCTCGGTATCGACAAAGACATCTGGCAGCCACATGCCGCTGAGTTGCGGGATGGGCGTTGGCGCCTTCAGGAATGGGTACTTGCTATTTACTACAACGGGTTCTGTCTTCGCTGTATGGCTCTGTGCAGGCAATTCCATCCGTTGTCTGATCAATCGGAACCGCTTGGAAGGATCGGCGGCGGCGTTAGTCTTTGCACCGGACCAAACGGCGAGGATATGCGGCCAGACTGCTCCCGCTGGGGAGACGATTACGGGGAGACGGGCTGCCTGCAAACCGACATCAGCGACAGGCTTGGCTACTACCCAGAGAGCGACGACGCACGATGGAAAGAGAGTCCGGACAGGTGCGGCTTGGATCTGCCCACGCCGACACCCGGCACAGGCTAGAATTGCACTCGCCACACACGCTAGCAGCAGAATGGCACTGAGCAGGTATATTGCCGGAACAGGCGCGTTGCCCGCCAATTCCGCGGGTTGCCCGGTAGAAGGCATAGCTCCGCCTTCAGGCGGGCAAAGCCCCCTGAGCCTGTCGAAGGGTGCAATCCGAGAACATCGACAGTCTCGAAGATTGCGGGAATGACAAGAGGCAGGATCGCGGGGATGACGAATTGACACGCGCCCGTCACCGGGTCCTCGTGCCGCTCGACGATTTACGGCAGGAACGCGTAGCTGCCCAGCTCACGCCGACGATACGCGCATTTCCCCGCGGTGAAGATCCCGGCGCCACACGGGCAACAATACGTTTGCTCCGGCGCGCGGGTCGTGACTATTGTGGCGGTCATGAAAAGCCTACAAGGGAAGACGGCATTCGTGACCGGAGCCGGCAGCGGCATCGGACGGGCGATCGCGCTGCGGCTCGCCAACGACGGCGCCCGCATCGCGGTGGCGGACATCAACATCGAAGGCGCACGGGAAACCGAGCGGATGGTGCGCGCGGCGGCGGGTGAGGCGGCGGCGATTCAGGTCAACATCAGCGACTTCGACGCCGTCCAATCGGCCGTGCGCCAGGCACAGGAACGCCTCGGCCCGGTCGGCATTCTGGTCAACAATGCCGGCTGGGACCGCATCGAGCCGTTCATCCAGAACGCGCCGCCCCTGTGGGACAAGCTCATCGCCATCAACTTGAAAGGCCCGATCCATTGCTGCCGCGCGGTGCTCGACGGCATGATCGCCGCCGGCGGCGGCAAGATCGTCAGCATCAGCTCCGACTCGGGGCGCGTCGGCAGCACCGGCGAGGCGGTGTACGCCGCGTGCAAGGGCGGCGTCATTTCCCTTTGCAAGACCCTGGCGCGTGAGCTGGCGCGGTACAGCATCAACGTGAACGTCGTCTGTCCCGGAATCACCGACACCGCACTGATCCAGGAAGTGACGCAAGCGGAATACGGCAAGAAGGTGATCGACGCCGTTGTCCGCACCATCCCGTTCCGGCGCATGGGCCGGCCGGAGGAAATCGCGGCGGCGGTAGCCTTCTTCGTGTCCCCGGACGCGGACTTCATCACCGGCCAGGTGCTGAGCGTGAGCGGCGGTCTAACCATGGCAGGGTGATTCACTCGGTTACCATGTGAGGTGCTGACCTTCGCGCTGCGCCGGATCCCGCTATTTCTTCCCTAACTCCCCTCCGTCCGGGAGAGAGAAGCTTGCTTTCATACCTTGGGAAATAATGGACAACACATGGCCACCATCCTGATCACCAACGATGACGGCATCGACTCGCCTACGTTGGTACCGCTGGCTCGGTGCCTGCGGCGGCTGGGGACGATTCGGGTCGTGGTACCGGAGGCGGAGCGCAGTTGGATCGCGAAGGCGATCACGCGCTTCGAGGCGCTGCGCGTGTTGCCGACGGAGCGCGAGGGCATTCCAATGCATGCGGTCACCGGCACGCCCGCCGATTGCGTTAGTCTCGGCGTGCACACGCTGTTCGACGCCCCGCCGGACCTAGTGGTCTCGGGCATCAACCTCGGCCCGAACTACGGCCTCGCCTTCTTGCTTTCCAGCGGCACCGTGGGCGGCGCCCTCGAAGCCTGCATCGCCGGCATCCCTTCCATCGCGTTCTCGATGGCGATCCCGAACGATGCCTATGGGCTCACCGGCGCGCGGCGCACCGCCGCGCTCGGCAGCCGGCCGCAAGCGGCGGCCGAAGCCGCCACCGACATCGTCGCGATCCTTTCGCGCTGCGGGTATCCGCCGCAGGTCGATTGCTTCTCCGTCAACATGCCGGCCGATATCGGTCCGGCGACGCCGCGCATCATCGCGCGCGTGAGCCGCTCCCGCTACGGGCCGCTGTTCGTGCCGGCTCCGGGAGGTGGCTATCTGCACCGGTTTCAATCGCTCACTCCACTGGAAGATCCGGAAGACGGCGACATGCAGGTGGTGCAGCGCGGCGCCATCGCCATCACGCCGCTGCGCCTCGACCTGTCGGCGTCGCTGCCGAGCACGCTGCACGCCGCCTTGTCCTCGCCATGATTTGGGAGGGGGGCGCTGGCGGCGGCGTCATTTCCCATGCAGAATGACTACTCAGGGAAGCAAGGAGGAGCCGATGCAGGTACAGACAGTTCGGGGTCCGCTGGACACCTCACAGCTCGGTGTCACGCTCATGCACGAGCACGTGTTCGTGCTCAACACCGAGATCCAGCAGAACTACCCGGAGAAATGGAACGAAGAGGAACGTGTGGCTGACGCCATCGCCCAGCTCAACCAGCTGAAGGGCCGGGGGGTGCAGACCATCGTCGACACGACGGTGATCGGCCTCGGCCGCTACATCCCGCGTATCCAGCGCGTCGCCCGCCAGACTGACCTGAACATCATCGTCGCCACCGGCCTGTACACCTACAACGACTTGCTATTCTATTTCCATTTCCGCGGCCCCGGGCACGCCGCTCGACGGCCCGGAGGTGATGGCTGACATGTTCGTGAAGGACATCACCGAAGGCATCGCCGGGACCGGCGTAAAGGCCGCCATCCTCAAGTGCGTCACCGAGGAGGCCGGGCTCACGCCGGGGGTCGAACGGCTCCTGCGCGCCGTGGCGCAGGCGCACCGGCGCACCGGCGCGCCGATCACGACGCACACGCATGCCCACACCCACCGCGGCCGCGACCAGCAACGGGTGTTCAAGGAGGAAGGTGTCGACCTGACGCGAGTGATCATCGGTCACTGCGGCGACACCAGCGAGCTGGATTACCTCAAAGAGCTGATGGACAATGGCTCTACCATCGGCATGGACCGCTTCGGCGTCGATGCGTTGCTCTCGTTCGAGGATCGGGTCAGCACCGTGGCCGAGCTGTGCAAGCAAGGCTACGCCGGTCAGATGGTCCTCTCGCACGACGCGTCGTGCTTCATCGACTGGTTCGACACCGAGATGAAAGCAGCGGCGATGCCCAAATGGAATTACACGCACATCTCCGACGACGTGTTGCCGGCGCTGCGGGCGCGCGGCGTCAGCCAGGCACAGATCAACCAGATGTTGGTGGAGAACCCGCGGCGCATCTTCGAGCACAGGGGAGCGTACTGATGGCACAGGGCGTGAGAGTGGAGCCCTTCGATATGAGCGGTATCACGCGTGGCGTCGACGGCATCGCGCGCTACCTCGATCGGCCGCGCTCGCTGATCGAGATGCTGCGCCAGACGGTCGACCGCATCCCGGATGACGAGGCGCTCGTCGAATTCGGCGGCGGGCGCGTCACCTACCGCCAGCTCTGGGATCACTGCGCCCGCGTGGCCGGCGGCTTGCGCGCCCAGGGAATCCAACGTGGGGACCGCGTCGCCAACCATCTGCTGAACGGGCTGGACTGGGTGTTCGGGTTCTTCGGCGGCCTGATGGCGGGCGCGGTGGTGGTGCCGGTGAACACGCGCTTCGCTCCACCCGAGGTCGACTACGTTGTGAAAGACTCCGGCTCGCGTTTGGTCTTCGAGGAAGGCCAGCCGCTGCCGGATGGTCCGCCCTTCGTCATCGAGGACCTCGGCCCCGACGACCTGGCGGCGCTGTTCTACACCAGCGGCACCACCGGCTTCCCCAAGGGTGCCATGACCACGCACGCCAACTTCCTGTCGAACACGGAGAACGCGCGGCGGGTGTCGGCACTGCCGGCCGACGGGCGCGGCATTCGCAACCTGATTTCGGTGCCGCTGTTCCACGCCACCGGTTGTGATAGCCAGCTGCTGCCGGTGCTCGAGCAGGGCAGCACGCTGGTGATCCTGCGCGTCTTCGACGTGCAGGCGTTCCTGCGTGCCGTTCGCGACGAGCGCATCAACCTGCTGGTCTCCGTGCCGGCGATCTACTGGTTCGCGATCCAGCAGCCGAACTTCTCCGAGTTCGATATGTCGGCGGTG
>Ga0326728_10018977_pt1 | contig 13436 bp, 12 predicted proteins | sample MB3enrmetagenome_FD_207602 | JGI IMG/M metagenome (GOLD analysis project Ga0326728, IMG submission 207602) | Lab enriched peat soil microbial communities from McLean, Ithaca, NY, United States - MB31MN | ecosystem: Environmental > Terrestrial > Soil > Wetlands > Peat | place: USA: New York... | reverse complement strand
CGACAGTCGTCAATTGCTAGGAGATGGCCGTACGATAGCCGAATCAACGAAGGCGCAGATCAGAAGCCGGAGACTGGTAGCGATGGAGATCGGATCCGGCTGCCGCAAACGAACCCATAAGGATAAAGCTGCGGCGCGAGGCTGTTTACTCGAGGTGTTATACCTGAAAAAATAATTCGGGAAATTAATTGACGTTTTTTCGATGTTTTAGCGAATTTTGACCTTCGAACCGGATATGTCCTTTGGAATTTATGAGTTAAGAATCAGGATCCATTGCCAATATCGCTAAGGCATTGAAAAACGGTGGTCTAACTGGATTGAGGGCAGATACCCTTGAACTGTTAAGTCCTTTATAATCTTAGGGTGACCGGCCCAGGCGCAAACAAGACACGGGGGAATTCGGAGTTATTTCGGCTCAGATTAGGCTTGTTTTGGAGTTTTCCGTATGTCCGGTCCGTCCTTTTGATTATAAAAGCTGCCAAAATGTGGCAGAAAAAACGGGTTCTTCAGGCACCTTTTTGGAAAATTTTGTCAAGTCCGCGCGCCTTTGTCAATAATGGATTGCGAGCTATCAAGGGCGCCGTTTAGGACGGACGGCTTAGGAGGTATTTCAGTATGCGAAACAACGAACGTGGCATCGGCACGATATGTACGGTGGGAGCCATCATTGGCGTGCTGGTTCTGGCAGCCGCCAGTTTTTCCTGCTCGAACTCCGGGGATCAACCCTTGAAGTTCGAAACCGACTACCAGGCGGTGTTGCTCATCAACGGATCGGTTTACTTTGGCAAGCTCGAAGGCTATGGGACTAAATTCCCCGTGCTCCGCGACGTCTATTACGTGCAGAGCGGGACGAACCCCGAGACCAAACAAGTGACCAACGTTCTGGTGAAGCGAGGGAAAGAGCTGCACGGACCGGACCGGATGTACCTGAACCCGATCCAGATTATTCTGGTCGAGCCCGTGGGGCGCGATTCGAAGGTCGCGCAACTGATCGCGGACAGCAAGGCCAAGGGACAGTAACCGAGAAATCGCTGGATCTCGGCGCTCCCGGGGCGCAGCCGCGCTCGAAGTATGGGGGACCGCATTCGAGGACCTCCCCGCCTTGCCCAAAACAACGCCAAGGTCAACCAGGGCATCGACGTTCTTCGGATCAGCCTCAAGCGCCTGTTGAGACCAGACGGCTGCCTCCTGCGAGCGGCCGAGTTGCATCAACCTCACGCCCTCGGCGCACCGTCAATAATGGCAACCAAATTATTTACTGCGTCGGTGGGGCCGTAATGGTCGTCGCGATCTTGAGCGGCAGTTGAAAGAAGCCAAGTGCGACGTCCGGCGCTTGCCCAGAGTGACGAGGGACACAGACATCCCTATGCGTGGTGTGAGTCAATAAAGTGGATTTGATTCTGGGGTTCGACCGTGTCGGTCGAGTGGCAATCTGAGAAACCGCGACATGCGCTGATCGAGCGCCTGGTCGCCGAACGGCCCGTGCTGACAGACGGGGCCTGGGGCACTGAACTTTTTGCTCGGGGCCTCGGCGCGGGAGAGTGCCCTGACGTCTGGAATGTGGAGTTCCCGGACTGCGTGCTCGAGGTCGGGCGCGCCTACGTTGAAGCGGGCAGTCGGGTGATTCTGACCAACACATTTGGCGCTAACCGAATCGCGTTGGAACGTCACGGCCTCCACCATCGCACGCGGGAAATCAACCAAGCTGGAGTCGAGATCTCGCTCCGCGCGGCCAGCGGACGCGCCTTGGTGTTCGCTGCCATCGGGCCCAGCGGCAAGCTGCTCGGGATGGGTGAAGCGACCGCCGGCGAACTGGAGGAGGCGTTCGTCGAACAGGCTGAGGTTCTGGCAGCGGCCGGCGCTGGCGCGCTGGTGATCGAAACCATGAGCGACCTCGATGAAGCGAGGCTCGCGGTCGCCGCTGCGCGCGCTACCGGCCTGCCCGTGGTCGCATGCATGGCGTTCGATTCCGGCAAAATGAAGACCCAAACGATGATGGGCACCACGGCCGAGGAGGCGGCAAAGGCGCTCACGGAGGCGGGTGCGGACGTCATCGGCGCGAACTGCGGGCAGGGCATCGACAATTACCTCCAGCTCTACAAAAGTCTGGCGGCCGCCACCGACCGGCCCATCTGGCTAAAGCCCAACGCAGGCGCTCCACAGCTTGCAGGCGACCGCACCGTTTACACGACAACTCCCGACGAGTTCGCGCAGGCCGCATCCTCCTTGGCCGAGGCTGGTGCCACGTTTATTGGGGGGTGCTGCGGGACTACTCCTGCGTTCATTCATGCCCTCGCTAGAGTCCTGATTCGGGGCTCGGGGAAGATTCCGTGCGCCTGAAGCTCCTGAGTTGTGAGATCTTCTACCGCGAGTTCTGCGCGGCGGTGTCGCGATCGCCGAACGTCGTTGACGTAGAATTCCTCACCAAGGGCCTCCACGACATCGGCAGCGATGCCATGTCGGAGCGGTTGCAGGCGGCCGTCGATCGAGTCGGCTCCGGTTACGATGCGGTGCTCATGGGCTATGGGTTGTGCAACAACGGGCTGGTGGGACTGACGGCCCGGCAAGTCCGTTTGGTGGCGCCGCGTGCCCACGATTGCGTCACGCTGTTTCTGGGAAGCAAAGAACGCTATCTCGACTATTTCCAGAGCAACCCCGGCGTGTTCTATGAGACCACCGGCTGGATCGAGCGTGGCGAAGGCAACGGGGAACTGAGCCAGCTCGCGTTGGGGAAAAAGCTGGGGATCGACCAGAGCTTCGAAGAACTGGTGGCGCGCTACGGCGAGGACAACGCCCGGTATCTGTGGGAGGAACTTGGAAATCTCACCAAGCATTACAGCCAGATCACGTTCATTGAGATGGGCATCGAGCCGGACTCGACCTTTGAGGGGCGTGCCCGCGAGAAGGCACGAGCGCGGGGCTGGAAGTTCGAAAAAGTAGAAGGCGACCTGGGGCTGATTCAGCGCTTGGTGGACGGCATTTGGGACGATCGCGAATTCCTCATCGTGCCCCCGGGTTGGAAGATCGCCGCGCATTACAACTCGGGAATTATCGCCGCGGAGAGGCCAACGCCATGAACAGCCGGGAGCGAACCCTTGCCATGCTGGATGGTCAGCCGGGTATGGATAACGGAATGCACCGAATCATCCTCAAGCCTACCGGCGTGGAGTTGCGCGCTCCTTTCGGGACGCCGCTCCGCGATTCGCTCTTCGAACAGGGCGTGGAATTTCCGTGCGGAGGGCAAGGCCGTTGTCGTGGCTGCCGGATTCAAGTGCTGGAAGGCGAGGTCCGAGTTAACGCCGCCCAGCGCGACCAGCTTTCCGCCGAGGAGTTGGCCTGCGGCTGGCGCCTCGCCTGCCAGTGCTCGGTTGAATGCGACTTGGTGCTCGAGCTTCGCCAGTGGGACGCCGCCATACTTGCCGACGAAACGCCCTTCGCGTTTGAACCGCGGCCGGGCTTGGGTGTAGCCGTGGACGTGGGCACCACGACGATCGTCGCCCAGTTGTTGGACCTCCAAAGCGGCTGTGTGCTCGCCGTGCGCACGGCGCTGAACAGCCAGGGGCGTTACGGCGGCGACGTCATGAGCCGGATCGAATTCGCTCTCTCACCAGGCGGATTCGAGGAACTTCAGCATCTCATTCGGCGGCAAATTGGAGCGCTCGTGCGCCAACTTCTGCTCGCCGCACGCGCGCCGGGCCAGCAAGTTCGCGACGTCGTGCTGGTGGGCAACACGGTGATGCATCATTTATTCTCGGGGATCGAGGTCGAACCGCTCTCGCATTTTCCCTTCGTTCCGAGCCGGGCCGGGTTGGAAGTCTCGAGCGCCGGAGAACTGGGTTGGGGACTCCCGAGTGACGTTTCAGTTCGGTTTCTGCCGTGCCTGGGCGGCTTCGTCGGCAGCGATATTCTGGCTGGGTTGCTGGCGACGAGGATGGGTGAGAGTGGAGATCTCCTCGGGCTGATTGACCTGGGCACCAACGGAGAGATCGTCCTGGGCAATCGCGAGAGAATATTATGCGCCTCAACCGCGGCAGGGCCGGCGTTTGAAGGCGCGCGCGTCTCGATGGGGATGCGCGCTTCGGCGGGCGCCATCTCGCAAGTAGGAGCCGAAGATAGCCGCGTGCAGTGCCACGTGCTCGGCAACATCGAAGCAAAAGGAATCTGCGGCAGCGGGCTGGTGGACGCCGTGGCCGCCGGGCTCGATTTGGGGATCATCTCACCTTCTGGGCGCTTCGCGAACGGGCGCACCGAATGGAAGCTCTGGCCGCCGGTCACGTTGACTCAAGCCGACATCCGCGAGTTGCAATTGGCCAAGGCTGCCATTGCCAGTGGCCTGAACGTTCTTCGCGAGCGGTGGGGCGGGGCTGATCCGGCTCGCCTGTATCTGGCGGGAGCCTTCGGCAATTATGTGAACCGCTTCAGCGCCAGTCGCATCGGCCTCATCAATTACCCGCCCGATCAGGTTCAACCTGCGGGCAACACGGCGCTGCTGGGCGCCAAGCTGGCCCTGTTCCGCCCCGACAGCGAGGATGGCTCTTACCGTGACTTGAGGCGCCGAGTAAAGCACGTCAGCCTCAGCACCGATCCGCATTTTCAAGATATTTTTGTTCAAGAACTGAGCTTTTCCGAACGCTTGACGTAGAGGCGGCTTTACGCCGCCACTTGGAACTCGCCGCTACATCGGCTGGATAGACGTACAGGAGGGAGACGCTCCATGAGCACGCTGGAAAAACTCAAGGAAGCAATCATCAACGGCGACGCCCCGGACGCCAAGCAGCTTACCGAGAAAGGTCTGGGCGAAGGCATCAAGGCGGCAGACTTCTTTCCCAGTGCGATCATACCGGCCATGGATGAGGTCGGACGCCGAATGCGCGAGTGCGAGTTCTTTATCCCGGAGGTGCTCCTCGCCGCCCGCGCCGCCCGGGGCGCGACGGACATCCTGCGGCCCCTCGTGGCGGGCGACCCGTCCCAGCGGCCGGCGGGTACGGTGGTGTGCGGGTCGATCAAAGGCGACCTGCACGACATTGGTAAGAACATTGTGGCCATGATGCTGGAGAGCGCCGGCTTCCGCGTCGTGGACTTGGGCGTGGATGTCTCGCCGGAAAAAATCGTGGAAGCGGTCCGGCGCGAGCAGGCGGACTTCGTCGCTCTCTCGGCGCTGCTCACGACCACGATGGTGAACATGAAGGCAGCGATTGAGGCGCTCGGCTCGGCCGGCCTGCGCGAGAAGGTGAAAGTCCTGGTGGGTGGAGCGCCGGTGACGGAAGCGTGGGCGCGATCGATCGGCGCCGATGGCTATGGCAAAGATGCTGTGGCGGCTGTCGAACTGGCCAGAGAACTTGTCGCACAGGTGTGAGTTTCTGACGTTGAGTGACATCTGATTCTTGACCATGGTAGTTTTCAGTTCAACGTGCTGGTTATGTACGAAACGGCATCGGCAACAACAGTAACAAGTGACGAGTGACGGAAGCAGTGGCCAGTGACAAGTGACGAGTTTTTGAAGCTGCTATTCCTGGCTCTTCTTGCTTGTCACTCGTCACTCGCCACTTGCCACTGGGTTGTTCGCTTGCCACTCGCCACTCGTCACTCGCCACTGTGTTCTTCACATCGAGGAAACCAATGCGTCCAACAATCCGACTGTTGCAAGACGAATTGATCGAGAGAATCATCGCGGAAGCAAGAGAACTGCTTTGTAAGCTGGGTGTTGATATTCACAACCAGAGCGTGCTCAGTCTGCTTGCCGACCACGGCGCCGACGTGAACGCCGACACCTGCAACGTGCGCCTCACGGGAGACATCATCGACCGCGCGCTCGCGACCGTTCCGCATTCTTTCAAGCTCTATGATGTCTTGGGGAACGAAACCCACGACTTTCAGGGCGACAGCGTCTACTTCACGCCTGGCTCGACGGCGCTCAACCTCCTGGACGGCCAGACCGGCGAATTGCGCAAGCCCACGACGGCGGACTACATCCGCTACGTGAAGTTGACAAGCGGCTTGCAGCACATCGCGTCGCAGAGCACCGCCATGATTCCAGCCGATGTGGACGCCAGCATCTCGGACAGCTATCGTCTCTACCTGAGCCTTCTTTACGGTGAGAAGCCGGTGGTCACCGGGGCCTTCACCGTGGAAGCATTCGAGATCATGAAAGACCTGCAATTGGCTGTGCGCGGGGACGAGCAGGCGCTCCGGGCCAAGCCTCTGACCATCTTTTCCTGCTGCCCAACGGCGCCGATCAAGTGGAGCGATGTGACCAGCCGGAACCTGGTGGATTGCGCGCGCTGGTCGATCCCGGTGGAGCTGATATCCATGCCGCTGACCGGATTCATGGCCCCGGTCACGCTGGTGGGGAGCCTCATCCAGCAGACCGCGGAGAACCTGAGCGGCGTGGTGATCAGCCAGCTTGTGAACCCCGGCCATCCGATCTTGTACGGCGGCTCGCCGGCCATCTTTGACGTCCGGTTCGAGACCACCCCAATGGGCGCGGTGGAAACCATGATGCTCGATTGCGCCAACAGTGAAATCGGGAAGCGCCTGGGCATGCCGACCCAGGGTTACATTGCCCTTAGTGACGCGAAGCAGTTAGACGCTCAGGCGGGACTGGAGTCAGGCATCGGTGCGACGCTGGCGGCACTCTCAGGAATCAACAGCGTCTCGGGCCCCGGCATGTTGGATTTTGAAAGCTGCCAGAGCCTGGAGAAGCTCGTCGTTGACAACGAGATCTGCGGCATCGCCTACCGCCTGTTGCGGGGGATCGAGCCGCGCGAAGACTTCCCATCCATTCCCCTCTTCGAGGAAATGCGGCGCGAGAAGCATTTGCTGATTGCTGACCATACACGCCGCCACCTGCGCGAGGAGATTACGTTTCCTGGCCCGGTCATCAATCGCGCCAACCGGGCACGGTGGATGGAGGAGGGGCAAGTGACGTTGCGGGAGCGCGCCCGAAAGGAGGTCTCGCGAATCATCAAGGCATACAAGCCGTCGCGCCTGACGGAGGAGACGAAATTGGAGTTGACGCGGCTGATGGAGCGCGAGGCCGTTCGGCACGGGATGGACGCCCTGCCGGCTCGCGAGGAATAAGGCGGCGCGGAGTCCAAGCGAGGCCGGAAGTGCAGGCAGCCAGGCCGAGTTCGGCCAGCTTGTCTGCGCGGCAAACCTGATTGCTTGCAAAAGGGAACTCGTCCATGCGATGCGGGCCGAAAACCGTGATCCACCGCGTATAATCGTGCTGGAAGGCGAGCCGCATGGATTGAGCGCCCGCCCCGGCCACCAGATCGCCAGGATCCCCCGGGCCCCTCCTTAGACAAGGGAGTGGCTCCCGCTTGCAAATGACGCTGAGAGCGTTCATACTCTCATCATGAACCTCAAGAACGCGGCACTTCTGGCATTGATCGGGATGGTCCTGCTAACGGTTTTGGTGGTGGCAAGTTTCATTTCCACCGTGTTGGGGGTTATGCGTGATGTGATTCCGGCGATGGCGCTGGTGGAGTCGCTGGTTCATGTGTTCACATGCCTCACCGTGTTGGTGTTCTTTTACGTCTTCTACCGAGCGCAACCCTGATACTCGAAGAGTGCGACATCAAGCCGATGTGGCTGGAAGATCCCATGCCGCCGGATTACTCGGAGTCGTGGAGCACCGGCTGATGTACTCAGGAGGATGAAGCCATGAGCAAGGCGACCTATCCTCTGAAACTCCCTCTCTCCGTCAAGAAGGCTGCCCAACGCCTGGCGAAGGAAGACGGGGTGTCGCTGAATCAGTGGATCGCCGCCGCCGTCGCCGAAAAGGTTGGGGTGGTGGAAACGGCCGCCGAGTTCTTCAAAAAGCGCGCCGGAAGCGCCACGGGAGCTGGGCTCATGGGGTTCTTGAAGAACGCTCCCAAGGTTCCTCCCGAGCCGGGGGATGGAGTCCGCTGAGCAAGCAAGACGGCGGCGGGTGTGAAACGCAGCGGTTTCGGAAGGCGGCGGACTTGCTCCTCGCTCAAGGCTCGATAATAACTCTCTTTTTTCACAAGTTCCCCGCGGGGTTTACGAGACCGCAAGTTTGGCATAAGCTATTGGCCGAAAGGAGGTCGAACCCATGGTTTCGATAGAATTGCCTGAATTGCAGCACGTAGACGCAGCTTTAGAGACGGATACAAAAAAGGGCGTCTTCGGCGGTGGTTACCGCATCGAGGGCCGATTGTCAATCGGTGTACCGAATTCCTTCGTGATTACCACCGACTTGGTCGCCAGCGATGCGCTGCTGAAAGGCTTCCTTGAATCAAATGGCAAGGAGTTTGTCTTTTATGTCACCAGCCTGGCATGTACATTTCAGCCGGGAGACGACGAGTCCTTTGCCCGCGCGTGGCTTAACCTGCAACTGGCAAGGACCGGCCAGTTGGCGGATAAGGGTCAAGCGATTGCGTGGTCAATGCAGCCCGTCCGATTGGAAGAGAGCTTTAAAACTTCGACCACGGTCAAACTAGGGGTCGATCTCAAATTTGTGGAAGTAAGCCCGGAAGTTATCACTGACGGAGTCCAAAAAGAGATCATGATCCAGGCTTTCAACGAGGGTCAGTCAGACCCCTACTGGCAGTTCACCAAGACGCCGCACTCACCGCTCGAGGGTTCCTACCGTTTGGCGCTGGTCGTGAGGACCTTAGCCGGCTCGAAAACGCATGGTAGCATCCGCGTCAAGGCAGACGTCCTACGTAGGAAATTCGGCTTATTCACTTACAAGGCTGATTTCTCCGGGGCTCCGAAAATGGATTTCGAGCTGCCGTGAAGAACGGTTGCAAGGAGACATCATGCCTGATACCTTCCTGGATTTGCTGCGCGTGTACACCGGATTCCCTACCCCGGAAGGGTCCCTCTCCTTCCTAGTCGCGCATCCTGTCCTGCTCTCTCCCGGCCAGCAAGCGGTCGCCAGGGGAGAGGTCGGAGCGCTGTCGCAAGAAGAATCGGCGAAGCTCGGGAAAAGCCTCAAGGATCTCGATGACCGCAGAAGATACCTCGAGTCTCACCTGGAATCTTACCCAACGGGGCGGGGGCCCCTCGACAAACTCAGCGAGCGTGTGCTGAATGGTGAGATTACGAGCGAGCAGGCCGAAGCGCTGGCACGGCTACCAGAGACCACCAGCTTGTTAAGCCCCGTCTACACTCGCGCCTTCTGCTACCACGCCGTCGGCCGTGCTGATAAATATGGAGAGTGGAAAGAGGGCGTGCTGAGGGGGAAGCTGGTCATGGCGTCGGTCAACGCGCTAACCGACTCACCTGAGGCCGAACTGATGAGGCGTGAAGTGGCCCTTGAGTGGATTGAGATTGTCCACATCGCGCTGGCCGCCGTGCCCGACGGACGGCTCTATCGCAACGCTTTGGCCATCGGCAACAAAATGCAGGCCGAATGCACGCGCCCGGAGGATCGCGAATTTGTGGGGAACATGCTCCACCGGCTGGGCACAATGCACCTCGATCCATACACCGCGTTGCGCAACAGCGCCTCCTACAAAAACAGCCTGAACATGTGGCGACAGCGGCTGATGGATGAACTGGGGCCAGAGATCAACAATGTGCCCAGGGCAGAGCTCGAGATGCCCTCCATGGAGCAGGCTTTGGACCTTGCCGAGTCTTACTTCCGCAAGGCCCTGCCGTTCCGCGACGGTCACCTGAAGGGTTTGACCTTCAAAGCGCTCGTCCAGACCCTGGAATGGAGGAAGCTGATAGGGGAACCAGTCAACAAGACGGAGGTCATCAATCTCGCCCGGCAGGCCCTCAGTTTTCTTTCCCCCGATCGCGATCCTCAGCAACGTCTTGCGGTGATCACGACATTGCAGCGGCAGGGTGAATCGATCGATCCGCAGGAACTGACGCGGCCCTTTCAAATTTCGCTGGACGAGCAGGTGCGGCGGTTCGGCACGCTCGCATCCATGGAACTCGTCCTCCATACCGCCGCAGCGCTGGAGAAGCCCTTCGACGGCTTGGAACTGTTACGGAACAGCCGGTCGCTGTTTGAAACTTACGGCGACGAACGATTTCGGAAGTTGCGATGGGAATCTGCAATCCAGCTCATGGTCAGGTTGATGACCAAGGAGTATCCCGACTTTACCTCTTGTTCCGACCTCAAGGCCGGGCTCGACGACCTTCGCCTGCGAGCGCGAAAGGAAGCGTGGGAGGTTCGCAAATTGAGCCTCGGGCTTGTGGCCTTGGCGGCCCTGGCTCCCGCGCGCAACGAGGAAGAAACCGCTCTCGATTTTCTCCAGCAAGCCAGGCAGCAAGCGCCGCTTTTCGCTGGGGACTATGCCGATGTACTGGATTACCTGCGCGCGTTGCTTGTGCACGGCCGAGGCGTGAACGCGTTCCAGAAGTCCAAGTGGGCCAAAGCAATTCGAGATTACGGACTAGCGATTTCAGCTTTCCTTGAAATGAACATACTCGAGCCCACCCAGGACACCCTGGCCCGAATCGATGACGTGGTCACCGGCTCGGGTGGTGGGCCGGACATACCTCTGGCGGTGGTGCGAGCCCTGGCCCCAAAAGCCCGGCGGCTGGAAATAGCAATGGGCGAACCGGCTACCCGGTTCATCCAGCATGCCTGTAAGCGCAGCGTGGCAGCGTTCGGGACGGACGTAAATCCGGAGGCGCTCAACTACCTTCTTCAGGTAGCCAAAGGACTGCGTTTCGCCACGGCCCTTTATTCGGGATGGGGCTCGCGGACCGTCCAGGACGAGGAGGGTTCCGAACTTCTGAGGCAGATTGCGGAGCTTGAAACGAGCCTGGGGCCTCAGGTCCAAACAGCTTCTCCCGACCCGCAGGAGCTTTTCGATGAAGATGTGCTCTTGACGGCTTACGCCGGCCCGGAGGAACGCGCGGCGGGAGCTACTCCCATTGAACGCCTTACCAATCTGCGGCACACCTACGACGCCCACTTGAACGCAAGACTGCTCGCCGCAGTCCCCGAAGACGATCCCGTTTATCTGCTTTTGAAAGACGTTCAGCTGGCGCTGGACAGCCAGACAGTGCTTCTGAACTACTACTTGGGAGCGACCCCAGAGGGACTTGTCTGCGTTGACCTGCTTGCCCTGACCAGAGAGGGCGTCGCCGGAATCGCCACCATCAGGCACCGTTTCCCCGACAGCCTGATCCAGAAGACGGTGCGCGGAAGGCAAGTCCTGGTCAGCCGGTTTGCCTACCCCGTCAGCGCCTTGCGGAGGGCCGTACAGGAGGACCCGGGTCCGCTGGCCGTGACCCCGCAGGCCGCTCAGTATCTGGAAGCCGCTCTGCAAGGCTACTTTGTCGACTTCATGGAAAACTTCGATCAGCTTCGCCAGCAAGGCAAGACCCATCTCTGCATCGTGCCCCATGGACCGCTGCACTTCTACCCCTTCCATCTCATTGGCAAGCCGAACAGACCTCTGACCGAGGAGTGGAAGATAACCTACTTGCCCAACCTCCACCTGCTGCTTTCCCGCCGCGGCCGTCCCGCAGCGCGCCGCTACCGCCCACAGGCCCTCACCTCCATCGGACTCAGCTTTGGTGATGGAAGTCCTTTTAACCTGCCACCCATGGAGGAGTCGGCAAGCGAAGCGCAGGCCGTGGCGACGAGCTTCCACACAGCTCCAGTGCTGGAAAGCCAAGCTACCAAGAGCCGAGTGCTCGAGGCCCTTCAGTCTTCACGTTATGTACACCTATCCACCCACGGCGCACACAATGTGGAGGCTCCCGCCTTCCAGTGTGTATACCTGGCCCCGGAAGCTGAGTCCGACGGCCGTCTGTGCGCTCATGAACTCCTTTCTCTCGACCTGCGCGGCCTGGAGTTGATCACTCTCAGTGCTTGCGAAACAGCGCTCGGGAGATTTGATACTGCGGACAACCTGCGCGGCCTGCCCGCAAGTCTTCTCCTCGCAGGCGCCTCAACCCTGATCGGCACGCTCTGGCCGGCGAGCGTTAAGTCTTGCCAGTTTTTCTTTAAGGAGCTTTACGCTCAATTGAACGCAGGCGCGAATCGCCTGGATTCGTTTGCGGCCGCACAACGCGAGACGCGAGAGAATTACCCCGAGTACGGCGACTGGGGTTCTTTCTACTTTGTCGGGGACTGGATCTAGAGAGGCCTTCGTCATCTGTCGGGACGGAAATCAGGGTGGGGTTCTTCGTTTACCGATGACTCGGACACCTTGCGTTACCGGTAGGTAGTTGCCGGTAGGTGAGTCGGTGGCAGTGGACATTCCCACCTTTCATAGTGGAGAACAAGGTTTACGTCAAAGTGAGGAGGATGGAAATGGACATCAATGTTAACGACAGAGTAGAGATCATCGAGGCAGGACCGAGTGAACAGCACTTGCTACACAAGTTCGGAACGGTCATGATGATCATTGATGGCGAGAATTGTTTCGTGCTACTTGATGATGAAACCGATGCAAACGTAAACGTCAAACAGTTGAAGAAAGTCAAGCAAGCGTAGCGCAGGGCTCGTGGTTCAAGCCCTGCGGTTCTTCCAGGTTTTTCCTGCAGCCCGGCGTCCTCGCAAAAGCCTCGAAGAGCCGCGGGGCTTGCCCCATTCGCTGCGCTCAGGGCAAGCTCTGAGCGCGGGCCGAACGCCGTTCGGTCCTACAACCAGAATGCCACGGACGCCTCAGGCTCCCAAGCGATCTGTGGGCCGAAAGGATGGTGCGTCAGCAGACGCTCGATGTTAGACTAATGGCAGGTTGCTGCCCCGGTTGTCAGCGGGCTCGACGCTGGAAGGCTGGGGCTGGATGACCGGCAGCGAAAGGAGGCGCCGTGGCCAGAGCATCGATGACCAGGAAGCGAGATTCGAGGGCCGGCCGCGAGACGAGGCTGGCGGTGGCCTCCAAGCGCGCCGCCGGGGGCAGCCATCGTGGAAGGGCGACTATGGGATTCTCCGAAAGGAAGTCGATTGAAGAACTGGCTGCGGAGCAAGGAGTAAAGCCAACCCATCTTGAGGACATCTTGGGCAAGGGCGCCGACCTGTGGGAAAGCGACCGCGAATTCGAACGGTTCGTGGAAGGCATCTATGCGCGCCGTAAGGAGGACCGGGAGCTTGCCAGACAGTGAGCCCTCTGCTGCTCGCATCAAGATAAGATGAAGAGACTTGACAGTCCGCCCGGCGTGGTATCGTGAATTGAAATTGCTCCCCAGTCGACACGCCGCAAGGCCTCGGGTGGTGTTATTTATTTTGGGGAGCCCCCGTGCCTACTGAACCCCCTTAGGCCAAAACTCCATCGCTCCATTCGGGAGTCTCTCGACGACGCCTGCCTAATTACGATGTCCAAGGTCCGGCGCAAGCGGTCTGCACCCAGTCCGGCCAGAAGGCCGTATTGACATACGGCATCCAAGAGGGCATGATCAAGCCATGGCTAAAGACGGCATGAAGAAGCTCACCATTCGCATTCCTGGAGCGCTCCTGCGAAAGGCAACGGAGGCAACCGGGGTGGGTGCGACCC
>Ga0326728_10018975_pt1 | contig 13438 bp, 11 predicted proteins | sample MB3enrmetagenome_FD_207602 | JGI IMG/M metagenome (GOLD analysis project Ga0326728, IMG submission 207602) | Lab enriched peat soil microbial communities from McLean, Ithaca, NY, United States - MB31MN | ecosystem: Environmental > Terrestrial > Soil > Wetlands > Peat | place: USA: New York... | reverse complement strand
CGGGTACTTGGCGGCATCGATGGGGAGATGACGAAGATTCTCGCCCGACATGGATGCGGCTTCATGCGCCAGTTCCCATTCGTTTCCCTGTCTCTGCGCCCCGGCGCCATCCGGAGGAAAGTACGGCACCGACGTGTAGGCCGTCAATCCGCGGCCTTGAGCCGCCAACAGCGGCGCCGCCATGGCTACCACCGAGCCCGAATCGCAGCCGCCGGAAAGCATCGCGGCAATCGGCTTTTGCGACCGCAGGCAACACTGCACCGCGCGGCTGTAATGTTCCAAAAAGGCCTCGACATACTCCTCGTCGCGACGATAGCGCAGTAGTTCGCGCCCCTGGGGAGACCAATGACTCCAAGAGCGCATTGCGCCGCCAGGATCTACCGTCATGGCATGAGCCCAAAGTATGCGCCGGAAGCCCTTGTAGGCCGTCAGTTCCGCATCGTGTTGCCAAGAAACCAGCACCTGGGCAAGACGCAGCGGCTCCGGCTCCTTGACCACTCCGGGAAGCGCCAGAAGCGCCTTCAGGCTCGATGCGAAGGCAATATACCCCTTGCCTTGGTGGAAATAAAGGGTCTCGTTTCCACATGCATTCAAGGCCAGCAGCAGTTTGCGCGTCTGCCGGTCCCAGGCCGCCAGTGCCCAGTCTCCCTGCAAATATGCGCAGACCGCTTCACCCCATCGGTCAAAGGCCATCGCCGCCAGATCCCCGTCAGAGAGCCGCGCTGCTTCTTCTCCGCCAAGATGAAAGGCCTCCAACAACGCCGGCCGGTTGTCCAAGCGGGCCGCACAGACCACCAGACCCCGCTCCACCGCTACTGGTTGGCGCTCAAAGGCGTCCTCGGGGTTGATCGCCAGCAGCAAATGCCCCAGTCCCACCGACCCCTCGATCCTGTTGGAGCCGCCGTTGGGGCCATAGTAGGCCATCGCCGCCCGCATCCGTTCCAGCCACTGCGGGTCGGCAGGGGCGCCGTCGAAGTGGTAAACCCCGTAGATCCCGCTCATGGGCGTCTCCTTGAAAATGTCGTGAATATCTTGAAGCGATCATGCCCCGGACCGCCAGTGACCATGCAGGAACCCAGCCGCAGCCAGGCGTGCGCGCTGAACTCGCCGCCATCGATCCGCCCGCCGCCAAAACTGACCGTTCCCTCCAAGCCTCGCCGGCGCAGGAGCGCCGTCGCCGCCAGCGCTTGCGCCAGACATCGGCTGTCCCAGGGAACCCGTCGCGCCCAGGCCTCCACCGCCCAGCCAATCTCTTGGGCTATATGGATTTCCTGCGCCGTCGCGGTAGCGGGCGTGGCGGCGCCGGGTGTTCCCAGCCAGCCTGCTATTTTTCTAAAGGGGATACAGGCCATGGCAACGCGGGCCACTGCCAGCGCCAGCAGGGCTTCCCCAAGCAACCGCTTACGGGCTTGCGGGATCTCGCAAAAACGGCGCAGATCATTCCACACGGAGGAGGCCTTCCCGCTCCATATCGATCAGGAATCTCTCCACATCCGCGGCACAGGTCTCAGGCGCAACCTCGTACTCCGCCACTAGACCGGCGACCAGAGCGGAAAAGCTGATGGGGGACTCCAGCGCCATCCAGATGCTCCGCGCCGGCCCTTCCAGCCCGTAATAGGCACCGGCATCGATGCTCATCAGCACCGTCTCCTGATCCAGTTCGGTGGAGATCATATCCTGCCTGCGGCATAACTTATCGTCGGGGCCAAAACGGTGCATTCAGTTCTTCTCCTTGCTTGCATTCTCTGTAAATCTCTCTGCCCAGGCCGATTCGAGGAAGCCGATCAGCCCCCCAATCGCTTCCGGATCGCGCCGCCGGGTCACCGAGACCAGCGTTGTCTGCTGCGCGATCTGGCCCGCCAGCCGCATCTGATCGCCATGCGTTTGCTGACCCTTCAAATAATGAGGCCGGTAGAGGTTTTCCAGCAGTCGCTGCACCCTTTCAAACCCCCGCAGAACTTCAAAGCGCGGCGTCTCTTCCTCTTGATCGCCAAGAATATGGATCGCCCGCAACCGCACCGGATGGGGGCAGTAGCCATCCCCCATGGGCACCACAAATTTGTCCACATCGAAGCGCGCATCCCCAGAGGTTCCCAACCGCTCGTAGGCGTCGGCACACAGGCGGAACTGCGCCAAGGCGGGAAGTATCTCCAACCCCTCCGGGGTCGCCGTCACGGCGCAAACATCGTCGCTCAGCAAACGATACCCCTGACGATGGAACTGGGCCGCCAGAGTGGATTTACCCGCGCCCTGCGCCCCCACGAAGATCATCGCCCCCCAGGGCGTCTCCACGGCGCTGCCATGGAGCGGAAAAAGTCCGCGCTGATAAAGCAGCGCGCCCATCGTTGAACCCAGTAAAAACAAGCGCACCTTGTCAGGCTCGGCGTCGGCGACCGGCTCCACAAAGATGCGTTTCCCTTCTTCAACCCGGTACTGGCCCACGCCCTTCTGGGCCAGGCGAAAGAGTCCCGGACGAACCTCGTAATGCCCGTTTTCCAGGGAATCCAGCGCACCGTCTCGCGGCGGCAGGAGGGAGATCGTCACATCCGGCTCGCCGACTGGCTGGGGATGAGGCGGAAGCTCAGGGCAGGCAATCTCCGCATGAATACGGAGACCGTAGGCCCAATATGCGTAAAAGGACATCCTCGACCTGCACCCAATCCCGGAGTATCATCCCCGCATTCATGGCATAAGACAATGGCAGGGATCAAGGAACTTCAGTATACGGCAACCGCTCGCAACCATATATATGGATACAACCCGAACTAACCCCTTACCCCACCCCTCTCATGGGCCCCTCGCACCGTCGGATCGGCGCATTCCGAATGCCTTCCAGCAACCAACCCTCACCCCTCCTCGGGCAACTCCGCCGCCAGAATCTTCATCGGCGTTACGCCCCGCTGGCGCAAGGTGCGCAGGCTCAGCGCATCATGGCGCTTGGCTAGCCGCCGTCCGTTGTGGTCGACCACCAATCGGCAGTGATACCAATCCGGATGGGGAAAGCCCAGGGCGTAGTTGAGCAGAATCTGCCGGGCCGTGGACTTGAGTAGATCCGCCCCCCGCACTACCTCGGTAATCTCCATCGCCGCATCGTCCACCACGCAGGCCAGTTGGTAGCTGGGAACACCGTCCCGCCGCCACACCACGAAATCCCCGAAATCCTCGCCGGCCACAAAGCGCTGCGGCCCCAGATTCAGATCTTCGAACTCGATGGCTACGCCATCGGGGACACGAAAACGCCAATTGAAGCCCTCCGGCTTCTCCACTTCCGTCCCCGTGGGGCCGGGAAGTTGCTGGGTGAAACCCTGATAGCGCCGGCAGGTTCCGGGATAGATGGGCTCATCGTCCAGCGGTTCGAGCTTGCCGCCGCCCAGCTCGACGCCGGGGGCGGAACTCTCATGCGGCGCACCCAAGGCGCCATCCAAATCTTTACGCGTACAGCGGCAGGGATAGATGGCGTTGGCGTCCAGCAGCTTGCGCCAGGCAGCCAGATAGATCTCCCGCCGCCGGCTCTGCAAGTAGGGAGCGTGGGGCCCGTTGCGGTCCGGGCCCTCATGCCAACGAATTCCCAGCCAGCGCAGATCTTCCATGGCCGCGTCTGCATAGATCGCGCGGCTGCGCTCGGGGTCCAGATCTTCCATACGCAGCACCAGCGTCCCCCCGGCGGCGCGGGCGCGCTGCCACGCCGTCCAAAAGGTACGCGCGTGGCCCACATGCAGATAGCCAGTGGGCGAGGGCGCAAGCCGGCCGCGATAGCTGGAGAACGGCGTGGGAGGGAGACTGGCCATAACTGCCTTCAAGTCTAGCCATCCCGCCCGCCGCGGCATATGGCCAGCTTGGTTCCTTTCCATTGCAGCAACCGCCTCACCCTGCCTGCCCCGTGCCCCATCCTGGGCGCGTTCTGTGCGCCCAGGATGGGAGAAGGTGCGAAGTGCTCCTCGGAATGCACGCCACCGGTATCAACTCGCCCGCCTCAGAACATCTCGGGAATGCTGTGGAAGGCGATGCGCGCGGGCGCCGCCTTGAAGGCGGTCAGCATCGCCGCCGGAGCCAGTGTGCTCAGTCCATATTTATGGTTGATCTTGTCCATCGCCTCCTGCAGACGGCTGCGCTGCTGCTCGTCTTCCGTGGCGTCGAAGAGGCTGAGCGTGTGCAGGTGATCGGGAACCAGATCCCCCAGGTGCACACCAATAAAGTGGGGATGATCGTACTCTGCTCCTGCTGGCCGGGCCTCCCACAAGCGGCAAAGAGCCGCAATCAGCACCTGGCTATCCTGGGTTTCGCTCAACCGCGTCTCCGCCTTCCAGCCGCGCGTGGGCACACCGAAACTTCTGACCGGAGTCTTTTGCCCGCGCGGCACAGCAAATCCCACCGCCAGCCCGATGCTCCCCGCCCACAGCCCGTTTGTCCGCAGGCGCAGCGCCGCCTTGTGCAAGAGCTTGTGCGCCACCGCCCAGGCCTTCTCTGCGGTGCGCATCTCCGGTCCCAGCACGTGCTGGTGGCTGAGCGACTTCATCTGCTCGCCCTCGGCGATCTCGAAGTCCTCCCCGCGCAGCCAGTGCCACAGCCGCTCGCCCAGCACCGATCCCCACTGCTCCCCTGCCTGCTCGCAGTCCAGGGCCATCAGATCGTCCATGGTGTGGATGCCGCGCTCATTCAGCCGCTTCTCGGTCTTCGCCCCGATTCCCGGCAGGTCGCGCAACGCCAGCATGCGCAGCGCCGTAGGCAGCAGATCGGCGGTCAACGCCACCAGCCCGTCGGGCTTTTCCATATCGCTGGCCACCTTGGCCAAATAGCGATTGGTCGCCAGGCCCACCGAACTGCGCAGCGTCGACCCCACCTGCTCCTGAATGCGCGCCTTCACCTGCCGGCCCAACGCCAGCGCCGCCAGCAACGGCCGTTCCCTTCCCATCAATCGGCAGGCCATTTCGTCGATGGAGAGCACCGCGGTTACTGGCAGGCAGCTCTCCACCGCTTCGACAATGCGGTGGTGGTATTGCACGTAGAGTTCGTGCCGCGCCTCCACCAGCACCAGCCCAGGACACATGCGCTTGGCCTCGCCCACCATGGTTCCGGTCTTCACTCCATGCGCCTTGGCTTCGTAGCTGGCGGCGATGCAGCAAGTGCTATCGACCAACATCGGCACCACCCCCACTGGCCGCCCGCGCAACTCCGGCCGCACCTCCTGCTCAACCGAGGCAAAATAGGAGTTCAAATCGACAAAGAGCCAGTTCAGCAGCGGCTCTTCCGCCGCCAGGCGGAGGAGTGGCTCTTTCTCTGGGAGCGCCAACTCGGATTTGGGACGAGTGACCATGGTGTTTTTATATTCGCCTTTTATTCTCCATAAATCAATATCGTACAAAGATCATCTGCCGATGATAAACTTGCCCCGGCGAATTGCGTCTTAATCATCGGGAAGCTAATGACCGCCCTTGATGGGGTTCGTTTGGGAGATGTTCCAATGGGTTCCTCGCATCTGCACGACCTCATACACTGGTTCACCTCCAGCGCCAGCATTCTTGCCACCATTGTGACGGTGGGTGTTGCGGTCCTTCTCTTCTGCTGCCTGGGATGCTCGAACTGTTCCCATCGGGAAAAGGACGACATCTTCAGCCGCCACGAGATGTGACCGCTGCACGGAACCGACGCTGGATGCTCACCGCCGAGACCCGTCCGGCTGCCGAAAGGGATGAAAGTCGGTGTTCGTTTAACGAGGGAGCTGTCCTCCTGGCTGGCTGCCGCTTGGACCTCCTCAGTGAGGAAGCACATAGACCAGGCTTCCCTTCTCCATCCTCTCCCGCTCCTCGGGAACCATGACGAAACAGTTGGAGCGGGCCAACGCCGCCAGGTCGCCGGAGCCGTGCATGGGAATGGCCTCGACTTCGTGCCATCCGCCTTTTTCGTGGTCGAAGTCGCACCACGCGGGAAGAAAGCGCGTCAGACCGTCCTTGCCTTTGATCTCTGATTTGAGTCGTGCGGGAAGGAAATGCGGGCCGTGATGCGGGCAGCCGCCCAGAGCCGCCAGCAGCGGTGCGCCAAAGAGCAAAAACGTAACCGCCGTGGAGATGGGATTGCCCGGCAGTCCGAGAAATGGAAGCGGCGTTCTCTCCGTCTCCGTGATCGACGGGCGCAGCAGGTCCCCAAAGCCGCTCAGTTGCGCGGCGGCGTTCTGCTTGATCTGGCCGAAGACCGCCGGTTTGCCCGGTTGCAAGCGCACACCGGTAAAAAAGAACTCGGCGCCGGCCTTGGCCAGAGCCGGCTCGACCAGATCGAATTTGCCTGCCGAGACGCCTCCGGAGAAGAGCAGTAGATCGGTCTGCGCGGCGGGCAAGGCGGCCTGTTTGATCGCCCCTCCGATGGCCGCGGCATTGTCGCCCACGGTAGGAAAGACCCACGGATCTCCTCCCGCGGCAACCACCATCGCCGCCAGCATGGGCGCGTTGGAGTTGCGAATCTGCGCCGGCCCCGGCACCTTCTGCACCGCCACCAGTTCGTCGCCGGTGGTGAGAATGGCTACGCGGGGCCGGGCAAAGACGGGCAGAAGAGCCAAGCCGCAGGAGGCGGCAAGGGCGATTTGCGCTGCCCCCAGCACCGTCCCTGCAGGCAGCAGCAACTCTCCGGCGTGCGCCTGCTCACCTCGCGCCACAATATTCTTGCCCGGCTCCAGGGTACGCGGGGCAAGCAACCGAACCTGTCCATCCCTGGATTCGACGTGCTCGATCATGGCCACGGCGTCCGCGCCGTCGGGAACCGGAGCGCCGGTCATGATCTCCCAGGCAGCCCCAGGGGGCAGCGGACCTGCGGGCGCATGACCGGCCTGGGTGCTGCCGGCGATGGCCAGAAACTCATGCCTCGAGGCCTCGGCGGCGCGGCAGGCAAAGCCATCCCGGGTGGAGCGGGCAAAGGGCGGATGGTCCATGTCGGCCCGCAGCGCCTCGGCCAGCACCCGGCCGCTGGCGAAGGCAAGTTCCACCTGCACCGGCTTGCGCCCGGCGCTTCGTTTCCTGGCGTATTCAGCCACCAGCGCCGCTGCTTCCGGGTAGCTGAGCAATTGGTCCATCATGGGTTGGATTGTAGAAGGTTGACCGCCCCTGCTCCGAGATCACCAACGGAACGCTTCTCCATTCCTCCCCAAATGCGCCAAGGGCGCGCCCGGAGACCGGGAGCGCCCTTGCTTTGAATCCTGTTGACCGGCCTACTTCTTGGCGGGTTTGGGAGCCTTGTAGGTAGTGTCTACCTTGGTCGCCGACTGGGCCAGGATGCCCTTGGCGTCGCTGGCATACGGTCCCGTTGGCGCCAATTCCAGGTATTTCTGGTAGGCTTCGGCGCATCCCGCAGGCAGGACATAATGTCCGGCGGCATCCACCGTGGCCTTGACGATCAAACCCTGGCCCTTGAGGTAGTAGGGGAGAGGCTGGGTGGGATCGGCGGCAATGGCGGCCTCCGCGGCAGCAACCTGGGCGTCCGAATTGCCCACCTGACTGAAGATGACTGCTTCATTCTTCAGATTGATAAAGGCCTGGGCCGGATCTTGCTTGGCAGCCAGATCGTATGCGGCCTTGGCTTCGTCTGCCTTGCCGGTGCGGACATAGATCTCGCCCAAGCCGGCGTTCGCCATGGCCTGCACGGTAATACCAGGCTTCTTTGCCGCAATGTCCACATCGATAGCCTTCTTGCAATTGGCTTCGGCATCTTCGAATTTCTTCAGGCCGATCTGCCCTTTGCAGAGCCAAGCCCACAGAATCGCAGCATCCGCTTTGGCCCCCGTGTCCTTGAGCATCATCGTCTCGATTTCACCGTATTTCGCCGCGCGGATTTCGGCTTCCTTGGCTTCAATATCCGCCCTGCTGGCGGTGGCGCCGAGAGCCGCCACGGCGGCGGTGCGCGCTCCGTCGGCGTCCTTGGAATCCTGCTGCGCCAGACGCAGATCGTTATTGATGTTCTTGATGATCTCGTTGACCTTCAGCGCTTCGGAGTTGTGCTTCCTGACCTCTTCCAGTTGCTTCTTCAACTCCGGGCTGAGCGCGTCAACGAATTCCTTGCGGGTCATATCGTCGTCCGCTTTCACATCCTGGCCAGCCACGACCTTGATATTGGACAGGGAGTCGACCAACTGGTTCGCCTTGGTATCCGGCAGGCGAAAGACCAGGGTATAGGTTCCCGGCGCGGCCACGCCGCTGTAATCGCCGGTGGCGCTGACTGGGAAAGAAAACTTCGTGTTGGCGCCGCCATCCGTAGACAGGCTGATTGTGCCAGTGCTGGCGGACATGCCGGTCACGTTGGTCACATGGCCGTGAATCGTACCGGTCGGACCCTTGATCTCTGGCGCGGCGGGCGCGGGCGCGGGGGTCTGGGCGAGCGCGGGCAAAAGGGCGAATGCCAGCAGGCCCAGTCCAAGTGAAAGGTTGCGTTTCATCGTCTTCTTCTCCTTGAAAGCGGCGCAAGCCAGGCTGCTCGCGCGCTTGTAAAAGTCTTTTGGTTGGCTCTGGCGCGAGGGCGCGTCCATGGCGCTCGCCCCGCCTCTCTGCTCTGGCGGCCGGATGCTAGAGCAAAACCAGAGTTCCTGTGTCCTGTTCAGTGAATGCCAGGTCGCCGCTTCCTGATGGTCGCGTCGACTTCAGTGCATTGCTTTCGGGATACACCAACTCTGGTTTTGCTGTAGGCATCTACAAATACTTTACTCTGCCCTCTCCAGCTTTCCGGAGTTCGCGTTGGAACGGGCCAACACGCTCATCCACACATGGTAGTGCCTGGGGCAGTAGCCGCTTGTGGCATGGATCACACCCTACAATAGAATACGCATGGCAACCACGATTCGTACCGCAATCCCCGCCGACGTAGCGCAGATTCTGCTCTTTATCCGTGCCCTGGCCGCCTACGAGCGCGAGCCCGACGCGGTCGAGGCCAGCGAAGAAGGCTTACTGCGCGACGGCTTCGGCCCCCAGCCCTTTTTCCATTGCCTGATCGCCGAGCACGACGGCCAGCCCGCCGGCTTCGCCCTCTACTTTTTCAATTACTCCACCTGGCTGGGCCGCCCGGGAGTGTACCTCGAAGATCTCTTCGTCTTGCCCGAACTGCGCGGCCTGGGCATAGGCAAAGCTCTGCTCCGGCGCGTTGCCGCCATCGCCATCGAGAAGGGCTGTGGACGCCTGCAATGGGAGGTGCTCGACTGGAACACCCCGGCCATCGACTTCTATCGCGCCATGGGCGCAGCGTTCCTCGACGAGTGGCGCAACGTCCGCATCGACGGCGACGCCCTGCAGCGCTTCGCCGCAACGGCCCAGCATACGGAGGCGGCACAATGAAGATTCGCGTGATTGGCGGCGGACTGGCCGGCACCGAGGCGGCCTTGACCGCCGCGCGCCTGGGCTGCGATGTGGACCTCTACGAGATGCGCACCATGATCGACGGCCAGCCGCGCCTCACCCCCGCTCACCAGACCACCGACTTCGCCGAACTGGTCTGTTCCAACTCGCTCAAGAGCGAATCGCCCCACACCGCCCCCTGGCTGCTCAAGCAGGAGATGCGCCGCGGGGCGAGCGCCCTTTTGCGTTTCGCGGATGAGACGGCAGTACCGGCAGGCCACGCCCTGGCCGTGGACCGCGTCGCCTTCTCGCAAAAGATCAACCAGGCTATCGCCAGCGAACCGCGCATTCGCGTCTTCCGCGAAGAGGTAACGGATCTGGCCGCGCCCTGCGAGGCCGCCGTGACCATCGTGGCCACCGGTCCGCTGACTTCCGACGCCCTTAGCGCCTCCATCCTGCGCCTTACCGGCAGCGAGCATTTGTCCTTCTACGACTCCATCTCCCCCATCGTCGAAACCGACTCCATCGATATGGAGAAGGTCTACTACAAAGCCCGCTGGGACAAAGGCACCGCCGACTACATCAACTGCCCCATGGACCGCGCCCAGTACGACCGCTTTCTCGACGCCTTGCTCGCCGCCGAGTCCGCCGAATCCAAGGAGTGGGAGAAGGCCGAATATTTCGAGGGCTGTCTGCCCATCGAGGTACTGGCCCGCCGCGGCCGCGACACCCTGCGCTTCGGCCCCATGAAGCCTGTCGGACTGCGCGACCCCCGCACCGATAAAAACCCTTGGGCCGTCGTCCAGCTTCGTCAAGAGAACCTGCGCGCCGACAGCTATAACCTGGTAGGCTTCCAGAACCATCTCAAGTTCGGCGCCCAGGCAGAGGTTCTACGCCTCATCCCCGGCCTGGAGAACGCCCGCTTCCTGCGCTACGGCCAGATCCACCGCAATACCTACATCTGCGCCCCGGCCCTGCTGGATGAAACTCTTTCTTTAAAAAACTCCGCCACACGGCTAGTGTTTGCGGGGCAGATCAGCGGCGTCGAGGGCTATACCGAGTCCATCGCCACTGGCCTGCTGGCGGGGATCTACGCGGCCCAAATCGCTCAGGGACGGGATCCGCAGCCCATCCCCCGCGCCTCCGCTCTCGGCTCCCTGGTCCACTACATCACCCACGCAGACGCCAAAAACTTCCAGCCCGTCAACATGACCTTCGACCTGATCGAGCCCCTGGAAGAAGAGCTGCGCAAGCAGGTGCGTGACAAAAAGGAGCGCCACCGCATCCAGTGCGAGCGCTCCCTGGCCGCCTTCGACGCCTGGTGGGCAACAGTTTCAAACTCCGCACAGACCACCGGAAACCCATGAAAACGCCATTCTGAGCAAAACGAAGAACCTGCGGCTGCTCCTTGCGAGATTGACTTTCTACAGAGCGACAACCTGGCACAGGCCTCAAGAGGGTACAGGTGCCCTCGAGTTGCTTTGCCGCATAGTTCGGCCGCTCCCGGCAGGCGAACCCATCCTTACCGTGCGCTCATGACTGTTTGCTTCTTTGCAGCACCAGGCGGGTGACGGCCTCGCTCTGCTTGACCATCTCGTGAGGGGCGAAGCCCTTTTCCGCCAGCGCCCCGGTAGGGCAGGTCTGTACGCACTTGCCGCAGCCGGTGCAATTCTTCGCATGGCCCCAGTCGTCGCGCAGGTCGCTGACCAGGCGGGAGTGAATGCCGCGCGAGGCCACCTCCCACACCTGCGCGCCCTCCACTTCGGCGCAGACCCGCACACAGCGCGTGCAGAGGATGCAGCGGTTGTGATCCAGCACGAAGCGCTCATGACTCATATCCACGGGCAGCCGCGGGTGGTTATAGGAATAGCGCACATGGTCGATGCCCAGTTTGCCGGCCAGAGACTGCAACTCGCAGTGGCCCTCGGAGACGCACACCGCGCAGACGTGATTGCGCTCCACCAGCAGCAACTCGACGGCCATCTTGCGATAGTTGGCCAGTTTCACCGAGTTGGTGTTGATCGACATCCCTTCTTGCAGGGGCGTTGTGCAGGCGGGCACCAGGCGGTCGGTGGCGGCCAGTTCCACCATGCACACGCGGCAGGCCCCGGCCGCGCTCAGACCCTTCAAATAGCAAAGGGTGGGAATCTCTCTGCCGTGGGCGCGTGCCGCTTCCAGAATTGTCTGTCCTTCCGGTACGCTCAACAGTTCGCCATCGATGCGGACGGATATGGTCTTGGGCAAAGCAGATCTCCTTTCTCAACGGCTAACCGCGGCGACTCTCAGATCGCAGCGCAGGCAGCGGCGGGCCTCCTCCAGCGCTTCCTGGGGATCGAGGCCCACCACCACTTCCATCTGCGAACGCACCCGCTCGGCAGCGGGCTGGGGGTGGGATTTGTGGCGACGGCTGAGGCTGGGCTCCGGCGGCGCCTGGGAGCTGAATTCAAACTGCGGAAAGAGCCGTTCCCAGCGCTGCTCGCCCATCAGGCGCTCGTCGATCTTGCGCGCCGCCTGCTTGCCCCCGCTCATGGCGTTGGACATGTTGGAGGCGCCGGTGATGATGTCCCCTCCGGCATAGAAGCCGGGGCGGCTGGTCTCCAGCGAGTAGCGATCCACCCTAATGGTGCCTTCCTCCTTCAGTTCCAGGCCGGAGGCGCGGCAGAAGTCGCGGTCGAAGGTCTCGCCCACGGCCAGAATCACGCTCTCGCACTCGAAGCGCTGCACCTGATCGGTGGGGATGGGCCGCCTGCGTCCCGATTTGTCGTACTCGCCCAGCCGCGTCTTGACGATCTCGATGGCCTTCACCCGCCCTTCCTCGTCGCCCAGAATACGGTGCGGCGCGGCCAGATAGACGAAGTGCACGCCCTCCTCCTCGGCCGCCTCGATCTCCTCTTCGATGGCCGGCATATCCTCGCGTTCGCGGCGATAAAGCACAGTGACCTCGGCGCCCATGCGCAGCGCCGTGCGCGCCGAGTCGATGGCCGCGTTGCCGCCGCCGATCACCGCCACCCGCGCGCCCAGCGCCAACTCCTCGTTGCGCGCCACCGCCTCCAGAAACGGCAGCGCGGGAAAGACGTTCTTCAGCTCCGTTCCCGGCAGGTAGAGCCAGGACTCCTTCCACGTTCCCACGGAGAGAAAGACCGCCTCGAAGCTGGCCGCCAGGTCGTTCAAGGGCAGATCGAATCCCACCCTGGTGCGGAAGACCATCTTCACCCCCACGGCCTCGATGAGATCGAGTTCCCGGCGCAGCACGGCTTTGGGCAGACGGTACTCGGGAATGGCGTAGCGCAACATGCCGCCCGCCTCGTCCCGTTCTTCAAAGACCGTAACCTCGTGGCCGAGCAAAGCCAGATAGTAGGCCGCGGTCAGGCCGGTCGGTCCCGCCCCGGCCACGGCCACTTTGCGCCCGGTGGGCGGCAGCTTGTGGGCCACAATGCGTTCGACCATGGGCTGAAAGCGGTCGGAGAGATAGACGGCGTCGGCGATGGCGCGGTGCACCTCGCGCATATTGACCATCTCGTCGAAGGACTGGCGGCGGCAGCGATTGTCGCAGGGATGCTGGCAGACCCTCCCCGTGGAAGCGGGCAGGGGATTGTCCAGCACCACCGACTCGAAGGCGTCCTCCAGCCGGCCCTCCTGGTAGAGCTGCAAAAAGCGGGGAATGTTCATGCGCAGCGGGCAACTGTTCTCGCAGGGCGAAAGAGCCAGTTCCTGGCAGACGCCGGCGCGGCAGCGGTGGGCCACAATGTGGTCTTCGTACTCCATGCGGAAGTGGCGCAGGGTGGTGAGCACGGGGTTGGGCGCCGTCTGCCCCAGGCCGCAGAGCGAGCACTCGCGCATCATCCGTCCCAACTCCTCCAGCAGCTTGAGTTGCTCGGCCGTGCCGTGGCCGGCGGTAATGGCGTTGAGGATGCGCAGCGCCTTGTCCAGCCCCACCCGGCAGGGCACGCACTTCCCGCAGGACTCGGAGTGGGTGAATTCGATGAAGTAGCGCGCCACATCGACCATGCAGTTGTCTTCGTCCATCACCACCATGCCGCCCGAGCCCATGATGGAGCCGATCTGCGCCAGATTCTCATAGTCAACCGGGGTATCGAGCATCTCCACCGGAATGCAGCCGCCCGAGGGTCCGC
>Ga0326728_10018974_pt1 | contig 13438 bp, 15 predicted proteins | sample MB3enrmetagenome_FD_207602 | JGI IMG/M metagenome (GOLD analysis project Ga0326728, IMG submission 207602) | Lab enriched peat soil microbial communities from McLean, Ithaca, NY, United States - MB31MN | ecosystem: Environmental > Terrestrial > Soil > Wetlands > Peat | place: USA: New York... | reverse complement strand
TTAATTTCATTTCGGTAAAAGGGCCTGAACTTCTTTCCAAAGGTGTGGGCGATTCCGAAAAGCACGTGCGTGAAGTCTTTAGGAAGGCCCGACAATCTGCACCCTGTATCATTTTCTTTGATGAAATCGATGCGTTGTTACCGAAGAGAGGCTCAATCAGCGATTCCACACATGTCACAGAGAGTGTCTTAAGCCAATTCCTGACTGAACTGGATGGTGTTGAAGAGCTGAGGGAGGTGTTTGTAATTGGAGCAACCAACCGTCCAGATCTCCTCGACCCTGCCATTCTGCGCCCGGGCCGGCTCGAAAAACATCTGTATATCCCTCCCCCAGATGAGGTTGCAAGAAAGGCCATCCTTTTGACATATCTAAAAGATTTGAAGGGCCTTCTCGATCCAGATATAGATATTAACGAATTAGTAAATAGGACCCGATTTTTTGTGGGCGCTGATCTTGAAGCACTTGTGCGCGAGGTAAAAGCACTCGTTATTGATGAATTGACACGGAACGAAGTTGTTAGCGAAAACGGTAAAGCCCTGGAGTATACCCTAAATATCAGCCGACGGCATTTTGACACAGCACTAGAGAAGATCAAAGGTACCCTCGATGGTACAGATTTCGAGCGGTACGAGCAGAAATCTTGGGATCTTTTGTACACAAAGGGAAAACGCGACCTCCTCTACCATGCGGTAAATCTTATCAACCAGATCGAATATCTGAAAGAAAAACATGTGATCAATAACGAAATAGCAAAACATGCTGATGAAATTCGGGATCTTGTTTATTGGCAGAGAAAATCCTTCGATTTGATCCAGAAGCACACGATTGAACTTCGACAAGAGCTTGAGGATTCTGTCAGGAAGAATCAGATCCTCTGAATCGTTTTTCTTTTATTAGTCTGTTTATTCTGGTAGATTTTTTGCTTGGTTCAAACCGGTTCTGGTGCGTCTGCGGGACTTTTCAATTTTTCAAACCAGCTGGTGCGTCTGCGGGACTTTTTGGATATTCCTCAGGGTTCTGGCAAGTTCGCGGGAGGTGGGGCATCTCAGGAAGTGCTGTCAAAAATCGGGAGGTTTTTTAGGGGTCTCTATGAAGGGAGCAAAATTTTCAAATGGAGTTGGGAACATGAACGAGCTCCCTTCATTAGAACGATACATTTGCTATTTATAGCATATAATTATCTGATTAAAATTTTTAATGACATTAAAATGTCATTTTACCGCCAATCCAATCATCGTCATACAACGATTGCCGGCAATCCACTTCTTATTTATTTTACCTCTCTATTTTTTCTAGGAACATCCCAATAAGGACTCTTACATTTCGGGCAAACTTTAGGATCATCCTCGCCCCTCTTTACCCACTCGTGGCCGCACCGCTCGCACCTAAAGCCATCCAGTTTGATTCTTGCCATAATTATCTGTATTTACTCTATGTTATATAACTTTAACTCTATTACCAAAAGGTATATATATAATCTTACTTAATAGTAATATAGCAATAGGTAAGTTATAGGAGAGTGAGTGAAGATGGATCAATTCAGCAACCCAAGGGAGTTAAGAGGATTAAAGATCCTGTCGGAACCCGACACAATCATAAAAACCGGCAAGAACGAATGGGATGTCCGGTCCCAGTCAAAGGATGCATACTACCAAGTAACCCGGAAATTTATCACAAAGGCAAAGGCCGATCACTACACATGGTCATGCACCTGCCCCGACTTTGCAACACGGAATCAGCCCTGTAAGCATATCTACGCCGTCCAGTTCTCACTAAAACTTAAAGTAGATGTTGAAGCTGATATTAAAGCGCAAAAAATTATTGGTGATGAAATTGGGATCCTTTGCCCAATCTGTAAAAGCCAAAATGTTGTAAGGCGCGGGATAAGGCAGACTTTTATTAGGCTCAATAAAGCAAAAAATATCCACTTGAAAGCGGATTGGTTTCTAAAAAACGAAGGAGTGGCATGAATATAATTCTCGCCAAGATATGTAATTACCCCTGGCACAACATCTTTTGTTGTAGGATCTTCATGATCATGTGTCGCCCAAGGAAAAAATTTTAGGCCGTGTTCTCTTTCACTCTCACTCAAAAATTTTGTTCTGCCATCTATAGAAAGTCGATGTTTTATAAACACAACCAAAAGGGCAAAATCAAACAAAGCACCGAATAAAAGCATAATTCCGGATATAACTGTAATATGAACATAGTTGAATGCGACAGCTTAACCACTGAAGTTACAGTGAGGGCAATTGATGGTATCTGCCATGCGGCTTGATCGTAGTATCTGCGATCATATGCTACTTGACTGTACTGAGCAACTAACAAATTAGTTTTTAAAATATCATTTTCAATTTTATCACTCATAATCTAAAATTGATAAATTGATATTTTATGCTTTGGGAGTATGATCTCTCTAAAAAAGTCCCGCCACTTATCATCTCTTCCCAAAAGTCCCGAAGTCCCTAAGACTTATCAGAACCCAAATAAGACAAATTCTTATAGCAGTACTTTTCCCGGATGGTTATATCCTGTTTTGGAAAACTTGCGATAGCGTCAAAACACGACATTCCTCTTTTATTCAATATCTCCCGCCACGCCACATCCGGCGAAGTGTTCAAAATACGGTGCCGCGACAGATGCGAAAAAAGTGGGGGATCTCAGAACACGAGGAGCTTCGGGAGCCAGAGAAATACTCCCATCGCCATGACGAAGAAGATGATAGCAGCCACGAGAAGGATCTTCCGGATCCGGTCATGCTCCCATCTCTGCCCGACACCGCAGAGGAAGAGAACGATCGTGAAGAGCACGGTGTTCAGGAGAAAATCATCACTACTCTGGCCTGCATGCTTCGACTGTTCGTAGGTCGCCGTCGCGTTCTCCTGCAGCTGCTCGCTCCGCACCTGGGCACTCAGGTTATACTCAGGAAGTGAAAAGGGGGTGCCAGGAGGGATGGTACCAGGGGGTTGTCCCTGCACCTGCGCAATCCAGGCATCAAACGCGGGTTTGAATTGCGGCGTGAACCTGTTCTCGATCAGGTTGGCACGGACCGTATCGTTCTGGCTCTTTGCCTCCGCCCATGCAAGATAGACCGAGAGATCGACAAGTATCTGGCGGTTTGCTTCGTTACTGGCACGGATGGATTCCGTCGTCAGGCTACTGGAGGTATCCGAGAGGGAGCTCCTGGTTGACGACCATAGCGTAGCCTCATAGGCGCACAGGGCAGAGGTAACTGTTGCGAGGAGGAGGATGACGGCAAATAAGATCTCAAGCCGGTCAATCTCTTTGGTGGGTGTTTTCTTCCGGTGATCGATCTCAGGTTCCGGCATCGTGGTAAATCCCCGGCATCATCCTCCGGCAGGGAGGATCATTTTTTCGGCAGCGTATATCTTAGGGAGAGTTCGCAGGTGTTAAAATAATTACCATGTTTGGTTCCGGTGCCTTCTTGGGGAAGTGAAGAACATTACGGTATCGAAAATTTTCCTTTGTATGTATTATGCATCCAAAAGACGCAACCTGCCCATCGATCCATCGGATTTTTTCTCTCACCATTTCCGTCACCGGAACATTATAAAAAATTATTTAACAACATTTATCGATGATCTTGCCATGGAGAAAGAAACGATCCGGTTTGCCGCTGCAGTCGTGGCTGGCTTCATCGTCATGATCCTCATCGGCTTCATATTCGCGAACATCATGCAGACCATCCCGTTGACAGGCCCGTTCATTGGCGGGATTGTGGCTGGACTCGTAGCAGGGAAAGATTACCTGAACGGGGGAAAAGCCGCTGTATTTGCAGGCCTGCTGGGAGCGGTCGGGGTTGCCTTTGACGTGATGGCAAACACTGCATATTTCCGGATGGATGTCCCCCAGTTCCCTCAGGTTGCAGGAATCTTTTTCCTGATCCTTGCGATCATCTATTTCCCGTTCCTTGCATTTCTTGGCGGAACTGTTGGCGGGGCCCTGAGGCATTTGTAGGGTCCCCCAACCACCTGATTGGAAAACCACTTGGTGCTGATCGTTGACGTCTGATTATAGAATTTCAACGAGATAAAATATTGGTCACCCACCGCAGACGCATCAGCACCAATCAGAGCAACATTTTCTTTCTTTTAATTGCTATTAAAGGAAAATGCAAAATCCAAAATTTTAGAAATTTTTTACCGGTACGACCGCTTAGGAAAAATCGGACCGGAATCTGGATCACGACCCAAACACCGTCCGGAGTTCCCTAAGCGGGAGCGTGTTGACGACATCTTTTGCGGTCAGCCAGCCCCGCCGTGCAGTGGCAACTCCAAGATCCATGGCACGGAGGCCTTCCCTGCTACGGGCGTCAGAGCCCAGCGCAAAACGAATACCATGCTTCCGGGCGGTGATGCATCCGGTATCCGGAAGATCGACACCTACATGACGGCGCTTGCCGATGCCGCCAGGTTCACCATGAATTTAAGACCTTGCGGGTAACTGATTCCTGTATGGCTAAAGAACCAATGTCCGGCACACCGGTGCTAACCAGTAAGGTGACCAACCCTAAGATCATGGTCATCACCTTCGTCATCCTCACATTCCTCTTCTCATCGGTCTTCTGGTACCTGACATCGCAGACATCGCTTACCGCCCAAAACCGTACCATGCTGATGGTGTATACAGTCGGGGCAATGTGGGGGCCTGCACTCGCGGCAGTGGTGACCCGCCTGGTCTTTCAGCACAACCTTCGCGGCTTTGCGATCGGCATGGGAAGACCTGTCTGGCTTGCAATGGGGATTTTCATCCCTGTCGCTGTTGGGTTGTGTATGTTCGGCGCCGCATGGCTCTCCGGCATTGCACCGTTCAACTATGACAAGGCTGTGACCATTTTTTCGGTAGCATTCGTTCCAGTCTTCCTCTACGGTATCGTCTTCAATCTGTTTGCCGCTGCCGGGGAAGAGTTTGGCTGGCGGGGTTTTCTTGTTCCCGAACTGGCCCGGTTCCAGGGTTTCACAACAGTCGCCCTGATCTCTGCGGCGATCTGGACGGCATGGCATTTCCCGGAGATACTCTTTGGCACGTACCACGGAAGCGGTCCGGTCTGGTACTCGCTAGCCGTATTCATCCCATCGGTCATGGGGGCCGGGGTTATTTTCGCATGGCTGCGCCTGATGTCAGGCAGTGTCTGGGTACCGGTACTCTTCCATGGATTCTGGAATTACTTCATCCAGCAGTTCTACCCTACTCTCACGGTAACCACACCTGCCGGAACCATGATGCTTGGCGAATTCGGGTGGTTTGTGGCAGTCATCTACGTCCTGCTGGCACTTCTTTTCTGGTACTTCCGGGACCGGCTGCCCAAACTGCCGGCTGAAGGAGTGTGAGAGGTAATATCACGCTGGGTGGAGTGGGGGTCACACCCCCGCCATCTGCGTGAAAAATTGTCCCTCTCTGTCCACGAGGGGGTACCTCCATTAATGCCTGCGAAGGTTATGTTGCATTTGCGGGACGTTTAAATAGTCAATAAAGATAGTTTACGACGATCTCATTTTTGTTAAGTCCCGACAACGCAACAGAACCTAGGAAGGATTTGCTTAAATACCACTCCCTGCTGTACTCCGGCTGTCTGTAGAGTGGGGGCGGAGGGCAACGAGTACGTTTAAACACCCCCAACCTTGCCATGTGTTTCTACCTGTCGGTTATTTCCGAAAATACCGGTACAGCGCCGCGGCGACGAGGATATACCCACAGAGCCGGAGCAGTGCGAACGCGATTGTCGGAAAGAACTCAATGCCGAGCAGCGTGCTAAGGTGCGAAAGCCCGAACAGTCCGAACGCGATACCGATCATCAGGGCATTGACATCACTTCTCTTCCAGTATATCGCACACCCCATTATCAGGATGATAATACAGAGAAGGAGGTTGAGGATGACTACAGGATCAGGAACGAATGCCATTTCCACTACTCACCGAATTTTGTTTCTGTGCACGCAGGGGTATTAAAACTGATAGTTCTGCGTGCATCCGTGCAGAACTGCTGAACGGTATCACCGCGCATGTCAACCTGTTCTGGTCGCTCGCTGATTTCTGATAGGTGCTCGTTCCCCTACTTGCATTCCGGTATCTCCATGCTGACCCGGCCCTTGCCAGCAGGCGGGATCTTGCAATCATGCTGCTATCCGGGATACCTCTCAATAACCTCTGCGGGGCACTCTGGGGGTCCTTCACGCTCACCCTTGGGGATGTGATCCGTTGAAACGGGGTCCATGTGGTAACAATGAATTGGAAGTACCAGAAAAAAAGGGGGGATAGTGCCGGTAGGCTACCGCTCGACCGCTATAAGCGCCGCACCCTCATCCGCTGAAAGATTCGTACTGGCAAACGCCCCGGTGGTCGGAAGCGCCATGGTAAAGTCCGGTGTCATGTCATACTGGATGATGCTTTCCGGAGGCACGGTCAGATCAAGGATATGCCCGCCTCTCTGGTGGTCATCGGAAAGGAAGTGGAGGTGGTAGCCCACTACATTGAGACCTTTGAAGAATGACGGCATGTAGAATCCTACGACTGTCCCGGTGACGTTTGTATACGTAAATATTTTCTGCTCCTTTGAAGCATCGGTGAGCGTGGGATACGGCTTATCCTGCGCCGGGATTGCCCGTACTGTAACCGACGGGAAAGTATCGTGGATCTTTACTGCGTAGATTATATTCTGCGAAGGGAGTTGTGCCGCTATCTCAGTTGTGAACTCTGAAAGGTTCATTGCATGCTCCGTTGTGTTCTGCTGGATATTGCTGTCAAAGTACATGATCATGGCAAACGGCGTTGTCTGGTTGTCGGCTGCCAAAGAGACGGTGCCGTCAGCTTTTGCCTGCCAGACCTGACCATCCAATATGATCATTTCGCCATCCAACCGGTCGAATGTCCCTAACCCGAAATCACCGTGTTTTTTAAGATCTCCGATGGTGACAGTGCCGTCAAACACTCCCTGCATCAGCGCACCGATGGTCGAGACTTGGTAGAGAGTATCGTGATTCAGTGACGTTGCCGGGACATGGTTTGCAAAACCGGTATACACCGCCGCCCCGCAGAAAATAAGTGTGACAGCGAGGCCTATACCAAGGAAAAACCTGAATTTGTCCATGTGTATGCACAGGTATCGGAAACTAAAATAAAAAGACTATTCCCTACTGGTCACTCTGCAAGGTACATCAATGGCAGAAATCTTGCGATAACCGTTGAAATGTAATATTAGTAGGAATGATAAGCAGCGATGGCTGGCAATCGGATGGATGTGCCCGGAAATTTCGGGAAGGTGCAGCAATCGAGGAGTGCATAGTGGTTGATGGTATCGTGCCGACATAGGCATCCCGCGCTCGGCTCAACATCATATCAAGGTCAATTGATTTTGAAATTCTGACCTTGCATTTGTCAGGAAATTACGGTGCCAAGAACTCTGGTTCTATACCATACCCCGAGTCCGCTGGCGATGGCAAAAAGAATGGCGATAACGATAGTCAGACCGGGCTGATCGTTAGGATGTACCACTATATTGAGGTATATAATCAGTCCCTCCAGAAGGGTAAGGAGGACTACCACCATTGGTAAGTTATACTTCTTTTGCGTCATGCTATCTTCAAATTACAATATATACGCTAATTAATCTTGCATTGTCCCCATATCCTGATTAATGGGCATTTGCATGCCTTGCAGAGCACTCCACAGTAGGGAAGTGCCTTATCCTCCCGGATTGTTGCCCGCGGGAAGCCGTCGGGAACGTCAATGTAATGGCAGAGTCCGTCCCCTTCGGTCATTTGTATTATCTGGCAGGATGGGCAGTCTGGGTAAAATCTATCCCCGCCGAACTCAGCCACCGGCTTTCCCCTACTGATCATGGTGAACAACTCCCGTATTTCACACCGTATATACATAGCCAATTTTAATCATAAATATTACTCAAAAAGATTTTGATTTAAAACAATTATTACTTGAAGTGATAATATTCGGGGTTCCGACATCCGTCGGGGAATAGTAACATTTGTCCAAAACCAAACTGATCTGTTTTTCTCTGATTTGTTTATCTGTCGGTAGATACTTAGTCCCATAATTAACATCAGGTTTCCGCAACGAGATCAGGCGTGGATCGAAACAAAGGTGTTCTTGTGATGAGTCAAAAGGTGAATCAAGAGTCCGGATTATTGGTAATCGAACTTTCTGCTCTTTAAATGCATTCAGGAATTTTGATCGAACCTGACTGAGAAACTGATAGTAATCAACGTCACTCTTGATGTCGAGTTGCTTTATCATTTTGTCCCGGGATTTCGTATCATACGGAACACCAATATCGGGAAGAAGAACGCAGAATTTCTTGGCATAATAGACACTGTCTTTTATCCTGAAACTCTCAAACTGTTCCTTGAAAAAATCGTCTGCCCATCCATCACAGAATAATGTCTTGTTGTGATTAGCAGCTTTTGTTGATAAATGCACCCAGTTCTCTCCTTTTAAGGCATGTAAAACAGCATATGCACCTTTGACACGTGGTTTCAGATTTGAAGGATCACCTTTATCGATTGCAGTAATTAGATTCAGGTGTTCACACCGGTCTACAAACATCCGAAGGAATCCCATCATATATTCCTCGAACTGGACATCCGTCTTCAGTTTCCAATGATGAGTGCACCCTAATTGTTTGCAGCTACAATTCTCATCACATGTGCAACGGGAGTATTCCCAGATTTCTTCTTGTGTTGCCTGTTCCTGTATTGGATATAAATTCCGGTTTTTTGCGGCTTGTTCATTAGAATAATCAATCTGTTTTTTCATCCATTCTTTAGAAATTTCTTGCGTCATTCAATACTCCCTCTTCCCTGGCATACCGGGGGGATTATATGGCAATGTGTCTCAATTGAGCGATGCATTCTACGGGTAATAACCAAAATTATTACAGAAACGCATGGCGCAATTATAATCAGCTAGAGACATTTCTTTATTTTAAAAGAACCTAACAAAAAATATGGTTTTTGACCTCTCTAACGTCATACAATATATTTTTATTGCAAGTTTTGGAGCGGCAGGATTGGCGTATGCAGTAGGTCATCCACTAATCGAATCGTTATCTCGTGCTATACAAAATACTGAAAAAGAGTGTAATATTATCACCTCCCCAAATACCAAACCAAATTATAATAAAAAGGCGGAAATGTTGCTTTTATCCCTTAAGTTCAACCAAAAACTAATAACAATAATAATTACAGTTGATATGGTTATTTTCTTATTTTGTAGTCTCTTAATCATGCTTTATTGGATCTTTAATGTTAATTTGTGTTTGACTGTTGGCGTGATATTATTCTTTATCGGGATAAGTGGATTGGTTATTATTATAGTTACGTCAAGATTGTCAGGAAAAATTTTAAAAACTTCAATTCCATCCAACGACACATAATAGAACCCTAAATTGGAAGAACTGAAAGTAGATTCCAAGCGATATGAGATACAATCGCCGGTAACAGATTACGGTCATTTAGATAATAGACCGCTCCGTAAATTATGAATAAGACAAACAGTTGAGCAAGAGAGACGACATTAAATGTGGCATGGCAGATTGCAAAAAGAATTGATACTATAATTAATATGACGATATTTAATGCAACAATTTTCCATTTAATTTTTGTACTTGATACCGAAAAAACGTAGGTGCAGCTCAGAAAAGCGCATTGTAAAATTTCCTCGCTGGTCGGGGCGAGGATGAGATTGAATCCTATAAGTATTGGAATTGATTCATAAGATGCGGGTGCGGGGGGATGGTGAAATAACATCAAATTAAAGGTTATCCAGATAAGATCAAATGCAATCACAATGGTAATAGGAACGAGAATTGTCTTCCACCACATGCCGAGACTGCATTTCATATCTTCAAATGTGAACAAAAGACGGTCTCTGAGAATGTTTCGGTAAGGATCATTTTTGAAAATTGAGAGATTGAGAACCTAATTGATAATAGAGATACGGTAAATGAATGCGATGATAATTATGATGTCTGCCGGTATGACGCTAAGGTCCACAACAACCAATTGAGCCAACCCCCCTCATTATGATTACTGCATAGACTAGCTGCCAATTTTTGACAGGTATTTGCGGGATGCCACAGCTGCCGCAGACTTGACAGAACCCAAAAGACTATCAAAGCTGTCGCCAAAGGTGCCCTGACTGGCAAGGCGCTCCCGTGTTTCCCGGGTGAGTGCAATTGTCGTTTTTTCTCCAGACATATGGACTATACGTTTTTTTTAATGAGTATGGTAATCATAGTATATTTATCCATATACCGACAAAAGTTGTTACAAGGCGACCGGTCTATGGTAGTCAAAAAGATTAACAAACGACAAGAAAATGCCAATATACGGCGTGAAGCCCTGATAAAACGCGCCAAGATAGCCTACACAATGTTGCAATCGGCGAACCCCGAATTTAAAGAAAAACGTGTTGGGGTGGGGGGCACCCCAATAGTCATCCGATCATCACATTCATTTGAGGACAAAAAAGAGTATTTTTTCGGCTCGACAGACGGTATTCCCCCGGGAAAGGTGCCTCTACAGGGTGTCATTGAGCACATCAAACAAGGTAAACGGCCGCTACCACCTCCGGAAATACTACTCATACTCTCAAAAAACAAAATGGGTATCGGCAGGTGGAATGCGCGGCTTCGTAAATATGTTGGTGACGTCATTCCTAACTTTGAATGCCTTAAAGAGAATGGGTGGGAACGTATCGATACTCGTAATCTAACCTACACCTCTTTTTTTGAAAAATTACGTATCAATGGTTACCTGATAACATGCTGCCATTGTGGCCATCAATTCCAATCAAAAAATGCCAAAGGACGGTATTGCTCATCGGCTTGTATTAGGGATGAAGAAACATATCAACGGAAGCTACAACGCCACTATAGACGAAACACGGACGAGGGGAATCTGAAAACCCGAGAATGCCCCGTTTGTCATGAATTCTTTTTTCCTAAAACCAAAAGATCCTGTAACTGCGGGAAGGGAAAATGCAGGACGGCATGGTCACGGCAACAGGCAAAAAGTAGGGATACTGGAGGAATTTGATTAGTCTTTTCCCTGTTCAGCAAATTCAATAATCCGCCGGAGAGTCTCCATCTCTTGTGCCAACCGTCTGTTCTGCTCTTTGAGGTCATCGATCTTCGATTTCGTCATAAGATGTTCAAGCTGCATATCCCGCACCCGATCCTTTGTCTCCTTCATCTCCTCTCGGGTCTTAGCGATCTCCACCGCGCTCTCATCAAAGATTCTAAGAAATGGCTCGCCCTTCCGATAGATTTCAAGTAACTTCTCTGTCGTGGGCTTGTTGTATGCCCGGTCGAGAGCATTGATATGCCCGGTGAAAAAATCAACATACTTGTCGGAAACTCCCCCGTAGGTAAGGTTGGTCACAAAATACTTCCGGAACAGGTGATAGTGGATCGTTGCCCTGCCGGTATCTTCATCCTTTTTGAACAGCCCGGCTTTGGTCAGGGCTCTTTTAATGACGTTCTCGGCGTTGTTTTTGCCGAATGGAAATAGCCGATAATCGTTCTTGGGAGATCTGACAGCGAACCGGCCCCGGCTGTGGTCAATGATGTATTTCAGGTATTTTTCCCGCACCAGAAGCCACTGGTTGAGGAGCTCGACTGCCTCTTTATTGATGAACGTGGTGCGGCTGTGGACGTTCTTTGTGCCGGTGCCGGTCTTCCGTCGTCCTTTCAAGGAGACGATCGCATACTCCCCGCTCGGTTCGATCTTCACATCATTTAGTGTGAGGGTGATTGCCTCACCAAGCCGCACTCCGGAGGTGAGCATGAACATGATGAGGGTCTTTAATTTCAAGTCGGATGCGTTGAGAAGAGCGCGTATTGTCTCCTTCGTCAGATCCTCCTCTTCCGATATTGGCCCACCACGGGTGATCTTATTTTTAAGATTCCGCTCCTGCTTCCGGGTTAGTTCGACATCATTGAAGATGAAAAACTCCTTCACCGCCGTGATGTAATACGAGCCTGTGGTTGGGGCGTATTGACGTTTGCACGAATTCGAGAAGTTGATCAGGTCGTCCTCATAATCACGGCCCTCAATGAAATAACGGTCGGCAAGAGTTTCCAGTTGCACTTTCTCATCATCGGAAATTCTTTTGCCTTTCCGATTGAATTGGTAGATGAATGAGAGAAAAGCAGTTACCCCAGATTGATAGCTCGATCGTGTCGAACTTTTTGAGTACTGCTTCAGGAACGATGCTATCCGTGCCATATGAGGTAATTGGTTTATTATCTTATAAGAATTTCTCAATTTATACCACATGGACGTGCATTTAATGCTCGAAGAAGAGTATCGGCTTGAATATTTCAAAACACAGGGGCTGACCCGGAAGATATGCAGGTCCTGTGGCGCCGCGTTCTGGACGCGCGACAGCTCACGGGAACTCTGTGGGGATGCTCCCTGCGAACCCTATACGTTCATCGGGAACCCGGTCTTTGCCTCTAACACGCTGGACGGGATGCGGGAGGCGTACCTCTCCTTTTTTGAAAAGACCGGGCATACCCGCATCGGGCGGTACCCGGTAGTTGCCCGCTGGAGGGATGACATCTATCTCACCATCGCGTCCATCGCGGACTTCCAGCCTTTCGTGACTGGCGGTGTTGTCCCCCCACCGGCAAACCCCCTCACCATCTCGCAACCATGTATCCGCCTCAACGACCTTGATTCGGTCGGGAGATCCGGCCGGCACCTCACGACGTTCGAGATGATGGCACACCATGCCTTCAACACGCCAACCCAGGAGATCTACTGGAAGGATCGTACGGTGGAGCTCTGCGACCAGTTTCTCCGCTCTATTGGCGGCGACCTCAACAAGGTCACGTACAAGGAGCACCCGTGGATCGGCGGGGGTAATGCAGGGCCGAGTCTAGAGGTGATGATCGCCGGCCTCGAAGTGGCAACCCTCGTTTTTATGAGCCTCGGCAGGCAGAAGACTGCAAGCCCGGGGTACGACCTTAATGGTGAGATGTACTACCCGATGAAACTGCGGATCGTCGATACCGGTTACGGTCTCGAGCGGTTCGTCTGGGCCTCCAAGGGTTCGCCCACCATCTACGATGCGGTCTTTCCGGAGATGGTCAGCAGGGTGATGAGTTCGGCAGGGCTCTCCCACATGCTGGACAACAAGGACTACACCAAGATCCTTGCAATGAACGCGAAATTCGCCGGCCTCATGGACATCTCCGGTGCAAACCTCTTCACCCTGCGTAAGAAAGTGGCCGCGGCGATTGATATCTCTCCCGAAAAACTCGACCGGATGATCACGCCGATCGAGAAGGTGTACGCCATCGTGGATCATACGCGCTGCCTTGCCTACATGCTCGGCGATTGCATCGTCCCTTCCAATGTCCGGGAAGGCTACCTCGCGCGGCTGGTCATCCGGCGTA
>Ga0326728_10018973_pt1 | contig 13438 bp, 10 predicted proteins | sample MB3enrmetagenome_FD_207602 | JGI IMG/M metagenome (GOLD analysis project Ga0326728, IMG submission 207602) | Lab enriched peat soil microbial communities from McLean, Ithaca, NY, United States - MB31MN | ecosystem: Environmental > Terrestrial > Soil > Wetlands > Peat | place: USA: New York... | reverse complement strand
CGTTCAAGCGATCCAGCGTGGTTATCGCCCGTTCCGAGGCCGTCCGCAGGTTGCCCGCCAGCGCCGAAAAGTTGGTCAGCGTCGGCTCGTTCAGCAAGTACTTCCGCACGTCGTCAATCATCGCGTCCAGCCGCACGACCGTCTGGTCCAGCCGCTGGATCAGGCCCCCCGCCGAGCGCGCGAACTCCTCGAGGTTGAACGGCGCCTCCGCCACCGCGTTGGCCCCGTTCGCCAGCACGGGCCCCCGGTTCTGCGTCGGAATGATCGCCACGTATTCATCGCCCAGCAGTCCGGACGGCTCGAGCACGAACCGCGCGTCCTTGTAAATCCTGTAGTTCGGGTAGATCTTCAGCACGATGATCGCGCTCCGGCCCTCGGCCCCCAGCCGGATTTCCGATACGCTGCCCACCTTGACCCCCGACATGAGCACGTCGGCGTGCGGCTTGAGCCCCACCACGTCCGGGGCGCGCACATAGATCGTGTTGGTCCGGTGGAACAGCACCAGCCCCTTGCTAAACTGGAGCAACAGCCCCGCCAGCATCACCAGCCCGACAAACACAAACAAACCCACCTTCCATGCCAATGATGGTTTGTTCATACGCTCGCTGCTTTCTTGGCCATTGCCTTCTCGTCCGAAACGCCATCGATAAACTGCCGCACCACCGGGTCTTTGGACCCGAAGAGCGCTTCCGCCGTCCCCGTGGCGTAAATCCTCTGGTCGTGCAGCATCAGGATGCGCTGCCCCAGCCGCCGCGCCGTCCGCATGTCGTGCGTCACCACCACCGTCGTCACGTGCAGCCGGTCCCGCACCCGCAACATCAGCTCGTCGATGCTGTCGGAAACGATCGGGTCCAGCCCCGTCGTCGGCTCGTCATACAGCACAATCTCCGGCTGGTAGATGATCGCCCGCGCCAAGCCCACCCGTTTCCTCATGCCTCCGGACAACTCGGCCGGGTTCATCGATTCCGTCCCGGGCAGGTCCACCGTCTCCAGCACCTCCGCCACCCGCCGCGCGATCTCCCCCTCCGTCAGGGACCGCTCCCGCCGGAACGCGAAGCCCACGTTCTCGGCCACCGTCAGCGAGTCGAACAGCGCCGCCCCCTGGAACAGCATCCCAAATTTCCGCCGCACCGGCAAAAGTTCCCGCTCGTTCATCGCCACTATGTTCTGGTTCTCGATCAGCACCTCGCCCCCGTCCGGCTTGAGCAACCCGATCAGGTGCTTGAGCAGCACGCTCTTGCCCCCGCCGCTCCGCCCGATAATCACCACCGACTCCCCCTTCTCGATCCGGAAACTGACCCCATTCAGCACGTGGTTGGCGCCAAAACTCTTGCTCAGGTCCCGCACCTCAATCATAACGTGTGCAGTGCGTGCCCCAGCGTCAGCGTCAGGAAGAAATTGCAAATCAGTATCGTGATCGACGCATACACCACTGCCTCGGTCGTCGCCCGTCCCACTCCCTGCGCCCCTTCCCCGCACGACAGCCCCTTGTGGCAGCCGATCAGCCCCACCAGGCCCCCGAAAACCACCGCCTTGATCAGCCCGATCGCCACGTCCGCCAGACCCGTGTACTTCTGCGAGTTGGCCCATAAATAGGTGTGATCGATCCCCAGCAGGCCCACCCCAACCACGTACCCGGCGCCGATCCCGATGACGATATCCTCGGCCGCCAGCAACGGCAGCACCATCAGCAGCGCCAACACTCGCGGCACCACCAGGTAATCCACCGGGTGCGTCGCCAGCGTCCGCAACGCATCGATCTGCTCGGTCACCCGCATCGTCCCCAACTCCGCCGCAATCGCCGCCCCTACCCGCCCCGCCACCATCAAACCCGTCAACACCGGCCCCAACTCGCTGCACATCCCCACGCTCACCACCGCCAGGGTGGCCGTATCCATCTTCACCTTGTGAAACTGGAAATACGTCTGGGCGCACAGCACCATCCCCGTAAATGCCCCCGTCACCAGCACCACCGACTGCGACTTCACCCCCGTAAAATACATCTGGTAAACCAAGTCCCGCCACGCCACCCGCAAGCGCAACAGCGACAACACCGACTCCCGCGCCAGGAGCGTCAATTCACCCAGCCCTTCCAGCCATTCCGTAATCCATTTCTTGCCCAGTAAGTTCATCGGCCCGCGCAACCTATCAGACCGCCCCCGCCCTGGCCAGACTTTCATTGCCCCCAGGATCGCCCCCGGGCGCATCTTGCCCGTACCATCCCCCCTTTCCCCCCTCCCATGCGCTCCGAGCGCACGGGAGGGGTTCGGACCGATCCGACGGATAGGACTGATCGGCCATGGCTGGAAAATTCATCGCTGCAGGCTTGACCTAACCAGCGGGCACGGCATAGTTTTGCAGCCCCACTCTGAGGCCGGCGTTCCCGAACGCCTCACCCAGGGGCGGAAAATCAAGTATGATGAAGGATTCTTTAGGCAAAAGCAATACCGCCAACAAGGCCGTGTTGGGATGGGTCGCCGAGATGCAGGAGCTCTGCCGTCCCGAGCGCGTCCATTGGTGCGACGGTTCCAAGGCCGAGGCCCAGGCCCTCACCGCCCAAGCCGTCCAAACCGGCGTGCTCATCCAATTGGACCAGAAGAAACTCCCCGGCTGTTACTATCATCGCTCCCATCCCAATGATGTCGCGCGCGTCGAACAATCCACCTTCATCTGCACCAAAGACCAGGAGGAAGCCGGCCCGACCAATAACTGGATGCCCCCCCGCGAGATGTATCATAAGCTGCGGACCCTGAGCGAGGGAGCCATGAGCGGGCGCACGATGTATGTCATCCCCTACCTCATGGGGCCGCCCGGTTCCCCACTCGCCAAAGTGGGCATCGAGCTCACCGACTCCATTTACGTCGTCCTCAGCATGGGGATCATGACCCGCATGGGCAATATCGCCCTCGAACAGTTGGGCAGCGACGACGACGACTTCAACCGCGGCTTGCACTGCATGCTCGATATCGACCCGGACCGCCGCTACATCGCGCATTTCCCCCAGGACAACGCCATCATCTCGCTCGGTTCCAATTACGGCGGCAACGTGTTGCTGGGCAAAAAGTGCCTCGCCTTGCGCATCGGCTCCTACCTCGGGCGCCAGGAAGGCTGGCTCGCCGAGCACATGCTCATCCTCAAGGTTGAATCCCCCGCCGGCGAGAAAACCTATGTTGCCGCCGCCTTTCCCAGCGCCTGCGGCAAGACCAACTTCGCCATGATGATCCCCCCGCCCTATTTCCGCGGCTGGAAGATCACGACCGTCGGCGATGACATCGCCTGGATGCGGCCCGGTCCCGATGGCCGCCTTTACGCCATCAACCCCGAGGCCGGCTATTTCGGCGTCGTGCCCGGCACCAACCTCACCTCCAACCCCAACGCCATGGAGATGATCTCCCGGGACACCATTTACACCAATGTCGCCCTCACCCCTGACCTGGACGTCTGGTGGGAAGGCAAAGACGGGCCCCCGCCCAGGCAATGCCAGGATTGGAAGGGCCACCCCTGGTCCCCAGAATCCACCGAGAAGGCCGCCCACCCCAATAGCCGCTTTTGCGTGCCCATGACCCAAAACCCCGTCCTCGCCCCCGAGGCCAACGACCCCCAGGGCGTGCCCATCAGCGCCATCATCTTCGGCGGCCGCCGCACCGACACCGTGCCCCTGGTCTTCCAGGCCTTCAACTGGGTCCATGGCGTTTACGTCGGCGCCACCATGGGCTCCGAGATGACCGCCGCCGCCGTCGGCGGCGCCGGCCAGGTGCGCCGCGACCCCATGGCCATGCTCCCCTTCTGCGGTTACCACATGGGCGATTACTTCCGCCACTGGATCAACATGCACCGCTTGATCAAGCATCCCCCTCGCATCTTCCACACCAACTGGTTCCGCAAAAATGGCCAAGGCCAGTTCCTATGGCCCGGCTTCGGCGAGAATATGCGCGTCCTCAAATGGATTATCGACCGTTGCCACGGCCGCATCGACGCCGACGAGTCGCCCCTCGGCTGGGTCCCCAACCCCAGGAGCTTTGACCTGGGCGGCATGGCCAACTTCACCCAGGAGAAGTTCGAGCAGGCCCAGGAGGTCAACTACAAGGACTGGCGCCGCGAGATCATGATGCAAGAGGAACTCTTCATGAAACTCTACTCCCACCTCCCCAAGGAACTCATCTTCCAGCGCGAGCTCCTCGTCGCCCGCCTGTAGCTCACGTCTTGGTCGTCTCCATCTTCTCGATCATCTTCCGGAGCTTCTTCAGGGCGATATTCTGTATCTGCCTTACGCGTTCGCGCGTAACGCCGAACTTCTGGCCAACCTCCTCGAGGGTCTGCTGCGGCCCGCCGTCCAGGCCAAAGCGCGCGCGCAGGATGGTCGCCTCGCGCGGGTCCAGGGTCTTGACCATCTCCTGCAGCATCCGCGTGACGGTCTTTTCCTCAAGCTGTTCGTAGGGCGTATCGGCGGCCTCGTCCTGGACGACCTCGGCGAAGTTATTCGAGTCCTCGTCCCCGATGGGCGCATCCAGCGACGCGGGCCGCACCGCGGCCATCCGCATCTGGGCCACGCGTGACGGGCTGATGCCCAGCTCCTCCCCCAACTCTTCATCGGTCGGTTCCCGCCCCAACTCCTCCTGCAGGCGCATCGCGGTGCGCCGCATCTTCGAAATCTTGTCCACCAGGTGGACCGGCAGGCGGATCGTCTTGGATTGATTGGCCAGGGCGCGCTTGATCGATTGCTTGATCCACCACGAACCGTAAGTGGACAGCTTGCCGCCCTTGGCCGGATCGAACCGCTCCACCGCTTTCATCAGCCCGATATTGCCTTCGCTGATCAGGTCCAGCAGCGGCAGGCCGATCCCCTCGTAATCCCGCGCGATCTTAACCACCAGCCGCAGATTGGCTTTGATCATCAGCTCCCGCGCCCGCTTATCGCCCTTCTTGATCCGCGCCGCCAGATCGATCTCCTCCTGCGGCGTCAACAGCTTGACTTGCCCGATCTCGCGCAGGTAAAGCTTGATCGCGGTGTCCCCGTCGTAGGCCGACCGCTCCCGGCCCCGCACCAGGCGTCCCTCGGGTTCCGCCTCGCCCGCAAGCCGTTCTTCGGCCTCGGCCGCCCGGAGGGCCTCCTCTTCCTTGGCCAGGTCCTCTTCCTTGGGTTCCTCCTCCGTTTCCTTGGCCAGGTCCTCCTCCTTGGGCTCTTCCTCGTCTTCGGCGAACTCGTCCGGCGGCTCCTGGACCTCCTTGACGGGTAGCGCCGGCGCCCCGCCCAGGCGGAACCTCGAGTCGCGACGAGCCCGGCGCGGACCCTTGCACCGAGCGACCTTCTGGCGTTTGTTTTGAGCTACCATAAACCGGGGCAGACAAGTTACCTGCCGGGCGCGCGTTGGCAACGAAATAGACAGGCCCCTTCCCAAGCCCCCAAAACCCTCTAATATCAGAGAATCCCCGGCCGGGAAATGGGTTCTTCTGCCCATACCCGGCTCGCTCACCCACCTGGCTCCTTGGACGGCCAATCCCGCCAGGCTATTCAAATCCCTTGGAGCGTCGGCGAGATCAAGTAGAGGATCCCGGCGCGAAGCTTGGGCGCCTCGAGGCCCACGTCCACCTTGATGGCCTTCGAGTCGGTCTTGCCCAAGAGTCGAAGCAGGTCCGAGAGATCGAATCGTTGCTGGTACTGCACTACATTGGCCGAGGCAATCCCGGCGATTCTCTTGGCGCGCTCGACGGCGTCTTCAAAGCTCCCCAACTGGTCCACAAAGCCCAGCCTGTAAGCCTCGGTGCCCGAGAGCACCCGCCCGTCGGCGTAATTGGTCCAGTCGGGGCTCAAGGCGGTGCCCACGGTCCCGTTTTTCTGGTGCGCCCATTGCCGTCCCTCCGCCACCACGGTCTTGAACCGCTCGAAGGTCTCATTAACCAGGGCCTGGACCATCAGCCGTTCCTGCGGCGTGATCTTGTCCGGCTCCCGTTCGCCGCTCATCATGTCTTTGAAACGTCCGCTCTTATAGACCTCCGGGAGCACCCCCACCTTGTCCATCAAGCCCCGGTAGTTCCAACCGCGCATGATCACCCCAATGCTGCCAGTAATCGTCATCTCATGCGCCACGATCCACCGGCAGGGCGAGGACACATAGTAGCCGCCCGAGGCCGCCAGGTCCCCCATCGAGGCCACCACCGGTTTGCCGCTCCTCTTCTTCTGGAATTCCACAATCGCCCGGTAAATCTCGTCCGAGGCCAGCACCTCCCCGCCCGGGGAATCCACCTTCAATATGACCGCCTTAACCTCCTCCTCCTCGGCGGCGCGCTTCAACTCCGCCTTGACCACCTCCGCCGAAACGTAGCCCCCTTCCTCCCCCGCCTGCCCGACAATGACCCCGTTCACCGGCACCACCGCGATCTTGTCAACCGCATGGGCTTCCCGCGACACCACCGCCTCCTCGATCCGCGGCCCGTAGGAACGCCCGTAACCCGCGCCCTCAGCCAACCCCAGGCCGCCGAGCAGACCCACCACGTTCCAAAGCATGCTCAACAGCAGCAACACCAACAGCACGATGGAGAAGATCATCCAGCCTCCTCCTCGCCGAACCGGCGCCGGCGCCCGCCTCGGACCCCCCTGGGGCGGCGGCGAGATGATCGGCGGCGCGCCAGGCGCCGCGGGCGGCGGCGCATTGACCGGGGGCGGTGGCGGAAAGGGCTGGGAACCGGAATGCTCTTCCATAATGCGCGGAAATTAGTCCATCCCCCACTCAGCGGCAAGCCCACAGGTTCAGGCGTCGCTCCGCGACGCTTCCGGACTTTTGGGGGCATCCGACCGTGGGCCGAGGCCCACGGCTACCATCCTGCTGCCGCTACGCGGCGCAAAGAGTGTCTCCAGTTTCGGCTGATTCCCGGGGCAAGCCCACGCTGGAGAAGGGAAGCTCATGGGCTGCCCGCGGAGATGTGGGTGATGACAAGCGCTGAAGCGTTGGGCTACTGCCGCGTGCCCCTGCGGGGCAAGACCGGCCGCCGTGCCCGAGACTTCTAGACCTCGGTGTGAAAGCAAGCGGACGCGAGGGCGAGAGCCGATAGGCAATAACCAATAGCCGAGGGCCTGCGCGCCAGACGCCTCGCTGACCCAGCGCGCACTTGCCTTTTCCCGGCGGTTCTTGCGAGGATGGCCGTGCGCCGGCAATGCGAGCAACCGCACCAGATGGGCAAACCGCGGACCTGAACCGGGACCAATGGATGGTCCTCATCGCCGCATTCCTGGGCTGGATGTTCGACGGCCTCGAACAAGGCGTGTTTCCGCTGGTTGCCCGCCCGGCGCTCCAAGACCTGCTCGGCGTCCAGAGCGACCAGGACATTGGCCTGTGGATGGGCTATATCACGGCGTCGTTCCTCGTGGGTGCCGCGGGCGGCGGCTTGCTCTTCGGATGGCTGGGCGACCGGCTCGGGCGGGTGCGGGCCATGATCCTCAGCGTCCTGGCTTACTCGTTGTTCACCGGCGCCAGTTACTTCGCGCGGACCGCTTGGCAACTGGGCCTGTTCCGTTTCCTGGCGGCGCTGGGCATGGGCGGTGAATGGTCCCTGGGCGTGGCCCTGGTGATGGAGTGCTGGCCGGAGCATCGCCGGCCCCTCCTGGCCGGCGCCATCGGCGCCGCCTCCAATCTCGGGTTCGGCCTGCTCGGCGCCCTGGGCGCCGCCTTCGCCGTCACCCGCCATTCCTGGCGCTGGGTGATGCTGGCCGGGGCCGCTCCCGCGCTATTGACCCTGTTCATCGCCTGGTTTGTCCCCGAATCCAAGCGCTGGCGCGCGTCGGTCAAGCCAAGCCGCGTCGGTCCATTGCGGGAAGTCTTGGCCCCGCCCTTGTCGCGGACGACCTGGCTCGCGATTCTGTTTGCCTCGATTGCCCTGGTGGGCACCTGGGGCTCGGTCCAGTGGCTGCCCGCCTGGGCCGACCAATTGACCCTCAGCCAGGTTCGCAACGCAAAAGGCCTCACCCAAATGCTCATTGCCCTCGGGGCCATCCTCGGCTGTTTCATCGGGCCCTGGGTCGGCGGCCGGATGGGCCGCCGCCCGGCCTACTTTATCCTCTGCCTGGCTTCCCTGATTTTTTGCGCCTGCCTCTTCCGCGGCGTCCATGCCTACGGACCGACCTTTCTGCTGCTCTGCTTCCTGGTGGGCGGAGGGACGGCTGCCTTTTACGGCTGGCTGCCGCTTTATCTGCCGGAATTGTTCCCCACGCGCGTCCGCGCCACCGGCCAGGGTTTGTGCTACAACTCCGGCCGCATCCTCGCCGCCGCCGGCGCCATCCAGATGGGCCGCCTGCTCCAGGCCTACCAGGGCAGTTACGCCCGCGCCGGCGCCACCATCACCCTGGTGTATGCCTTGGGCCTGGTCTTCATCTGGCTGGCCCCGGAAACCAAGGGAAAACCGCTCCCCGATTAGCCATGACCCTCATCCAGCGCATCTCCTCGGTCCAACTCTATTTCCTGCCGGTTCAAAACCGCCTCCCTCTCAAATTCGGGCACGAGACCTCGACCTCCGTCACCTGCGCCCGCGTAGCGCTGCGAGTCGTCGATTCCCAGGGCCGCACGGCCCAGGGGTGGGGTGAAACTCCCTTGAGCGTCCAATGGGTCTGGCCCGGTCCCCTGCCCTACGAGCCCAGGCACCAGGCCCTCAAGGATTTCTGCCGCCGGCTCGCCGCCGCCTGGCTTTCCTTCGAGCGCCCCGGCCACCCCCTCGAGACCGGCTCCGATTTCCAGGAACACGTCCTGCCCCGGGTCCTCGACCAGTTCAATCAGGGCGGCGCCGACTCGCCCGCCGGCGCCGCTGCTCCCCTGCCCTGGCTGGCCGCCCTGGTCTGCAATTCGCCTTTCGACCTCGCCCTGCACGATGCCTTTGGCAAGCTCTTGGGCCGCCCCGTGTATCAGACCTATGGTCGGGATTGTCTGGGCGTGGACCTCGCGCGTTTCCTCGAGCCCGCGGCCGGCGCCGCCGTCAGCTTTGGCGGGCTCTATCCCGCTGACTTCCTGGTGGCCCGGGCGCCCACGCAGCTTCGCGCCTGGCACCTGGTCGGCGGCCTGGACGCGCTGGATGCGAGCGAACTGAGCGGCCGCGAGCCTGACGACGGTTTGCCCGTCACGCTGGCGGACTGGATTCGACAAGACGGCCTCAAATGCCTCAAGGTCAAGCTGCGCGGCAACGACGCGGCGTGGGACTATGAGCGGCTGGCCAGGGTCGGCCGCCTGGCCATCGCCGGCGAGGCCGAGTGGCTCTCGGCCGATTTCAATTGCACCGTCCAGGAGCCCGCCTATGTGAACGAAATCCTGGATCGGCTCCGCGACGAGCAGCCTCGCGTCTATGGCATGATCCTCTACGTCGAGCAACCCTTCCCCTACGACCTCGAGCGGCATCCCATCGATGCCCATAGCGTCTCCGCCCGCAAACCGTTGTTCCTGGATGAGAGCGCCCACGATTGGCGGATGGTGCGCCTGGGCCGCGAGCTGGGCTGGACCGGCGTGGCCCTTAAGACGTGCAAAACCCAGACCGGCGCCGTCCTGAGCGCCTGCTGGGCCAAGGCGCACGGCCTGGGCCTCATGGTCCAGGACTTGACCAACCCCATGCTGGCCCAAGTCCCCCACGTCCTCCTGGCCGCCCATTTCGGCACCATCATGGGTGTCGAAACCAACGCGATGCAATTCTATCCCGCCGCCTCGGCCCCGGAGGCAAAAGTCCATCCCGGTCTTTATCAGCGCCGCCGGGGCGTCATCGACCTCTCCACCGTCCGCGGACCGGGCTTCGGCTACCGCCTCGAGGAAATCACCCGCACCCTGCCCCCCGCCGACGTCGCCTTGGGCGACTTGCCCGCCCGCCCCTGACTCGTGGGAGTGACGAGTGACGAGTGACGAGCAAAGCGGCGCGGCCACCGATGTTTTCGCTCGTCACTCGTCACTTGTCACTCGTCACTGCACAGCAACGTCCGGATACTCTGGAACCTGGGTCTAATCCGGGTTGCGGAAAACGCGCAGTGGTTTCGTATCGGCCGCGAAACGGAACGGCTGGCCGCCGAGGACCTGATCGCTCGTGATGGTCGGGCACCAGTATTTCTCGATGTGCCAGCAGACCAGGTCCGTGCCCGTGAAATGGTCAACCCACGGTCGCCGCCGCGAGTTATACATCGTGTCCGTCAGGTCGCGCACGAGCAGGACATTCTGGCCCAGCTTGACCATCTGCCGGATGGCAAAGGGCCGGCCCAGGACGCACATGTTCTCGTGAACGCCCATCACCATCACGTTGGTGATGCCCCGCTGGCGCATCAAGTAGTAAGCCTCGGCGCTGTCCGTGATGGCGTCGCCCTCTTCGATGTGGAGCGCCGCGATTTCCCCCGACCAGGGGAACGGCGGCCACTTTCCCTCCTGGCACCGGGGAACATCATCGCAGCCGCCATCGGAATCATCGATGGGCAGCGGCGGCTCCATTTTTGGCTGCCGGGCAACGAACTGCCTCATCACCGCTGGCAAATCCACCGCCGGCGCCTCTTGCGCCAGCCGCCGGCCCGGGGCCGTCCGGTAAGAGTCCATCGTATCGCTCGGGCAATGGATGATCAGCACCCCGCGGCGCCGCAGTTCGGTGACGAGCTGGTTCATGCGCGGGGCCATTTCCGCCACCCGCGCCGTCGCCCCCCGGCACCAATGCTGGTCCCACATGTCGCAGATCACCGCCGCCGTCGCCCGCGGTTCCCACTCCGCCGGCGTCTCCACTTGCCGCCACTGCCTGCTGCCCGGCTCGGTTTCCACCAATCGGCGCAGCCGCACGTGCAGCGGCCCGGAGGCTTCCCCGCTGGCGCCCAGCGCCGTCCAGCTTGCCGCGCCGATCAGCGCCAGCGCGGCCAAACGCGTTTTCATCGTCTTCATGTTGTTGGTTCCTTGTAAACGGCCAGGATATTCTCCGGCGGCACGTCGGGTTGGAAGAGGTGGGCCGGGCCGAGGATGTAGCCGCCGTCAGCGCCCAGCACCTCGCAGTAGCGGCGGGCTTCGGCCGCCACCTGGGCGGGGGTTGCGCGGGGCAAGAGGTCTTGCATATCGATGCCCCCGTGGAAGGCGAGGCGGCGGCCAAACTCCGCCTTGAGGCGTTCGGGCTGCATCGCCGGGCCGGCCGGCTGGAGCGGGTCGAGGATATCCACCCCCAGCCGGATCAGTTCGGGTATGAATGGCGCGACGGCCCCGCAACTGTGGTACAGGACCAATCCCCCGAGGTGGTGGATGCGCTCGATCATCTCTTTGAGGTAGGGCGCGACGAACTCGCGGAACATGGCGGTGGAGATCAGCGGACCGTGCTGCCCCGCCAGGTCGCTGATCAGGAGATAAAGGTCGATGCGGCCGCGGGTCGCTTCCGCCGCGCGCGTGTAGTCTGCCAGGTAGAAATCGGTGAACTTCCGGCAAAGGAAATGGACCCACTGCGGCCGCTCGACCAGATCGACGAAAAACTCCTCCCAGCCGCGGACCAGGGCTGGGCGTTGCCAGACATCGGCAAACCCGTAAAGCAGGGCATGCCCGGCGTGGCGGCTGGCTTGGCCGGGCAGGCCGGAGTGGTCCAGGCAATCCGGACTCGGCCAATCGAAGGCCTCGAGCTCGCCCAGGCTCCGGGCGCCGGCCAGGGCGCCTTTGACATCCTGCCGCAGCGCTCCCCAAGGCGTGGGTTGCTTGACGTATCGCTCGCCCCAGAAGTTCTGGAATAGTCCCTCGCCCACCTCGCGCTCGGACGGAGTGGACGTTTCCAGGTGCCGCATGTCGACCCCGAGCGCCTCGAGCAACCGGTCCTCATCCGCAAAACCCGTATAATCCAGCAGCCGGCGCAACGCCGGCGGCTCGGCCCAGAAATCCCGAGGGGTCCGGTCGGGCCGTTCGCGCCGCGCGGCGGCAAGGACTCGCTCTCGCGGGGTCATGGGCGGCGAGCCGGGGCCTCAGCCACACCCTGTGATTGCGGTTTGAGGAGGAGATTCATCGGGCATTTGGCTTCGAGCATCGCTGACGGCCATGCCCCGGAGCGGCTCACCGGCGTTAAAAAAAGCCGGGCGGCGTGGGGGGACGGCCCCCCAAGCCCGGCGGGGCGGGCGGTTCCAGGGGCAAATCGTTGACCAGCTCCCGCCAATTCTGCCGCTCGTCGGGGGGCATCAGCTTCCACAACTGGGCGTTCCTGAGGAATTGCCGGCGCTGATCGAGGCTGAGGCAGGCAAACTTCTCGAAAGAACGAATCGCCCTGGCGCGGCCCGCCGGGGAGAGATTCTCGAATCTCCGGAGCGTCTTTTCAATCTGCCGGCGTTCCGGCTCGCTCAGGGTGTTGCAGGCTTCTCGCTGCTCCTCCGGGGTGAGGTCGAAAAAGCGTCTGAAGCGCGCGGTAATCCTTTGTTGCTGGACCCGCGGCAGCGCCTGCCATTGGGTGATGCCCTGTTCCAGTATGGCGTACTGGGCCGGGGAGGCGGGCGGCAGCGGAGGCGGGCCGGTCTTGAACTCGGTGAAGAAGCGGATGGCCGCCGTATTGGTCAGCAGTTCCTGCTGCCGGCTGGCAGGGTAGCTATCCCAGAACCGCAGTCGTGTCTCGATCTCCTTCCGGTCGGCCTCGGGCACCAAGGCCAGCAGCGGAGCCCGGTTCGAAGCAGCCGCGTTCATCAGCGGCCAGAGGTAGCAGTAGAGTTCAGTCGCCTTGAGCCGCAACTCCCGCCGGTTCGGGTGGACCGATTCGTAGTCGCGCACCTTGGCCAGGATTTGCCTTTGGATTTCCAGGGGCCGTGTGGCCAGGAATTGCTTGCGCTCGGCCGGGTTCATCGCCAGCAACTCGCGGAAGGTGTCCACCGGCGAGCGGGCGGCCGTGGCGCCGGCGAGCGCGGATTTGAGCAGTTGGAGCAGCTCAACGTCGGCTGGCGGCGTCCGGTCCAGCACCTGGATCGCCTCAAAGTTGGTCAGGATTTGGGGGCTGGGCAGCGAAGCGACATCGGAGATGGCCACCAGGCTCCTTGCCAGTTGCGCCCGCTGAAAGGCGGCGACCTGATGATGGGAGAGGAGCATGGCGGCCACGAAAATGCCGAGGAAGGCCGCTTTGGGCAGCCACCGGAGGCGGCTGCGCCAGGCAAGCCAAGGCAGGCGCTCGCGACGCGAGACGGCGGCGGCAGGCTCTCGCGCGATCGCCTGCATCACCAGGGCCGTGAAATTGCTCGGGACCGGCGGCTCGGGCAATTGGTCAAGGGCGCGGTTCAGGGCCGCCTCGGCCTGCCAATCGACCTGCGCCTCGGGATGCTCCGCCAGCCACGCCCGCAGTTGCGCCTCCTCGGCGGGCGTCAGCCCCCGCCGCCAACTCAACTCCCGCCAATGCTTGTGCGTCCGCTTGTCTTTCATAAGCCTGGCCAATGTTCCATTGACTCTATAACCGCCCGGTCGAGAAAGTTGCATTCATGGGGTCCACGCGCCGCTGCGCAGGT
>Ga0326728_10018972_pt1 | contig 13439 bp, 12 predicted proteins | sample MB3enrmetagenome_FD_207602 | JGI IMG/M metagenome (GOLD analysis project Ga0326728, IMG submission 207602) | Lab enriched peat soil microbial communities from McLean, Ithaca, NY, United States - MB31MN | ecosystem: Environmental > Terrestrial > Soil > Wetlands > Peat | place: USA: New York... | reverse complement strand
GGCGCATCACCAAGAAAAACTGGCGGCGCTGGGGACGCTGACCGCCGGGCTGATGCATGAGTTGCACAATCCCGGCTTGGCGGCGGCCCGCGCCAGCGCCCAGTTGCGCGGCAATCTGCTGCGCCTGCAACAGTTGAGCCTGCGCTTCAGCCAGCAGCCGCGTAGCGCGGCGCAACTGGACTGCATGCGGCGGCTGCTGGAAGCGGCGCTGCTGCGCGGCCCGGCGCCGGCGCTAAGCAGCATCGACGAGGCCGACGCGGCGGAGGCCCTGGCGGCCTGGCTGGCGGCGGCGGGGGTAGAGAATGCCTTCCTCATTGCCCCGGCGCTGGTGGCCATCGGCTTCCAGCGCGGGGAGTTGGAGTGCGCGCAGAAGTCCTTTCAGGCCACCGGCTTCAGCGACACGCTGAACTGGCTGGAGGCGCTCGTTTCCAGCGCCACGCTGCTCTCCACCATCGAGGAGAGCATCACCCGCATTGCCGCTCTGGCCAGATCGGTCAAGATCTTCGTCCACGACGACAGAACCTCGGCGCAGGAGTTGGATCTGCATGCCAGCCTGCAGAGTTCCCTCACCCTGCTGGGTCACAAACTGGACGAGAAACAGATTGCGGTCAACAAGTGCTTTTCTGCCGCGCCGGCCACCCTCTGCGTCCCCCGCGGCTCCCTCGGCCAGGTGTGGACCAACCTGCTGGACAACGCCATCGACGCCTCACCGGCGGGGGCGGCGATAGAGATCGCGACGTGGAATGAAGCTGAAAATGAGTCTGAGAGCAAGAGCGAAGCCCGCGGAGGTTGGTTGGCGGTAAGCATTCTGGATCGCGGCGCGGGGATTGCCCCCCAGGCGCTGCCGCATATCTTCGACGCCTTCTACACCACCAAGACGCAGGGACAGGGGACAGGGCTCGGCCTGGAGATCGTTTATCGCATGGTGACGCAGGAGTTGGGCGGTACGGTCGAGGTGGAATCCGCGCCGGGCCGAACCCGTTTTGTGATCCGCTTGCCGCTCCATGGACCGGCGCCGGAGTTGCCCGCGGCTATAGCAATGGCAGGCTAGAGCACCTCTGCAACGTTGACGCGACCATCGGAGATCGGCTACCTGGCACATAATTCGGGTAGGTGCAAGAATCCAGGAATACGCAAGAGACTCAGGTCGGGGCGTGTGGGATGCGATCCACTCCAGCCCCGGAGCCCGGATAAAAAGGGCTATTTTTTCTCGGGTGCGCCGCTGTTCCCCTCCACCCTTGTTCCGGGGAAGTAGCCAGTGCGGGTGCGGGCGGTGAGTTTGCCGCCGCCGTTGCCTTGCGCCACAATCGTCACGCGGCGGAAGCCGGGCTCGCTGCTGGGTTTGGTCGAGTGATAACCCAGCATGTACTGGTTGCGGATGTCCCGCGCCACTTCGGCGGCGATCTGGTCGATCTGCTCGATGGACTTGGGAAAGAAGGCCATCCCCCCGGTCTCGGTCGAGAGCATCTCCAGCGCATGTCGCGCCTGGCGCACGGAATGTTTATCCATGTCGTCGCCAAACAACAGTCCAATGGAGTAAATCACCGGGCCGCTGAGCTGCTGCACGCGGCGGATGGTCTGCTCCAGATTGAGTCCAGAGGCGTTGTCCTCGCCGTCGGTAATCAGGATCAGCACCTGCTTGGGGCGTTTGGCGCCCGCTACCAGCCAGTCGGCAGAGGCCACCACGGCATCGTAGAGTGCGGTGCCGCCGCGAGACTCTATATGGGAGAGGCCCTCGCGCAGCTTGCCGGTGTCGGCAGTAAAGTCCTGGTCGATAATGGCTTCGTCGGAAAAATTCACCACGAAGGCCTCGTCCTCGGGGTTGGAGGCGGCGATCAGGTCCAGGGCGCTCTTGTTCACCGCCGGACGCTTGCGCATCATGGAACCGGAGTTGTCCACCACCAACGCGATGGAGACGGGAACATCGGTGTGCTGAAAACTGATAATCGTCTGCCGCACCCCGTCCTCGAAGACTTGGAAGTTCTCCTTATTCAGGCCGGCAACCAGCTTGGCGCCCTCCAGCACGGTGGCATTCAGCACCACCTCTTCCACGTCGGCGTGCAACACATAGCCCTCGGCCTGCTTGCGCACCTGCGGCGTGGTGGCGGCGGGCAGATCGCCCTCGGGGGAGCGCACCGGGTCGCGGTCCACGGTCAGCGGCGCCTGCGCGGCGGAGGGAGCTGTTGCGGTTTGTGCGCCCAGCGGCGCGGCCGCCGCAGCAAGCAAGAGAACGGCAAAAAAATTATTGCAACGGCGCATAGTAACCCGTACGAGCATGAACGGTCAGCTGCGGCAGTCCCTGCGGTGGATTGATCTTCACTTTCACTTTACGCCACTTGCCATCCCTCGTCAGATTGCGGGGCCGGTAGCCGATCACATATTGATTGCGCAATTCCGCCGAGACCTTCTCGGCGATATCGCCCATCTCGGCCAGGTCGTCGACGCGGAAGAGCCGCCCCCCCGTCTCTTCCGCCAGGTCGTTGAGCAGCATGGGCCCGGCGACCTCCTCGGGGGTGGGGGCGAAGGGGTCGAAGATGCCGATGGCGTACATCTCCACATCGGCCTCGCGCACCTGGGCGCGCACTTCGCCCTCGGTGTAGCGGGAGCGGTTGTCGCCGCCATCGGAGACCACCAGCAGCGCGCGGCGCTGGTGGCGGGCGTCCTTCATCTTGGCCACCCCGTAGTAGATGGCGTCGAGCAGCGAGGTGCGATGCTCGGCGCGCCGGTTGGCCAGTTGGGCCTCGATGTCCTCAACCGCGTTGGTGAAGTCCACAATCAGCTCCGGGCGGTCGTTGAAGCCGATCACAAAGAACTCATCCTGGGGATTGGCGGTGCGGATGAACTGAAGAATCGACTCCCGCGCCCGCACCAGCTTGGAGCTCATCGAGCCGGAGAGATCGAAGACGATGCCGATGCTGACCGGCGCGTCCTCGCTGGCGAAGCTCGCGATCTCTTGCCGGTTGTTGTTTTCAAAGACCTGAAAATCCTCTTTTTCCAGCCCGGTGACGAGGCGATTCATGGGGTCGGTGACGGTCACAGGCAGCAGCACCATGTCGACATTGACGCGGATCATGGCGCCGGGATGGACGCTGAGCGCCTGCGGGCCAGTGGCAGCGGGGGCTTCGGCTCCCGGCGGCGCGCCCTGGGCCGGAGCGGTCACCGCGGGCGGCGTCACATGCACCTTGTCCAGCGGGTTCTCCTGGGCCGTGGCCGACAGCAGACAATAAATCGCCAAAAGGCTCGTCAAACCCAGCGTACAGAACCTTCCTTGCGGCTTCGGCGCGGCGGCTCTGCCGGCATGAACTCTACGTAATTTTGGCAGTCTCTTCATGCCGTCTCCGGCGATTTGAGGCGATGGTAGCACGGATTCGGCGTGAATTGCCCCGGTTTGGGGCAAACAGCATTTCCCTGCATGGGACAAAGGGCCACGCGGCTGGTTCAAATGCGATTGCTCCTGTAGAGGACGGAGAAAACCAAGTGCCGAGCAACGCTTGGGATACAATCGTAGGCAAGCGCCGAGATGTCTCAGACTCTTCCCGAGCAGGTGCCGGATTACCTTAGCTTCTTCAGTCTTGTGCCAGACTGCCGCCGCCCATCGCGCGCGCTTTGCAGCCTTGCTTGCTGGGAATTCCGGAATTGCTATAGAGCGAACATTGAGGCGCAAATCCCACCCTCCCCCAGGGGGAACAGGACCCACCGTAATGGCCCGCATTTATCCCTTCCGCGCCTGGCGCTACAATCCCTCCGCTGTTCGTCTGGACGACGTCGTTACCCAGCCCTACGACAAGATCTCTCCCTCAATGCAAGAGGCCTACTACGAACGCAGCCCCTACAATCTGGTGCGCATCATCCTGGGCAAGCCGGAGCTCTTCGACGCCGCCGACGGGGAGAACGTCTACACCCGCGCCGCCCGCGACTTCCAGGGCTGGCGCAAGGAGGGCGTATTGGTGCAGGAGAAGGATCCCTGCATCTTCGCCTATGCGCAGCGCTTCACCGTGCCCGGCACCGAGATCGTCAAAGAACGGCGCGGCTTCATCGCTCTGGGCAAGGTGCACGATTACGCCGAGAAGGTCGTCTTCCGCCATGAGCAGACGCTGAGCAAGCCCAAGGGCGACCGCCTCAACCTGCTGCGCGCCACCCACGCCCACTTCGGCCAGATCTTCATGCTCTACAGCGATCCGGCGGGCAGCGTGGACAAGCTGCTCTACGAAGGCGCGGGAGCGCCCGACGCCGAGGTCACCGACGAGTACAACGTGCTGCATCGCCTGTGGAAGGTCTCCGACCCGGCCACCATCCGCCTGCTGCTCTCGGCCATGGCCGACAAGAAGCTGATCATCGCCGACGGCCACCATCGCTACGAGACGGCGCTGAATTACTCCAAGGAACATGCTCCCGCAGCCGCACCCAAGCCCCAGTCCGGGGCCACGCAACTGCCCCAGCCCGAGTATCCCGAAGCGGTGGTGATGATGAGTTTCGTCAATATGGATTCCGACGGCCTGGTGGTTCTTCCCACCCATCGCGTGGTGCACAGCTTGACGAAATTCGATCCGGCCGCCTTCGCCGCCGCCGCCGAAGAGTTTTTCACCGTGGAGAAGCTGCCCGCGGGCGATGCCGACGCCTACATGGCCCAGTTGGGCGCGGAGAAGGGAACCGCCTTCATCGCCGTCACTCGCGGAGGGGACTTCCTGCTCCGTTCCAAGACCGACGCCATCCACGCGGCTTTGGCCGAAATGCCCGAACGCCAGCGCAACCTGGACCTCAGCCACCTGCACTCCATCATCCTCGACCGTCTGCTCGGCCTGAATGAAGAAAAAGTGCGCGAGCAGACCAACCTGCGCTACCTGCGCTCGGCCGAAAAGGCCATCGAACAGGTAGGCAACGGCGAGGCCGACGTGGCCTTCCTCACCAATCCCGTCAGCATGGAGCAGTTGCGCGAAGTGGCCTTCGCCGGCGACGTGATGCCGCAGAAGTCCACCGACTTCTTCCCCAAGCTGCTCAGCGGCTTGACCATCTATGCACTCGACTAAGCACTTGAATCTATGAGTCAAAGGGGCTTGTAACGAAAGAACGAGGAGACCGATGCCTACGATCAGCAGGTTTTACGGAATCTTGATTCAAATGTTCTTTAGCGATCACGCCCCGCCTCATTTTCATGCGCTGTATGCTGAGTGTGAGGCTGTTTTCGATATTCGAACCCTGGAAGTCATTCGCGGCACATTGCCCTCCCGCGCCATGGCTCTTGTGCTGGAATGGGCGCAACAACACCGCAACGAACTTCGGGAGGATTGGGAACTATGCGCGAAGAATCAGACGCCTCCACCCATTCCGCCGCTCTATTAGACGAACCGGCAACGCCGTGCTCGCCTTGGAGGGTTTCGGCTGTCGAGCAGCTCGCCGAGTTTCGCTTGCGCGTAGTTTTTGTCGATGGATTAACCGGAATCGTCGATTTATCCAATTTGATTCATTCGCCTCAAGCGGGAGTTTTTAGCGCTCTTGAAGATCCGGAACTGTTTGCCAGAGTTGCTCTCGAATATGGTGCTGTAACCTGGCCGGGCAGCGTAGACCTGGCTCCCGACGCCATGTACGACGCCATCAAGGAGCATGGGGAATGGCGTCTCTGAGTTTCCTTCCATCCGCGGTGTAGGCTTGAATACATGGGCGCCGCCAGGTTAAAGATCGCGATTCTATACGGATGGGAGCTGGCGGCTCTCGTCTTGCTGGCTGGCGCGCCCGTCTTCGCCCAGGCCCCCCGCGCTCCCCAGCCCAAATTCATCGTGGTTCTCGACGCGGCGCATGGCGGCGACGACGCCGGCGCGGCGCTGAAGAGCGGTCAGGCGGAGAAGTCTCTTACCCTGGCCTTTGCCGTCAAGCTGCGCTCCTTGCTTACGGCTCGCGGTATGACGGTGCTGACCACCCGTGATTCCGACCAGGCAATAACTCCCAATCAGCGCGCCGAAATCGCCAACCGCGCCCAGGCCCAGGCCTGCCTCAGCCTGCACTTCTCCGACACCGGCTCCGGCGTGCACCTGTTTGTCTCGGACCTGCCCGCCGCGCCCTCCGGCCATTTTCTTCCCTGGAAGACGGCGCAATCGGCTTGGGTCAATCGCAGCCTGGCGCTGACCGGTGAGTTCAACTCGGCGCTGCAACACGCCAGCCTGCCCATCACCCTGGGGCGCACGGCGTTGGCCGGAATCGACAGCATGGCCTGCCCCGCGGTGGCCATCGAGATCGCTCCTGAGCGCACTCCCGGCAGTGTGGCAGTGAAATCCGCCCTCAATGACCCCAACTACCAGTCCCGCGTGGCCGAAGCCCTGGCTGCCGCCTTGCTGGTCTGGCGCACGGAGGCGCGGCCATGATTCCCCGCCATCAGACCTTTCTTTTTGTGCTGCTGCTACTGGCTTCGGTAGGTATGGGCGCGATGCTGTGGCAGATGCGGGAGCGCGCCCATCAGCGTCTGCTGGAGGGCGAGGACTCCGCGCCCACCCAGGCCCCCGCCGTGACTCCGGCGCAGGAGATCACCCTGCTGGCGGCCAACGACAGCGACGGCTCCATGCAGCCCCAGGCCCACACCCTGCCTTTGCCCGCCGACCCCGGTGCCCGCGCCCGCGCCATTCTGGGCAAACTGCTGGATCTCTACGCCGCGCCCGGCGCCGTCCATCCCGTCCCCGGCGGAGCCGCTTCCATTACTCAGGTCTTTTTTCTGCCTGCGCAGCCGCTCTACGCCAGCGCGCCCGCCAAGCCCGCCAGTTCGGCGCGACCAGCGGCAAGCCCGTCCACCATTTCCGCCCCCAGTTCCTCAGCGGAAACCAGTTCCGGCGCTTCCGGCTCCGCCCTGGCCGACCCCTCCTCGACGCAGAGCGCCGTGCCCTCCGAGCCCACCACGCCGCAACTGGCGGTGATCAACCTCACCGGCGCCTTCGCCAACAACCATCCCTCGGGCCTGGAAGCGGAGACGCTGACCATCCTCTCCCTCTGCGCCACCTTACACGCCAACCTGCCGCGCGTCACCCAGGTGCGCTTTCTTGTCGATGGGCAGCCGCGCCCCACCCTGGCCGGCCACGCCGATCTGACCCGCACCTACCTCACCAGCGACACCGCCGGGGTTGCCGGCTCCCAGCCGTGAGCGGGGCGAAAGCCGGAGACGATTTCAATTCCTTCTGGTTCGCAGTATGATGGAGCGGTAGCCATGCCCAAGACTGTCCACATCACGGCCCCACCTCCCACTTTTGAAGAAACGGTGAGGCGCTTGCGCATTTCCAAAACCCGCCAAAGAGAGTTGATGGCCTGGGCGGAAGAGGCCTGGAAGCGTGTGAACGCGGAAGAACAGAGCATTGCAGATGGAGCGGACGAAAAGGAAGAGATGACCAAGAATGCCTCCGCCGCCGATTGACCCCAATGCTGTTTTCTTGAACATTCCCTACGATGAGGAATTTCGTCCTCTTTATATCGCGTATATATTCGGCCTATATCAACTTGGATTGGTCCCCCACATTGCTTCTGAAATATCCGGCGGAAAGCGCCAATTGGACAAGATTCTCGAACTCATTCAAAGCTGCCGCTATTCCATTCACGATCTATCCCGCGTCGAGTCGAGCGATGAGGCCTCCGGCACACCTCGTTTTAACATGCCGTTGGAACTCGGCATGACCATCACCTGGGCCGCTCTCTTCCCCGATCTTCATAAGGAATGGTTCGTTTTCGAATCGGAACGCTATCGGCTCCAACGATCGACCAGCGATCTGAATGGAACCGACCCCAACATTCACCATGGAACGGTCGAGGGGCTTCTCGGCGAACTTCGCAATGCCTTGTCACGGGACGGTGTGCCTGTACCTGCCTGGGATAGGATGATGCAAGCCTATCGCATCGTAGAGAGCGAAATGGACAGAGTTTTTCTCCATGCTGGAACCCGAAACCTGTACGCAAAGAGCGTATTTCAAGAACTTTGCCGGTATTCGTTCTTTCTTTCTTGAATCCGACCTCATGATGAAACAAATAGGACAAACTGGATGAACCCTACCATCGGCGTCTTCGATTCCGGTTTTGGCGGCCTCACCGTGCTGCGCGCGCTGCTGACCCGCTTGCCCCAGGCTAACTATGCCTTTCTGGGCGACACCGCGCGCTTGCCCTACGGCTCCAAATCGCGGCGCACGATTGCTCGCTATGCCGCTGAGAGTGCACAGTTTCTGGTGCAGAAACAGGGCGCGCAGTTCCTCGTGGTCGCCTGCAACACCGCCAGCGCCCTGGCTCTGGACGCCATCCAGGCGGCCGTGCCGGTAGCGGTGCTGGGAGTGATCGAGCCGGGCGCCGCTGCCGCCCGCGCTGCTTCCCGCACCGGCGACGTTTTGGTCATTGCAACAGAAGCTACGGTGCAGAGCCACGCCTATGCCGCCGCCTGCCGCGCCCAAGGCATGCGGGCCATCGAGAAGGCCTGTCCGCTGCTGGTGCCGCTGGTCGAGGAGGGCTGGACACAGCATTCCGTGACCGCCGAGGTCATCCGCATCTATCTGGCCGAGTTGCTCGCGGAAGCCGCGGCCCTGAGCATGCAGCCCGACACCCTGCTGCTGGGCTGCACCCACTACCCCTTGCTGCGCCCGCTGCTGGAGGCTGCCGTCCCCGCCGGCATGAAGGTGATCGACTCCGCCGAAGCCATCGCCGCGAATGTCGCACTTCTTTTCGGACAAAAAACCGCTGCGGGCCAGGGCCTCAGACGGGATGACCGAGACGAGAGCGAAGGCCTGGACCCAGCCACCGCGGAGATGCAAATTGTGGAGGATTCCTTCCGGGAGGGGCTGGAGCCCGCCGCGCTCCAAGGCGCCGGCGGCACGGCGGAGGTTGCGCCCGGTTGCAACGCACTTGCCGGGCGCGAGGATACTAGCTCCGGAGCGGAAGCGCAGATCCGCTGTTTCGCCACCGATTCGGTGGAGAAATTTCAGCGTCTCGGCTCCCGTTTTCTGGGCCGCGAGACCGGTCAGGTCACATTGGTGGACCTGGGGGGCTGAGCACAGACCACGCCGGCTGATATTCTTAATCTGTACGGGTTCGCCCTTCCCGCTTTTCCATCTGCATGCGGACCCCGGAGGATGAAAGCAAGCATGATCAATCTGGCAGGTAAGACGGCCGTAGTCTTCGGGCTGGCCAACAAGCGTTCCATCGCCTGGGGAATCGCCCAAAAACTCCATGAGGCCGGCGCCACTCTGGCCATCTGCTACCAAAACGAGCGCATGAGGCTGGAAGCCGAGGGGCTGATCGCCGAGTTGCCCGGCGCCAGCGGCTTTCAGTGCGACGTCTCCAACGACGCCGAGATCGACGCCGTTTTTGCCGCCATCAAGGAGAAGTACGGCAAGGTCGACACCCTGGTCCACGCCGTGGCCTTCGCTCCCGCCGCCGAACTCAAGGGCGACTTCCTCAATACCAGCCGCGAGGGCTTTCGCGTGGCCATGGACGTCAGCGTCTACTCGCTGATCGCCGTCAGCCGCGCCGCCGCGCCGCTGATGACCGAGGGGGGCAGCATCATGACCCTCAGCTTCTACGCCGCCGAGAAGGTGGTTCCCAACTACAACGTCATGGCCATCGCCAAGGCAGGGTTGGAGTCGGCGGTGCGCTATCTGGCTGCCAATCTGGGCGGGCGCAATATCCGCGTCAACGCCATCAGCGCCGGCCCCATCAAGACTCTGGCCGCCCGCGGCGTCGGCGACCTGGGCGACATGATGCGTGGCCACGCCGAACGTGCCCCCCTGCACCGCAACGTTGATCAGCTCGAAGTCGGCGGCACGGCGCTGTTTCTGGCCAGCGAGCTCTCCAGCGCCATCACCGGCGAGATCATGTACGTCGATTGCGGCTACAACATCATGGGGTACTAGACGAGGGAACAAGGATCAAGGGATCAGGGGTCAGTACTGATCCCTTGTTCCCTTGTTCCCTTGTTCCCTGCATTTACCCCATCGCCGGCAGCCCGGCCAGGGCCATGGCGATCTCTTCGGCGGGGTACTCGTAGTTCTCCAGCTTGCCGGCCTGGTAGTCGATGTAGGACTGCATATCGAAGTGGCCGTGGCCGCTCAAGTTGAAGAGGATGGTCTTGGCTTGACCCGATTCTTTGGCGTCCAGCGCCTCCTTGATGGCGTGGGCGATGGCGTGGTTGGATTCGGGAGCGGGGACGATGCCCTCGGCGCGGGCAAACTGGATGCCGGCGGCAAAGGCGTCCAACTGCTGCACGGTGGCGGCTTCGATCAGACCCAGATCCAGCACATGCGAGACCAGCGGCCCCATGCCGTGGTAGCGCAATCCGCCGGCGTGGATGCCGGGAGGCATGAAGGTGCTGCCCAGGGTGTGCATCTTGACCAGCGGGGTCAGGTGCGCGGTGTCGCCGAAGTCGTAGCGGAAGGGTCCTTTGGTCAGGGTGGGGCAGGCGGCCGGCTCGACGGCCACGATACGCGCCTGACTCTGGCCCTTGAGTTTGCGGCCCACATAGGGCATCGATAACCCGGCGAAGTTCGACCCGCCCCCGGCGCAGGCGATGATGACGTCGGGATCGGCGTCGGCCAGGGCCATCTGCTCGATGGCTTCCAGGCCTATGACGGTCTGGTGCAGCAGCACGTGGTTGAGCACGCTGCCCAGGGCGTATTTGGTGTCGGGGTCCTTGGCGGCCATCTCGACGGCTTCGCTGATGGCCATGCCCAGGGAGCCATTGGAATCGGGATGGGCGGCCAGAATCGCGCGGCCAGCCTCCGTCTCCATGCTGGGGCTGGCGGTGACCTGAGCCCCGAAGGCCTCCATCAGAGCGCGGCGATAGGGCTTCTGGTTATAGCTGACTCGCACCATGTAGACCTTGCAGTCCAGCCCGAACATGGCGCAGGCCATGGCCAGCGACGAGCCCCACTGTCCCGCGCCGGTCTCGGTGGAGATGTGCTTGGTGCCTTCCAACTTGTTGTAATAGACCTGGGGCACGGCGGTGTTGAGCTTGTGCGAACCGGCCGGGCTGACGCCCTCGTATTTGTAGAAGATCTTGGCGGGCGTATCCAGCGCCTTCTCCAGGCGGCGGGCGCGGAAGAGCGGCGCAGGACGCCACTGCGCATAGATCTGCCGCACCGGGTCGGGGATCTCGATCTCCCGCTCCGTGCTGACCTCTTGCATGATCAGGCTCATGGGAAACAGCGGCGCCAGATCGTCCGGACCCAGCGGCTGATGCGTACCTGGATGAAGCGCCGGCGCCGGCGGCGTGGGCAGATCGGCGACTACGTTGTACCAGGCCTGAGGAATGCGATTTTGCGGAAGATTGTATTGAATACTGTCCATGCGCAACATTTTACAGTGCGGCTCGGACCTTTTGCCCGCTTGTCCGCTTAGCTGCCCTGCGCTTCCTTGAGGGCAACCGTGATGCGCCGGGCGTCGCCGCCCATGGAGACGATGGCGATCTCGCCACTCGACTTCTTCTGCAGGCTCTTGAATTTCTCGCCCCACTCCACCAGCACCAGCGCGTCGGGGGTGAGCAGTTCGTCCAGGCCCAGGGTCTCCAGTTGGCGCTCGCCTTCCAGGCGGTAGACATCCAGATGGAAGAGCTTGACCGGTTTGCCTTCCCAGGCGCCGTCGTACTCGTGCAGCAGGGTAAAGGTGGGACTGGTGACCTCGTCGGCGTCGGCGGCGTCCAGCGCCTGAGCGATGCCCTTGACCAGCGTGGTCTTGCCCGCGCCCAGGTCGCCGCGCAGCAGCAGCAGGTGAGGCGGTTGCAAGAGCGCGGCCAGGGACTGGCCCACGGCAATGGTCTCCGCTCCGCTCTGGGTGGTGAATTCAAAAACCCGGCCTGCGGCGGGGGAAGCAAGATCCATCATTAAGCAGCCTCGTGGGAGCCCGCGACCGTGCTCGGCGGCAGCCCCTGCAACCAAACATACCCTCCCGGACCCTGCGCGCGATAGCGAAAAGCCTCTGGAAAATCGCTTAAAGTGTCGGTTGCCAGCAGGGTATGCTCATCCCCCCGGCGCACCGCCAGGTCCGCCGCCAGCCCGTGCAGGTAGACCGCAGCCTCGACGGCGCTTTGCGGATTCTCTGGATGCTGCGCCAGCAGTCCAGCCATCAGCCCGGTGAGCAGATCGCCGCTGCCGCCCTTGGCCATTCCCGGATTGCCGGTGGTGTTGACCCCGACCCGCCCGTCGGGATGGGCGATGAGGGTGCGCGCTCCCTTGAGCACCAGGATCACGCCGTAGCTGCGGGCAAAGCTGCGCGCCACTTCCAGCCGATTGGCCTGCACCTCGGCCACTGAGATTCCTGCCAGCCGCGCCATCTCGCCGGGATGCGGAGTCATCACCACGGTGCGGCCCATCTTGCAGATCTCGCCGCCCCTGGCCAACAGCGCAGGTTGGGCGGCGAGGATATTCAGTGCGTCGGCGTCAAGGACGGTCGGAATCCTGGTAGCCGCGAGCAAACCGAGAAGAAACTCGGCTGTCTCCGGCGCCTGCCCCAGGCCGGGGCCGATGGCCAGCACGGTCTTGCCCGCAGTAAGCGCCGCCAGCCTCTCTGGGGCAAGATTCTCCGCGGAAATACAGCCTGAAGGGCTCGCCGCCAGCGGCCAGGTCATCAGCTCCAGCGCCGCTGCCGCCACCACCGCCAGCGCCGGCGCGGGCACGGCTGCGGTCACCAGACCCGCTCCGGCGCGCAATGCCGCCAGAGCTGCCATGGCCGGTGCGCCCGCCTTGCCGCCCGCCGCGCCGAAGCTCCCGCCCACCACCAGCACGTGGCCGAAGTTTCCCTTGTTGGCTGCCGTCGCGCGCGGCCTCTGGACCATAGCCAGCGCCGAGCCGGACCAGGAAAGACAGAGATTGTCGGGATTCTGCGCTGCTTTGACCGCGTCTGACGGCGAGCCGATGGGCGCCACCACCAACGGCTGATCCCAGCGCCGCGTCAGCTGGCCAAAGAGGTGCGCCGGCTTGGGCGCGGTGAAGGTGATGACGGCATTGGCGGGAAAGACCGGCCCACCGGCCGTAGCCCCGGTCTCGTCGGCCTGCCAGCCGCTGGGCAGATCGACGGCCAGGATGGGCGCAGGACTAGCCTTGATCCACTCCACGGCGGCCAGCATCAAGCCGGAGAGAGGAGGCTTGAAGCCGGTTCCAAGCAGCGCATCGATGAGCAGGTCGGTTTGCAGCAGCGCCGCGTATTGGCCCAGTTCCCCGGCCTCGCGCACAATGTGAATCGCGCCTCTGGCCGGAGTGGTCAGATCGCTCCAGGCGCGCTCGGCGTCCCCCTTCAATCCCTCGGGCGCGCCCAGCAGAAGCGTGGTCACTTCCAGTCCCGCCGCCGTCAACAAGCGCGCCGCCACCATGCCGTCGCCGCCATTGTTGCCCCGCCCGCACAGCACCGTCACCCGCCGCGCCTGGGGAAAGTGCATGCGCGCAAAATCCGCCACCGCCGCCGCCGCAGTCTGCATCAGCTCGAAGGACGGAACTCCG
>Ga0326728_10018970_pt1 | contig 13440 bp, 13 predicted proteins | sample MB3enrmetagenome_FD_207602 | JGI IMG/M metagenome (GOLD analysis project Ga0326728, IMG submission 207602) | Lab enriched peat soil microbial communities from McLean, Ithaca, NY, United States - MB31MN | ecosystem: Environmental > Terrestrial > Soil > Wetlands > Peat | place: USA: New York... | reverse complement strand
ACAGGGGTAATCTTATGAACTTATAGGGTGCCCTCCGGCAGATGTCCAGAAAACCGTCCTGTACGTGAAATCCTGTTGGCGCTAACGGATGTCCGACGCAGGCACGTACGAAGTGAGGGTTCTGCTGTCGGGTTGCCCCGATTGACTGTTGGTGCTACATTTCCGTACCGCTTGTCATAAGCGGTGCGTCTTCAGGGCGGGGTGCAACTCCCCACCGGCGGTAGGGTGACATGAGCCTGACAGGCTGACGCCACCAAGCCCGCGAGCGCTCACGCAAGTGAGGTCAGCAGACCCGGACCAAAGCCGGGGCCGACGGTGATAGTCCGGATGAAAGAAGACGAACGCGACATCATATCTGGTGTTTTTGCCGGATGACGATGCGTTTTCAATGGCCAGCATGCCCCTTTGGGCCTTGCCTTGCCATGCCCTGAGCGCTTCTTGACCCACATCAGGAGCGTTGCCATGAAATCGTTTGAACAGTATTTCTCTACCACTACCCCGGCCCAACGTGTCATTGCCGCTGTCGAAGCCATCGCGGACGGTCGTGCCGTTGCCTTGCTTGACGATGTCGACCGCGAAAACGAAGCGGACCTCATCCTGGCCGCCGAGCGCGTGACCGTGCCGGAAATGGCAAGAATGATCCGTGACTGTAGCGGTATTGTCTGTCTCAGCCTGTCCCACGATCTGATCGAAACACTGCAACTCAGGCCCATGGTGGCGGATAACCGCAGCCGCTACGGCACGGCTTTTACCGTCTCCATCGAAGCAAGAGAAGGCGTCAGCACCGGCATCTCGGCGGCCGACCGGGTGACGACGGTGCGTGCGGCCTTGAGTCTGGACGCCCGCAATATCGTCAGCCCTGGCCATATCTTTCCTTTGCGCGCAGCGGAAGGGGGCGTGCTGGAACGACGCGGTCATACCGAAGGGGCTGTCGATCTGGCACGGCTGGCTGGATTGTTGCCCGCCGGCCTCTTGTGCGAACTGGCTCGACCCGACGGTGAAATGATGCGCGGAGAGGAAACCGTGGCCTATGCGCAAGAACGGCATATGCCCGTTTTGACCATCGCGGATCTGGTCGAGTGGCGCAAACGAGCGCTGAATGTTCAGCCTGCCCGACTGGGGGAGCCTTCCGCTATCTGATACCGGGGCGTGCGGTGTAATGCCTGCGACAATCGGCGAATGCCTCGTGGCTTTGTGTTTCCGTTGGGGTGCACTTCGTTCACCCCAACCGTCCACCATTTCCTTCGACGCTATCATCTGCTTTTTCCAAATAGCCATAACCCCTGTATAGTCTTGCTCGCAGTAGGGAAATTTTTAAGAACTGTTGATGGTAGGTGCAGATGCCAATCGTATTGCCGGAGTCTCTTTTTATTCAAAACCGCATCGTTCAGACCGATGAGGGGTATTTCCGGCTGAGCAAGCGTTTTCGAGACTCGATGTCGACAGGGCGCAGGTCTGTATTAAAAAATCAGCTCTTGTCTGCGCAGCCCTCACCGCTTCTGGATATTCCTTTGCTGGTACGCTATCTGGATGAGGTGCTCCACCATATTCTCCAGTTGGCGAATGCAAAAGATCTGATTGATGCATTTGCGATAAAGCTGATTAACCGTGTCAAAGGCAACCGGGACGGCTATCTTGCCGCCTGTCTGCTGCAAAAGGATCAAAAATATTACACGACGCGGCATGCCTTATGCTGCGCGATCCTGGCAACACTGCTGAGCGAAATGCAAAAGCTCTCGAATGGAGAGACGCTCTCTCTGGTCAAGGCCGCACTGACCATGAATGTGGGAGCGATTGAGCTGCATGATGAGCTGTCCCGCGATGAAAGACTTCAGCTCACCTCGATGCAGCAGCAGATGATCAAGATCCACCCGCTTGTAAGCGCGGCCATTCTGCGGGAAATCGGTGTCGAGGACGACGATTGGTACCAGGGTGTCTTGCTGCATCATGAGAAGCGTAACGGACGTGGATACCCTTTTGCCCTGGATGGAAAAGCCATCCCGCTGCAAGCACATGCGCTCCACGCGATCGATATGGCGGCGGCGCAAATTTTGCCTGGGCGAAACCGGACGCGCCAGCCTATCCCGCAGGCTTTGTCATCGCTTTATACGTCGCGTGAAGAGCCGATCGACTTTACGATCGCAAGTCAGCTTATCCGGATTCTGGGGCTCTATCCTCCGGGGAGCTTCGTTGAATTGAACAGTGGTGAAATAGCCCTGGTCATCCGCGCTGGCGCGAACTCCAATGCGCCCATCGTGGCACTGCATCACACGCCGCCAACCATGCTGATCGATAGTGGGGAAGAAGCGTTCCGCGTCTCCAGGTCGGTCGGTTCGCCGCTGGAGCAACCCCTTCACGATTTTTCCCGCTATTGGGTCAATACACCATCAGGCGCCCCGTCCTGAGGTGATTTCCCTGTTGGTCTGGACGGCGGGTGCCGGCTGTGCGGTTCTGCCATGCGTTGCGACAGTGCGCCACCAGTGCTGACCGGCTGGCGTCTGCAACAAGCTGAGCCCTTCCCCCATTCGTGGCGTGCACAGGGTGACGCCCCGGGCCGCTGTCAATGCCGCGATACGTTCAAAGGGTTCATCCCAGGTGTGCATCGACAGGTCGAAAGTCCCGTTATGAATCGGTAGCAAACATTGCCCCTTCAGGTCCAGATGTGCTTGCAGTGTTTGTTCCGGTTGCATGTGCACGCCTGGCCAGTTGACGTCGTAGGCGCCTGTTTCCATCAAGGTCAGATCAAACGGACCGAATCGCTCTCCGATCTGTTTGAATCCATCGAAATATCCCGAATCCCCACTGAAAAACACGCGTACATCACGATCAAGGATGGACCAGGACGCCCATAAGGTCTGATCGCGATCGAACAAGCCCCGCCCTGAAAAATGCTGCGCGGGTGTCGCGACAAAGCGTATGTCATCGATCAATGCGTCCTCCCACCAATCGAGTTGTCTCACCTTCTGCGGCGGAATGCCCCACCCGATCAAGCGATCCCCCACGCCGAGCGGTGTCAGAAAATATTCAGTCTTTCCTGCCAGCTTGAGAATGGCGGAGCGATCGAGGTGGTCGTAATGATCGTGTGACAAGATGACGCCCTTGATGTCCGGCAGATCGTGAATGCCGATTGGCGGCTGATGAAAGCGTTTGGGCCCCATCCATTGCAGCGGCGAGGCGCGCTCCGCGAATACCGGATCGGTCAGCCAGAACTGATCGCGCAGCTTGAGGAGTACCGTCGAATGGCCCAGGCGGAAAACCGTATTGTTCGGTGCATCCAGCAACTGGCGCCGGGTCAGCGGGAGCACCGGCACCGGCCCTGCCGGGCGGGTGCCGGCCGGCTTTGCGAACAGGAATTTCCAGAAAATGACGGCAGTCTTGAACAAGCCGCCCTCGCCTGTGGGGTCCACGCCGGGCGCTGGACGGGACGGGTGCGATGTCGTACGGGATGTGTGACGCATGGTTGTGATCGGTGCTCCGTGCTGTATCGTTAGTAAGTACACTACACAGTGTAGTTCCGTGTTTTGAAAAAGTAAACTGCGGAGTGTAAAATTGGATCCACCCCCTCATGAGACGGAATATGATCACCGCCCAACGCCTGACCGATCGTAAGCGTGAAGCCATTATTCAGGCCGCCATTACCGAGTTTCGTGAAAATGGCTTCGATGCCACCAGCATGGACAGGATCGCCGCCCGGGCGGCGGTATCCAAGCGCACGGTATACAACCACTTCCCGGGCAAAGAAGAATTATTCTCCGAGATGTTGGCGCGTCTATGGGAAAGTAGCCAGGAGGCGCTCGACAGACCGTACTGCGCCAGTCAGCCATTGCGTGTGCAGCTGCTGACATTGGTACAGGAAAAAATGAAGATGTTGAACAACGCCAATTTCATGGATCTGGCGCGTGTCGCGGTCGCCGAAGCCATTCATTCTCCAGAGCGGGCACGCGACATGATCGGCAAGCTGGGTGAACGGGAAGAAAGCATACAAGTCTGGATTCGCGCCGCGCAGGCGGATGGCCAGTTGAAAGCCGTGGATGCGGGGTTTGCCGCCTGTCAGCTGCAGGCCCTGATCAAGGCGTTTGCATTTTGGCCGCAAATCACCATGGGGCAACCACCGCTATCGGAAGCGATGCAAGTCTGCGTGGTGAATTCTGCGGTTGACATGTTTCTGGGAGAGTATCGCCTGACTGCCGCACCATAACCCTTCAGCATTGATAATACGTCTCATCTATTGTAGTTGTAGATTCCAGGTGTTAGGATTCATGCGAATCGTTCTCATTTGCGTTAATGCAAATGACTATCTCTAGCACCGGAATCCACATATGTCCCTCAATATACTAAAACAGGCATTTCAATTCACGCTGGTCGCTACCACGCTTCTGCTTTCTGGGGGCGCCCAAGCGGGGTCTCTGGTGCTGTACAGCGCGCAGCACGAGCAATCCGTCAATCTTCTGACTCATGATTTTGAAACACTCACCGGGATCACGGTGAAAGTGCGCAGTGGTGAAGGGCCGGAGCTGGCTGCGCAACTCCTGGCGGAAGGGCATGCATCTCCCGCGGATGTTTACTTCACGGAAAACTCCCCGGAGTTGATGCTGCTGGAAGAAAAAGGCCTGTTCGCCAGGCTTTCCGGAGCAACGCTGGCGGCCGTCCCTGCCCGCTACAATTCTCCCGAAGGCGTCTGGGTCGGTGTACTGGCGCGAGAGAATGTCCTGGCCTACGACACCCGCATGATCAAACCGGCGCAGTTGCCGGCTTCTCTCTTTGACCTGGCCAGGCCCACCTGGAAAGGCAAGATCGCGATTGCGCCCGCCGACGGTGATTTTCTGCCACTGGTCAGCGCTGTGCTCGCCGTCAAAGGCGAGCCGGCTACGCTGGCGTGGTTAGAGGGGCTTCGCGCCAACGCGCAGATTTTCGATGACGATGAAGGCGTCGTCGCCGCGGTCAACCGTGGCGCCGTGGCGACCGGCATCATCAATAATTACTATTGGGCACGACTGCACAAGCAATTGGGCGACAGCGGTACACATAGCGCACTGCATCACTTCGGCCAGGGCGATATCGGAGCATTGATCAATGTATCCGGCGCGGGGGTGCTCAAGTCTTCGCACAATCCCGATGCGGCGCAGAAATTGGTTGCCTATCTGGTCAGCTCGCGCGCGCAAATGCTGCTGGCAAAGAGCCGCGTCGATTTCGAATACCCGCTGCATCCTGGCATCCGGCCCGACCCCGTGCTCAAGCCGTTCGATCAGCTGGCCCCACCCTCATTGACGATGCGTCAACTGGGCGACGACAGTCAGGCGGCCCGACTGTTGCGTCAGGCGGGATTGCTGTAATGGGCCTCGCCACGGCTTCTGCAAGGCGCTGGCGTCCGACCTCGCGCATTCCACTCGGACTGATGACCTTGTCGCTATGCGTGGCGCTATTGGTCCTGGCCCCCATGGCATGGACCGTCGCTCAGGCCGCGAGCTTCGGTCTGCGCCAGGGCGGGCAGCTGTTACTCAGACCGTTGGTCGGTGAGCTGGCGGAAAATACCCTGCTTATCGTTTGCGCGGCCACCGCGATCTGCGCGGTGCTGGGCACCTCGGCGGCCTGGTTCGTCGAGCGGACCCGATTGCCCGGGCGACGACTATGGGCCTTGTTCGCCGCCGTTCCGCTCGCCGTGCCGCCCTTTATTTCCAGCTACGCCTGGGTCTCGTTCAGCCCGGCGCTGCAAGATTTTGGCGGTGCCCTGCTGGTTGTGTGTTGTGCCTACTACCCGCTGATTTATCTGCCGGTGGCGGCGGCTTTGCGCGGGATGGACCCCGGGCTCGAAGAGGCCGCCCGTTCACTGGGGCTGGCGCCCGGGGCCTGTTTCCGGCGCGTGGTGCTGCCCCAGCTACGTCCCGCCCTGTTAGGCGGGATGTTGCTGGTGGCCTTGTCGGTCCTGACCGAGTTCGGCGCCTTCGCCTTGCTCAGATTCCGCACCTTTACCACCGAAATCTATGCGGAGTATCGCGCTGGATTCGACGGATCGGGGGCGGCGCTGCTGGCGTGTGTACTCATGCTGCTGTGTGTGATCTGTGTGCTGCTGGAGTTTCGCGTTCGCGGGCGCGCCCGCTATGACCGGCTCGACCGAGGCGCAAGGCGTGCGGCGATGCGCTATGAGCTGGGTTGGTTGAAATGGCCGGTTCTGGGCGGATTTGCCTTGCTGGCCCTGGCTACGCTGGGCGTGCCGCTCGGGATGACCGCGTACTGGTTGTTTCAGCAAGGCGATGCCGCTACGGCACCCGTCATGGTTTCTGCCTCGCAGTTGCTGTCGGCCTGCGGCGCCTCGCTCGAACTGGGGTTGTCCGGGGCGGTTCTCACTACGGCAATGGCCTTTCCGCTGGGTTTGTTGCTGATCCGCCATCCTGGTCGATTGTCGCGAATTTTCGAACGCGTCGCCTATCTGGGTCAGGGGGTGCCGGGGATTGTCATTGCCCTGGCGGTGATCTCTCTGGCGATACGGGCCATACAGCCCTTGTATCAAAGCACGCTTCTGTTGTTGCTGACCTATGCAGTGCTGTTCTTGCCCCTGGCGTTGGTTGGCGTTCGCAGCGCACTGGTCCAGGTGGAGAGACGGCTGGAGCATGCGGCCCGTTCGCTGGGGCTGAATAGCTGGCAAACCTTATGGCGTGTCACTTTGCCTCTGGTCGCGCCGGGGATCGGTGCCGCCGCGGCCATGGTTTTCTTGTCGGTCACCACCGAACTCACGGCAACCCTGTTGCTGGCGCCCATCGGCACACAGACTCTGGCGACCGAGGTTTGGGCGGATACCTCAACGCTGGCGTTCGCGGATGCGGCGCCTTTTGCGGCGATTCTGATCGCCATTTCCTTATTTGCTACCTGGTTGCTGATGTCGCTGTACGGAAAATCGGCCATACCGGGCGTTGCACATGCAGGTCATGACCATGGCTGAACTCATTATTCAGGGGCTGGGCAAACGTTACGGCTCGACAAACGTACTCGAAAACATTGATCTGTCGGTTGCCTCCGGCAGCCTGTTGGCCATTCTGGGCCCTTCCGGCAGTGGCAAGAGTACGCTGCTGCGGCTGGTGTGCGGGTTTGAACGGCCTGACTCCGGCTGTATCCGTATTAATGGACACACGGTTGCCGGCGGCAGCCGATTTGTCCCCCCCGAACTGCGTCACATCGGTTATGTGCCGCAAGAAGGCGCGCTATTCCCACATCTCTCGGTGGCCGACAACATTACATTCGGTCTGCCGCGCGCACAACGTCAGGTGCGACACAAGGTGGCGGCTTTGCTGGAGCGCGTCGGTTTGCCCGCGAGTTTCGCCGACCGCCAACCGCAAGCCTTGTCCGGCGGGCAACAGCAACGGGTTGCGCTGGCACGCGCACTCGCGCCCGAACCGGCCCTTGTTCTGCTGGACGAGCCCTTCTCCGCGCTGGATGCCGCCTTGCGTAACGAAACGCGGCAAGCCGTGTCCGATGCGTTGTCCGCAGCCGGCGCAACCGCAATCATGGTGACCCATGATCAATCGGAAGCACTGTCAATGGGGCGACAGGTCGCCGTGATGTGGGAGGGAAAACTGGTTCAGATTGATTCGCCCGAGGGGCTGTACAGAACGCCGGCAAGCCCGGAGATCGCTCGTTTCATTGGCGATGCCATCTTGTTGGCGGGCTTTTCCGATGGGCGTAAGGTCCGGTGTGTGCTGGGGGATTTACCGCTGCTGGCCAATATGCCGCAAGGCCAGGTGCAGGTGATGCTCCGGCCCGAGCAGATCCACATTCTGCCGCATGCGGCCGAAGCGCCGTTTCGGGCGCGGGTAACCGGGGTGACCTACTACGGACACGATGCCGGGCTGAGCCTGCAAATGCCGGATGGGACAACGCTCATGGCCCGTGTCGCGGGATTTGCCTGCCCGTCTCACGGCAGTGAAGTCGGCCTTCGTGTAGAAGGCGATGTCGTCGCGTTTTCGGCCAGGACGAAAGACGAAACCGCCCCGGACGCAGCGCTCGAAGCGTCGAACGTTCGGGCATCGCTTCCCGAGCGGGCCGCCCCTCAAACGCGGCCCTTGCCCCTGCCCTGCATGCAAAGCGTCAAGGGGCCGTGAGCGCTTAATCCCTGAATTGCGCCTCCTGATGCGTAAACGCAGCCATTCCCGCCTTTTGAATGTCTTCGGAGAGCAGCATCGCGGCATTCCAGGTGGCCACGTACTCAAGGCCATCGGCGATGCTATGGTCACGGCTGAAATTGAGGACCTGCTTGCTTCCGCGAACCGCCAGCGGAGATCGGGAGGCCATCAAATGGGCGGCATCCAGGGCGGCAATCAGCAGGCTTGACTGGTCGGGCAGGACACGATTGACCAGACGGATGGAAAGGGCTTCGTTGGCGTCGAAGTCTCGCCCGGTCAGCGCCAGTTCTCTGGCCTGTCCTTCCCCGACGATGCGCGGAAGTCGTTGCAGTGTGCCGACATCGGCCACCATGCCAAGCTGGACTTCGCGCACCCCGAATACAGCGCTCTGGCTGGCATAACGGAAATCGGCGGCCAGCGCGATGTCCAGGCCGCCCCCCAGGCACGAGCCGGAGATGGCGGCCACCACCGGCTTGCGGCAATGCTCCAGGCTGGATACGCAAGCCTGCAGCTGCAAAATGAGATCGCGCAGTTTCTCCCGCTTACGCCCGTCGCACTCATCGTCGATGGTGGTCTGCACCGTCATCAGCATGGCCATGTCGAGACCGGCGCAAAAGTGGCGCCCTTCCCCGCTGAGCACCACGGCCCTGACCTCCCCACTCTGATCGCACCATTCGAGCGCGGTCTTCAGCTCCAGCCACATAGCCTTATTCAGCGCATTGGCCTTTTCCGGCCGATCCAGAATGACGTGCGCCACCCCGTTATCCAGCTCAAGCTTGATCGTGGTGTAGGTCATTACATTTTCCTTGTGTCTTTTTTGGGAATCCATGCCCAGACCATTTCGCAGGCAATCGGCGCTTGCCCCGATTCGTCTGTGACACTCACCGGAACACTGAAGGCCCCCTTGTCTTCCCGCTGCAAGATTTCGATCTGATCCGGTTGCAGCGAAGCGGTCGCGCAAAGTGCGCCCTGCGCTCTTTGCAGATAGTCTATTTTCATCGATTTAAGCAACAACAATTTGTCATCCGGCACATTCAAACCCATGATAAACCCGGTGGCGGTTTCGGCAAGCAGGGCCATGGCGGCGGCGTGAACACCCTTGATGTGGTTTTGTACCTTACGCTGATTGCGAATCGAAACCACGAGCCGTTCTTGTCCGATGGATTCAAAACTCACGCCCGAAGTGCCGATAAAGGGCACCAACCTGCCAAACAAACGCGAGAGCACGAAGTTGCGCAAGCCGGAAGGTAATCGCGCAGCCTTTTCGGTCAGACGGAGCATTTTGTTTTTCTGGTATGGCATGGTTCGCCCTTGCCTTTCATGGTGACAATGTTGAAATACCCAATAACGCCCGGATCTGTTGCTTGAGCGATTCCAGCCAGCCCACCTCGACGCGCGCCAGCTGGAGACCGCCCTGTAGCGCTGAGAACATCAGTGCGCCCATTGCCGCTGCGTCTCCTTTAAAATCAAACACCCCTTGTTCCCGCCCTCCCTGCATGATGGCAACCGACCATGCGCGCATCTCATCGATAAATGCCGTCGCTTCGATACGCATTGCTTCAGGCAGAGTATGAAATTCTGTAGAAAGCATGCCGCTGGGGCATACTTGCCGCTCATGACTGAAATAGCTTTGCGCCAGCTCGAAATAGCGCTCAAGCTGTTCGCGGGGCGGCAGCGCCGCCTGCAGCGCGATCTGGCGTTGAAGCCGGCGCCGGTAGCGCTGGATCAGGGCAACGCCCAGATCGGTTTTGTGCGGGAAGTGATAGTGAATCGCCGCATTGCGTACGCCGAGGGTCTGGCTGACAGAGTGATAACTGAAGGCATTGAAGCCCCGGGTCAGCAGTAATTCTTCGGCAATATCGAGGATGCGCTTTCGAGTATCGGTTTTTGATTCGGGTGGTGTATTCATGACATTGACTTTACTTACTGGTTAGTAAGCTGTCAATGCAATTGTCATTTGCTGGGGATGTTTGAAGACATAGGATAATATGGTCGGTAAATCACTCTCCGATCCAGATCGAAACAGGTTATGAAACTCAAATTCGTCAAAATGCATGGCCTCGGCAACGACTTCGTGGTCATCGACGGGGTACGGCAAACCGTGACCCTGAGCACCGAACGCATCCGCCAACTGGGAGATCGTCATCTCGGCGTGGGGTTTGACCAACTCTTGCTGGTCGAAGCGCCGGTCAACCATGAAAACGACTTTCGTTACCGCATTTTCAATAACGACGGCGGAGAGGTGGAGCAATGCGGCAACGGCGCCCGGTGTTTTGCCCGCTTTGTCACCGAGCAGAAACTCACCAATAAATCCCGCATCCATGTAGAAACGGCGCGCGGCGTTATTGTGTTGAATATTGTCGAAGATGGCCAGGTGACCGTCGACATGGGAATGCCGCGCCTCGATCCGGCCGATATCCCTTTCGTTGCGGATCAAGATGCGGTGACACATCCGCTGGGCTTGCCCGGGCGCAACATCGATGTCACGGTCGTTTCAATGGGAAATCCGCACGCGGTGCTGGAAGTCGACGCTGTCGACGATGCGCCCGTCGAAGAAGTGGGGCACGCGCTACAGGATCACCCGCGCTTCCCTCGGCGCGTCAATGTCGGATTTTTGCAATGCCTGGGGCGAAACGAGATCCGCTTGCGCGTTTTTGAACGGGGCGCCGGCGAAACGCTCGCATGCGGTACGGGCGCCTGCGCCGCCGTGGTTGCCGGCATCCGCCGAGGTCTCCTCGACGCTCGGGTCCTTGTCCATACACGGGGCGGGGACTTGACGGTAGAATGGTCGGGCATCGGACATCCGGTGTTGATGACAGGCCCTGCCGCAACCGTTTTTAGTGGAGAGATCGATGTTTGAGAATCCCCCCCATCCCGATGTTCAGGCGATGCACACAGACGATGTGCTGGCATTTCTTGAAAATCATCCGGATTTCCTGCGACATCACGCCGACCGCTTCGGACTGAAACAGGTTCATGACCGGGTCGTCGTTTCGCTGGTCGACCGGCAAATGCTGGAATGGAAAGACAAGGTCCGTCAGCTAGAAGGTCGCATGCAACAGCTGGTCAGGCTTGGCGAAGCAAACGACCTGATCCAGACGCGCGCGCACAGACTGTCGTTGGCGCTGATCCGCGCCACCACCCTCAGTGGGCTGGTCGATGGAGTGAAACACTGCTTTGCAGAAGAATTCGGCCTGGATCACATGGCGCTGCGGCTCTGGCATCCGGCCATTCCACAAGAAAACGTGCTGTTCAACGGCCGTTGCGAGGTCGCTCAGCTGTCACGCAATCTGTCCGCGCCCTACTGCGGGCCATATGTCACCGACGAGGTGATGTCGTGGTTTGCCCCCCTGCCGGTGCTGCAATCCTTTTGTCAGGTTTCGCTGCGTACCGAGTCTGGAGAACCCTTCGGCGTTCTGGTCCTGGCCAGCGAAGACCCCGACCGCTTCACCTTTGACATGCATACCTATTATCTGGCTCAGATGGGCGAGCAGATCTCTTCTGCCCTCATCCGCACGCTGGGACCGCTACTACCCTCCGATCGCGCGTAACAGGCCGGGGCCGGCAATCACCGGCCCTGACCCGTGATCTTTTTCGCCTCCCCAACGGTTCGTCCCCCCTGACGGACACTGTTCACTCAGAGCACGCGGTTTTGTGTCAGGGCAAGGCTGGCAAGGCGCGGCATCAGCGCCGACAACTGCTCGGGGAGCAGCGCCTGCTCTGCATGACACAGCGCTTCGGCCGGATTGGGATGAACATCGAGGATCAGGCCGTCCGCACCGGCCGCCAAGGCAGCGCACGACAGCGCCGGCACCATCCAGGCTTTGCCGCAGGCGTGGGCCGGTTCAACGATCACCGGTAGATGGGTCTCTTGCTTGAGCGCCACGATGGCCGCAATATCGAGCTGCGTACGGTAACCCGGTTCGAACGACTTGATACCGCATTCGCAAAAGATGATGTTATGGTTGCCGCCCGCGGCAATGGTTTCTCCTGCCATCAGCCATTCAGAAAGCGAAGCCGCCGGGCCCCGTTTCAGAATCACCGGTTTGTTAAGCCGGCCAACTTCTTTCAGCAGGTCGATATTGCTCATATTGCGCGCGCCGATCTCCAGCGCATCGACATCGAGTTCCAGAAAGGTTTCGATCAGACGGACATCGGTCAGTGTACTGACCATGGGCAGATGGCGCTGCCGCGATGCGTTGCGCAGATATTCAAGTCCCTCGACGCCCAGCCCCTGGAAACTGTAAGGATTGTCTGGCTGAACATAGGCCGCGCCCCGTATCAGGCGGCAACCCGCCTCGCTGACCGCCTGTGCGGCGGACTGAATCTGCAATTCGCTTTCCACCGCGGATGGGCCGGCAATCACCTGAAAGGCATTACCGCCGAAAGGTACACCCCGGATGTACACCACACTGGAGGTCGGTTGCGTTTCACGCGCAACGATGCGGTATTCCCGGACAACGCGCATGGCGCGCTCGACGCCAGGCATGCGCTCGAACAAGGCAGGATCCAGCGCGCGTTCATCGCCGATCGCTCCGATCAGGGTCCGCTCGGTTCCCCGGGACAGGTGCTCGCGCAGACCGGCTGCATGAATGCGGGATACGACGGCCGCAATCGCGGCTTCGGTCGCGTCTGGCGACATGACAATGATCATGCCGCCCCCGATGCTGTCAGAAGGCGGGTCAGCGCCGTCACTCCCGCCTGGCAACCGGCAAAAATCTGTGCCGGCGTCGCCGCCCCGTACATATAGGCAGGGACAGAGATCATGCGATGCTCAAGATCGATACACGCCACATCGACCGGTGTTTCAACGTGGGTTTGCCCCCATTCGTGCAGTGCATGGATCATGTCGGCGCCTTCTGCCTGGTGGCCGAAGGTGATCCTTGCCCCCCGGATGCCGGCATCGCGTGCCAGCAGGCCCAGGATCAGCGGCGCGGCACACAGGGCGAGCAAGGGTTTCTTTACGCCGATCAGTGGCATGAGCGCCTGGCTGACGTCCTGTGCCAGTTTTGCCGATGTGCCTTGCGAGGCAAAGTCGGTCAGGTTTTTAGCCGCGCCCATCCCGCCGGGAAGCGCGACAGCGGAAATGTCGCCTTCTTTCAATGCGCTCAGCGGTTGAATGTCACCCCGCGCAATCCGTGCGGACTCCGCCAGAATGTTGCGACTGGCTTCCGATGGCAAATGTCGCGCATGGTCGAACACATCATGCTGAGCCCGGTCGGGTGCAAAAAAACGCACCGGAAAACCGGCCTGAGACAGCGCAATGATCAGACCGGCTGCTTCGGTGATTTCCGAACCGTCGATCACGCCACATCCGGACAACAGG
>Ga0326728_10018969_pt1 | contig 13440 bp, 11 predicted proteins | sample MB3enrmetagenome_FD_207602 | JGI IMG/M metagenome (GOLD analysis project Ga0326728, IMG submission 207602) | Lab enriched peat soil microbial communities from McLean, Ithaca, NY, United States - MB31MN | ecosystem: Environmental > Terrestrial > Soil > Wetlands > Peat | place: USA: New York... | reverse complement strand
CGCGACATGCCTAGGAAATATACGTTTCACCGGAAATCGCAGGCCTGGGTCGGAATGGCGCGCCGAGGGACCAAGCCTTTCGCCGAGCGCCCCCTAGAGGACAAGATGCTTCGCGGAGACTTCGGGAAGGGCGCCGAGCTCGTCCACGAGCATCTTGATCTCGGCGCTCTCGCCTTCCACTTCCATGAGCACGAGGCCCGCGGGCGAGCAGGCGTTGGCGGGAACGTCGTGGAGCCCGACCCTGACCTTGATCAGGCAGCCGTGCTCGGTGAGTATCCTCTGCATGTCCTGGGCGACGCCTTCGCGGTTCGAGACCTTCACGGCTATCACGTGGTAATCCATGGCGGTTTCCTCCTGGCCTCAAGTATATGCGCCGGTGAGAGGGCCGCAAAGAGCGGAAGGCCGCTCCCCGAGGGCGCGGGGAGCGGCCTCGGGGATTCAGGCGCGGACAGCCGCCCTCAGCTTCCCGACCTGGGCGAGGAGCTCGTCCATGACGGCCTCCTGGCTCGTCTTGGCGAGGACCACGCCGCCGACCGTGGCCGTGGGCCCCATGCCGCAGCTCTCGCCGCAGAAGGTCGCGCTCACGTCCACGTAGTCCGCGAGGCCCTCGGCCTCGACGCGGCGCAGGATCTCTCCGAGAATGGCCTGGCTCCCCCTGAGGAAGCAGCTCGTCCCGACGCAGACCTTGACGGGGATCTTGCCCTCGCCACTTCCGCGCACGAGGGGGATGGCTTCGTCCGCGATTCGTTTCTTGCTCGAGAATCGGGTGTGGAGGAGCTCGTGGGCGCGTCCGTCCCCGGGCTCGCAGCCAAGGCGCTCGCGGTAGAAGCCGGCGATGAAGGGATTGTCGCGCGCGGAGCGGAGCTCACGCTCGCCGTCGGCCTGGGCGAGAGCGCCGGCGCGGAGCGCGCGACGGGATGGATCGGCCGTGATGGGCTGGCCCGCGCCGCCGACGCAGCCGCCGGGGCAGGCCATGACCTCGACAACGTCGGCCTTCCGCTCGCCGGCGAGGATCTGCCGCGCGACGCGCTTGGCGTTGGCGAGGCCCTCGACGGACAGGACGGTGATCGCGCGCCCGAGCGCTTCGAACTCGGCGACTCTTACTCCCGGCGACTCCTCCGCGAAGTCGAGGACGGGCGCCGCCGCCGGCGAGCCGCCCGAGCCAGACGATGCCGCATAACGCGCCACCGCCTCGGCCACGCCGCCCGCCCGGCCGAAGACGATGCCCGCGCCCGAGGCGAAGCCCAGGGGCTGGTCCATCGAGCCCTGCGGCAGGTCCTGGAAGCGTATGCCCGCCTCCTCGATCATCGCGGCGAGCTCGCTCGTCGTGAGGACGTAGTCCACGAGCCGGGCGCCGCCCAGGGAAAGCTCGGGCCGCGCGATCTCGTACTTCTTGGCCACGCAGGGCATGACCGAGACGACGCGGAGGCGGCGACCGTCGTCGCCTCCCGCGGTCCGGGAGCGAGCCCGGTCCTCGCGGAGCACCGAGCCCAGCATGGACTGGGGGGACATGCAGCTCGAGAGCCGCGGCAGGAGTGAGGGGAAGGACTGCTCGGCGAATTTCACCCAGGCGGGGCAGCAGGATGTGAAGAGGGGCAGCTTTTCGGCCTCGGAGGCGGCGAGCCTCTCGACCAGCTCCTTGGCCTCCTCCACCACGGTGAGGTCGGCGCCGAAGGCCGTGTCGTAGACCGCGTCGAAGCCGAGCATGCGCAGAGCCGTGGAGATGCGGCCGGTCGTGATGGTCCCGGGCGGCAGGCCGAAGCGCTCGCCCAGGGCCACGCGGACCGCCGGGGCTATCTGGGCGACCACTTTGGCTTTCGGGTCGTCGATCTCGCGCCAGACTTCGTCGACGCTGGAGCGGGGGACTATGGCGCCGGTGGGGCAGATGGCCGCGCACTGGCCGCAGTTCACGCAGTCGACTTCGCCCAGGGAGCGGCCGAAGGCCGGGGTCACGCAGGCCTCGCCGCCGCGATGGGCGAAATCGATGGCCCCGATGCCCTGGATCTCCGCGCAATAGCGCACGCAGTCGCCGCAGAGGATGCACTTGTTGGGGTCGCGCACGAGGCAGGGCGAGCCCAGATCCAGCGGCTTCTCCTCCCGGGTGCGGCGGAATCGCACTTCGCGGATGCCCATCCTCGAGGCGAGGCCGCGGAGCCTGCAGTCGGCCGAGCGCGAGCAGGTGGGGCAGTCCTGCTTGTGGTTCGCGAGGAGCAGCTCGAGGTTCGTGCGGCGCATGGCGCGGATCTTCGGCGTCGAGGTCCGCAGGGACATGCCGTCCTTCGGGGGAACGACGCAGCTAGCGTCGATATCCTTCCCGTCGATCTCCACCAGGCAGAGCCGGCAGGCCCCGTAGGTCGAGAGATGGCTGTGGTAGCAGAAGGTCGGCAGGTCGATGTTGGCCTTCCTGATGAGGGCCAGGAGATTGGCCTCGCCCTCGATCGGCACCTTGATGCCGTCGACCGTCACGTATCCGCTCATACGATACCTCGCTTGATAGCGTCGAATTTGCAAGTCCCGAGACAGGCGCCGCATTTTACGCAAGCGCCCGGGTCGATGCGGTGGGCGGCCTTGCGCTCGCCCGAGATGGCCCCGGCGGGGCAGGAGCGCGCGCAGGCCCCGCAGCCCACGCACTTCGCGGCGTCGATGGCCAGGGGCGTGAGGGCCTCGCACTGGCGGGTGGGGCAGCTCTTGTCGCGCACGTGCGCCTCGAACTCGGGGCGGAACTGCCTGAGCATGGAGAGCACGGGCGAGGGCGCCGAGGCCCCGAGCCCGCAGAGGGAGGAGGACGCCACGCTCTCGCAGAGCTCCTCGATGAGGCCGAGGGTGGACTCGTCGGCCTTTCCCTCGATGATGTCGTCGAGGAGGGCGAGGATCTGCCTGGTGCCCTCGCGGCAGGGCACGCACTTGCCGCAGGACTCGTTCTGGGTGAAGTGCATGAAGAAGCGCGCCATCTGCACCATGCAGGTCCCTTCGTTCATCACCACGAGGCCGCCCGAGCCGACCATGGCGCCGATGGCCCCGAGGGAGTCGAAGTCCATGGGCAGGTCGAGCTGCTCCTTCGTGAGGCAGCCGCCCGAGGGCCCGCCGATCTGCACCGCCTTGAAGGCCGCGTTGTCCGGCTTACCGTCCGCGCCGAGGACGCCTCCGCCTATGTCGAAGAGGATAGTCCGCAATGTGGCGCCGAAGGGCACCTCGATGAGGCCCGTGTTGGCCACATGCCCGGTGAGGGCGTAGGTCTTCGTGCCCGGCGATAGCGCCGTGCCGGTCTTCCGGTACTCCTCGGCGCCGCGCAGGACGATCGTCGGCACTTGAGCGAGGGTCTCGACGTTGTTCACCACAGTCGGCTTGCCCCAGAGCCCCTTCTCCGCGGTGCGCGGAGGCTTGGGCCGAGGCATGCCGCGGCCTCCCATGATCGAGGAGACCATGGCGCTGGCCTCGCCGCAGACGAAGGCGCCGGCGCCTTCCATGACTCGGACGTCGAAGTCGGTGCCCGAGCCCATGACGCCCTCGCCGAGGAGCCCCGCGGCCCTGGCGGCCTCGACGGCCGCGCGCACGCGCCTCACGGCGAGGGGATACTCGGCCCGCACGTAGACATAGCCGAGGGTAGCGCCCGTGGCCCGGGCGCCGATGATCATGCCCTCGAGCACCGAGTGGGGGTTCCCCTCGAGCACGCTGCGGTCCATGAAGGCGCCCGGGTCGCCCTCGTCGCCGTTGCAGATGATGTACTTCTCGCTCTCGGCTTGGCGCAGGGCGAGCTCCCACTTGCGTCCCGTCGGAAAGCCCGCGCCGCCGCGGCCCCGGAGGCCCGAGGCCTTCACGACCTCGCAGACTTCCTTGGGGCTCATCTCGAAGAGAGCCTTGCGCGCGGCCTTGTAGCCCTCGCGCGCGATGTACTCGTGGAGGTCCTCGGGATCGATCAGGCCGCAGGCGGCGAGGACGCGGCGGTCCTGCCGCGCGTAGAACTCGATCTCCCCCCTGCCCCGCTTGGCCTGGCCCGTCACGGGATCGCGGTACAAGAGCCGCTCGACGGCCTCGCCGCGGCCGAGAGTTCGCTCGACGATCTCGGACACGTCGGCCTCGGCGACGTGCGTGTACAGAATGCCCTCGGGCTCCACGGAGAGGAGGGGCCCTACCTGGCAGAACCCCTGGCAGCCTGAGCGCGAGATGAGGACGTCCTTCTTCTTCTCGTCCTGGAGGTCGACCTCCACGGCGAGAGAGAGACCGGCCTCGAGAACGCGTTTCTTCAGGGCCTCGTAAACCCGGAGAGAGCCGTTGGCCACGCAGCCCGTGCCAGCGCAGACCACGATCCTGCGCTTCACCCGGCCCAGCGCGGCCTCGTGCGCCGCGGCCACGACCTCGAGGTCGAGGCCCCCGCCGTCGTTCCGGTCAATTACCACCATCGGCGGCCTCCTTCTCGCGGATCGAGCGGACGATAGCCACGGCCGCCCTCGGCTCGATGAGGCCGTGCACTTCCTCGTTGACGACCATGACGGGCGCGAGCCCGCAGGCGCCGAGGCAGGAGACCGTCTCCAGAGTGAAGAGGAGGTCGGCGGTGGTCTTCCGCTTGCCCTCCAGTCCGAGCTCCTTGCGGAGCGCGTCGGCCAGGGCCTTCGAACCCTTCACGTGACAGGCGGTCCCGGCGCAGACCCGGACCACGTACTTCCCCTTCGCCTCGAGGGAGAAGTGCCCGTAGAAGGTGGCGACGCCGTAGACCTTGGCCGGGGAGAGGCCGAGGGAGACGGCGATGTACGCGAGTATCTCCTCGGGAAGGTAGCGGTACTCCTCCTGCACGGCCTGTAGGATGGGAATGAGCCTCGAGGGGTCGCGCTCGTAGCGCTCCAGTATCTCGACCACCGTCTCGAAGCGCCGCGCTTCGGTCTGCGCGCTCGTCTTCATGATCGCTTGTCTCCTTGCGGACGTCTTCGCTCCGCGCGGGCCCGTTATCTCGCTGGACAACGAGCTCGCTACCTATTCGGTATTTTATATCGATAAACATATATCTTAATATAGAATGAAAGGTCAAGGTGTTTTCGATATTTCTTATCGAATAATGTCGATCGGTGCAGTTATATGTCATCCGATGCTATGAGTCGCAAGCCCTTCCAGCCCCGCGCTGCACTTGCCGAGCACTGCACTTGCCGAGCACTGTCCCCGTCCCGCCGTCCCCGAGCACTGTCCCCGAGCACCAGGGTAGTCGGCGGCGAGCTAAAGCTATATGAAGCGCAGGGAAGTCTTCTTTAGGTAGCGTTCGTCCAGGAGCGAGGCGATGCGCCTAACGATATTGCGGCGGATTTCGAGCTCGAGGGGCATGGCCGGGTCCTGATGGGCCTCGTTGATCCGCGTACCGACGACGAAGTCGATATGGTCCGAGTCGAGGAGGAGCTCGACGATGCCCTCGGCCGCGTTCCGGCGCTCCGGGTCCCGGATCTCCGGTCGGTCGAGGTACTCGGCGACCTTGCCGAGGGTAATGATCCCCTCGGTCACGAGCTCGACTCCGTCCATTTCGGCGGGGGGCGGTACGCCGCGCTCGCCGCTCTTGAATTTCATTTTGACCGAGAGGCCGAGCTCGCGGGCGACGATGGCCGCCGTCGTGCCCCCGGCGACGATGCGCTTGCCCTCGAAGCGGCGGAGGATCTCCGCCATTTCCCGGTCGCGGCCCCGGTCGACCGAAGGCCCGGTCATCACGAGGAGTCGTCGGGCCTCCCGAAAGTAGACGACGCCGCAGCTGATGTCGTCGCGGGCCTCGTGCGCGTCTATGGCGAGAGCCTCCTGCACGACCCGGCGCGCCAGCTCCCGCGCCGAGGCTCCGGGCGACTCGGCTACGCGTTGCGCGACGAAGTCGCGGACCGCCGGGTTGCCCCAGCCCAGGGGCCAGCCCCTGCTGCCCATGCCGGCCTGCGGGACTCCGTCGGAGTAGACGACGATGCGGTCCCCGGGCCTGGCCTGGAACTCCGAATAGCGCATGGTCGCGTTGGCCAGGATGCCGCCCTGCCTGCGGGAGCGGCGGACCGAGATATCGCTCTTCGGAAGCTCGAGGGCCTTGCCTCCCCTCACGACGAGGTAGGGCGGGTTGTCGTACTCGATGATGCGGACCGCCCCGGAGGGCTCGATATCGACGATCGAGAAAGTGGCGTAGCTGATCTTCCTCGTCTTGCAGACGGGGAGAGTCTTCATGATGATGCCGGCGGCCCTGCGGATGGGTATGTCGTCGGCGATGAAGCTCGCCGCCATGGTCGCGGTCAGCGTGGCGAGCACGCCGGCTTTAATGCCGGAGCCGAGGCCGTCGGAGAGCACGGAGATGATGCGTCCCTCCTCGGTCTTCCGGGAGAGGAACATGTCGCCGTCCGCCCCCTGCCCGCGCTTGCACAGCTGGGCGTGGTCGACCTCGACGAAGGGATCGCCCATACCGACCGCCTAGGCGAGAAGCCCCGAGAGCAGATCGGGGAGTATGGCGGGCGTGACGTTGCGGTGGACGACGCCGTCGATAACCACGATGGGGCCCTCCTTACAGCGCTCCTCGCAGAGGGTACCGGCGAGCTCGGCGCCGCCCTCGAGACCGGAGAGCGAAGCCTCGAGGCCGTTCTCCTTTAGGAAAGCTTCTATTGTCCTCACGTTCACCTCATTGCCCCGCGAGAAGCAGGAGCTTCCCATGCAGATCGTTATTGAATGCTGCGGCTTAGTCAAATTCCTGCCTCCAAGGGGAAATGTTTTAATATTTTTATATCGATAAAGTCAAGCGATTTGAAAACAAAGGAATAATTAGGAAAAATCGTCGGGATATTGACAGACGACACGGAGTTTAGATATTTTGATATCGATAATATTTATCGCTTGATCGAAATTATGGACAGGCGATTGGAGATCGGAGGTCATCATGGCTCAGTTCACGTTCTCGATTCCCCGCGACATAGTCTACGGAGACGGGGCACTCAAGCGGCTCTCGAAGCTCAAGGGCAAAAAGGCCGCCCTCGTCACCGGCGGCAGCTCGATGAAAAAGACCGGCTTCCTCGACAAGGCCGCCTCATACCTGAAGGAAGCGGGAATGGAGACGATAGTCATCGGCGGCGTCGAGCCCAACCCCTCGGTCCAGACTGTGCTTCGCGGGGCCGAGGCCATGCGGAAGTTCGGCCCGGACTGGATCGTCGCCATCGGCGGCGGCTCGGCCATCGACGCGGCCAAGGTCATGTGGTGCTTCTACGAGCACCCGAAGCTCTCCTTCGAGGATATCATCGAGCCGGGCTCCATGCCCTCCCTGCGGAGCAAGGCGCGTTTCGTAGCCGTGCCCTCGACGAGCGGCACCGCCAGCGAGATCACGGCCTTCTCCGTCATCACCGACACCGAGAAGCACATCAAGTACCCCATCGTCGCCGCGGACATGGTCCCCGACCTGGCCATACTCGACCCGGCCCTGCCTTCAGCCATGCCCAAGTCCGTGACCGCCAACACCGGCATGGACGTCATGGCCCACGCGCTGGAGGCCGTCGCATCCACGGCCGCCACTTCCTTCACCGATCCCTACGCCATCGAGGCGATAAAACTCGTCTTCGCGAACCTCGAAAAGGCCTATAAAAAGGGCGACGACAAGGAAGCGCGCTTCAACATGCACAACGCCTCGGCCCTCGCGGGCATGGCCTTCACGAACGCGTCCCTCGGCCTCGTCCACTCCCTCGCCCACAAGATCGGCGGCGAGTTCGGCGTGACCCACGGCCTGGCGAACGCCATCCTCCTGCCCTACATCATCGACTTCAACCGTCGCTCGACGAAGAAGTACGCCGAGGTCGAGAAGGCCCTCGGCATCGAGGACATCGCCGAGGAGATCCGCAGGCTCAACGAGAAGCTTGGCATCCCAGCGACCTTCGAGGACTGCAATGAGGTCGACTTCGACGAGGCCAAGTTCAAGGAGGTCCTGGACCTGATGAGCGCCAACGCCCATGCCGATCCCTGCACTCTCACGAACCCCGGCAAGCCCACGGTGGCCGACGTGAAGGCCATCTACACCGCCGCCTACTACGGCAAGTCCATGCGCTAAGGCTCCATCGGGCGCGGCGGGAACGACTAACCCCCGTCCGCCGCGCCCATCTTTTTCTCTCCCACCGAGGCAGGCAAGTGAACAAGATCCTGAAGAAAGAGCGGCTCTCGAAGGACGTCTACCGCATGGTCCTCGAGGCCCCCGCCCTGGCCCGAGCGCGCCGGGCCGGGCAGTTCGTCATCGTCATGTCCGACGAGAGCTCCGAGCGCATCCCCCTCACGATAGCCGACGCCGACGAGGCCGCCGGCACGCTGACCATCATCATCCAGGCGGTGGGCGCCTCGACCAGGGACCTCGCTGCCAAGGCGGAGGGCGAGAGCCTCGCCCACGTCCTCGGCCCCCTCGGTAGGCCCACGCGCATCGAGAAGCGGGAAGGACCCGTGGTCTGCGTCTGCGGCGGTATCGGGGCGGCGCCCATGTACCCCATCGTCCAAGCGGTGAAGGCGGCGGACAACCGAGCGATCGTAATCCTCGGAGCCCGAAACGCCGAGCTCCTCATCCTCGAGGAGGAATTCCGCGCCCTCGCCGACGAGCTCATCGTCGTCACGGACGACGGCGGCCGCGGACGCAAGGCCCTCGTCACCGAGCCCCTCAAGGAACTCTGCGAGTCGAAGGACGTCCCTGCGGAGGTCATCGCCATCGGGCCGCCCGCGATGATGAAGTTCTGCGCCGCGACCACGAAGCCCTACGGGCTTCCCACCCTCGCCTCGCTCAACACGATCATGGTGGACGGCACGGGCATGTGCGGCGGCTGCCGCGTCACGGTGGGCGGCGAAGTCAAGTTCGTCTGCGTCGACGGCCCCGAGTTCGACGGCCACGCGGTGGACTGGGACTCCATGCTCCGCCGCCTCGGCTCGTACAAGGAGGAGGAGGCCCACAAGTGCAAGCTGGCGGCCGCTTTCGCGACGGGAAAGGAGAGCGAGAGATGAGCATAGGAAGGAAGAGCCCCGAGGTCCTGCGCGCGGAAGCCGCCCGCATCCGGCGCGAGCTCTCGTCGAAGGGCAGCCTCTCTCCGAAGGACAGGCGAGGGATCCCCCAGCAGGATATGCCCTCGCAAACGCCCGAAATCCGCAGGAGCAACATGTCCGAAGTCGCCCTCGGCTACTCAGAGGACCAGGCGATCGTCGAGGCCACGCGCTGCCTGGGCTGCGCCTCCAGGCCCTGCGTCGCAGGCTGCCCCGTCGGCATCGACATTCCGGGCTTCCTCGCGGCCGCCGCCGCGGGCAGTTTCGACGAAGCCTTCGCGATCGTCCGGAAGAGCAGCGCACTGCCGGCCGTCTGCGGCCGGGTCTGTCCCCAGGAAAAGCAATGCATGGCGCAGTGCACGATCGGCAAGGCCGAGAAGGACCCGATGAAGTCGGTCGCGATCGGCCGCGTCGAGCGCTTCCTGGCCGACCGCGATAGGGCCGCCGAAGGCAAACGCGCCGGATCGGCTCCCGCGCGGAGCCCCGCCCGCCCGAGCTCCGCCGCGAAGAAAATCGCGATCGTCGGCTCGGGCCCCTCCGGCCTGACGGCCGCGGCCGACCTCGCCCGCATGGGTCTCTCCGTGACGGTCTTCGAGGCCTTCCACAGGCCCGGCGGAGTGGCCCTCTACGGCATCCCCGAGTTCCGCCTGCCCAAGGCCATCGTCGACGAGGAAGTGCGGGGCCTCGAGGCCCTCGGCGTCGGGATCGTCTGCGACTTCCTCGTCGGGAGGACGAGGACGGTGCGCGAGCTCATGGAGGAGGACGGCTACGCGGCCGTCTACGTCGCGAGCGGGGCCGGCCTGCCCAAATTCATGGGCATTCCCGGCGAGGACCTCATCGGCGTCTTCTCGGCCAACGAGTACCTCACGCGCTCGAACCTCATGAAGGCCTACGACCGCGAGGGGGCCGCGACGCCCCTGTATCGGGCGAAGCGCGTGACCGTCTTCGGCGGCGGGAACGTCGCCATGGACGCCGCTCGCACCGCCCTCCGCGTCGGGGCCGAGGAAGTGCGGGTCGTCTACCGCCGCACCGAGGCCGAGATGCCCGCGCGTCGCGAGGAGCTCGAGCACGCGAAGGAAGAGGGCGTCGCGTTCGACTTCCTCTCCAACCCGACGAGTATCTTCGGCGACGAGAAGGGCCGCGTGAGGGCCGTCGAGTGCCTACGCTACGAGCTCGGCGAGCCCGACGCCTCGGGCCGCGCCAGGCCCGTGGCGATCCCCGGCAGCGAGCGCGAGATCGAGGTCGAGGCCTGCATCGTCGCCCTCGGCAACGATTCCAATCCTCTCGTGCCCGGCACCACGCCCGAGATCGCCACGACGAGCCGCGGCAACATCGTCGCCGACGAGCGCGGGGCGACCTCCATGCCCGGAGTCTACGCGGGCGGCGACATCGTGCAAGGAGCGGCGACCGTGATCCTGGCCATGGGGGACGGGCGGCGAGCTGCCCGGGCCATCGGGGAATACCTTGCCGCGAAGCCTTGATCCGCGGGGAGATTGGCAGGGGAACGGAGCGGGCGTATACTCTGCTCGCATGGAACCGGTCGGAGTTCCCCTCCCCACACTGCGCCGCCTCCCGCTCTACCTTCGGCTCTTCGAGCAGAAGGCGACATCGGGAGAGCTCTGGCTCTCCTCCGAGGCGATGGCGCGCGAGCTCGGCTTCGGCGCCATCCAGGTGCGCAAGGACCTCGGCGCCGTCGGAGCCCTCGGCAGCCCCAAGCGGGGCTTCCCCGTCGGGGAGACGAGCCTCCTCCTCGGCCGCTTCCTCGGCGCGGACGACTGCTCGGAGACCTTCATGGTCGGCACCGGGCCGCTCGCCAGGGCGGTCCTGGCCGACGAGGGCATCGGGCGCCGCGGCTTCCGGATCGTCGCCATCTTCGAGCCCGACCCGGGGGCGCAGCATCCCGAAGACCGCCGCTACCAGCCCCTCGACAAGCTGCCCGAGCTCGCCCTGCGCATGGGCACCCGGCTCGCCATCCTCGCCGTCGAACCGCGCTGGGCCGGCGAAGCCGCCGCGACCATCGCGCGCGCGGGCATAGGCGGCGTTCTCGACCTCACGGGCACCGCCCTGAGCTTCCCTCCCGGCATAGCCGTAGTGCGGGAGAGCTTCAGCGCCGGCCTCTCGGCCCTCGCCGGGGCGGTCCGATCCAAGCGCGGTCCCGAGGACTAAAGTCCCTCCCGCCCGACGAAGCTTGCGAGAAATCCCGAAAGACCTTGCCCTTTGCCCAAGGAGTCGGCATGAACCCCTTCCAGCCCATCTATACGGCCGCGACGACCTGTCAGGACTGCTACAAATGCGTCCGCGAGTGCCCGGTGAAGGCGATCCGCGTCGCCGACGGCCACGCCAGCGTGGTCGACGAGCTCTGCGTGCTCTGCGGCCACTGCGTCGAAGTCTGCCCGGTCGGAGCGAAGCGCGTCCGCTCCGACGTCGACCGCGCCCGCGCCCTCATCGCGAGGAGCCCCCGCAGCGTCCTCTCCCTCGCGCCCTCCTTCGCCGCGGAATTCCCCGGCGTCCCCGAGGCTTCGATAGTCGCGGCGGCGAAGAGGCTCGGCTTCGCCCAAGTCTCCGAGACGGCCTACGGCGCCGACCTCGTCTCGCGGGAGGTCGCCCGGGAGCTGGCCGCCTTGAGGACTGCCCCTCCCGAGCGGCCGCGCGTCGTCGTATCCTCGGCCTGCCCCGTGATCGTCGACTACTTCATCAAGTACCGGCCCTCGGTCGCCCCCCTCCTCTCGTCCAGCGCCTCGCCCATGCTCGCCCACGGCCGCTGGCTGAAGTCCTCCTCGCCGCCCGGCACGGCGGTCGTCTTCGCCGGCCCCTGCGTCGCGAAGAAGCGCGAGGCCGACGGCTCCCGCGGCAGCCTGGACGTCGCCATCACCTTCAAGGGCTTCAAGGATTGGCTCTCCCGCGAGGGCATCGAGCTCGACGCGATCGAGGCGGGCCCCGAGGACGCCTTCGTCCCCGCCCGCGCCTCCAAGGGAGTCCTCTACCCGGTGGACGGCGGGATGATCGCCTCGGTCAAGCAGTGCCTCTCGGCGGAGAGCGAGTACCGCTTCGACGTCCACGCCGACGCCCACTTCATCTCCTGCTCGGGCCTCGTGGAGGCCGAGAAGGCCCTCGACGGCCTCGCCGACTACCGCGGCTCGACGCCCGTCTTCATCGAGCTCCTCGCCTGCGAGGGCGGCTGCGTGAACGGCCCGCGCTGCGAGAAGCGCTCGGGCTCGGTCGCCAAGCGCCTGCGGGTTCTCGAGTACGCGCGGGAGGCGAGCGACACGGCCGCGGCCGCGAGTCTCGACATCAGGGACGGCCGCGAGGGGCGTTTGCCCGTCGACGCGCCGCCGCCGCCCGAGGACAGGCTGCGCGAGGCCCTCGGGTCCGTGGGCAAGCACTCCATCGAGGACGAGCTGAATTGCTCCGGCTGCGGCTACGACTCCTGCCGCGCCTTTGCCGCGGCGATGCTGGCGGGCCGCGCCGAGCGCACGATGTGCGTCTCCTACATGCGGGACCTGGCCACCAAAAAGGCCAACGCCCTCGTAAAGGCCATGCCCTCGGGCGTCATCGTGGCGGACGCCTCGCTGACGGTCGTCGAGTGCAACGAGAAGCTCGCCCGCATCCTCGGCCCCGACGCGGAGCGGCTCTACGAGGCCAAGCCCGGCCTCGCGGGCGCCCGGCTCGAGCGCCTCGTACCCTTCGCGGATCTCTTCGCCCGCGTCCTGGACGCGGCGGGTCCCGAATGCATCGAGCGGGACCTCAAGGTCGGCAAGCGCATTCTCCACGGCTCGATCTTCGCGATCGACAAGGGCGGCCTGGCGGGCGGGGTCTTCCAGGACGTGACCGACCCCTGCGTGCAGCGCGACCGCATCGTGGCCCAGGCGCGCCAGGTCATCGATCGCAACCTGCGCACGGTCCAGAAGATCGCCTACCTCCTCGGCGAGAACGCCGCGGACACCGAGGTCATCCTCGAGTCCATCATCGGCTCCTTCGCCGCGGGAGAGGACAAGGACTCCGGCGCGGAGAGCTGAATCGCGATGCGCGCTCGAGCGGCCCCGCGAAACCGGGGCCCTAGCGCGCGAGGTAGGGGATGTACTCTCGGTCGACGAGGAGGGTGTGCCGCAGGATCCAGTCCTTTAGGAAGCCGTCGATCTCGGCGGCTGCGGCTTCGTCCCCGCAGGAGAGCCGCGTCCGGAAGCCGCCCAAGCGCGAGCGGAGGTATTCGTGCTCCTTCCTCTGCTCGGCGAGGCCGGGATAGGCGGCGGCTTCCATGAGCTTCTCCTCGGTCTCGAAGTGCAGGAGCGCGAAGGCCTCGAGCTCGGCCACGACCGCGTCCTCCTCGGCGCAGCCATCGGCGCTCGAGAGCCCCTCGTCGAGGGCGTCGATGAGGGCGAAGAGCCGCCGGTGCTGCCCGTCCAACTCGCCGTTCCGCACCGAGTACTCGGGCCGCCAGGCGAAGGC
>Ga0326728_10018968_pt1 | contig 13440 bp, 15 predicted proteins | sample MB3enrmetagenome_FD_207602 | JGI IMG/M metagenome (GOLD analysis project Ga0326728, IMG submission 207602) | Lab enriched peat soil microbial communities from McLean, Ithaca, NY, United States - MB31MN | ecosystem: Environmental > Terrestrial > Soil > Wetlands > Peat | place: USA: New York... | reverse complement strand
TCCCGGCATGGACAACAAGGTGCGTCTGTTTCGCGACCTGCGCGGGCTGCTCAAACCGGACGGCATCCTGGTGAGCATCGTCTCCTCGCCGGAGATTTACGTGAACGAATGGGCGTCCTTTTCGACCAGGGATTTCCCGGAGAACCGCAACGCCAATCCGGGCGACACCGTGAAAACCCTCACGACGGATTTCGAGGATCGGACGCCATGTTTGGACATCTACTGGCCGCACGAGTCCTACCTGGAAGTTTATTTGCGCGCGGGATTTGAAATAGTGGAGATGCGCAAGCCCCTGGCAACGGGGGATGAGCCGTACCGCTGGGTGAGCGAGACGCGCATCGCGCCCTGGGTCGTTTATGTGCTGCGGCGTTCTCATTGAAGCTTGTTCCACCCACACAGGAGCTTGACTCGTTTGAACATACTTTTTGTCGGCGACATCTTCGGCAGCGCGGGACGCAAGATCGTGCGTGAGCACATCGGCCACCTGCATGAGGCGCACAACGTCGAGCTCACCATCATCAATGCGGAAAACGCCGCCGGCGGCTTTGGCCTGACGCCGCAGCTTGCCGAAGATCTCTTCGACATGGGCGCCGACGTTTTGACCACCGGCAACCACGTCTGGGACAAGCGCGAGCTGATCGACTACCTGAATGCAGCACCCGCCGAGAGCGATGAGCGCGGCCGCCGCGTGCTGCGCCCGGCGAATTTTCAGCCGGGACTGCCCGGCTATGGCGTTTACGAAGGAACCACCGAGAGCGGCGCGGAGTACGCGGTCATCAACCTGCAAGGGTGCGTCTTTATGAACACGACGAACGACCCCTTCCACGCCGTGAACGGCCTGCTGGCCGGCATCAAGGCCAAGGTTATTGTGGTGGACTTTCACGCCGAGGCCACCAGCGAAAAGATGGCGATGGGCTGGCATCTGGATGGGCGCGTGACCGCGGTGCTGGGCACGCATACGCACGTTCCCACCGCCGACGAGCGGGTGCTGCCGGGCGGAACCGCATACCAGACCGACGTGGGCATGAGCGGCCCCTACGACAGCGTGATCGGCGTCGAAACAGAGCTGGTACTGCGCAAATTTCTCACTGGAATGCCGAGTAAGTTCGATGCCGCCAAGGGAAACCCAAAGATGTGCGCCACGCTGGTCGCCTGCAATCCCAGGACGGGGCGCGCCACGCGGATTCAGCGCATCATGCTGGGGGAATAGATAAAGACAGGGAATAGGGAATAAGGAACAGGGAATAGTTTTCACTGATTATTCGATCAAGATCGCCTTGCCCGCCGGATCAGACGCATGGATGGTCTTCCCCCGGGCTTCGGACGGTTTCCGCTCGATGACCTTTCCCTCGATTTCAACGCTGCTGCATGTGTGGCCTTTTATAGCTTTCCGCGGCTATTGCATGGAAGAGACTTTTGGTTGAGAGTCGCAAAAAAACAGAAAGGGCAACCTTGTGCAGGCTGCCCCTTAATGGCCCAGGAGAAAGGTGGCTCGCGCCGGAGCCTTGCCAACTCCGGCGCACGCAAAGAACAAATTATGCGTCAGCCGGTTACCTTACCGGTGGGCTGGATGCCCGGCTGCCGGTTTGTGGTGCACAGGGACAACCTTTTTGGGAATGATCACACCCTCGCGGAGGACGATTTGCGCGGTTTGCGCCGCGGTGGCCGTTGCCGCAACCTGCGTGTAGGAGTCATAGGTGCCATCCAACTCCGCTTCGCCCTTGCCCGCTTGCCCGTACACGGATTCTAAGGCCGGGGCTTCCTTGCAAGATATGGGCGTCTTGAGATGGACGATGAAATCGGGAACCTTGGCATCCCTGGCTTCCTGAGAGACAGCAACCTTGATCACCCCGACAACGGGCTCAATCGCAATCTTCTTGATGGGCGTCTTGGTGTCATTGAAGACTGCGCTCAGTTTGTCGGTGTCGGACTTGACGCCGGAGGCAAGAATGAAATCCTGCTCCTGCTTCAGATCGGTACTGGCCGCGGGGAATTCCTTGCACGTCACCGGGGTCGTCAGGTTGACGATATAGTCGGTCGGCTTGACTCCCTGGGTAACGACAACCTTGATCGCCGAGACATTGGCTTCCTTGACGATGCCCGGGACCGGCGTGGCCTTATCTTTCAGCGCGGCCCACACTTTGTCGACATCCTCCTTGAGTCCGTTGACCAGGACATACTCCGCGTCGCCCAGGTTCATAGCGCCCAGGTTGGGTGTTGCCACCACTGCTTGATGAGCAAGCTCAGCAGGTGTTGGAGCCGCCTCGATATGCACGCTTCCGGGAGGAAATGTCGTGAGCGCAGCCTGAGCCTTGATGTCGTCAAGACCCTTCAAGTCGTTGCCGTGATACAGCTTGTAGTAGTATTCCAGCCGCCTTTCAATGTTGGGCTTGCCTGCAGCCGGAACGAAGTTCCACACGCGAGCGTAAAACCAGATCGCCTTGACCAGATCCTTGGCGTCGGGCTGAGAATACGCTTGGGCAAGAAGAAGCGTGTCCTGCAATCCCGGCCCAGACTGGGTCTGAGCATCCGTATACAGCATCAATTCAGTCGTGTATTCGGCGACTGCGCCCTTGAAGTCCTTCTTGGAGACCGCGTCGTCAAAGGCGATGGCCGAGTGAAAAACCGGATAGGCTCCGCCGGTCTGTTTCTTCCAGTCGTCGGCGGATGTGCCGGCCGGCTTGGGCGCGAGCAGACCTTTGCGGGCCAGTGCCGCTGCATCGTCGCAGGTCTGCGCATCACTGGTCTTGCCGCACTGGGCTTTCTTGAGGAAGACCGAGTAAAGGATGGCCTTCATGTTATTGGGATCCACCTGAAGCAGGCGCGTGGCCGCGCTCAACGTGTTGGCAGCGTCGCCCAAACCCTGGTAGATGTCAATCAGCGAATCGAGAACCGCGCCCTTGACGACGCTCTGCGGATAAGCCTGTAAAAAGCTCTCCAGGGCCGTGGCTTTGGCCTTGGGATCGCTCTGTGTAAAGGCGCTTTGGTAGGTGTTGTACTCTGCCGGATCCTTGATGGTGATTGTCGAATCCTGGGCACGCAGCATGGGCGCCGTAAAGAGACTAAGGATCGCCAATGCCATCACAGACGCGAAGACTAACTTCTTCATTCAGTGCTCCTGGGAACTGCCAAAATAGAAATCAAAGCTCAAACACTCGCTGGCGGAATGCAAAACCGCTCTTTTGGGCGGTTTTGCCCCGGGGGGCGGGTAAACCATACCACCTCGGTATTCTATGCGGTCTTGGATGGATTATAGAAAGCCCCGCCCCTTGTGACAAGCAGAGATATACAGAAAGAAAATAATTTCTGTCAAGGCAGGCCTCTGGGCTCCGCGGCACGGTTTTGAGAGCACGGTCCTGAAGCCCGGCTTGTTCGGATAGCCGGCGCACCTGGCAAAAGGGCGTTGTGAACAGCCGCCCCTGCCAAAATCCCCCTGCTAGCCTCTTTTTCCGGTGCATACCGGATTAGACACCTTAGCCTGGAAAACTGTTCCCGGCTTCATTGGAGCAGGCGCGCCCATCTGGCCTGTTCGGCCAAGAAGGCATCGTGACCCTGGGCGCGGGTCGTCACCAGCAGACAGGCGGGGCTCATTCCAGATACAAAGCAGCGCACCTTATGGAAGCGAAAAAAGCCTTCGATAGCTGTAATCTTGGCTCTTGTATGACATTATCATAATTTGTCATAATAATGAGATGAACGCTTCACGCGCCCGCTCTTCCCGCGTCTTTACCATCAGCTTTCCCGTAGAATTGGCAAAACAGGTGGTCGCCGTTGCCGAAGAGGAGAGCCGCACCCTCAGCGAGCTCTTCCGCGAAGCCTTCCGCACCTACCAGGTGGAACGCGTCCAGCGCAAGCTGATGGCTACGCGCAGGATTACGGCGGAACGCGCCTCCCTGCAGTGGCCGGAAGACGAGATTGAGCCGTCCGCTGAAAAAACTCGCGACGAATAATTTTCATGAGACATGTCCCGCGTGTACATTGTCGTGGCAAAGAGATAAGGAGAAGAGTATGAAATGGAGCGCCATTGGAGGGATTTTACTGGCAATCGGGCTATTGGCAACGGCCGGAGCACAGGCGGGAAATGAACAAGCCGGTCAAGATGGATGGGTTTCTCCGCCGCGCTCAGTCGCGACCGGCTTGGCGCCTGGCATGAAGGTGCAACTTTTAAGCGCGAACGGCAAACAGAAGACGTATGCAGTCATCTTCAGCAAGGGCGACGAAGCATTCTCCGGCTTGGTGGATTTTGCTCGCCAATATCATGTCGCCGCGGCGCACTTTACCGCGATCGGCGCGTTGGAAAGCGCCAGGCTGGCGTGGTTCGACCCCACCCGCAAGATGTACAAGCAGATTTCGATTGATAGCCAGGTAGAAGTGCTTTCGATGATCGGCGACATTGCGCTCTACAAGGGCAAGCCTGCCGTGCACACGCACATGGTGGTCGGATTTCCGGACGGATCAACGCGCGGCGGTCATGTGCTGGAAGCACATGTAAGGCCTACGCTGGAAGTCATGGTCACCGTTGAGCCGAATGCGATGCACAGGCGGCTCGATCCAGAGACGGATTTAACGCTGATCGACCCCGCCGCACAGGAGTAGGACTTCCAAAGTGGCTCTTTTCTGTTACTCGTCCGCTTTCCACACATAGGCTCCCGGCTGAGGCAGGCCAATGTGGGCCAGCACGCGGAAGGCAAACTGTCGGGCCATCTCGGTGGAATCGGCGGGGTGGTTATAAAAGGCTGGAATGCAGGGAAAGATGACCGCGCCGGCTTCGGCAGCCAGCGTCATGTTTCTGAGATGGATGCGATTGAAGGGCGTCTCGCGCACACATAAAATCAACGGTCGCCGCTCCTTGAGCGTGACGTCGGCGGCGCGGGCAATCAGCGAGTTGGCCAGGCCGTTGGCGATAGCCGCCAGCGTGCCCATGGAGCAGGGCAGGATGATCATTCCGCTGGAGGGATGGCTCCCCGAAGCGATGGCCGCGCCAATATCTGAGTCGGAGAGCTGGATTGTTTTCTTCGGCGACGCGCCGAGCAGCTTTTCCAGCAAGTCATTGCGTCCGCTCACGCCCAGCTCTTCCGCAATCACGCGCAGCGAGTTCTCCGAAGCCACAAAGTGGACGCGTGCCACGCGCTCATCGGCCTCCAGCGCGCGCAGCATCTCGCGGCCAAAGATTGCGCCCGATGCGCCGGTGATTGCTACGGTGAGATTCATGGATGAACACCGTCCCTACGGGACTCCCCGTCTACTGCTGCGTTCCCTCACCCCACGCTGAAGCGCGGGGCTAATAACCACTGCGCCTACGGCGCGGATTCCGGTCCGCGCTAATCTGATCTTCTACCAAAGTCTGTTTAGATAGAACAATACAAGTGCGAATGCAATTCCGAATACCAAAACTGACATATAACCAATCCAATTTACACATAGATAAAGGTAATCTCTGCACTTTACTCGCATTGATTGTTTCGGAGACATTTGTTTACGCGCTAAATCTTCAACCTGCGCCGTTGTTTCATCATTTATAGCTGGTACAGCCTCCTGAGCAAACGAACCTGCTTTAGTCAATAATTTCCATTCGAATTGGAATTCGGAGACGGCTACGTCCAACTTCGAAACCTGTACGGCCAAAAAGTTGTGCACAATTGCAAGCAGAAATGATGCTCCTAGAAAATCGGCAATTAATATGAGATCACGAACAACTACTCGAATCGAGTCAGAATGAATATCATATTTTCCGGAAATTGCAAGAATTATTGATGCACAAACGGCCATCGACCCCGCACTCAATGCAGAAATCTTTTCAAAGAATCCCGCACTGATTTCAATGCTTCTGCGCCTTTCGCTCTCATGCTCTTTGTACGACTCCTTAATTTCTGATTCAAATCGCTTCATCTGCTCACGGGTGAGCACTTTATCATCCTCGCTCATGGTAGTTCACCTCATTCTTCACAAACACGTTTCTACTAAAACTGTCTTACATTCGTTTCACGCGATCCCTCCAGACGCTCCAGGTCTCGCATTTGAGACCTGAGATCGAAGCAATCGCGCCGTAGGCGCAATGTTGATTAGCCCCGCGCTTCAGCGTGGGGTTGCTGGCCCCACCACAAAGGCCGGAGTCCCGTAGGGACGGCGCCATCCCCTCACCCAAAAACATAACGTTCATCGTACTGGATTCCGCAATTGCGGAGCAATGCAACAAATTCCTGCTCAAAATCGCGTTTGCGGTGATGCTCTTCCTGGTTCTGAATGTACTCCTTCACGACCTCAACCTGCGAAGGACTGACGCTAAATGCTCCGTATCCTTCCTGCCAGGAAAAGCCATCTCCCATCCACCGGGAAGAGCTTCCTTTGAGCTTCTGCACTGCATGGGCAAGGGAACAGGGCGCCGGCAAATCAAATAACAGATGAACATGATTGGCCGTCCCGCCCGCGGCGATGAGCGAGAAGCCCTCGCCGCGCGCAATGCCGCCCAGGTAGGCGTAGAGTTCTGCGGTGCGAGCGGCGGGGATGAGCGAGCGGCGCTCTTTGGTGCTGAAGACACAATGAATGAAATTGCTCGCGTATGTATGCGCCATGATGCACCGTCCCGATGGGACTCCCATTCTATAACCCGATTCATACCCCACGCTGAAGCGCGGGGCTAACCAACCTTGCGCCTACGGCGCGGATTCCCGGCTGCATGAGGTTGCAGTCTATGATTCGCGCTGACCGATAATCGGGCGCGGAACATCTTCGGCTCCTATTCGCCCAGCACCTATCGCAAGATTGCATCCGCATTGTCCCATGTCTCGAATCCGGAACCTGGGGAAAAAACTCGCATCCCTTCATCCCATTGCAGATAATTACCCTCTGACGGCGCACACTTGCAGAATGAACAAAAGCGGATATGACTTCCGGTCCAAAATGTCGGACATCCGACCGGTCTATACCACCTGGAAAGGTCCCCCCACCCCCCTATTTACTGTGAAACTGTGAGACTGTGAGGCAAAAACATACCCACCCCCCCGGGGTATACTTCACCGTTTCTTCGCTTTTCCTGTAATACTTGGGATCATCTATCCCAGCACCCGCCTGAAGATCGCATCCACATTGCCCAGTTGCCGCGTGTAGTCGAAGGTCCGCGCCAGCTTTTCCGGGCTGAGCAACTTGCTGATTGCCGCATCCCGTGCGACCTCATCGCGGAAGTTCAGGTCTTCTTTCCATGCGCGCATGGCGTGGGATTGGACTAACTTGTAGGCGTCCTCGCGCAACATTCCGGCCTCGGCCAGGTCCAGCAGCAACTGGCCGCTGAAGATCAGCCCGCCAGTCGATTCCAGGTTTTTTTTCATCCGCTCGGGGTAGACCAGCAGACGGTCAATGAGGTCGGTCGTCTTGGCCAGCAGGTAATCCGCCAGAATCGTCGAGTCGGGGAAGATGATGCGCTCGACGGAGGAGTGTGAAATGTCCCTTTCGTGCCACAGCGGAATGTTCTCGAAGGCGGCTTGCGCATTGCCGCGCAGGACACGCGCCAGGCCGCTGATTTGTTCGCTGGTGATGGGATTCTTCTTGTGCGGCATGGCCGAGGAGCCTTTTTGCTTCTCGCTGAAGTACTCCTGCGCCTCGCGCACCTCGGTGCGTTGCAGATGGCGGACCTCGACGGCGATCTTATCCAGAGAGCTGCCGATGATGGCCAGCGTGGAAATGTAGGCCGCGTGGCGGTCGCGTTGAATCACCTGCGTGGACACCGGCGCGGGCTTGAGGCCCAGCCGAGCGCAGATTTTCTCTTCATGCTCCGGCTTCAGGTGGCCAAAGGTGCCGACCGCTCCGGAGAACTTGCCGACGCGCATATCCTCGGCTGCCGCATCGAAGCGGGTAAGATTGCGCCGCATCTCGGCATACCAGTTGAGCAGCTTGAGGCCGAAGGTGGTGGGCTCGGCGTGGATGCCATGGGTGCGGCCGATGGTGGGCGTGTGCTTGAACTCCAATGCTCGTCTTTTTAGCACTTCCATCAGCTCGACAAGCCCCGCGCGAATCAGCGCCGAAGCCTCTTTGATTTGCAGCGCCTGCGCCGAGTCCACCACATCGTTCGAAGTCAGCCCGTAGTGCAGCCAGCGGGAGGACTGGCCGTCCAGGCCTTGGTTATTAAGATTTTCCGCGACGGCAGTGGTGAAGGCGATGACGTCGTGCTTGACCTCCGCCTCGATCTCCTGAATGCGGGCGACGGAAAAGCCGGCCTTGGTGGCGATGGCCTCGGCGGCGGCGGCGGGAATCACGCCGTCTTCGGCCAGCACGGTGCTTGCCGCAGACTCGACTTCAAGCCAGCAGCGGTACTTTTTTTCATCGCTCCAGATGCGGCCCATCGCCGGGCGGGTATAGCGGTCGATCAAGGCAGACTCCTTGCCAGAGCCGCTTTTGGCGGCCCTGCCCCAACCTTTAATTGTACGAGGAGAAAGGCTTCAATCGCGAGGAATTCCCAGCCGTTGGTGCAGTTCGTCGGTCAGCAGGCCGTAGCCCGGCTTATAGGGCTGGAACCACTCGCCGTCGATCACCAGTTGCGGAATGGCTCGCTTGCCCACGCGTCGCACCAACTCAGCCGAGGCCGCCGGATCGCGATCGATATCGATTTCGGAGTACTCAATGCCGTGGGCGTCGAGAAAGCGCCGTGCCGCCCGGCAATCTCCGCACCAGGTAACCCCGTACATGATCACTTTCATGGGGGTAGTTTACGCCTATCGCCGCTCGCGAAAGAAATATCGCAGTAATTCGGCGGAGTCTTCGGCCATGATTCCCTGGACCACGATCATTTGATGGTTGAGCTGCGGATGATTGAGCACCGCGAGCACCGACCCGGCCGCGCCCGCCTTGGGATCGGCGGCGGCATAAACCAGCCTGTCTATCCGCGCATGAATCATGGCCCCGGCGCACATGGCACAGGGTTCCAGGGTCACGTAGAGCGTGCAGCCGGGCAAACGGTAGTTGCCGATGGCCGTGGCTGCCGCGCGCAGGGCGACGATCTCAGCGTGGGCCGTGGGGTCCAGGTCGCGCAGCACGCGATTTTGCCCGCGCGCAATGAGTGCACCGTCACTGACGACGACCGCGCCAATCGGCACCTCGCCGGCCTTCGCGGAGAGGCGGGCTTCGGCGAGAGCGGCCTGCATGGCTTGTAAGTCGTCAACCATGGATTCGATGTTACAGCGTTTTTTTGAAGTATAAAATCATCTTATATTGTGTGAATGCCGGGAATTTCTCGCTCGAAAATGTACCCCAGAGTCTTGTAAATCAGTTTCGCGGCAAGAAAACTTGCGGCGTTGTTTCCCCTGGGTCCGCACAATTCGACCAGGTCCATTCCAACAATGTTTCGCGAGCGGGCGAGATGGCGAATCAAGTTCAAGACCTCATACCACTGCAGTCCTCCGGGCTCTGGAGTCCCGGTGAACGGGACAAGGCTAGGATCAAGGCCATCGATGTCAATGGTCAGATATACATCCTCTGTAAGTGAACCGACCGCGCGGTCCACCCAGTCTGACCGGCCCGTCATATCCTTGGCATAGAAGATCTGCGTATTGAGGGTGGGAACCGCGAGAACCTCTTCCGTGGAGATAGAGCGGATGCCGACTTGAACCGCGGGGCATATCTCCACGATCCGGCGCATTGCAGATGCATGACTAAAGGGGGTTCCTTCGTAGGAGTCACGCAAATCGGCATGAGCGTCGATCTGCATGACTGACAAGCGAGGATACTTTTGAAACATCGCCCTGACCACAGGCGCCGAGATGGAGTGTTCGCCTCCCAGCATACACAGAAACTTGTTTGTGGCTATCAACTCCGCCGCACGTTGCTGGAGACGCGGCATCATCTCTTCCGGTTCATCATTTGAATTCATGGCCGGCAAAGTGTGAATACCAATCTGCGCTGTCTCTCCACCAATATCTTCGTCATACAGTTCGATATATCGAGATGCTTCGATGATGGCAGCCGGTCCCTCGGCTGTGCCGGCGCCGTAACTCACCGTTTTTTCGAAGGGGACGGGCAATACCAAAACTCTGGCATTGGCAAAATCTGCGAGAGGAGGTTCGAGTCCCAAGAATGTCATGGGCAATGATTTTTGTTGATGCATGAACTTTCTCCACCGATGATGCAAACCCTACTCTTCCAGAAGCAGGATGGCGGCGGCAATGGTGGTGGTCCACTTCTCACGTTTGTCGCCCACGGCAGATTGCGTCACGTTGCTGGTGCGGACAATTTTGTTGGAGATGCGGTAAATCTCCTTCTTCTCGTCCCAGCTTTTGTCCGGATCGAAGTCCACATCCAGGGTGGTGGCCAGCATCTCGGCAGCGATCTCCTCGGCGTACTCGCCGGCCTGCTCCTCGGTCTCGCCGAAGCTGTGATGCTCGCTCAGGTAGCCGTAGGCGTTACGATCCGCGGGAATGGCCACGCCGATGCTTGAAACCAGCAGCCGGTGCGGCTCGCGCGTCGAGTTCTCCGCAATCACCGCAAAAACCACCTCGCCGGGACTCAGGTATTTGAGGCCTTCTTTGCGCGGAATCAGCTTGCAGTTGGGCGGAAAGATAGAGGAAACGCGCACCAGATTATGCGAGGCGATGCCCGCATCCCGAAGGGCCAGCTCAAAGGAACTTAAACGGTCCTTGTGTTTGCCTACGCCCTTGGTGAAAAACATCTTCTTCGGGACCATGCTTTTTCCCAATTTCTATGTGTCCTCCCTATGCTTTAAAATCGGCCCTGGTGTTGAACGTACCCGGATGAGTTTAACGCATTTGGACGGGTGAAAACAGGATTTGTGGGCATTTTGTTACACGCCGGTGCGGATTGGCTTGGCCCGTCGGAGGCTGCTCCGGCCAGGACCATTTCGAACAGAAGCAATTGGAGGGAAAAATTTCAGGATTCCAGCAGCGGATTAACCCAGCGGAGGCCTGGAAAGCGGGCAAAATCGCGGTCATTTGTATACAAAATACCGCCGTACTCTATCGTCGCTGCCGCCAAGGCCGCATCGGTTGTGAGCTTTCCGCGCACATCGCCAGTCAGCAGCATCTCGCGGAAGAGCCTCCAGTACGCTTCGCCGGGGGGCATGGTTCGCACATGGGGCATTTCCATCCACTGGTCTACGATGGCCAGCGCTTGTTCCATGGAGAAGCGTTCGCCAAATGTACCGGGATAGGTCAGGATGCGAAGGAATGCGGAGATCGTCTGCCAAGGCAAACCGATGATCTCATCGCCGGAGAAGACCTTATCGACCCACGCCAGAGCCTTCTTGTGCTCTTTGCAAGTGGTGTCGTAGGCGTAGATGAGGAGGTTGACATCAACGACAATCATCGATGCATCGGCCCTTCCAGCGCTTCAATCAGGTCTTCCACTTTTTGATAACGTGTTCCCAGGCCCGTATTCATGGCGATGGGGGTGACGACAAATTTCTTCTTTGGTCCCGGATTGCCGTGTGAATTCAGTCCACGGCGCAGCAACCGGTTGACCGTCCCCTTGAAGGAGTCGCCCGTGCGCCGCTGCTCCTGCTTAATGAGCACGGCAATGTCGTCGTCTATGGTGAGAGTCTTTCGCACATCATGATGCTAACTTAGAAGGCATCATGATGTCAAGCATTTCAGATTCCTGAAACGTTAAATTCTGGTTTGCCGATCAACTAACCGGGGCACGAAGCCGCGCTGCTATTCGCCTGTCGCCCAAGAACCCTCCTGCCAGATATGCCCCTGTCCAGAGAATTGATATCACTTGCAAAAACATTGTCGTGTCAGTTTCGCGATGACGCTCAACAAGCAGGCTCAATAGCATGAGGACTAAGAGGAACCAGACGATGGCCCTTGTCACCATTCTCCAAACAGCCTTTGCATTGAACTTAGTGGACTCTGCCGCAATTCCGCTAATTACGAGGTCATCCAGCCACCTTCCAACCCGATACCAGATTACCGGCACGAACACCGCGCTGAATCCAAGCAGCGTTGGCTCGCCCGACGTGTCAGGAAAGTGGATGAGAACAGCCACAATGTGAAGAACGGCTCCAAGAAAAACGGCAGGAAGGTTCAGCACCATCGCTATTTTCAGAAACCTTCCGGCACGCGGCTCTGGCGGCATTGGTGAGAACGATACAGTGCAGTCCTCGCCGGAACAATCAGCTTGGGTTTGCGCCTGCGATTCCGGCAGATCAGGAAGAACCCACGGTTCGCGATGAATGACTAAACTCGCCGCCAGCAATCCTAGTTGCACGCCGGTCATTATCAGCGGCAAAAGCACGCGAAAATGATGTCCCGCCTCGGACGATGTTTTCATGAAGACCACCGATTTGGCTCAGTATAGCTGAGACCCGGCGCCGGAAGGATTATGTCATTGGCGAATGATTGCCTATTCAAAAACTGCCCCACACCCGGAAGTAGCAGCATTTTGGGAACGACTTCTTCAAAATCAATTCCGCGCCGTACTCTCATTACTGCAATCCCTGAATCCCAGATAGCCGCCCCGTCCTCTAACATAATTGAGAGAAAGGTACTCCAAAATCAATGCAAGCCACCTACAACGGGCTGGAACTGCCCAAAAACGGCAAGGCGATCAGCTACCAAAACGGGCAGTTTGAGGTGCCCGACAACCCCATCATTCCCTACATCGAGGGCGACGGCACGGGGCGCGACATCTGGAAGGCCTCCGAGCGGGTCTTCGACGCCGCGGTGGAAAAGGCCTACGGCGGCCCGCGCGCCATTCGCTGGTTTGAGATCTTTGCCGGCGAAAAGGCCTTTCGGCGCTTCGGCAACTGGCTGCCCGACGACTCGGTGGCCGCCGCGCGCGACCTGAGAGTCTCCATCAAGGGGCCTCTGACCACGCCGGTGGGCGGCGGCATCCGCTCGTTGAACGTGGCCCTGCGTCAGACGCTCGATCTCTACGCCTGCGTTAGGCCAGTCAAGTATTACCAGGGCGTCCCAAGCCCGGTGAAACATCCCGAGAAGCTGGACATCGTCATCTACCGCGAAAACACAGAGGACGTCTACGCGGGCATCGAGTTCAAGCAAGGCTCGCCCGACGCCGCGCGGCTGATTCAGTTTTTGAATGACGATCTGCTCAAAGGCGGCAAGAAGAAATTGCGCGCCGATTCCGGCGTGGGCATCAAGCCCATCTCCATCTTCGGCAGTAAGCGCCTGGTGCGCGCCGCCATCAAGGCCGCGCTGGACGAGGGCCGCAAGACTGTCACCCTGGTGCACAAGGGCAACATTCAGAAGTTCACCGAGGGCGCCTTCCGCGAGTGGGGCTATGAAGTCGCCCAGCAGGAATTTCGCGCTGAGACGGTCACCGAGCGCGAGAGCTGGATTCTGGGCAACCGCGATGCCAACCCCGCGCTTACCGTCGAGCAGAACGCCGCGCTCATCGAGCCCGGCCTCGAATTAGGCTCTCCGAGCTACCGCGACTCGGTTTATGAGGAGATCGAGGGTGTGCTCCGCACCATCGGCC
>Ga0326728_10018967_pt1 | contig 13440 bp, 6 predicted proteins | sample MB3enrmetagenome_FD_207602 | JGI IMG/M metagenome (GOLD analysis project Ga0326728, IMG submission 207602) | Lab enriched peat soil microbial communities from McLean, Ithaca, NY, United States - MB31MN | ecosystem: Environmental > Terrestrial > Soil > Wetlands > Peat | place: USA: New York... | reverse complement strand
GGGTACATAGCATCTAAAGCCTGAGGGTTCGTGTTGAGGACTAAGTCGCACTTGTAGGGCGCGTTCTCTCCGTGATCGTCCAACAGCAACAAGCGGGATGCGTCCGTCTTCACGCTCTCGCGATAGCACTGTGAAAAATGGAAGCCGTCCAGAATCAGCCAATCGGCCCGGTTTCTCGTACACAATTGGGCAGTCTCACCGGCGTCTTCTCGACTGCCGAGTTCACCGGAGACTCTGAGGACGGCCGCGCCTTCGGAGCGGAGGCGTTCTCCGATTTCCTCCGCGCCCACGGCGAGCGCAAAAATCACACGGCCGCCTGCATCCTGCCATGCCTGCGCCAACGCTAAGCAGCGCATTACGTGCCCAGTCCCGATCGTGGCCGACGCATCGGCGCGAATCAAAAGCATCTTATGGCCAAGTTTTGCCATGGTCGCTTTGGGCCAATCGCTAACGTACACGAAACACCGGCTCGATGATTTGCCCTTCCAGAAAACGTTCCGGACTTTCGTCGCTCAGCCATTTCGACACTGTCTTGCACACTTCCGCATACACTCGCAGCGTCCGTTCAATCGCCAGCGGATCGTGCGCCGCGGTCATGTTATGCGTGGCCAGCAGCAGCACTCCGCGTTTCACGCATTCTTGCGTGAACAAACTTCGCACCAGAAAACTGTTTTTGCCGCCGGCGTCGAGGAACTTGATCAACGACCAGAGCGTATAACCGATGCACTGGATGCGATCCTGCAATCCCGCCTCTTTTGCCAGCGCGTTCAATCCCTCCTGCAGCACGCGCCCGTTCGCATCCATGCGAGCTAGCGCGTCGGTGGTTTCCAGTACATCGAGCACCTTCATGGCCGCTGCCATCGACGCCACTTCACCTCCGAAGGTGAAGCTGAAAAAGATATCTTCAAATACCTTCATCACGTCTGTTCTTCCCACCACGCAGGCAATCGGAAATCCGTTGCCCATCGCTTTGCCAAAACAGGCCAGGTCGGGAGTCACCCCGAACCTTTTCTGCGCGCCCCCCAGCCCGAAGTGAAAACCGCTGCAGATCTCGTCGAAGATGAGCAGCGCCCCGTGTTCATGCGCCAGTTTTTTCACGCCTTCCAGAAAACCCGCAGCGGGAGGCCAGAAGTTCACCGGTTCCATGATGACGGCGGCGAACTCGCCTTGGTGTTCGTTCAAAAGTTTTTGCAGCGATCCCAGGTCGTTGTACACGAAGGGATGCGTCAAAGCCCGCACCGCTTCCGGAACGCCCGCATTTCGCGTCGTGCTCCCGATGTACCAATCCTGCCATCCGTGGTAACCACAGCAGGCGATGCGCTCGCGTGCGGTGAGGGCTCGCGCGGCGCGGACCGCTCCGGAAGTAGCGTCCGATCCGTTCTTGCCAAAGCGAACCATCTCCGCGCAGGGAATGAGCCTCGTCAACCGCTCCGCCAGTTCCACTTCCAGCGGGTGCGGCAAAGAAAAGCTGTGCCCTTGCGCCAACTGCGCCGCCACCGCTGCATTTACCTCTTCGTGCGCGTAACCCAGAATATTCGGCAACAGTCCCTGGATGTAGTCGATATATTCATTCCCGTCCACATCCCAAACCCGGCAACCTTTGCCTTTCGCCAGGAACACCGGCGCTACGCCGAAGACGTGCTGGTTCGCGCCCTTGCTGAAGGTCTGCGCAGCACCCGGAATCACCTTGTCCGCCCGCTCCAGCCAGGCTTTCGATTTTTCAATCGGCCGGCGCGGCGCCGCCGCGGCACACGCCTCTTCGAAAAGGCTCTTGTAGTACCCATGGTTCGAAATAATTTCCGAGTTCATCTTTTCCAGTTCCGGATTCCTCTCGATCAATTCCAGAGTATCTTTCATTCCGAAAGTCTCCCTGCCGCGAAAAGCCTTGTACACCGCCCGGACGAACTCCAGGTCCGCCGCCTCGTCCACCGTCCAGCGATAATGCCGGAACAAGGATGTCGAATCGTTCCAGACGTTGGCAATGCGAAACCTGTCCGAACGCAGGTACGGAGTCACGTGCTCGCGTTCAGAACTCTTACCGGCCTCGTGCCATGCCCGTTCCAACGCGGGAAACGAAAATATCTCCGTATCCAGCCCATCCGGATAGCTCCGCACCAGGTCGTTCGAGGCGTAATCGAGATCGCCGCGTTGAAAGCGGCGCACCACTCGATCAATCGCTTCGGGATCAATCAGCGGGCAATCGGCCGTGATGCGCACCACCTGCGCGGCCTTCTCGGCGCGCGCCGCGTGGTAGAAACGATCCAGCACATCGTTCTCGCTGCCCCGATAACATGGGACGCCGTTCTCCAGGCACATTTTTTCGATAGCGTCGTCCGCCGGAGCGGTAGAGGTGGCCACCACCACCCGATCCACCAGTGTGGCCCGTTTCACCCGATTAACCACGTGCCACAACATCGGCCGTTTTTCGATCTCGGCCAGGCTCTTGCCGGGCAAACGGCTCGACCCCATCCGCGCCTGAATGATCGCAACCACCGGCCCCTCGTTGGTTTCGCTCGTCCAATTCAGCGCCTGCGGCTTTCTCTCTTCCGACGACTTCTTGGCCGCTTCCACCACCCGAATCACATCTCTGCTTTGCTCCAGATCGACCATAGGCCCCGTTCCGCTCCCGAGAGATCCCAGAAAGTGACGCATTTCCGCCACATACATATCGTTCGTTTCAAACACGTACGGAATACTTTTCCAACCCGGTTGCTCGGCAGAAAACCAGCGCACTTCCTGAACATTGAAATCCCAAAACACAGTCCCCGTCTCGCCCACAACTTTGCACGTCCGGGTGTACGCTCGCTGCACAAAATCCAGATGCAGTTCCGCGCGCCGCCGCTCCGGAAAAGTCAGGTAGATCCACGCCGAATCTTCCACGTCCACATCCAGACTGCTGAGGTGCGCCGCCCGGCACGTCACTTCCGTGGGCCGCCCCAACAGCCAGCAAATGTAATCCAGTTCGTGAGAACCGTCGAGAATGATGCCTCCGCCCAATTCGTGGCGCGCGCTATAGCTTTCGCGATAGTGCTGCCAGGGGCGCCAGTCGGGAAGGTACTGCCCCGCCTCCACGTTGAGCCAGAGCACGCGCCCGACCTTTCCCGAATCGATCAGTTCCTTCACAATTTGCAAGCCGGGATGAAACCGCATGTTGTAGCCGATCTGCACGTTCCGGTCGCAGCGGTGCGCCTCGGCAATCAGTGCCTGGATTCCACTCGATTCGTGAGAGAGAGGTTTCTCGATAAAGACGTGCGCTTGAGCACGCAGCGCGGCCAGCGCCTCCTCCACGTGGTACACCGGCGGAGTGCAGATCAATACGATATCCGGCTTGAACTTCGACAGCGCCTCGTCATAGTCGCCGAAGACCTCCCCGTTCAACTCTTCACGGCATTGCTGCAGCGCTTTGGGGCTGGTGTCGCAAAAGCCAAGCTGCCGCACCCCAAGCGACTTGAGATTTCTTGCGTGCCGGCGGCCAATCGAACCGCAACCGACTACCAGAACCCGATATCCTGCCCAGTCGGAAATTGTGGACATGAAATTATTTTGATTGCCTGGTCTCGAGCCAATGCGAGCGCTCGCCTTTCCCTTGCATTAGAAAACCAGTCGTTGGTTGTTGGTCGTTGGTCGTTAGTCGTTAGTCGTTAGTTAAATCCACCGTCTCTTCGCGATCGACTAGCGACTAACGACCAGCGACTAACAACTATAATGCCCGAGAACTTTACGCACCGCGTGGATCGCGTCTTCCACATCCCGCGCCGTCATGGAATGAAACATAGGCAGGCTGATCAGCCGCTCATAAGCGCCTTCGGCCACCGGATAGCCTTCTTTGGACTGGGACTTGAAGCGCTCGCGGTAGTACGGATGTTGAGGCACCGGAATGTAGTGAACATTCACGCCAAGATTCTCCGCCCGCAGCGCGCGAAATATTTCTCCTCGCCCCACCGCCAGCATTTCCAGTTTCAGCCGCACCGGATACAGGTGCCACGCCGGAACCACGCTCTCGCGCACCGTGGGAACCATGATCGCATTTAAGTCCCGGAATGCCTCAGCGTACTGCGCCGCGATTTCCCGCCGCCGCGCCAGGTTCGCGCCCAGCCTTTCCAGTTGGGACAGTCCCAGCGCACAAGCAATGTCTGTCAACCTGTAATTGAAGCCCAACAGCACCATCTCGTAAAACCACTGCCCCGATTCCTGCCGCTGCCGAGCTTCGCTGCTGATGCCGTGATTGCGAAAGCGCCGCAGCGTCTCCGCCAGCCCTGCATGGTTGGTCGTAACCATGCCGCCTTCCCCGGTCGTCAAATGTTTAACCGGATGAAAGCTGAACACCGTCATGTCGGCAATGCCGCCGACGCGTTTCCCCCGGAATTCGGCGCCCAGCGCATGGCAAGCGTCTTCAATCAGGATTGCCCCGTGCGCTTTCGCTAGTTCCCCCAGTTCATCAAGCGCAGCGGGATGCCCCGCATAGTCGACCGCGATGATGGCCTTCGTTCGTGAAGATGCGCGCGAAGCAATTTTCCTGGCAACTTCCCGAGGCTCGAGGTTCAGCGTGTCCGGTGAGACGTCGGCGAACACCGGCGTCGCGCCCTGATACAAAATGCAGTTCGCGGTCGCGCAGAAAGTCATGGGCGTGGTGATCGCCTCGTCTCCAAGCCCCAGTCCGGCGGCAAACGCCGCACCGTGCAACGCGGCCGTACCCGAACTGAAGCTGACCGCATGCCGCGCCCCGACCCACGCCGCAAACCGTTCTTCAAACTCGCCGACCTTCGGTCCCGTCGTCAGCCAGTCCGACTTCAAAACCTCAACCGCCGCCTGAACATCAGCGTCATCCAGGCTTTGCCGCCCATATGGCAACAATTTCTCCCGCACGGGCGTACCCCCATGGATGGCCAGCGTTTCCAGTTTTGTAGGCAAGGCACTCATGCTACGCCGAGGTCGGAACCGCCTCCGCACCGCTGGTTTCCGGCGCCACCAGTTCCTCCAACTCGCGCCGCGTCAGCCAGCGTTGGTTGGTGTCGCTCGAATAGCGAAAGCCTTCCGCCAGCGGCTTGGCGCCGACCCAGTTTTCCGATTTCCACCACGGATGCGCCGGCTGAATCACGTACATGTCTTCCGTCTCGAGCGTTTGCCGCGACTCGTCTTCCGACACCAGCACTTCGTGCAACTTCTCTCCCGGGCGAATCCCGATGTACTCCACCTGGCATCCCGGAGCAACCGTCTCCGCCAGGTCCACCAGTCGCATGCTGGGAATCTTGGGAACAAAAATCTCGCCGCCGTGCATCTGCCCCAGGCAGCGGATGACAAACTTCACGCCCTGCTCCAGCGTCAGCCAGAATCGCGTCATTCGCGGATCGGTGATCGTGATCTTCCCGCGCCGCCGCTGTTCCAGAAAAACCGGAATCACGCTTCCCCGGCTCCCCACCACGTTCCCGTAGCGCGCGCAACTGAAGCGGGTATTGCGAGCGCCCGCATAAGCATTGGCCTGCACAAAAACCTTTTCCGCGCACAGCTTGGTCGCGCCATAAAGATTGATCGGATTCACCGCCTTGTCGGTCGAGAGCGCCAGAATGCGGCGCACGCCTTGATCGATGGCCGCATCAATCACGTTGCGCGCGCCCATGATATTGGTCTGGATGGCTTCGAAGGGGTTGTACTCGCAAGCCGGCACCTGCTTGAGCGCCGCCGCGTGCACCACCACGGTCACGCCCGCCAGCGCGCGCTTCAACCGCTCCACGTCGCGAACGTCGCCAATGAAATACCGCAGGCTGGGATGATCGAACCCCGACGTTCTCATCTCATGCTGCTTCAACTCGTCGCGGCTGAAAACCACCAGTCGTTGCGGCTGGTAGTCGCGCAACATGATCTCGACAAACTTCTTCCCAAACGATCCCGTTCCACCCGTTACCAGTATCGATTCCTGCGGCCAATTCACCATTCGTGTTCCTTAGAAACCTCTTCCGCCAAGTTACGCATTCTGCCGAGTTGCGCGCCGAAGAAAAACACGGGCTTCGTAAAGTATGTGCCCGGTCTGTGCCTCGTATCAGGAATCGCTGTGGCGATGCCGGATTCGTATCCGGGCATCGCTTTAGCGATGCCATAAGTCCTTCGAGCAGACAGCCTTTAGGGGCCGGGCGCCGAGTATCGACGTTTCCCCAGCCTGCCAGAAGAATCTTCGCTTTTCGGGTAAGTTCTTGTGTTCGATAGTATAGCCGACGAGTCGTTGCGGCGTCCGCGTCTGCCCGCACCAACCCGCACCCAAGACAATATCGCCAGTCTGCAAATTTTAGCCGGTTCTCGCCCCGGAGATGCTAAAATCAGGCAAATTCTTCATAACAGCCTGCTTCTGTCTGCCCGGCTTGCTGTGAAAAGGCCGGCTGGAGCGGAGCCTGTGTGTCGGGTGCGGCGCGCTGTTGCACCGAACTGGTGGCGGCTAAGGAGTAACGATGTCATTGGGACCGCTGGTTCCACGAAACAACGATCCACGAAGCGACGTTCCGCAACGTAACGATGGATCGCGCGAACTGCTGCCCGGCGAACCGGCTGAATTTCTCAGGCCGGTCGGCTCCCCACTTTATAACGTGTTGCCGTCGCAGGAATCGACACTGCGCGAGTACATGCGCGTTCTGATCAAGCGCAAGTGGATGGTCATCGCAGTCGTGGCGGGCATCTTCATCGCGGCCGCAGTTGCCAGCCTGCGCCAGACTCCCGTCTACGAAGCAGTCGGCCGCATCGCCCTCAACAAAGCCGATCCCAACCTTATCACCTTCAAAGACTCGGGGCCGGTGGTCGACTACTACGACCCGGCCGATCTTGATACCGAGGTCCGCATCCTGCAGAGCGATCTCATGGCGCTGCAGGTAATCCGGCAACTGAATCTGGATAAGCGACCCGAGTTCGGCGGCCATGCCGATCAGAAGCAGCCCAACCTGGTCGCCGATCCCCTGCAGACCGATTCCAACCGCACCTCCGCCCTGCTGGGCAGCTTTCGCGGAAACCTCCACGTCACTCTCATTCCCAACACCCGCATCATCGAGATTCACTACACCAGCACCGATCCTCAACTCGCCGCCAGCGCCGTGAATACCCTCGCGGACACTTATATCAAGCAGAACTTCCAGACCAAGTTCGAATCCACCATGCAAGCCTCCGACTGGCTTTCGAAACAGCTCGTCGACTTGCAGATGAAGGTGGAAACCTCGCAGGAGAAGCTCGTACGCTACCAGCGGGAGCACGAGATTCTCGGGACTGACGAAAAGCAGAACATCATCACCGAAAAGCTCGACGAACTTAATAAAGAAATGACCATGGCCGAATCGGACCGCATGCAGAAAGAAGCGGTCTATCGCCAGACCCAGACCAACGATCCGGAGGCCATCGCGGCAGCCATCGTTTCCGATAACGCCGGCGGCGCCAGCGGCGCAACTTCCGGGCTTCTGGACCGGTTGCGCGAACAGCAGGTCACCCTCAAAATTCAGGTTGCGGAACTCAGCACCCAGTTCGGTCCCTCGTATCCGAAAGTTGCGCAGCTGAACAGCCAACTGAAGGAGATTGAACGCCAGCTTCAGTCGGAAACCAACAAAGCCGTCGACCACCTCAAGGGGCAGTACCTGGCTTCTTTGCAGCGCGAAAATATGTTGCGCGGATCCTTTGAAAAGCAAAAACAGGAAGCCAACAAACTGAACGAGAGCGCCATCGAGTACAGTTTGCTGAAGCGCGACTTGGACAGCAACCGCACCCTCTACGAGGGCTTGCTGGAAAAACTGAAAGAAGCGGGCGTCACCGCGGGATTGCGCTCCAATAACTTTCGCATCATTGATGCCGCCCGTGTTCCTACTTCTCCCAGTGAACCCAACATTCCGCGTAACCTGTTATTCGCGCTGATGCTGGGCCTCATCTCCGGCGTCGGCTTGGCCTTCCTGATCGAGAACATGGACAACACCGTCCGCACCCCCGAGCAGGCACAAGCGCTCTCCGGCCTTCCCTCCCTTGGCATGATTCCGCTCGGCTCCAAGTCGGGCACCTATGGACCGATTGGCAAACGGCTGGCATTGACCGCCTCCAAGGAAGTGGTGGAGACAGTAACTCAGGTTCGCCCGCAGTCGCAGATGGCGGAATCGTATCGCGCGCTGCGGACTTCGCTTCTGCTCTCCAATCTCGGAGCGCCGCCGAAAGTTATCATGGTGACCAGCGCGCGTCCGCAGGAAGGCAAAACCACGACCAGCATCAATACCGCCATCGTGCTGGCGCAAAAAGGAGTCCGCGTTCTCCTCGTCGATGCCGACCTGCGCCGCCCCAGTATTCACAAGACTCTGGGCATGGGCCCGCGCAGCGGTCTCAGCAACGTGCTGACCGGAAGCGCGGCCCTGCAGCAGACCATTACCACCTCTCCCATCCTGCCCAATCTTTTCATTATGCCCGCGGGTACGCCGCCTCCGAATCCCGCCGAATTGCTCGCCTCCTCCAACATGAGGGACCTGCTCGCGGAATTGCGCCAGCAGTTCGACCACATCGTGATCGACACTCCTCCAACCCTTTCCGTCACCGACGCGGTCGTGCTCTCACCCCGCGCCGACGCCACCATCCTGGTCATCCGTTCCGGCCACACGACCAAACAAGCACTCTGCCGTTCCCGCGATATATTGATGCAGGTCAATGCTCACGTAGCCGGTGTGCTCCTGAACGCCGTAGATCTAACCTCTCCCGATTATTATTACTATTACGAGTATCAGGGGAAATATAGTCACTATTATCAGGAGGAACCTCTCGACACGGGGAAAACAGGGGAACCGAAGGCGGTTTGAGGCGCGGTTTCAGACTCATGACCATTCCACTCTTAGACCGGCGACGCTGGCAGTTCGCTGGCGGTGTAGCATTGCTTGCCTGCGTTTATCTTTTTCTGACGGGCGCAGAGTTCGCTGCCAGCGTGTTGGCTTCGCGCGCGGAGCTGCCGAAGCTGGAGCGCGCGGTGCGGCTCTCGCCGGGAAACGCAGATTATCGCCACCGGCTCGGACGCTACTTCGCATTTGTTGCCGGCGATCCGCAGTCTGCCATCGACAGCTATCGAGCCGCGGTTGCGCTCAATCCCCACGATGCCCACTATTGGTTCGATCTGGCGGCCGCATGTCAGGTAAGCGGGGATATCGCCGGCCAGCGAGCGGCACTGGATCGTGCGTTGCAGGCCGAGCCCACTGCTCCCGATGTGGCGTGGGAAGCGGCCAACTTTTTTCTCATCGACGGCGACATCGACCGCGCCCTGCGCGAATTCCGCGTCGTCATCGAGAACGACAATGAACTGGCCGGCGCCGCGCTGCATGCGTGCTGGCGCGTGCGTCCCGACCCCGACGCTCTGCTCCGTGACGTGGTGCCGGCGCGCACTGGTTCACTGATTGGCTTTCTCACGATATTGACGAGCCAGCACGAAACCGAAGGCGCGATCAAGACCTGGGAGCGGCTGGCGCAGTTGCACGAGAAATTCCAGAATCGCTATCTGTACGAATACGTGCGTTATCTGATTGAAGTGCACCGTCCCGACGCCGCCATGTCGGCGTGGGAGCAAACGGCTGACGCTCTTGGCCTCTCTGCCTACCTGCCCACGGAGGACAACCTGGTGGTGAACGGCAATTTCAGCCTCGACATCCTGAACGGAGGCTTCGACTGGACCTACGTCGATCGACCCGAAGTCTCAAAAGTGCTCGATCCGAGCGACTTTCACCAGGGTCATCGCTCTCTTTTCCTCAACTTCGAAGGCCCGCCGATCAACGACGCGGGAATTTCACAACTGATTCCGGTGCAGGGAGCAACCACTTACGACTTCTCCGCCTACTACAAGTCGGCGGACTTCGAGGGAGCGGGCGGGCCACAGATCGTTCTGCGCGATGCCTACACGGGCGCGCCGCTGTTTGCCAGCGACCCACTCAACGACGCCGGCTTTTGGAAAGAAGTTCACTCGAAATTTACGACCCCGAACTCCACCACGCTGCTGCGGCTGGCCATCGAGCGCTCTCCGGCCGGCTCGCCGATGCGCGGCAAGCTGTGGCTGGACGATTTCGAACTTTCTCCCGAAGTTTCTCCCGATCATTCGCGCGACAATTCTCCAAGTAAGTCGAAGGACAATTCGTGAGTTCCGCGCTGGCAACGCCGCCTGACCCCGCGCCCGTCGCTAAGGCGTCGCGGCCGCGACTTACCAGCACCGCGCTGCTGATGGGCGCCAGTGCCGTGCTGTTATTGGGGCCGCTGGCCTTTGGAGCGGTCGAGCCCTGGTCGATTTTTGCTTTAGAGGCGTGCGCCATGCTGCTGCTCGCGCTTTGGGCGTACCGGCAGTGGATTAAGCGTGTACTCAACGTCTCCGACAACGCGCTCTACCGCCCCATGGCGGCTTTTTTTGCGTTGGTGCTGGTGCAGTGGCTGTTGGGGACGACGGCCTACCGTCACGTAACCTACACTCACTTATTGCTCTACGCTGCCTACGGCATGCTGGCATTTGTCGTGACTCAGACTCTGCGTCGATCTTCGCAGTTTGAGCTGCTGGCCAGGCTGTTCACAGGGTACGGGGCGGTAGTGGCTTCGTTTGCGGTGCTACAAGGTATCGCGCCGAATGGAAAGCTCTACTGGATTTGGCCGCTGGAGCAGGGCGGATCGATTTATGGACCCTACGTCAATCACAATCATTACGCCGGCCTGATGGAGATGCTCCTGCCTTTCCCGCTGGTGCTGGCCGCAACTCACTTCACGAACGGGAAGCGCAAGCTTGCCGTGGCAGCAATCGCCGCGCTGATGGCCGGAAGTATTTTTCTTTCCGGTTCGCGTGGAGGTATGTTGGCGTTTGTGGCGCAGATGGTGGTGCTGGGAGTACTTCTGGTTCAGAAACGCGAAGGCAGTTGGAAGCAGCCGCTCATGCTGGGCGCATTTCTGGCGTTGGTGATTGTTTTTCTGGTCTGGCTGGGTAACAACGAACTCACCCAGCGCCTGATCAGCATTCACTCCGAAGCTCGCGAAGAGATCAACGGCGGGGTGCGCCTCAGCATCGATCGCGACTGCTTGCGCATGCTGCTCAAGAGGCCGTTTCTCGGTTGGGGCCTCGGTACTTTTCCGATCGTCTATCCGGAATTTCGCAGTTTCTACACCACCTTCTTCGTGAACCAGGCGCACAACGATTATCTGCAACTGCTGGTCGAAACCGGCCTGGCGGGGTTCTCCATCGCGGTCTGGTTTCTGGTGCTGGTCTTCCGCCAGGTTGTGGGCAAACTTAAGAATTGGACGGAGACGGCCAGCGGTGCGATGACCATGGCCGCGCTGCTCGGTTGTGTGGGGATTCTGGTCCACAGCTTTCTCGATTTCAATCTGCAGATTCCGGCAAACGCCGCGCTGTTTTACGTTCTCTGCGCGATTGCCGCCTCCGCACCGCTCCAGGAATCGCAACGGCGGCGGGTGCTCCGGCGGCACCGTTTGATTGTGCAAGCTGGTCCGGAAACGGCGGCGTCGTGATCGGCGGTTATCGGTCCTCCGCATAGATTCCACCGGCGCCCACGAAGGGTTCGATGGCGCTCACGCCCGCCCTTTGCAAGAAAAACGCAAGGAGCGGGGCACGCCGGGTCCATTTTGGAGGCACCACGGTTCATCGCGGAAAGGCTACACTCTTGCCGCATTTCTGCAAAGATTTGCGCCCACTTTTCACGCGTCAAATTCGTTGCGTCCAGGGCAGGAGAAGCGTACTATACCCGAGCTAGAGGTTCCTCCCTCGTTAACGCTCGATCCAAAACTGAAACGGAAAATCCGGCTAAAGGAGAAGTCATGATTCGAAGGTTAAGTGTATTCCTGCTCACGCTCGCCGCGATGGTGGCGGTCGTGAATGTGGTTTGCCAGGCAGAAGCGCAGCCTCTGTTGACGCGTCATGTGCACGAAGCGGTGGTCAATGGGCAGGCGCAGTCCGTCGGGCGGCTCCCCGCAACACAGACCCTGCGCTTCAGCATTGTCCTGGCCCTGCGCCATCAGCCAGAATTGGAAAATTTCCTGCAAGAACTTTACGATCCTTCCAGTTCCTCTTACAAGCAGTACGTCACCCCGAAACAGTTTACCGAGAGGTTCGGACCCAGCCAGGAAGACTATGACGCCCTGGTCGCTTTTGCGAAGGCGAACGGCTTTAAGTTTGTTGGTGGCTCTCGCGACTCCAGGGACCTACAGTTCACGGCCCCGGTCGCGAACATCAACAAAGCTTTCCACATCACCATGGGGGTTTACCAGCACCCCACGGAAAACCGCACCTTCTTCTCTCCAGACCGCGAGCCCACCGCCGACCTGCCGTTCCAACTCTGGCACATTTCGGGTCTGGACAACTACTCGATACCGCGTCCCATGCTGTCACATAGAGATCCCAACGCGAAGGGCGAGATCTCCCAAGCGCAAACCGGCTCCTGTCCTCAGGCATCCTTCTGCGGCAGCGACATGAGGGCAGCCTACTACGAGGGAACGGCTCTGACCGGCGCCGGCCAGAACATCGCCCTGCTCGAGCTTGCAGGCACCGATTTGGTCGACCTGTCCACGTACTATCAGGGCGCTAAGCAGAAACAACCTTACACTCCCACTCTCATTTCCACGGGCGGGTACAGCACGACCTGCCTCGCGTCAGACAGCTGCGACGATACCGAACAGACCCTTGACATGACTCAAGCGATGGGCATGGCCCCAGGGTCGGCGATGCTCTATATGTACGTGTGCGGCGACGCCTACGGTTCAGGAACCTTCGACGAAACTGCCTGTTACGGTGCGATGGTCACGGATAAAGATGCTCCCTTGAGTCTGCAAATTAGCCTTTCGTGGGGCTGGACCCCGGCGGATCCCTCGACCGACGACCCGTACTACGAGCAAATGGCGGCACAAGGCCAGACCGTCTTTGTAGCAGCCGGCGACAACAGGGCGTGGAATTCGGGCAACTACCCTTACCCGTCGGAGGATGCGCATGTCGTTGCGGTCGGCGGCACGGACTTGACGACCACCGGCGCGGGCGGCGACTGGGCTTCGGAAATCGGTTGGCAAGACACCGGCGGCGGGATTTCCCCGGACGACATTCCGATCCCCACTTGGCAGCAGCTGTCGGGTGTAATCACCAAAACCAATAGAGGTTCCACGGTCTATCGGAACGGCCCAGACGTCACGGCAAACGCGAATTGGAGCTTTTACGTCTGCGCCGATCAGACTGGCGTAAGTGGATGCACTGCCAACGAATACGGCGGGACCAGTTTTGCCGCGCCCATGTGGGCCGGCTACCTGGCTCTGGCCAATCAACAGGCGGCTGCCAACGGCGCTCCGGCGCCCGGCTTCATTAATCCAACCATTTATCCGTTGGGTCTATCGGGAGGCTATGCCGCCGCTTTCCACGACATCACCAGCGGCAATAACGGCTTTCCGGCAGAAACCGGCTACGATTTGGACAGCGGCTGGGGTAGT